>Ga0335075_10008175_pt1 | contig 16068 bp, 12 predicted proteins | sample Lox_Sample_24_FD_206723 | JGI IMG/M metagenome (GOLD analysis project Ga0335075, IMG submission 206723) | Soil microbial communities from Loxahatchee National Wildlife Refuge, Florida, United States - Lox_Sample_2.4 | ecosystem: Environmental > Terrestrial > Soil > Wetlands | place: USA... | reverse complement strand
AAAGTCATGCAGGCCCTCCTGCCGCGCCATGGCCCGGCCCACGGAGGGCAGCAACTGCATCAGCCCGTATGCGCCGGCGTAGGAGACCGCCGAGGGATTGAACTCCGACTCCTGCCGGATGAGCGAAACAACCAGGTACGGATCGAGATTGTTCTTTGCCGACTCGGCCTTGATGGTGTCCCACCAGGGTTCGGGAAAGAGAATGCGCCAGTAGGCCAGCGGGATCGACGCGATCGGCGCCATCGCCTCGCGCGGCAGGGCGCGCTTCATCACCCGCAGGGCGCGGAAGGTCTCACTATACGACGCGTAGATCTGCGCCTCGGCCAGGGCGCTCCACGAATCCGAGTCCGGATCGGCCTGGATCTCGGCGGCGATGTACTCGTTGAGGCCGGCGTTGGCCAGCAGTCGCGCCTTGGCCAGGTGCGGGCTGTCGGCCGGAAAGGCATCGACGAGATGCGGCTCGGCCATCGGCTGGAAGTGGTCCAGGGCCGGCTCCACTGCCGAGGCGGTCGTGCCCAGCGCTGTCAGGCGCATGCGCGCCATCTGCGCATAGAAATAGTGCGGGTACGCGCGCACAATGGCGCGGTAGTTGGCTTCGGCCAGCGACGGCGCGTGATCGAGAGATTCGAAGAGACGTCCCCGCCAGTAGAGGGCAGAGACCGTCTCGTCAGCATCCGGATACAGCTTAATCTGCTGATCGAAGAGCTGTGCCGCCTGTTGATAATCTCCCAGCCGGTAGCTGAGCCAGCCGGCGCGCCAGTGCGCCGCGGCCGCATCGCCGTCCATTGGAAAGTGCTCGGCCAGATAGCTGTAGTAGTCAATCGCTTTCGGATAGTCGCGGCGCAGCAGGTACATGTTGCCGCTCGAGAAGAGCGCCTCTGCCAGCCACGGGCTGCGGGGAAATCTCCGCTCCATTTCGGTCACGAAGCTCTGCTGCCCGTCGCTATCGTCGCGGTCGCGTGCCAGCTCCATGAGCAGATAGAGCCTGCGTGCACCGTTCTCGTCGTCGGTATCGGGGAGGGCCTCGGCCTCGGCCTGCGTGAGCCGGTGCAGCTCCAGCTGGCAGGCCGCCTCCGCCACGGCAAAGCTCTCCCTCTCTGCGGCGCTTAGCTCTGCCGAATGCAAGAGCGCGCGGTACTGCTCGGCAGCAGCGCTGTAACGGCCCGCCTTGTAATAGGCGTCGCCCAGGCTCCGCAGCTCGCCCAGCGTCAGCGTCGACTCTGCGCCCATCTCGGTGAGTTTGGCGCGGGCTGCCTGCGCCTCGCCGCTCAGAGGATGGCTCAGGAGCAGATGCTTGAATATCTCCTCAGCCTCCGGCTGCCGGCCCAGGGCAAGCGCCACCTGCGCCTGGGCCAGCTCGAAGCTCGGGCGGTCGCCGGCGCCCAGGTCCGCGGCTTCATCCAGCGCCTTCTGCGCTCCGGCGGGGTCTCCCATGCCCAGGAGCACGCTGGCCTCGAGCACCGGCGCCTGGTCGTCGAAGACGCTGTCCGGGTGCCGGTCGATGAACCCATGGAGCAGAGCCTCGGCGGCGGCATCGTCTCCGGCGCCGTGCGCCGCCTCAGCCCCAAGAAAATCGTCGTAGTCGGCCAACTCGCCGCCGTGGGCACGCGCCGCGCGGAAGCTTGTCTCGGCCTCCCGGTAGCGCTGATCCAGCAGATACGCGTGACCGAGGGCCAGGTATGCCTCGGCGGCCGCTTCACCGCTATGTCGCCGCGCGTACTCGGTCACCCCCGCATAGGCCGCCGCAGTGCGCATGGTCGCGAGCTGCTGCGCCATGGGACGCAATTCGGTCGAAGCCACAAAGGCCTGCCGCAGCCGCGTGGTGCGGGCAATCCGCTCGGTCCGGCTGTAATGCCTCCGCCGCACTCTCGCGTGCGCACTCTTCTTGTGAGGGCTCTTCGACCGGGACGGGGTGGGGTGGGAGCGCTTGGCAACTGAATCGGCAGACGACTGCGCCGTCGCCACGGGAACAACCAAAAGCAGCAAGAAGAAAGCAGCCCGCCAGCACGACATCAGCCCGCCGGGGGTGACGGATGGGTTCACAGCCTTCATGTACTCACTTTATGCCCGATTTGCCTCGCCCGCAGCATTCCGGAACCAGTCGGGTTACGGAAAGTTTTGCAAAATCCCGATCTGAGATGCTCTGCCGCCCCACGCCCGGTTTGGTCTCCGGCCCCTGCGTCCGTTAAACTCATCTTTTCGGAGTCCCCCGCGCCGGCTGGCGCGCCACGGATTTCCCGCAACCAACCCCCATGTCGACCATCCAAACTATAGCGGGCGAGAACGGGCCACACCCTGACGTTGCACTCGTAGAAAAGGTGCGCGCCGGGGATATTTCGGCCTACGACGCGCTCGTGCGCAAGTACGACCGGCAGGTCTTCCGGATCGCGCAGCACATCACGCAGAACCGCGAAGACGCGGAAGACGTGATGCAGGACGCCTTCCTGAAGGCCTACGAGAAGCTGGATCAGTTTCAGGGGAACTCGAAGTTCTACACATGGTTGGTTCGGATCGCGGTCAACGAAAGCCTGATGCGACTGCGCAAGCGGCGCACCGGCAGGATGGTCTCCATCGACGAGGATGTGGAGACCGACGAGGGAAGCGTTCCCCGCGATCTGGCCGACTGGGCGCCCGATCCCGAACAGAACTACAGCCAGGCGGAGCTGGCGGATATCCTGCGCAAAACCATCCAGGGCTTGCCTCACGGTTTTCGTGTCGTCTTCGTCCTGCGCGACGTGGAAGGACTCTCCACGGAGGAAACGGCCGAGACGCTCGGCCTCAGCGTGCCCGCCGTCAAGTCGCGCCTTTTGCGCGCACGGCTGCAACTGCGGGAGCGCCTTACCCGCTACTTCCGGCGGCGGACGGGCCGGGTTCCCAGTGAAGACGGAGTAAACAAGAAGTGACCTGCACCGAGTTTATCGCTTTGCTCGACGACATCATCGACAACACAGTCGCCGCGGAGGTGCGCGCGGAGATCGAGCAGCACATGCACGACTGCGACCACTGCGAGGTCGTCTTCAACACCACCCGCAAGACCATCGAGATCTACCGCTCCCACGAGATCTACGACCTTCCTCCGGACCTCCGCGAGCGCCTGCATGCGGCCATCATGATCCGCTGCAAAAAGGGGTGCTGAAAGCTTGACCTTGGGAAAACCGCCAATTTACTGGCGCTCCGCACGGTGAGATTTGAGAACGGCGACTCGCTCGCTGAGAGACGACAGGAGACGGAAGGTCGTCAGTTCCGACTGAGCCTTGGATTCGCCGATAGCGGCCATGACCGCCTTGAACTGGGCGTCCATCTTCTCGTTGAGAGCCCTAAATTGCGCATCCATCTTTTCGTTCATGGCCCCAAACCTCACATCCATTTGCTTTTCCAGGGACCCCAGGCGCACCTTCAGTTCGCGCACGTCCGGGGCAATCACATCCTGGATGGCGTGCTGAAGGGTTTCGAGAACATTGTCGGTCATAATCGGCTTCGCTCCCCAAAATAGTAGCTTGAATCCTCTGGATTACACAATCGGCCGAGCCCTCGCACCGCAACTTTCCCCCGAAAACCCCGTCTCTGCTCTCAGTGAGGCCGCTTCGCGCGGCCGGCCCAGGTCACTTCAAACCAGGAGAGCCAGAGATGCAGTTTCTGAAGGGCCCGCTCGCCGCACTCCTCTGCTTCGTGCTGTGCGCCCCGCCTCCAGCCCTGGCTGCGCAAGACCCGCCCGATCGGCCCGCCGCCGGCTCCGGGCGGCCGCAATACGAGTCCACCCAGCTTCACGGCGACCGCCGCATCCTCCAGGCCCTCGACCGCTTTACCTTCGGCCCCCGTCCCGGCGACGTCGAGGCCGTGCGCGCCATGGGCCTCGACAAGTGGTTCGACAGCCAGCTCCATCCTGACTCGATCGACGAATCCCCGCTCTTCACGCACCTCGCCCAGTTCCCCGCCATGCAGTCGAGCGTGCAGGACGTCCTGGCCCGCTACCCGAGCAACGCCCTCATCCGCCGCATCATCAACGGCCGCGCCGCCGTCCCCCAGGACCCCATCGAGAGCGCTATCTACGAGAATCAGATCTACCGCATCGAGGCCCGCCAGCGGAACAAGGCCAACCGCCTCCAGGCGCAGAATCAAGCCTCCCCCAGCAATGCGCCCGGCAATTCAATGAACGCCGCGACGGCGGACCAGAACGCTTCCATGGCTCAGCCAGGCCCCGCCCCGTCCGGCCCGATGAACGCCGCGCCCGGCGACGCCATGCAGATGGCGGCCGATGACGCCCCGGCGGCCGGCTCCCAGCCCGCACTTGACGAGCCCACCTTCCGCGATCTGCTGGCTCTCTCCCCCGCCGACCGCGTCCAGCGCCTGGCCTCCATCCGCGAACCCCAGTTCGACGAGATGATGAAGTCCCTGCGTCCGCCCCAGCGCGCTCGCCTGATGGACGGCCTCACCCCCGCCCAGAAAGAGATCGTCGGCGCCCTCGAAAACCCCGAGCGCATGGTCGGCGAAGAGCTGCTCAGCGAGCGCCTCATGTGCGACATCTACTCCAACGCGCAGCTCCTCGAAGTGATGACCGACTTCTGGCTCAACCACTTCAATATCTACCTGCGCAAAAACGAGCAGATGCCCTATTACCTCGTCAGCTACGAGCGCGACACCATCCGTCCCCACGCCCTCGGCAAGTTTGAGGATCTCCTCGAAGCCGTCGCCCACAGCCCGGCCATGCTCATCTACCTCGACAACACCGAGAGCGTCGGCCCCGACTCCATCGCCGCCGAGCGATTCAAGCGAACCGCCTGGCGCCGTCCCAACGCCAAGCGCCAGGATCCTCCCGGCATCAACGAAAACTACGGCCGCGAACTCATGGAGCTGCATACCGTCGGCGTCAACGGCGGCTACACCCAGGCCGACGTCATCCAGGCCGCCCGCGTCCTCACCGGCTGGGGTGTCGATCAGCCCGAGCTCGGCGGCGGCTTTATCTTCAACCCCAACCGCCATGAGCCCGGCACAAAGAAAGTCATGGGCGTCAAGATCAAGCAAAATGGCGAGCAGGAGGGCGAAGAGCTTCTCCATCTCCTCGCCACGCGCCCGGCCACCGCGCACTTCCTCTCCCGCGAGCTGGCCATCCGCTTCGTCAGCGACAATCCCCCGCAGCCTCTAGTCGACCGTATGGCCAAAACCTACATGGCCACCGGCGGCGACATCTCCGCCGTCCTCAAAACCCTCTTCCACTCCCCCGAGTTCTGGGCCTCCGGCGACTACCACGCCAAGGTCAAAACGCCCCTCGAGTACGTCGTCTCCGCGGTGCGCGCTTCCGGCGCAGACGTCCAGAACTACCTGCCCCTCGTCAACGCCCTGCGTATCATGGGCATGATGCCCTACGGCTGCATTCCCCCCAACGGCTATAGCTGGGAGGCCTCCGCCTGGGTCAACTCCGGCGACCTGGTTGACCGCATGAACTTCGCCTTGGCGCTCGCCTCGAACCATCTCCCCGGCATTCGCATCGACTGGGCCACCGAAACCAACTCCAATCCCGACGCACCCGCCCCCAGCCCGGAGACCGAAGAGGCGCGCCTGATCCCGCTTCTGCTCCCCGGCGGCGCCGCTGAATCCACCCGCACCGCCGCCCTCGACGAATTCCAAAAACAAAGCGCCCAGGACGACATGCGGCCCGGCGCGGATATTGAACCCGTCGCCGACGCCCGCCGCTTCAATCGCCGTCCGCCGCCCAACGCCATCGAACGCGAGGACCAACTGCTGGCCGGCCTGCTCATCGGCTCGCCCGACTTCCAGCGCCGCTAACTGAAACACACGCGCAGCCCCAAGGAGTCTTCCCCATGCCGCTCACCCGCCGCTTCTTCCTCCACAAAGGCGCCCTGGCCATCGCCGGCACCGCCGCCATCCCCAGCTTCCTGGTGCGCTCGGTCCTCGCTGAATCCGCCGCCAGGCCCGGCCAGCGGCTCGTCGTCATCTTCCAGCGCGGCGCCGCCGACGGCCTCAACGTGGTCGTCCCCTATCGCGAAAAGAACTACTACGCGATGCGCCCCACCATCGCCATCCCCCAGAGCCAAGTACTCGATCTCGACGGCTTCTTCGGCTTGCACCCATCACTCGCCTCCTTCAAGCCCCTCTACGACCAGGGCCATCTCGCCATCGTCCACGCCTGCGGCTCGCCCAGTATGTCCCGCTCCCACTTCGACGCACAGGACTACATGGAGTCCGGCACGCCCGACGTCAAGAGCACGCAAACCGGCTGGCTCAATCGCGCTCTGCAGGCTGAAGACATCTGCTGCCGCGAGCACTACACTGCCTTCCGCGCCGTCGCCCTCGGCCCAGAGGTGCCACTCACCCTCGCGGGCAAAGTCCCCGCCCTCGCCCTCGACAACGTGAACGGCTTCACCGTCGCCGGCCGCGGCCCCACGCCCTCGCCTGTCGCCGACGCCTTCCAGGCCATGTACGCCGACTCCGGCGACCGCATCTTCCACACCGCCGGCGACGAGACCTTCGACGCCGTCAAGATGCTCCGCGCCGCCGACCCCGCTCAGTACCAGCCGGCCAACGGCGCCGCTTACCCCAACTCCGAGTTCGGCAACTCCATGAAGCAGATCGCGCAACTGCTCAAGGCCAACCTCGGCGTCGAGGCCGCCTTCACCGACGTCACCGGATGGGACACCCATCACGCCCAGGGCGGCGTCGACGGCCAGCTCGCCAACCGGCTGCGCGACTTCTCTGACAGCATCGGCGCCTTCTGGCGCGACCTCGGCGACCAGGCCGGCAACGTCACCCTCGTCACCATGTCCGAGTTCGGCCGCACCGCCCACGAAAACGGCACCGGCGGCACTGACCACGGCCACGCCAACGCCATGTTCGTCCTCGGCGGCGGCGTCAAAGGCGGCAAGGTCTACGGCCGCTGGCCCGGCCTCGACAACGACCAGCTCAACCAGGGCCGCGACCTCGCCCTCACCACCGACTACCGCCAGGTCCTCGGCGAAGTCGTCACCCGCACCCTCGGCGCCGAAAACCTGAACATCGTCTTCCCCGGCGCCACCCTCGACCCCAGCCGCTTCCTGCGCCTGGTTTGACCATCCATCGAGTCCCGCCGAACGATGAGCGGCGCGAACTCTTCGTGCCAGATAACCGAGGGTGCCCCATCCTTCCGAAGTCTGATCGCGGAAGGGTGAGCCTGACCGACCGCCCACTCCCACAACGTTCCCTATCTCTGATCCCTGATCCCTGACCCCTGAGCCCTGACCACTGACCACTGATCACTGACCACTTGCTTTCCATCCATTTCTTCGCTGTTGTTGATTTAATGACGGACCGCAGCTATCTCGGAGAGTTCGAGCTCATGATCCTGCTCGCCGTGATCCGCCTGGGCGACGAGGCCTACGGCGTCCCCATCGCCCGCGAGCTTGAGTCCTTCCGCAAGCGCGACGTCTCGGTCGGCAGCGTCTACGCCGCCCTCGACCGGCTCCAGGCCAAGGGCCTCATCACTTCGAGCCTCGGCGAGCCCACGCCCGAGCGCGGCGGCAAGGCCAAGCGCTACTTCCGTGTTACCAAAGCCGGCCTCAAGCAGGTGCATGACACCCGGCGCGTCTTGACCAGGTTGTGGCAGGTTCTCCCCGAAGCCAAATAGGAGCGTACATGAGACGGCTCGAGCCACCATCCGCAGCCACATGGATCCTGGAGCACCTGACGCCCCCCGACCGGGACGAAGCGCTGGCCGGCGATCTGCTGGAGGATTTTCGCTCCGGCCGGTCCGACGGATGGTACTGGCGTCAGGCCTTCGGCGCCTGCGCCAGCGGCTGGGTTCAGTACCTGCGCGGCTATCTTCGCAGACGCACGCAGAAGGCTGCGGCCGCGGCTGCGGCGGCGGAGCAGGCCAGCCTTGCCGCCCAATCCGGCGCCACCATGTTCCTGCCCAAACCCGACGCCTGGAGCGTGAGAAAGTTCTTCGCCTTCATGCTCAGCGCGGGCCTCCTCAATGCCTGGATCGCCGGTCTGCTCCTGTGCCGCCTCCCTGCCGACCATGCGCCCTCGCTGGGTTCGCTCTTCGTCCGCGCCATCGTCTACGTCGCCATCGCCGCGCTGGCCGGCACCGGCGGCATCTGGTTTTACTGGTCGCGCTCCGATTCGCCGCTGGGCGCAGACTCGCCCGTCTCCTTCCTCCTCTTCGCCCTCACCTGCGCCGCAGCCTGGATCTGGATGCCCGCAATTCTGCTGCTCGCGGGCCAGGGCTCCCTGATCGCAATCCCCATCGCAATTCTTGCCGCCGTCCTCCTCGCCGTTACGCTGCGCAAAATGCTGCCGCCCATGGCCATCCTTACCGGCGAGGTAACCAGCGCGCTCGATCGCCCCCAGCGCGAGCTCTTCGAGCAAACTCTCTTCACCATTCCGCGCGAGGCCCACGGCTACGCCATCGCCCTTTCAATCTATGCCGCCGGGTATATGCTTACCCACTACATGACCTTCGAGGGCAGCGCGCTGCTGGCGCTGGCCGCTTTCCTCTTTATCTGGAACTGGACGCTGGCTCCGGCCGATGCAGGGCCCGGCGCGAAGAAAAGAAACCTCCGCGCAGCCCGCACGCTGGCCGATGTCTCGCTGCTCGCGGTCCTGGTCACCATTTACGCGCTCATGACCGCCATCGATCTGCGCAACACGGCCGAGGCCAGTGCGGTAGCCGGCAGCGCCGCCACATCGCAGCAACAGGCGCGCGGCTCACTTGTCGCCGTCGATCTCTCCGGCTACCAGAGCATCATTCTCTTGCCGCCCGCAACACACCAACTGATCGCGCCGCTCCCCGAGCGAAACCAGTTGCTGGCCCCCGGCACGAAGCGGCCGTTGATCGTTCACTTCGACGGCCAGTACTGGTTCATGCAGATGCCCGAGACGCATCCCGGCCCCAAGGCCCACCAGGCCCGCGGAACCCCGCTCGGCTACGATATTGCCTCCATCACCGCGGTCCCGCTCTCGATGGAGGCGCGCCAGAACCTGGGCGGCGAGATTCCGCTCTTCCGCTGCCGCGCGATTCAGGTTGCCGTCAAGAGCCGCGTGAGCAACGGGGCCGCCGTATCCATGGCCGTCTTCCTGAGCGATTCAACAGCGCCGGGCTCACGCGAGATCTATCTCGGCCAGCAGCCCGTGATTTCGGGCGAGGAGGAAGAGATTGCCTCGAACGGAATGCCTGCGGAGAAGACCCTCAGTTTTGCGGTTCCCAACCATGGCCCCATTCGCCACTTCGATGAGGTTACAGTCATGTTCCTGACCGACCCCGGACACGCCCTCGTCGCTCCCAAGATCGCCATCGAGCAGTTTGCTTTGCTGCCGCGATGACGCGCGCGACGCCACTTCGAGTTCACGAAGCCTTTGACCACTTGATTTCGTACCAGCCTGCCCATCCCACGCCAGGTTGGCTTTTGAAGTCGCATCCGTGCGGATACAGCGGTTTCGCTTCTACCCTTTACAGAATCGATACAGCCGAGTGGCTTTTTCCTCAAGAAAAAGCCACCTTGAACCACATTTCGGCGTAAGCACTTGAAGCGAAACCGCTCTAAGCGCCCAGAGTGCGCCGATTCCCATGCTTCAGAATTTCTTAAGCTTCACAAGCAGCGCAGATTCTGGCAATTTCCAAGACCTCTTAAGGTTAAACAAAGGTGCGCCGTTGTGTAATCTCTTAACGCCTCCTGCGACGGAGAGAATTCGCAAGGCGAATAAGGAGACACATATGAAGCGTTCACTAGCATTTGCGTTCTTACTCGTCCTGATTACCATTCCCGCCTCTGCCAGCGAGAGGCCGCAAACCGTCAACTTCCCGGAGACTGTGCAGATCGGCTCGACGCCGGTGGCCGCAGGCTCTTACAAATTAACCTGGACTGGCGCCGGATCGAACGTTGAAGTGGCCATCAAACAGCACGATAAAACCATCGCCACTTTTCCGGCGAAACTCGTTGAAGGCACAAACTCCCCGGGCATCACCACCGACAGCAAGGGTGGCGCCGAAATTCTGCTGTCGATTCAACTGAGCCACGAAAGCCTGGTGCTGGACGGCGCGGGTGCATCGAGCTCTGGACAGTAATCCGCTGCCGGCGAATCCCCGCATCGGCAAGTGCGCGGATTCGCCGGCGCAGCTTCGCAAGTCCCTTCGCCGCTTGCTGATCAATGCTTCTCGAACACGTCCGCCATCACATCTTTTCTGAACTCCAGCCGGCTGTCCACCCGCGTATAGAACATGTGCCCGCCCGGATACTCATGCACCGACACGCGCGTCGGGTCGCCCATCACCGGCATCTGGTCGACCGTAAGCACCGACCCCATGAACGGGCAGGAGAGATCGTCCCAGCCGTGGGCAATAAAGACGCGCAGGTCGGGATCGGCCGCGACCGCCTGGCGAAGCTGCGTGACCGACCCCGCACGCAATGCATCCCCGCCGTCCCAGAGATTGTTCACTTCGTAGGAGAGCGTGTTATACCGCGCATCCACCTTCCACCCCACTGTCTGCGTCACAAAGTTCACCATCGCCGAAGTCAGCGGCGCGATCACACTCACCAGGATCGGATCGTTCGCCTCTTGCTGAGGTGCGTACGGGAAGGGATCGAACGAGGTCACGTTCGAGTCGTACACTGAGCCCAGTTTCCCCTCTTCGCGATACTCCTCGCGCAGGTACGCGCCCGTCTCCAGCCGCCCGCCCGACTCCTTCACAAACGTCGGATCGAGCCCGGTCATCTCCGTCACCTTGGCGATCATGGCTTGCGTCGCCGCCGGGTCGGAGTGGCCCGCGATCAACGCCGTCGCGTACGGCCCCATCGTGTAGGCGATCACCGTCTGCATCGCCTCCGGCGTCAGCTTGTGTTCCCGCTCCAGATGCGCCGCGGTAATGGAAGGCAGCGTCACCATCCAGGGCAGCGGAGAGAGATCGCCATGACCCTCAATGGTCGGGTTCAGGTACGGCGAGATCATGATCTCTCCGCTCATCCCCACGCCCAGTTGCGTCTGCAGGTAATAGGTGACCCGCGGCACGCGAAACCCGCCGTAGCTCTCCCCGAGAATATACTTCCTGGAGTCCAGCCGCCCGTTCTCCACCAGCCAGTCGTAGATCACGCGCGAAAGATATTCGATATCGGGAACCGTCGAGTAGAAGAGCTTCTTCGCCTGATCGTCAGGAACCAGCGAACGGCTGAACCCCGTCCCGATTGGATCGATAAAGACGAGGTCGGTAAAGTCGAGCCACGTGCCCGGGTTGTCGGTGAGTGTGGGCGTCTCCGAGGCGCTGTCGCCCTTGTTGCCGAACTGCACGTGCTTCGGCCCGATCGCCCCGAAGTTCAGAAAGACTGAGGAAGCACCGGGACCGCCGTTGAACGCGAAGGTCACCGGCCGGTCCTTGCCTTCCATCGTGTAGGCTGTCGTCACCACCTTGCCCACGACCTTGCCGCTCTTGTCGCGCACCGGCATCGCGCCCACGGTCACCGTGTAGTGCAGGGTCTTGCCGTCCAAAACCACGGACTGCTCCACGTGCGCCGGCGGCGGCAGCGGCGGCAGTTCGCTCTTCTCTGCTTCTCCTGACTTCTCCTGCCCAGCGGCCTCGCTGGTCGCGGCAGCCGGCTTTTCCGGCGCTTTCTTATCGCTCTGTGCACCGGCAGATGGATTGACAGGAGCAAAGCCAAACAAGGCGCAAGCAAGAGCCGCAATGCTCAATCGGGAGGGAAGCGTCCGAAAAATGCTCATGTCAATACCATAGAAGATCGCCGCGGGCCATCTGCTGGATCACGGCAGGGAGAGCCCATGAACATCTCCTGTTTGCAGACACGCAACTCTCGCGCCGTAGGCGCAGCGTTCGTTAGCCCCGCGCTTGAGCGTGGGGAACCGATTCAAAGAACGCTCCGGAGCCCCGTAGGGGCGGCGGGGGACGCAAAAGGTCGCGCCACAACGTCGTTCACTCGATCGCTGCGCCCGCTGGCCGTCGCCCTGTCCCATGGTTTACCCTCGAAAACGGCATGAGACGCAAGACTCTTTACCTCCTCTCCGCGCTGCTCGCCGTCGCGGTCGTCGTGGCCATCGTCGTCGCCATCGCCGAGCGTTCCACGCAGGCCGCGCAGACCGCGCCATCTTCGCAAACCCTCCCTGAAGCGCCCACGCCCGCCGCGCCGCTCGAGGTTCTTCCCAACGGCCCCCATGTAGTCATGGACACCACCATGGGCCGCATCACCTGCCAGTTCTTTCAAAAGGAGGCCCCCGTGGCCGTCGCCAACTTCATCGGCCTCGCTGACGGCACCAAGGAGTGGACTAATCCCGTCACCCACCAGATCGAGCGCCACAAGCCCTTCTACGACGGAACCATCTTCCACCGCGTGATTCCCGAGTTCATGATCCAGGGCGGCGACCCCTCCGGCACCGGCATGGGAGGCCCCGGCTACAGCTTCGACGACGAGTTCGACCCCAACCTCAACTTCAACAAGGCCGGCCGCCTGGCGATGGCCAACTCCGGCCCCAACACCAACGGCAGCCAGTTCTTCATCACAGAGCAGCCGTACCCCACGCTCGACCAGCACTACACCATCTTCGGCCAGTGCGACGACGCGAGCATCGACGTCGTCAAGGCCATCGCCCGCGTTCCGCGCGATGAGAACGACAGGCCCTACACGCCGGTGGTGCTGAAGAAAGTGACGATCGTGCCCGTGGGCGCGCCCATACCTCCAATGCCCGCGTGGGAGCAGCAGCCTGCGGCGCCCGTGCCCGCGGCCCCCGCGCCGCAGCCACAATAGTCCGCATCGGGCCAGGCCGCATCGAATCAATCGATGTGCCTGCGCGCTCTGGGCGGCGGCGTCTGCCGTAAGCGCCGCACCTTGCGCTTTTCAACTTTTAACCAGTGCTGAGTGTCCCGCAGAATGCTGGCTACGCAGTACGGATTCAGGAGCGATCATGGCATTAGCAGCAGGAACCTACGCCGTCTTCTCGACCACCGAAGGCAAGATCACCGTCAAGCTCTTCGAGGGCGAAGCCCCCCTCACCGTGAAGAACTTCATCGAGCTGGCCGAGGGCGGCCGCGAGTGGACCCATCCCACCACGCGCGCCAAGTCCAAAGACAAGCTCTACGACGGAACCGTCTTCCACCGCGTCATTCCCAACTTCATGATCCAGGGCGGCGACCCCGCCGGCACCGGCATGGGTGGCCCCGGCTACCGTTTTCAGGACGAGACCAAGGGCTCCCCGCACCGCTTCGACAAGCCCGGCAAACTCGCCATGGCCAACTCCGGGCCCAACACCAACGGCAGCCAGTTCTTCATCACCGTCGCCCCCACCCCATGGCTCACCGGCAACCACACCATCTTCGGCGAAGTCGTCGAGGGCCAGGAGATCGCCGTCAAGATCTCCTCGGTCCCGCGCAACTCCCAGGACAAGCCCCACAAGCCCGTCGTCCTCGAGTCAGTCACGATCGAGCGCGTGGCATGAGACGGGTTGACAATCCGGGGCGGGCCAATCAAGCCCGCGCTCCAATCAGATTAAGGATCGCCTCCCCGAACTTCTCCACCTTCGCCGGCCCAATCCCATCGATGGCCAGCAGCGCATTCTCATTCGCCGGCCGCGAAGCCGCCACCGCATTCAGCGCCCGGTCATGCAGCACCACATAAGCCGGAACCCCCAGCCGCTTCGCTTCGGCCGCCCGCCACGCCCGCAGCTTCGCAGCCAGGGCCTCCGCTTCTGCCGTCAACGGCACTCTCGCCGCAACCGTCCCTGCGTCTTTGCTCTTAGCCGCGTTACTCTTTTTTGACTTCACCGGCGCCGCCCACCCTGCGCGAAACTCCTCCACAATTCCGTCGCTCATCAGCAGCGGCAGCGATGTCGTCGCCCGCACCTCCAGCCCCTCAGCCGTCAGCCGCACCTTCTTGTACCGCCGCACCTCGCCGTCCTTCTCATACTCAGCCTCTTCAATCTCCACCAGCCGCGCCCGCACCATCGCATCCAGCAGTCCGTCGAAGTCATCCCGCCGCCAGCGCCCGGCCGGATCAAGGCTCCGCTGCAGCGTTCCCGCCGCTTTATAGTCCACCGGCCGCAGCTCGTCGATGATCGACTGGGCCATCTCCCGCTCCCGTGCCGTCGCCCTCCGGAACTGCCTGAGCACCGCCCCCGCCGGGTCGCACACATCGCACGCCCCGCACGCCCGGTGTGCGTCCTCCACGTCGCCAAAGTGCCGCACCAGCGCCGCCATCCGGCACTCGCTCAGCTCCGTATAGCGCAGCACCTTCGCAAACTCCTCCGCCCGGAACTGCGATTGCACCGAATAGGTCTTCTTCCATCCCGGCCCGCCCCGCGCCGCGTTCCCCGCAAAATCCACCCGCGCCCCGCCGTGAATCTCCAGCTTCTCGAGCGCCTTGTCGAACGCCTCTTCGCTTAACGGCGACGCGGCCCGCAGCTCTGCCACGGCCCGGGGCTCGTCCTTCAGCGCCTGGTACACCCGCTCCAGGTGCTCCGCCGGCGGATAGTCGCGATTGAAGAAGAAATCGTGCGTCCGCTGGTCGGCATACGAGTGCATCAGGTAGGTCCGGCTCGGCGCCCCGTCGCGCCCCGCCCTGCCAATCTCCTGGTAGTAGCCCTCGAGCGTCGCCGGCAGCCCCGCATGCACAATTGTCCGTATATTCGGCTTGTCGATCCCCATCCCGAACGCGATCGTCGCCACCACCACCTCGACCTCGCCCGCCTGGAACGCCGTCTGCACCCGCTCCCGCGTCTCCGCGTCCAGTCCCGCGTGGTAAGCCGCCGCGCGCATTCCCTGCGAAAGCTCCTCGGCCAGCGTCTCTGATTGCTTGCGTGACGTCGCGTACACTATCGCCGGCCTTCGCGTCGCATCCGCCAGCAGCCTCCGGATCGCCCCCGCACGCTCCGGCACCGGAACCTCCACCACCTCGATCCCCAGGTTCTCCCGCCGGAACCCATGAATGAACTTGATCGGGTTCACCATCCCCAGCTGCGCCAGGATGTCGGCCTGCACCCGCGGCGTAGCCGTCGCCGTCAATGCCAACACCGGGGCCACCACCGGCGGGGAGCCCGCATCTGCGTCCGCCCCGCCGCGCAAGCCCGGCAGATACTGCCCCAGCATCCGGTAGTCCGGCCTGAAGTCGTGTCCCCATTGCGAGATGCAATGCGCCTCGTCGATCGCGATCAGCGCCAGCTTCCGCTTCGCCAGCATCTCCGGAAACCCCGGCACCCGCAGCCGTTCCGGCGCAATGAAAAGAAATTGCAGCGTGCCGCTCAGGTAGTCGACGCAGGCCTGCCGCGCCGCCGGCCGCTCCATCCCCGAGTGAATCCGCGCTACCCGCAGCCCCAGCGCCGCCAGCTTCGCCGCCTGGTCCTCCATCAGGGCGATCAGCGGCGAGATCACCAGCGCCGTCCCCCCGCGGGCAATCGCCGGCAACTGGTAGCAAAGCGACTTCCCTGCCCCCGTCGGCATCACCAGCAGCAGATCCCGCCCCGCGATCGCCGCCCGGCAAACCGCCTCCTGGTTGGCCCGAAAACCCGCAAAGCCAAACACTGCCTGCAGCATTTCGGCAAGCTCAAGGGGATTGGTGGCTGTAGTCAACTGAGGAGCTCCCAATGTGCAGAGAACGGGCGCCAAAAGGCGCGTCCATCCTCTTCAACTCTACAGCCGCCGACACACGTTCCTGGATAAAACAGAGCCGGCTTCCGGCGCCCGCAACTGCCGCCAACCTGCCAACCCGCCACTCCGCGAAGCGGAGCCAGCCTGCCGCTTTTGTCTTCGCTCCTCGCGCTTCGGACACCGCTTCCGACACCCCTTCGGACACTTTGACCGATGCCTTCGCCGCGGAACCCCGCACCCTGTGTCCCCGGAGAGCTGGACACGCATCTTCGGTGCACCCATCACCACGGAAAAACCTGGCTTAATACTACAGTTGCAGATGGCTTTTGCGGAGGGAGCAGGGGCCTTCAGGCCCCTGAAGCAGAGTCCGATGAGAGGCCTTCAGATGGGATGAGACGGCTGGTCTCGCGAATCGGCATTAAGCTGTTCGCAACGCACTCGGAGTGCAAAAGGAGACCAGCCAATGACGAAGGTTAGCAGAGGAGCGGTACGGGTGG
>Ga0335075_10008174_pt1 | contig 16069 bp, 10 predicted proteins | sample Lox_Sample_24_FD_206723 | JGI IMG/M metagenome (GOLD analysis project Ga0335075, IMG submission 206723) | Soil microbial communities from Loxahatchee National Wildlife Refuge, Florida, United States - Lox_Sample_2.4 | ecosystem: Environmental > Terrestrial > Soil > Wetlands | place: USA... | reverse complement strand
GGCCCTGGCGACGCGGCGGTGGGCCGCCCAGATCTCCTCCGGGAGGTTGGCGAACTGCTCCAGGTGGGCCTGGCGGAAGCCGATCTCCTGCTTCCACCGGTCGATGTCGATGGTGAGCAGCGTGTCGAGGTCGGCCGGGTCGATGTCGAGCCCGTCGAGGACCAGCTCGTCCTTGGCCGGCAGGATGCCCACCGGCGACGCCACGCCCGACACGGCGCCATCGCGCAACTGCATCAGCCAGAGCAGGGCGCGCAGGTTGTCGCGGTAGCCCGGCCACAGGAAATGGCCATCGGAAGCGTCCCGCTGGAACCAGTTGACGTGCGCGAAGATCGGCTTGGACGTGCACTGCCCGATGATCGAGAGCCAGTGCGCCGCGTACGGGCCCTCGGGGTAGGACATGAACGGGCGCATGGACATCGGGTCGTACCGGAGTTGCCCGTCGAGGCCGTCGGCCGCGAAGGTCGCCTCGGCGCCTAGGGTCAGCCCGTCGTACACGCCCTCGGCCACGTCGGTGATGGCCCGGATCAGCGGTTCGCGGTCACGGGTGCGGCCGCCGAAGATGATGCCGTCGATCGGCACGCCGACCGGGTTGGCGTAGTCGTCCGCGATGTTGGGCACGTTGGCCAGCGTGGTGGTGAACCGGCTGTTCGGGTGCGCCCACGGCTCGTCCGCGGCATCGGCGGGCCGGTCGGCGATCCGGTTGCCCTTCCAGTCGAACCAGCCGTCGAGATCGGCGGGAGGCTGAGGCGTGCGCCCCTCGAACCAGACCTCCTGGGTCTTCTCGTTGTAGGCGACGTTGGTGAAGATCGCCCGCGTGCCTGGCGCGACCGACTCGATCGCGCCCGGGTTGGTCTTCTCGTTGGTGTCCTTGGCCACGCCGAACACGCCGAACTCGGGGTTCATCCCGTACAGGCGGCCGTCGTCACCGACCCACATCCAGGCGATGTCGTCGCCGTAGAACTCGACGTAGTAGCGGTCGCCGAGTGCGTCGGGCGAGAGGGTCATCGCGAGGTTGGTCTTGCCCGAGGCCGAGGGGAAGCCGCCCGCGATGTGCCACTTCTTGCCGGTCACCTTGTCGGTGATGCCGAGCAGCATGAACTGTTCGGCGAGGAACGACCGCGACGCCCAGCCGTCGTAGGCGGCCTGGCGCAGGCCGTGCGCGATCTTGCCGAGCAGCGCGTTGCCGCCGTAGGACGAGCCGAAGTGCAGGATCGTCCGCTCGTCGGCCACGGTGACGAAGTACCGCTTGTCGTCGGGCGTGCCCTGGCCCAGGTTTTCCAGGTCGCCGGTCACGTGGACGGCGCGCACGAAGCTGTCCGGGTCGGCCAGGTTGTTGATGAACTCGACGCCCACCCGGGCCATCCGGTTCATGTGCAGCACGACGCTGCGGTTGTCGGTCAGTTCGACCCCGGCCGCGTACTTCTCGAGCGGTGAGCCGGGCGCGGACATCAGGTAGGGGATGACGTACATGGTCTTGCCCGCCGAGGCGCCCGTCATCAGGCCCGTGAGCTTCTCTTTCATCTCGGCCGACGGGTACCAGTTGTCGTAGACGCCCTTGTCGGCCGGGTCGCTCGTCGCGACGATCGTGCGCTCCTCGGAGCGCGCGGTGTCCTTGTAGTAGCTGCGGGAGTAGTAGAGGTCTTCGCCCGCGGGCAAGATCTCGCCAGCCTCCAGGGCCTCCTGGATCAGCCGAGGGTCGTCATCGGCGCTGACGACCTCGATGTTGGCCGCGCCAGTGATCCCGGCCCAGTAGCGAACGTACTCGCGCACATGGTCGTTTTTCAGATGGGCGGCTTCCAAGATGGCATCAACATCGACCACGTACTCGGTCCTCTCGGTTCGTCAAGCTCATCGCTTGAGAAGTTGGCGATTTATTCATCTTGACAGGAGAACGCTCGCTATTGCACTGAGGGATCTATCACGCTCCTCGCACCTTTTGTGACGGAGAGTATTCGTGACATGCCCCGCAGGAGTCCGCCAAGCTCAGGTCGTTTGTGTCGCGCTGTGGTCTAGGCCAGCCAGGGTGACCTGGTACAACGTGATTTCGGCGACATTGACGGCGGGCGCCCGATGAGCTTGTGCGAATTTTCACAAATCAGGTGCCTCCGGTCACGCCTCGGACAGCGTCTTGCTCACCTTGAGAAGGCGCTTCTCGAGATAGGGCGCGGTGGTGAGCGCGTACGTGCTCGTGAGGTGATGACTGTCCTGATAAACCAGGACATTTCCGACCACCGGCGGGCAGGTGGCCGGGCCGCAGATCAGCGAGTCCATGTTGATCAGCGGAACCGTGCCCGCCGCCGCCCGCGTGGCGTACACCGTGGGCGGGTCAGGCACCACCGCCTTGGCCTTTGGCACGGTGCACTTGGCGGGCGAGTGAACGCTGAGGCACTCCGGCACGTTGAGCCCCACGTCGGGCGATTCCCTGATGGCGACCACGGAGATGCCGTCGCTCTCCAGCTTTTTCCAGTACGAGGCCATGCCCGCCCCGATGTCCGCCTGCGCCGGCGCCCCGCCCGCCGGGTGCGCGACCGTGGCCAGGCCGGGCCAGTCGCTGGTGATCACCACGTCCGGCCTGATGCTCGTCATCAGGTCCTGCATCACCGCGGCGCCCCAGGCGTGGCACGCCGTGTACGGGCCGCCGGTGCCCGGGGTGATCATCATCGTCGAGCTCAGCGGGCAGATGGAGTGCAGGTCAGTGACCAGCCGCCAGTGCCGCTGGTCGGCGATCTGCTGCAGCGGCGTGAACCAGTCGCCCGCCATCGAGTCACCCACGAGCGCGACGGTCAGCACCGGGTGCGACGTGTCGCCGTACACGCACTCCTTGGGGGTGGACGAGGCCTCGGCCACGAGGCAGCCCTGCTGCCAGTAGGTGGGCAGCTTGACCGTGGTCGGCGACGGGAGGAAGGGCTCGGGCTTCACCTTGGTCACCTTGCTGGCGAGGGCGGCGGCGCCCGGGTAGTTGGGCCCGAGGTGGCCGTTCCACGGCGGCGGTTCTGCCGCGATGTAAAGCGAAACCAGGACGACGGGCACGACCGCCGCGAGCGCCGTGGAGACGGAACGCCAGCCGTGCCCTGACAGCAGCGACGCGGTCCGCACCTTGTCCTCGACCCAGACCTTGGTCAGCCAGGACAGCAGCACCGCGACCGCCACGATGGCCAGGCCGGCCGGCAAGCCGACGGCCCGGCCGCTCCACACGGTGTAGAAGACGATGAGCGGCCAGTGCCACAGGTACAGGGAGTAGGAGATGCCCCCGATGAACACCAGGGGCCGGGCCGACATCAGCCGGTGCGGCCCGAAACGCCCCGCCGCCGAGCCGCCGAGGATCAGCGCCGCGGCACCGCCTGCGGGCAGCAGCGCCAGGTAACCGGGGAAGGCGTTCGTGCCGCTGAGCACGAACGCCGACGCGATCACCAGGCCGAGCCCGGCCCAGCCGAGCAGGCCGAGCCGGCCGATCCGCTCGCCGAGTCGGACGGGTAGCAGCGCGAGCAGGCCGCCAAGCCCAAGCTCCCAGATCCTCGTCGTGGTCACGAAGTACGCGCCCGCCGGGTTGGCGCGCGTGTAGTAGACCGAGTACCAGAGCGAGCCCGCCACGATCGCGCTCGCGAGCAGCAGCACCACGCGATGCCCGCGGGCGCGCCGGGCCTCCCGGGCCTGCGGGGCCTGCGCGGCCTGCCGGGCCCCGCGTCCCGCCGTCAGCGCCACCAGCGCCGCGAACAGGAACAGCAACGGCCAGCCGAGGTAGAACTGTTCCTCCACGGACAGCGACCAGAAGTGCTGCACCGGGCTCGCCGCGTTGTCCGACTTCAGGTAGTCGACCGCGTTCCATGCGAGTTGCCAGTTCTGGTAATAGAGCGCGCTGGCCCTGATCTGGGACGCGGTGTCCGCCAGCCGGGTCGCGGGCAGCAGCAGCCGCGAGCCCACCCAGGTCACGGTCAGCACCAGGGCCGCCGCGGGCACGAGTCGCTTGGCGCGCCGCCCCCAGAAGTCGAGCAGCGCGACCCTGCCGGTCTTGTGGTACTCGCGCAGCAGGTGGCCCGTGATCAGGAAGCCGGAGATCACGAAGAAGACGTCCACGCCGGCGAAACCGCCGGTTAGCAGCGACGGGTACAGGTGGTAGATCACCACCATGCCGACGGCCAGCGCGCGCATGCCCTGGATGTCCGGCCGGAAGCCGCGCCCCTTCGGCTCCCCGCCGGCGCCGGCGGCGCTTACGGCCTCCTGCTGTTCCTGCTCTCGCGGTGGGACCGTCTCCTCCACGCTCACAAGTCCGCAGGACCTCCGATCGGCATGGGCTGAGTGGGCGAATGCTATAGAACCTATAAAGGCAAGGCCGCCCCGCGTGGCTCAACCGACGAACCGGCCGGCCCGAGAACGGCCAGGAATGGCCGCACCCGCCACTGCCCCGGCCGATTCGGGGCAAACCGCCTGCGGCAGGAAACCTGATCGACTCGCCCGGCTCCCCGCCCCGGCTGAACCACGCGCATGAACGAAGGTCCCGGCCGGCCGCCAGGTCCCGTCGCCGCGGGTCCTGCGCCGGTACCGGGGATTATCCCGAACGAGTTCGTGCCTGCGCCCCTCGCCCGCCGCCCTCTCCCGGGGCGCGGCGGCCCTCATCCCGTCCCGCCCGCCGTCGAGCCATGATGTGGGATACTTTCGGCCCCCAGAGGGGCGCTTTGTATCCCACATCTTTGCTTGGGCCCGGAGCGGTATCAGCGAGCGGCCGCCATGATGCGCGCGACGCGTTCGGCGAACGGCACGTCGACAGCGGCGGCCCGGGCGGAAAAGTGCAGCTCACGGACCCCCGTCCGGCGCACGATCTCCGCGGCGGTGCGCTCGGTCACGCCGCTGCCCGCCAGCACCTCGGTCTTCCCGCCGGAGCGAGCCACCAGTTCCCTGATCACCTCTGCCCCCTCGATGGCGGTCGCGGCGCCGCCGGAGGTGAGCAGCCGGTCCGCGCCGAGCGCCAGCACGTCGCCGAAGGCGGCGACCGGGTCGGCGGTATCGTCGAACGCGCGGTGGAACGTGACGCTCAGCGGTCGCGCCAGGGCGATGAGGCGCGCGCTGAGCGCCATGTCGACGGTCGCGTCGGGGGTGAGCGCGCCGATGACGACCCCGTCGGCGCCGGCCGCCTTGGCCGCGCGGATGTCGCGGGCCATCACGTCTGCCTCGTCATCGTCGTAGACGAAGTCGCCGCCCCTGGGCCGGACCAGCACGTGCACGCGCAGCCGGTACCGCGGTCGACCGCGCGCGGCCCCGGCCGCCCACCCGATCAGCCCGGCGGACGGCGTGGTGCCGCCCACCGCCAGGTTGGCGCACAACTCGACCCGGTCGGCGCCCGCCGTGAGTGCCGCCCGCACGCCCTCGGCCGTCTCCACGCACACCTCGTAGCGCAACGTCACCTCACCGGGACCGCTCATCGCAGCCAGGGCGTGAGGTCCGGGGCGGTCAGCGACGTGTCAAACGGGAAGACCTGGCCGGCCAGGTGGTGGTGTCCGAGGCGCAGCAGGTCCTGGTCGACGCCGCCGGGAGTGAGCGCGAGCAGCCAGTCGGCGGCCGCGTCGTACAGTTCAGGCTCGAGGTACCCGATCTTCACGATGACGATGTCCGCCTTGTGCGGCGACAGGCCGAGCGCCGCGAAGTCGGCGATCACGTGGTACGGCTTGCGGCGCGAGGTGAGGATCACGGACAGGCGGCCCGCTTCGATCACGGCGATGTCGCCGCCCACCGGGTCGTCGCGGAGCAGCGACCGCACGGTGCCGGTCAAGCGGACCGGGCCGGAAGGGCGGGAGTCGATCTTTCCGCCGGCGTCGACCGTTACCTCGCCGCCCACGCCGGCGGTGGCCGCGGCCGCGACGGCGGCCGGGTCGGTGATGCTCGCGTAGATCACGTCGGCGTCCGGCGGCGCGGCGAGCAGTTCACCGAGTGACCAGGACACGTCGCCCGCTCCGCCCGCGGTCGGGTTATCGCCGGAGTCACTGATGAAGAACGGGCGCTTGTCGCTGGCCGCGGCCGCGGCGAGGCATTCCGCGAACGAGCCGGTCGGCGCCACGAACTCGAACCGGTCACGCGCGTCCCAGTAGGAACGCGCAAGTTCCGCCGCGTACGCGGTGATGACGTCGCGGTCGTCCCCCGTGACCACGACGGCGGCCCGGCAGCGGGGCTCGTCCGCCCACGCGTACCCCACCCAGACCGCGGCGTCGAGCACGCCCCTGGATTCCGCGATCTCCCCGACCCGGTGGTAGATCGACTTGGCCGGCTCGAGCCGGGTGGACGTCTTCTCGCCCGGCAGCAGGACGGGCACGTGCACCCACGCGAGTTCCGGCTTGCCACCGTCGCGAAGCCGGGACACGAGGTTGCGCGCGGCGCGCTCGCGCGATTCCCACGCGTCCTCGTGCGGTGCCATGCGGTAACAGGTGATCAGGTCGCACAGGGTCGCGAGCTCGCGAGAGACGTTGCCGTGCAGGTCCATCGACGCGGAGATGAGGACCCGGTCGCCGAGGGCTTTCCGCAGCGCGCGGGCCAGGTCGGTCTCGGCGTCGGTCATCCCGACGACGCTCATCGCGCCGTGGATGTCGAAGAAGAGCCCGTCGAGCGGGCCGGCCTCCGCCGCCCGCCTGACGATCTCAGCCTTCAGTTGCCCGTACACGTCGGCCTCGACCGCCCCGCCGGGCAGCGAGCGCGCGTGCAGCAGCGGGACCCACTCCGCCTCCGCCGCCCACGCCGCGGGTTCCCCTGACAGCCACTCATAGCGCGCGAGGAGGGCGTCGTCCCTGGTCACGTTGAAGTCGGCGAGCCCGGTTCGGTGCGGCGAGAACGTGCTCGACTCGATGGCGATCCCGGCGATCCCGATGCGCGGCCTGCGGCCGGTGGCTTCTGTGACGTCTGCGGCACCCATGTAACCAATCTCACTTGTTTCGATAATCGAAGTAACTTATTTCGATTTATTGGTGACTATTTCCGGATCCGGTGTTACTTTACACCGAAGACAGACAAAGGGTCCGGGCACCCTCGCCCCCCGTGTCACACCTGGAGAAACATGAGGAACGTGTTCAGATCGGCCCGCTCCGCGCCGGTTGCCCTCGCCGCGCTGGGGGTCGCGGCGACGCTGGCCGTCAGCGCCTGCAGCAGTGGTTCAGGAACGAGCAGCGCATCTACCGGCACCGCGACGGGGACCGCGGCCTCCGGTGGCTCGGCCACCTTCGCGCTCCCGCCGGACGCGACACCCAACTGGATCTTCCCGATCGGGACCCCGGCGCACCTCGCGTCGTACAACAGCACGATCCAGGCCGAAATGTGGCTGCCGCTCTACGGCTACGACACCAACTCAGGGACGCTCGCCTACGACTCGGCGATCAGCGCGGCGGAGCAGCCGGTCTACAGCAACGACGACAAGACCGTCACGATCACGCTCCGGAACCTGACCTGGTCCAACGGCAAGAAGCTGACCAGCCGCGACGTCCAGTTCTGGTACAACCTGGTCGAGGCGAACAAGTCCCAGTGGGGCGCTTACTCCCCTGGCCAGATCCCGGACAGCATCAAGTCGTTCACGATCGTGAACGACTCCACGTTCCGGCTCCAGCTCACGCAGTCGTTCAACCCCGGCTGGTTCACCGCCAACCAGCTCAGCCTGATCACCCCGCTCCCGCAGGCGGCCTGGGACACCGAAGGCGGCGCGGTCGGCAACTACGACCTCACCACCGCGGGCGCGAAGAAGGTCTTCTCCTACCTGATCGGCCAGTCGGGGTCGATCAACAGCTACGACAGCAGCCCGTTGTGGAAGGTCACGGACGGTCCGTTCAGCCTCAAGAGCTGGAACAACAACGGCACGGTGGTGCTCGCCAAGAGCACCACGTACGACAGCTCCGAGGCGGCGAAGCTGGACTCGGTCACGTTCGAGCCGTTCACCTCCGACACGGCCGAGTTCGACTCGCTGCGCTCGGGCAGCATCGACTACGGCTACATTCCGATCAGCGACCTCTCGCAGGAGAAGCTGCTTGAGGACGAGGGGTACAAGATCGAGCCGTGGGTCGGCTGGGCGGTCAGCTACATCCCCTACAACTTCAACAACCCCACGATGGGCCCGGTCTTCAAGCAGTTGTACGTGCGGCAGGCGCTCCAGACTGCCGTCGACCAGAAGACCATCGTCAACGGCATCTGGGACGGCGAGGCGACGGCCGGCTACGGCCCGGTGCCGCAGGTACCGACCTCCTCTTATCTCTCCTCGACGCAGGAGCAGAACCCGTACCCGTTCAACCTCGCGAAGGCCAAGTCGCTGCTGACTTCGCACGGCTGGACGGTGCCCGCGAACGGCACGGCGACGTGCACCAAGCCGGGCACGGCCGCCGACGAGTGCGGCGCGGGCATCGCGGCGGGCACCAAGCTGGCGTTCACGGTCATCAGCGAGAGCGGCTCGACCGAGACGACCAACATGATGCAAGAGCTGCAGTCTACGTTCTCCAAGATCGGTGCGACCCTGTCGGTCAAGCAGGCGCCGCTGAACACGGTGCTGAACGACTCCTCGATCTGCAAGCCGACCCAGGCGTCCTGCTCCTGGCAGATGTCGTTCTTCGGCACGCAGGGCAGCTGGTACTACCCGGCCTACCCGAGCGGCGAGCAGCTGTTCTCGACCAGCGCGGGCGTCAACCTCGGCAGCTACTCCGACTCCCAGGCGGACAAGCTGATCCAGGAGAGCAACACGTCCTCGTCGGCCAGCGCGATGCAGGCGTACTCCGCCTACCTCGCGCAGAACCTGCCGGTGATCTGGGTGCCGAACCCTGACTACCAGGTGTCGGCGATCAAGAACACGCTCGGCGGTGTTGTGCAGAACCCGCTCGCGACCATGAACCCGCAGCAGTGGTATCTCAACAGCTGACGGTTGCCTCGGCGGGACGGCGGCGCGCCGCCGTCCCGCCGCTGGCGGTGTTCCTGGCCAAGCGGCTGGTGCAGTCCGTCGCGGTGCTGCTGCTTGTGTCGATCATCGTGTTCGGGCTGCTGCACGCGCTGCCGGGCGGCCCGGCGCGCGGGATCCTCGGCCAGCAGGCGACGATCTCGCAGATCAACGCGTTCAACGCCGCGCAGGGCTTCGACAAGCCGCTCGTCGTGCAGTACCTGGAGTACCTGGGCAGGCTGCTGCACGGGAACCTGGGCGAGTCGTACAAGCTCAACCAGTCGGTCGGGTCGCTGATCGGCGAGCGCCTGCCGAAGACCCTCGTGCTTGGCGCCCTGTCGACGGTCATCGCGCTGATCATCGCGGTGCCGCTCGGCGTGTGGCAGGCGGTCCGCCGCGGGAAGGTCGCCGACCACGCGATCACCGCCGGGGCGTTCATCGCCTACGCGATGCCGAGCTTCTTCGTCGCGCTGCTGCTGATCATCGTGTTCTCCGACACGTGGGACGTGTTCCCGCCGCTCGCACCCCAGGCGTCCACGCTCGGCGGGATCCTCGCCGATCCGCGGGCGCTGGTGATGCCGGTCCTCGCCGGGACCATCGCGACCGTCGCCGTGTTCAGCCGGTACGTCCGCTCGGCGGTTCTTGACAACCTGTCGGAGGACTACACCCGCACCGCGCGCGCCAAGGGCGTGGCCGAACGGCGCGTGATCTCCGTGCACGTGCTGCGCAACTCGCTGACGCCGCTGATCACGATGGTCGGCTACTACGTCCCCGTGATGTTCTCCGGGGCGATCGTCATCGAGGCCATCTTCAACTACCCCGGGATGGGGCTCTTGTTCTGGAACGCATCGCAAACCTCGGACTACCCCACGGAACTCGGCGTGGTGCTCGTCATCGGGGTCGCGACGGTCGTCGGCTCGCTGCTCGCTGACTTGCTGCAGGCCCTGGCCGACCCGCGGGTCCGCGGGAGCATCCGGTGACGGCGCTCACCGCGGCGGCCCCGGTGCAGACGGCGCCGTCGCACGGCCTGTACCGGCGGGTCGCCGGGCAGTTCCTCCGGAGCCCCGCGGCGGTCATCGCCCTCGGCGTGCTCGTGGCCATGATCGTCTTCTGCTTCGCGGGGCCGCTGTTCTACCACACGGACCAGGTGCACGTGAACCTGGCGATCAAGGACCTGCCGCCAGGCACCGGGCATCCGCTCGGCACCGATGACGTCGGGCACGACATGCTCGGCCGGCTCATGTACGGCGGCCAGGCGTCGCTGGAGATCGGCGTGGCCGCCGGGATCATCGCGACCGTCATCGGCATGCTGTGGGGCGCGATCGCCGGCTACGCGGGCGGCTGGACGGATACCGTGATGATGCGCGTCGTGGACGCCGGAATCGCGGTACCGGCACTGTTCCTGCTGATGGTGGCGGCGAGCATCCTCACCCCGTCGGTACCGGTGCTCATCGTGATCATCGGCGTCGTGTCCTGGCTGGTCCCGGCCAGGCTGGTGCGCGCGGAAGCGGTCTCGCTGCGCACGCGCGAGTACGTCCAGGCGATGATCGCGATGGGCGGCGGCTCGCGGCGGGCGGTCTTCCGGCACATCATCCCCAACGTCGTGGGCACCGTCGTGGTCAACGCCACCTTCCAGGTCGCCGACGCGATCATGCTCGTCGCGTACCTGAGCTTCCTCGGCCTCGGCGTGCCGCTGCCCAACACCGACTGGGGCGGCATCCTCGCGGGCGGCCTCAACTACGCGCTCGACGGCTACTGGTGGATGATCGTCCCGCCGGGTGTCGCGATCGTGATCGTCGTGTGCGCGTTCAACTTCATCGGCGACGGACTGCGTGACGCGTTCGAAGTCCGGCTGCGGGGCAGGTGACCCATGACCGAACCAGCCCTTCTCATCGAGAACCTCGTCGTGTCGTTCGGCGCGGGACGCGCGGTGGACGGCGTGTCCCTGTCGGTCTCACCCGGCGAGATCGTCGCGATCGTCGGCGAATCCGGCTCGGGCAAGTCGATGACCGCGATGGCGGCCATGGGCCTGCTTCCACCGACCGCCTCGTGGTCCGGCGACATCAGCGTGGGCGGGACGTCGCTGCGCGACCTGTCCCGGACGGAGCTGCGCAAATTGCGCGGATCCAGCATCGCCATGGTGTTCCAGGAACCGATGACCGCGCTCAATCCCTCGTTCACGATCGGATGGCAGGTCGCCGAGGCGGTCCGGGTCCACGACCGTTCGGTATCGAGGTCCGGCGCGCTGGAAAAGGCGACGGAACTGCTCTCCCTGGCGGGCATTCCCGATCCCAGGCGGCGCCTCGAGCAGTACCCGCACGAGTTGTCCGGCGGCCTGCGCCAGCGCGTGATGATCGCGATCGCCATCGCGTGCGACCCCGCCGTGCTGATCGCGGACGAGGCGACGACCGCGCTCGACGTCACCGTGCAGGCGGAGATACTCGACCTGCTGCGCGAGATCAGGGACCGTCTTGGCACCGCGATCTGCGTGATCACCCACAACATGGGCGTGGTCGCGGACAGCGCGGACCGGGTCATCGTCATGCACAACGGGAAGATCGTGGAAGAGGCGCCGGTCGAGGACCTGTTCCACCGCCCGGCGCAGGAGTACACGAGGGCCCTGCTCGCCTCCGTCCCGCGCATGGAGCCGCATCCGGAGAAGGCCGCCCCGCAGGCGGCGGATGATCCGGTGCTGGCGGTCGAGAACCTGACCGTCGACTTCGGGTCGCGCGTGCGCGGGTCGATGCTGGCCGTCAACGACGTGAGCTTCACGCTGCACGCGGGCGAGATCCTCGGCCTGGTCGGCGAGTCGGGCTCGGGCAAGTCGACCGTCGGGCGATGCGCCATGGGGCTGCTCAAGCCGTCGGCGGGAAGCGTCCGGCTGCTCGGCGAGAACCTGTCGTCGGCGCGGGGCAAGAAGCTGCGGCGGCTGCGACAGCGGTGCGGCATCGTGTTCCAGGATCCCGGCTCGTCGCTCGATCCCCGGATGACGATCGAGGAGTGCATCACGGAGCCGCTGGTGATCGCCCGCTCGGGTACCCGGGCCGAGCGGGCCGCGCGGGCGGCCGAGCTGCTGGAAAGCGTCCGGCTCGATCCGGCGGTGCGCACCAGGTACCCGCACGAGCTGTCCGGCGGTCAGCGGCAGCGGATCTCGATCGCCCGCGCGCTCGCGCTCCGGCCGGAGCTGCTCGTCGCGGACGAGCCGACAAGCGCACTTGACGTGTCGGTTCAGGCGACGGTCCTTGACCTGCTGCTCGACCTGCAGGCCGAGCTGGGATTCGCGTGCCTGTTCATCACCCACGACCTCGCCGTGGTGAGCTTCCTGGCGCACCGAGTCGCTGTCATGCGTTCCGGAAAAATGGTAGAAACCGGGGAACGGGACCAGGTGCTGTTCGCGCCCGCCGACGATTACACCCGTCGGCTCGTCGCCGCGGCACCGGTGCCCGACCCCGTCGAGCAGCGCCAGCGGCGCGCGGAGCGGCTGGCGTCACCCATGGCAGGACTAGAGCAAGGAGCGGACGCTTGAGCCGTCAGAGCCGCGGTTCGTCCACTGACCTGCTTCAGTTCGTCCGGGAGGCGGGCCCGGTATCGCGCACGGAACTCGCCAAGCTGTCTGGGCTGGCGGTATCGACCGTCAGCCTGCGGATCGAGGAACTCATCGCCTCCGGCCTCGTCGAAGAGGCCGGAGACGGCCGCTCGCGCGGCGGCCGCCGCCCGCGGCTGCTGCGGATTAGCCCCGGCGGGGGCGTCGTGGTCGCCGCCGACCTCGGCACGCAGCACGCGCGCCTGTCGGTCGTCGACATGGCGGGACTGGAACTCGCCGCCGACGAGGTGCCGGTCGCGTTCGACGAAGGCCCGGAGGTCGTACTCAAGGCGGTCGCGGACCGGCTGGCGGAGATGGCGTGCGAGCGGCAGGCCGCGGTGCGCGGCGTCGGCATGGGCCTGCCGGGACCGGTCGAGCCGGCCACCGGCCAGGTGACGAGCCCGTCCCGGATGCCGGGCTGGCACGGCATGCCGGTCGGTGACTGGCTCGCGGACCGGTTCGGCGCGCCGGCCGCCGTCGAAAACGACGCGAACCTGCTCGCGCTCGGCGAGTACCGCACCCGGTGGGCGCCGGAGGGCATCCGGCACCTGGTCGCAGTGAAGATGGGCCGCGGCATCGGCTGCGGCATCATCGCTGACGGCGCGGTGCACCACGGTGCGAACGGTGCCGCGGGCGACATCAGCCACGTTCGGGCGGTGACCCTCGACCCGGGCTCGGCCCGGCTGTGCGAATGCGGCCGCCACGGCTGCCTGGAGACGATCGCGAGCGGGGCGGCGCTGCTGCAAGAACTCAACAGGAAAGGCGTAAAGCTAGCGTCCACGGCCGAACTGGTCGAGCAGGTGCACCGCGGGGATCCGGACGCCAACCTGGCGGTGCGGAACGCGGGGTGGCACATCGGCGAGGTCCTCTCCGTGGTCGTGAACTTCTTCAACCCGCAGGTGCTTGCGCTCGGCGGCTCGCTTGCGGCCGCCGACCCACTCGTCGCGTCGCTGCGCGCCGCGATCTACGAGCGGTGCCTGCCCATGGCAAGCGAGGCGGTCACGATCGTCACCGCGTCGGACGCGCCCGGTGCGGGCGTGCGCGGTGCGGCCTGGCTGATCCTTGACCACCTGGCCCGGATGGCCGAGGCTCGATGACCGCAATAGAAAACGCGACGTCCGCCGTCGCGGCGACTTCCGCTGCGCCTTCCCCGGTCCTGGCGCTCGACGTCGGCGCGACCAGGATCAAGGCGGCCGTGATCGCGGCGGACGGCAGCCGCCTCGCCGAACGGCGCCATCCGACCGGCCGCGCGGACGGACCTGAAGCGGTCCTGGCGCGGATCGCCGACGTGGCCGCGGCGGCGTGCGGGCCGGAGATCGTGTCCGCCGGGATCGCCGTCTGCGGCGCGGTCGGTCCTGACGGCCTGGTCACGGCGGTCAACCTGGGCTGGGACTCCGTGCCGGCCGGCGACGCGCTCTCCGACCGGCTCGGCATTCCCGTCACCGTGCTCAACGACGCGCACGCAGGGGCGCTCGGCGAAGGGGGCTTCGGCGCGGCCCAGGGCATGAGCGACTACCTTTACGTGTCGCTCGGCACGGGCATCGGCGCCGCGATCGTCAAGGACGGCCGGGTATACAGCGGCGACCATGGCCGCGCGGGCGAGCTCGGGCACATCACCGTGGACAAGCGCGGACCCCAATGCGCATGCGGATCGCGCGGCTGCCTTGAGACGTTCATGTCCGCCGCGGCACTAGAGGCACGCTGGCTGGCGGCGCACGGCACCCCGCTGACGGCGCGGAAGATCATCGACCAGGTGATCGAACGCGAGCCGAAGGCGAGCGCCCTGTGGGACGAGGCGATCGACGCCCTAGCGGAAGGCCTGCTCACGGCCATGAGCCTCGTCGACCCGGCGGCCATCGTCCTCGGCGGCGGCCTGACCGGGGCCGGGCCCAGGCTGATCGAGCCGCTGACGGCCGCGATCACGGCGCGCTCCCGCCCGTTCCACGCCGTGGCCGAGCTGCGCCTCGCGTCCCTCGGCGACTGGTCCGGCTGCGCCGGCGCCGCCGTGGCGGCACGGGCCGAGTTCACCTGCGCGTCGTCATGAGGCCGGTCCTAAGGGCGGCAAGCATGCGCCATCCCAGGTAACATAGGGGTCCGGTAGGCCCCGATAGCTCAGTGGATAGAGCGACCGCCTCCTAAGCGGTAGGTCCCGCGTTCGAGTCGCGGTCGGGGCGCTTAGGTCTCCTACCTGGCAATACAGGCGACGTCAAAGTGAGTCTGATCGGCGACATTGGCCAACTGCCCGCCAATTGTCGCGACCTCGACTAGGTCATCGGGCACCGGATCGGCGGCGACCAGTCGACGGGACGCGTCGCTCGCTGGCCCCTGCCCCGCGATTCATAGCCTTATCCGGCGCGTTGGCGAGTTGGTCATCGGTTTCCTGGTAGGAGCTCTGGGGGCCAGGCCCGACAACTGCGCGATGCAGGAAGAACTCCGCGAAGACGCTTATGGTCCAACATTGGGGTCTTCAGTATCCAATTTCGTATAGCCGAAGGCCGGAGCAGGATGGAACGTCTGGATCGCGCGACGAACCCGGATGGCGACCTAAGCGAAGTATGAATTCCTGCATGTGATGGAATTGGCTCAGCGAAGGAGCGGGTTGCGCCGCAGATTACAGTTACGTAATTCATGCGCCGACCTTGACAACTGATTGCTTACTGCGACGATTTAACTACATGGCTGCTATCGAAAGTTTTACTAGCATGCCATTGCCTCCTGGGAGGACTTCATGTCGTCAGCTTCTACGGAAATCGGCCAGCCTATTACTCTGACCGACCAGCTGCTAGTTCAGGCAGAGCCGGACGACTTGGACGTTGTGCTCAAGCTAGCCGATCGGGACGGCGGCGGTTTAGTTCTCACCGGCGAGCGTGCGGTGGAGGCGTGCAAGGCGAGATGGCGTGGCTCGTTTACCAGGCCAGTCCTGGTTGACAGGCGCCGCTATGCAGGCCGAGCTCGCCGAAGAGGGACGGAGCCGCTGACCGACCATTGGCTAAGCGGGCAGCAAGAGGCAGGCGTTACTGCTGTTCTTTCTGATTCCGGATATATTGGCGAAGGTGATGGGCGGGCGCTCGGCTCGGTCCTAGCTCAGTCCGCTGGCGCCGGCTCGCCGGTCGTCGCGGTCTTGCCGCTGCATATCAGTTGGCTTGATGCCGGGCTGAAAAAGCTGACTTCAGAGATTAACGAACACGGCGTCCCGGCAGCGCTGGTCCTTGAACATTCTGGTGACCCGCTCGGCGCGCAATGGGCGGTCAAGGGACTTACCAAGCTTCTCGCTAACGCGGAAGTGCCTGTTTCTATGCTGTGTTGCGATATCTCAGGGATCGGGGCGCTGGCGTTCGGGGCCGACTGGTCTGCGGTAGGTGTTCGGTCCCGCCTGCGTCACCTTTACCCGACCGATGACAGCGGCTACAAGCGGACTCCGTCGGTCAGCGCCCTTGTCAAGCCAATGCTTTCCATCGTGACAGTAGAGAAGTGTCGTTTGCCATGAGCATGGGACCACCTGCTGAGGGTTGTTGCCAGGGGGATGGGACCACCCCGGTTGCCAGTTGATGGACCACCTCTGCTTTGCTTGCCCGGTTTGTACCGGTTTGCGAGAGATG
>Ga0335075_10008173_pt1 | contig 16069 bp, 11 predicted proteins | sample Lox_Sample_24_FD_206723 | JGI IMG/M metagenome (GOLD analysis project Ga0335075, IMG submission 206723) | Soil microbial communities from Loxahatchee National Wildlife Refuge, Florida, United States - Lox_Sample_2.4 | ecosystem: Environmental > Terrestrial > Soil > Wetlands | place: USA... | reverse complement strand
GGGCCGGCATGGAGGTCGCGCGGTCCGCCGCCGACGACCTCAAGCGCGTGCACCTTGAGCTTGGCGGCAAAGCCCCCGTCGTGGTCTTCGACGACGCCGACATCGCATCGACGGCCGAGGGCATCGCCGGTGCCGCGTACTTCAACGCAGGCCAGGACTGCACCGCCGCGACCCGCGTGCTGGCCGGGCCCGGAGCGTACGACGACATAGTGGCGGCGCTGGCCGAACAGGCGCGCGGCACGGTCACCGGCGGCCCGGAGGTGGAGGACGCGTACTTCGGCCCGCTGAATAACCCGAACCAGCTGGCCCGGGTTTCCGGCTTCCTGGACCGGGTGCCGTCGCATGCGTCGGTTGCCGCCGGCGGCCACTCGGCTGGCAGCCGTGGCTACTTCTTCGAGCCGACGGTCGTGTCCGGCCTGCGGCAGGACGACGAGATGATCCAGGACGAGATCTTCGGCCCGGTCATCACCGTGCAGCGGTTCACCGACGAGGACGAGGCGGTTCGCTGGGCGAACGGCGTCAAGTACGGCTTGGCCTCCAGCGTATGGACCCGCGACCATGGCCGCGCGATGCGTATGGCCAAGCGGCTCGACTTCGGCGCGGTGTGGATCAACACGCACATCCCGATCGTCGCGGAGATGCCGCACGGCGGCTTCAAGCACTCCGGCTACGGCAAGGACTTGTCCATGTACGGGTTCGAGGACTACACCCGCATCAAGCATGTCATGAGCTATATCGGCGGATAGCCAGATGACTCGGGTCTCCGGGCACCACCTATCAGCCAATACCGGAGAACGCGACATGATCACGGTGGTGACCGGACCCGAACGTTCGACGCGAACCGTCACCGCGTCACCTCCGGGTCAAGGAGGAAGGCTCGCAGAGCGCGGTAATAGGGCGCGATCGTGGCGATGTCCACGTATTCGCCCTCCCCGTGCTGTCCCGCGCCGCCGGTGCCGAACGCTACGGAATTCACGCCGCGCTGACCGTAGAAACGCGCGTCGCCAGAGCCGTGCTTGCGCAGGAACTCACCGCTGTATCCTTCCGCGATGGCGGCGCGCCGCAGGGCGGCGATCTCCGCGCCGTCCGGGTCGGCGCGGTGCGGCTGGTCGGCGGTCTCGATGACGGCGGTAACCCCCGGCTCGCAGAAGCTTTGCAGATAGCCAGCGATCTCATCGGGGCCGGCGCCGTACAGGTTGGCGTCCGACGAGGGGAAGCGGATGTCGAGCCAGGCCTTCGCCTGTCCCGGGACCTGGTTGCGGGCCTGGTTAGTGGTGCTCACGCTGGCGAGGCTGACCGTGGTCCGCCATTCCTCCTGAGCCGGCACCGGGTAGATGGCCAGCAGTTTGTCCACGGTGCGGTACAGCTTGAGCAGCGCGTTGTCGCCGAGCCAGGGGTAGGCGCCATGCGCGCCGCGACCCTCGGCGTGCAGGGTCACCCGGAGGATCCCCTTGGATTCGGTGACGATCCGCAGCCCGCTGGTCTCGCCGATGATGACGAACTCGCTGGTGACGCCCTGTTCAACTTGATGCAGCGTCCCGTCGCGGCCGCCGACCTCCTCGTCGGTGACCAGTTGCAGGCCGAGCGGGTAAGGGAGCGAAGCGGCGAGTTCGCCGAACACCCGCGCCTGCACCAGCCCGGTTACCTTCATGTCCTGGGCGCCGCGCGCGTACAGGCGGTCGCCGTCACGGCGCGGACGGAACTGGTCGGCCTGCGCCGGGACGACGTCCAGGTGCGCGTTCAGCAGGATACGGAACCGGGCCGGGCGTGACGGGCCGTGATACACCAGCGCGCTCGGCTTGCCGCCGGACTCGAACCGCTCCACCGTGAACCCCGGTCCGACGCAGGCGAGCACGAACTCCAACGCGTGCCCGAGTTCGCCGGGCTGGTCGACCGTCGACGGGATGGCCAGCAGCTCACACGCCGTCAGGAGAAATGCCTCAGTGTCCATGAGCCAGCCTAGCGGCCGACCCGGGGCCCTTGTCCGCAGGTGGAAGCGGAGCTTCGCCCGGAGCAGGTATACGGCATGTATCCGCCGTGGGCAATGCGCTTCGCGTCGGGAAGATGGACAATGATGCTGTGGTGCGAATGTGGATCGAGAAACCGTATGATTCGGACGCCGTAATCGTGGGTGGCGGCCCGGCCGGGGCGGCGGCGGCCGCACGGCTCGCGGCGCGGGGTTTCAGGATTATCCTGGTCGACCGGGCTACCTTTCCTCGCGATAAGGTGTGCGGTGACTTTGTCGGACCGGCGGCGCTCGTTGAACTCGCCGATCTCGGCGTGGTGCAGATGCGGGGTTTCCGCGCCACCAACAAGATCCGCGATGCCGCCCTTCACCTTGACGGGAAGAAACTAATCGCACAGTCGCTGCCGGAAGTCAAAGGGCTTCCGGCCTACGGCCGGTGCATACCCCGGCTTCAACTCGACGCCTGGGTTCTGGATGCGGCGCGGCAAGCAGGGGTAACCATCTACGGCGACCGGAAGGTAACCGCGGTCGAAAGGACCCGTGACGCGATTACCGTCCGGGGCCAGGGCAAATCGGGTGAGTTTGAGCTTCGCACCCGCCTGCTGCTCGGAGCGGACGGGAGTAACTCGACAGTCGCTCGCGCGATCCGGGGAGGCTTGCCTCCGAGAGGGGACCGGATAATGGCGGTTCGTGCGTATTTTACCGATGTCGACGGGCCGGCCGACCGGGCTGACCTTTACTTTTCCAGTGAGAGCTTCCCCGGCTATTACTGGCTTTTCCCGACCAGCGGCACGCAGGCCAACGTGGGCGTCGGGATGGTCCTGTCCACCTACCCGTATACCAATCACAATCTTCGCGAGCTGCTAATGCGGCTGATAGCTGGCGATAAGGCCATGCGGAGCCGCCTGAAGGGCGCCGAGATGCACGGGAGAGTCGTAGGCGCGCCGCTGACCACCTACAATCCCCGCCTGCCGCTGGTCGGCAACCGCGCGATGCTGCTCGGTGACGCCGCCGGTCTCATCAACCCGCTCAACGGCGAAGGGATCCAGTACGCGCTGCTCAGTGCCCGGTGGGCAGCCGACGTCGCTTCCGACTGCCTTTCCTCCGACCTGCTGGACGCATGGTCGCTGATTCGCTACCAGCACCGCGTGGAGCAGGAACTGCGGTATGACATGGCGCTTGCCGTGCTCATCGTGCAGCTTATCCGCAACCGCAACCTCAATCCGGTGTGGCTGCAGGCGCTGCGCATCATCGCATCACGCGCGCGGATAGATCCCGACTACGGATACCGTTGCGGTTGTGTTCTCGCCGGCCTGACCCCGGCCACCGACGTGCTAGCCCTCAGCGTGGTGACAGGGACGATCGAGCAGGCCATCGTCTCCGCTGGGTTCAGCACGCTGCTGAACGGCCTCGGCGGCCCGAAGAGGATCGGCCGCTTCGCGCGCGGCATTGCCCGGACAGGGGTCGAGACCGCTGTCGCGGGCGTCTCGCATCCGCTCGATCTCGTCAACTGGGCGATAGAAGTTGCCGGGGGCGCTGCCGAACTAGGCACTCAGCTGGCCCTCGCCAGGATAATCCCTGAGCGGATACCAAGTGCAGGAGGCCGGCCGTAATGACGGCTCACAGGTCCCGTTCGATCATGTAGAGGACGATATCGCGGATGAACTGGGTGTGCTCATTCGGCGTCAGATGACCGAAGGCCCGGTCGAACTCAACCAGCGCCGCCCCCGCCAGTTGCCCCGCGCACGAGCGTCCGAACTCCAGGGACCCGTACTCCTCCATCCGGCCGAACACCCACCTGACATCGCGCTCTACCCGCTCAACCCGCGGCGTGGCCAGAAACGCCTCCAGCCGCAGTCGATCGGCGGCTTCCGCGTGCTGCAGCAGGTGGATGAGCATCATGGTGCGTTTTCCTTCCCAGATGTCACCCAGTATTTCCTTGCCGTACCTTTGGTACTCGGCGACCAAGTTGAGCAGGTCATCCTGGATCTGGAAGGCGGCGCCGAGGTAGTAGCCGAAACGATCGAACCGTGCCGCCTGCACGGCGCCATCTGAACCGATGACCGCCCCGATGCGGATCGGGTGCATGCAGGTGTACCAGCAGGTCTTCTTGAGTGACATGCGCAGGTAGTCAGACTCGGTGAGGTCGCAGGAATTGTCTCGTACCCAGCCCAGTTCGATCGCCTGGCCCTCGACTGACTCGCGGACCATGTGCTCAACCTCGCAGAACACCTGCCAGGTGACTTTCGCGCCGAGCGGACCGAGGTTGTCCATGAGCGGCCGGATCGACATGACATTCAGGGCGTCGCCCACGTTGACGGCAATGGGGATTCCGTGTTCAGCATGCAGCGTCGGCAGCCCTCGGCGGTACTCGCTTCCGTCTTCGACGTCGTCGTGTACGAGGAAGCCATTATGGAACAGCTCAAGTGCGACAGCGGCCCGCGTCACCTGGCTAAGGCTGCCTCCATGCGCCAGGCAACTGGCTATGCACAGGGACGGCCGTAGGCCCTTACCAGCCCGTTGCGGGTAGCTCGAGACCAGGTCGTAGAGATAGCGCCGCGGCTCCTTGTCGGGAAGGTAGGACCGTATGCCTTCATCGGTTACGCGGCGGAACTGGTCAAGTACCGCGTCAACGTGTTGCCGGCGGGCGCCAAGGGTCAGGCCCACGCCGGCAAGGCCATCGCTAGATCCGGATGAATCGGACGCGGCCTGGCGCGAAGACTCGCCCGGACGGCCGCCATCGCCTTCGGTCGGCATCGATTGGGGGATTTCTGAATAATCAGCCGACGTCGAACGATATGACGGCCTTCAGCTGCTTCAGGGTTGTTGCCTGCAACATCCCCGAGTAGCTTCCCGGCGGAGTGTCCGGCGGCGGGGTTACGGTCACCCTCACCCGAGTTCTCGAGTCGGGGCCGAGGCTGAGCGTGGCCGGGTTGAACTTGACGGCGTCAGGCAGTATCCGGTGGCCCTCGGCGTCGATGAGATCGGAGCACACGAACCGGAAGGATCCCGTCGCCGTGGGGCCGTCGTTGTCGACCAGCATGATCACGTCGGCTGGTGAACCCGGCGCGATCGTTGTCGGTATGGCAAGTACCGAAACCGAGGGATCTCCGGCGGCGACGCGAGTGCTGGAACGCCGGCTGGCTTTGTCGGCGCCAGACGCCCTGTTGTTGCTCTGGTCGTCCTTGCCGCCGCCCATCAACGTCACCAGGCCCACCACATCCCCGGCCCGGCTGCTCGCCGCGTCGGCCAGGTCGACAAGGATGTCGATCAGTTCGTGGGCATCCTTGCGAATGCGGGAGATGATTTCGGTGGGGTTGTGCGTCCGGCTCTCTTCGATGTCGATGAAACGGGACTCAATGCCGCGTGCCGCCTGGATGCCCGCGGCGACCTCTTCCTCGAGAATGCTCGCGGCCTGCTGGATGATGCGGGTCGCGCTCGACGAGATCTCCCCGATAGCGGGTACCGAGACTGACGGTATCGAGACCGATGGCATCGACATGCCCGTCTTCTTGCGCGCTGCCCCTTGCCCTCGCCGCATGGTGTCGGCGACCCGGCTGCGGGGCGCTCTTGGCTGCTCGCTTGGCGACGGCGGAGAGCCGCCGGGTCCGGCCGCGGACGCGCCAGTCGAGTCGTCTGTGGATTCCGAGGTCACCTACTGCTCCTCCGGGGAGTTGTAGATCGTCGTCGTGCCGTTCAAGGTGATCGCCGCGACCGGCCTGTCGAACACGTCGATCCCGATCGTGTAGGAGCTCTTCACGGTGATCGGCTCGCACAGCTGGATGCAGACCTTGAACGGATTCGTATTGGCGACGTTCATGTCCATGTTCATCTGGACCGGCGAGGACTCGAATCCAACCGACACTTTGGGCGTCGCGCTCGGGTCGGTCTTATGCTCCAGGGAAAGCGTGGGTGGCCAGCCCACGATGTTGATGTCTTGATCCGTCGGCTCTTGCACCGTTCCCTCGCCTTCTGTATGTCCTGTGTCGCCGTTGCCGGTATGTCCTGTGTCGCCGTTGCCGGTGTGGCCGGTGTCGTGCTGGTCGGGCTGTCCGGTGTCGTGCTGGCCTGTGTCGCCGTTGCCGGTGTGGCCGGTGTCGTATTGGTCGGGCTGTCCGGTGTCGTGCTGGTCGGGCTGTCCGGTGTCGTGCTGGTCGGGCTGTCCGGTGTCGTGCTGGCCGGTGTCGCCGTTGCCGGTGTGGCCGGTGTCGTGCTGGTCGGGCTGGTGGGTGTCGTGCTGGTCGGGCTGGTGGGTGTCGTGCTGGTCGGTGTCGCACTCGTCGGGCGGGTTACTGTCGTGCTGGTCGCGGTGCCCTGGTTCCTCTGGGTCCTGCGGGTGCTCAGTTTGATCCCCAGGGTCATCGCCGCGAGGACCGCGGTAACCCAAGGGATGCCGGAACCGCTCCATCAGAGGATGCTGTGGCGGTTCCTCGCCTCCTGGACGCTCCCCTTCGCCTCCCGGGCCTTCCCATCCTTCCGGGACACGCCGAGGCTCACCTTGGCCTCCGGGATCGTCGCCTTGACCCGAAGAGTGGCGAGGCCGCCCTACCATGTCCGGCGAATAGCGAGGACGGAACCCGCTGCCCGGCCTTCCCCCGGGAGGACTAGCCTGCCTTGCGCCGCGACGGCGACCGTGATCACTTCTATAAGACGGCCCCATCGGTATTGCTGGCGCTCGGGATTGGCAAACTTGGCAACAGCCACCGCCTTCACTCCTTCCCCTCGGCCACACCCGATTCCCATGACCCACAGGCTGACGTCGTTCGACATAGCCTAGGCCAATAATGCAGCGGTCACCTGCCCGACGCAAGGCCCGATGTTCGGGCGGACGTTCCTGTATTATCGTTCAAATATCTGGTATGAGGTTATATCTTCGGTCGCCCCCCTTCGCAGCTACCACGGTTGCCGCAGCGGCAAGGGCATGTGTTTCATGATGAAGAGGGCTGCCGGAGCACTAGGGCCCATGTCGGTGACTCTCGCGCCGATTTGCCCTAACTGCGGCTCCCTGGGCTCGTTGCGACCAGCCCTATAATGCCGCCAAGCGCTGCGGTCGCCAGCGCCAGCGGCGCCTCGGCCGCCTTTCCCTGATAGACCAGCACGAACGTCATAGCACCAAATGCGAAGACAGCGAGAGTCAATGTCGATACGACCATGTACCAGAGCACCTGGCGCGTCTTCTGGTCAGGGGAGCCGAGCACCGTCTGGGCCACTTGCTGCTGGACGTCGCTGGGCAGCGTCCCGAGAACCGCTTGGGCGGCAGCCTGCTTCTGCTCGGGAGTGTCGAGGCCCTGGACTACGGTGGCCGCTATATCCTGCCTGGTCTCGCTGGGCAGTGTCCCGAGGACTGCCTGGGCGGCGGCCTGCTTCTGCTCGATGGTGTCTAGCCCTTGGACTACGGTGGCGGCCATGTCCCGCCTGGTCTCGCTGGGCAGTGTCCCGAGCATCGCCTCGATGGTTGCCTGCTTTTGTCCGGTATTGTCCGATCCATTCCCGTCAAGCCCAACGCTTTTAGTGGCAGCGCTATATTCCGACCTTATGCTGGTCATCTGTCCTCCCCATTAGCCACTGTGCGGTAGCGGCCGGATCTGTGCGGGACATGCACGAGGCACCTGCTTGCCCAGCCTTCATGGTGACACCATTTGGGCCTATGCCAATCACGATCGATGAAGCCCGGAGCAGGCCTGGTTGTATACCATCCTGGCTGCCGCGGGCTTTGCGGCTTCGGCGGAGCGGTTGGTGCGGCTGATGGCCCCCCTGACATGCTCCGCCTCCCGGGACCGCGCTGCTACTTGGCCGAAATTTTCGGCTATCCCAGTCGCAAACCGGGATGGACGTGACCCTGTGGTTTTGATATCGCCGTGACCCGCTTTAAAAGTAACCGTTCGAGCCAGTAATGAAAGTCTCAATTCGGTAACGGGGTTGCCGGTGCCGGTGCCGATCTCGTCTCGCCTGACCTGCGGATACTCTCCAAGTCCGGATCGAGTACCGCTGCCTGTAACGAGGTGCCGCTGTCTTAGTGGCCATGACCGCGCGGCACGCCGTCGACGAGGCCGGGTTTCTGGTTCTGGCTCACGCCGGGGCTCTTCCGCGAGTCTGTGATCGAGGCTACCGCGAGTCATGGATCGATGTTCTGTGACGAAACGGTTACGCACTGAGCCGGAGCGGCCTCGTGATCCGTTCTCCAGGTAGAGCGGTCGCACGGCCACGCGGCCCGAGGTGCCCGGCGGAATACCCTGCGCCGCCGGGCACCGTTCTCATGCCCGGCGGTAGCGCGTCGGGGTGGGCTACCCTGTGATGCATGCACCTGGTCGCCGAGGTGTGGCAACAGCAGCCGGTCGCGCCCGCGTGGGTGGTGGCGGTCAGCGCGGCCATGGCCCTGCTCGTCGTGCTCACCAGCGACGCGTGGCGGCTTGCCAGGAACGTGATCACGATCGCGCACGAGGGCGGGCACGCGCTCGCGTCGGTACTCAGCGGGCGGCGGCTGGAAGGCATCAGGCTTCACGCGGACACATCAGGGGAGACGTACTCGCGCGGTCGCCGGACCGGCCCCGGCGCGGTGATCACCGCTGCGGCCGGCTACGTCACGCCGCCGCTGCTCGGCGCAGGGTCAGCCTGGCTGCTCGCGTCGCGGCACGTGACCGCGATGCTGTGGCTCGCCCTGGTGCTGCTCGTGGCAACCTTGCTGATGGTGCGCAACGCGTACGGTGTGCTGGCCGTGCTGGCGGCCGGCGGTGCCGTGCTCGCGGTATCTGTCCTGGGCAGCCCGGCGACCCAGGCTGTGTTCGCGTACGCGTGCTCGTGGTTCCTGCTTCTCGGCGGGGTACGCCCCGTCTTCGAACTGCGCGGACGCAGGCGGCGGACCAGCGATGCCGACCAGCTGGCCAGGCTGACCGGCGTCCGGGCTGGCGTGTGGGCGTTCGCGTTCGCGGTGATCGCGTTGGCGGCGGTGGCGCTCGGCGCCCGGCTGCTGATACCCGGCTCGATCCACGTTCCGCTCCGCTGACCGGCGCGCGCCGCGCGCCGCGGCGCGTAATGGCACGTTCAGCAGGATGATGCCGGCCGAGACGATGATCGTCGCCGCGATCCTGGTCCGGCCGAACGGCTCGCGGAACGCGACCGTCCCGATGATCGCGCCGAAGATCACACTGGTCTCCCGCAGCGCCGCGATGGGCGCGAGCGCGCCCCGCGTTTGTGCCCACAGCACCAGGCCGTAGGCGAGCACGCTCAGCGCCCCGGCCAGCAGCCCGGCGGCGATGATCGCCGCCGGCTGCTTCGCTAGGACAGACCGCCGCATGATCAGCGCCCATAGCGGGACGCCCAGGCTCTCCAGCAGCATCAGCCAGCCGATGTAGGCGACGGAGGTACCGGACGCGCGCACGCCGACCCCGTCCACCGTGGTGTACGCCGCGATCGTGAGGCCGGTGCCGACGGCGGCCAGGAACGCCGCGCGCCCAGGGCGCCGGCCGCCGAGCACAAGCACTGCCAGCCCGGTGCTCACCACCAGGACCCCGGCCAGCTGGACCGGCGACGGCCGCTCGTGCACGAACAGCGCCGCTAGTATGGTCACCACCAGCGGTGATGTGCCCCTGGCCAGGGGGTATACCTGCGAGAACTCACCGTACCGGTAGGCCCGCATCAGGCCCAGGTTATACAGCACGTGGATGGCCACCGACGCCAGCAGATACGGCCAGCAACTCTTGTGCGGCAGCGGTGAGATGATGACCAGCGGGATCGCGACCGCGATGCCGCCGACGCCGATCAGCCCGAAGGCAAGCAGCTGATCCTTGATGCCGTGCGCGATCGCGTTCCAGATCGCGTGGACGAGGGCCGCGGTGAGCACGGCGGCGGTGACGGAAGAATTCACCAGAAAGCTCCTCGGCAGGCTGAACAGGAGCCCTCAGGGTTTTTATCCCGTCAGGTGTATCACGGCGCCGCTCGGTCCAGTCCCGGCCGCCCTTGTTGTGGTTGGTGTGCTTCTTTCCGAGGCGGGCGTCGGCGGAACCCTAGACGCAACCACATGCTGACCTTAGATTAACAGCCGGCGGACCTGCCAGCCAGGCGGCCTTCGGCGCGGACGGGTTGGGGTAAACCCGCACGTAGTCCAGCGGCGCCCAGCAGTCATATATGCGATATGGTCCAGGCATATGACGTTGGCCGTTGCCACGGGGGCCTTCGCGTCGCGTACGGAAGCCGTGCTCGACGCGGTTAAGCGCGCCATTCTGTCCTGCGCGCGCCGGAAGTCGCGCGCAACCGCGTTGAGCGTAACCTCGGCAACCGCGGCTTTCGCACCGCCCTGTACGCCGGCTGCGGCAACCCGCTGCTGATCGGCATGTTCGCCGACGTGAGCGATCAGACCGCGGACCGGGTGGCGGACCTGCTCAGGGCCCACATCAGCGGCTTCTTCCAGCGCAATCTACCGGAGGTTCCATGACTAGCACGCTTCGCGACGCCCTCGCCACCGCGGTCGTCGTCCCGGTGACCCCGTTCGACGAGGACGGCGCACCCGACCTCGACACCTACGCTAGCCTGGCCGGCCGGCTGGTTGACTCCGGAATAACAGTCATCACGCCGAACGGCAATACCGGCGAGTTCTACGCACTGACGCAGGCCGAGGCACGGCAGGTTACCGAGACCGCGATGAAGGCGGGAGCACCCCACATCCTGGCCGGGGTCGGTCACGATGTCGCCACGGCCACGGAGGCCGCCAGGCATGCCGAGCGGGTCGGCGCGGGCATGATCATGATCCACCAGCCGGTGCACCCTTACGTCTCCGCCGAAGGCTGGCTGGAATACCACGCCGCGATCGCGAACGCGGTCCCGGGGCTCGGCGTCGTGCTGTACCTGCGCAACGAGCGGATAAACGGAGCCAGGATCGCGGAACTGGCCGACCGCGCGCCCAACGTGGTCGGCGTCAAGTACGGGCTCCGCGACGCGACCGCGTTCGCCCAGGTATCTCGCGATGCCGGGCTGGACAGGTTCACCTGGCTGGCTGGAGCCGCCGAGCTGACGGCGCCGGCATTCTGGGCGGTGGGGGCGCGCGGGTTCACTTCCGGCCTGGCCAACGTCGCGCCGCTGCTGGCCACGGGAATGCTCAAAGCACTCCGGGCACATGACTTCGGTGCCGCGATGAAAGTCTGGGAGCAGGTCCGCCGGTTCGAGGAACTGCGGCTGGCGAACTCCTCGGCGGACAACGTCGCGGTGGTGAAGGAGGCCCTGGCGCAACTCGGCCTGTGCCGCGCCGACGTCCGCCCGCCGAGTCGCGCGCTGCCCGATGCGATAAAGACCGAAATATCCAGCATCTTGCGCGGATGGGGCCTGGGCTCATGAAATCACCAGAACAGCTCCGCAGCCACCGCTGGTTCGGCGATGGCCCCGCGTCGAGCCTCCGCTCGCTGGGCCACCGGGGCAGGATGCGTCAGCTTGGCGTGGACCCGGAAGAACACCTGGGCAAGCCGCTGATCGCGATCCTTAACACGTGGTCGGAGATGAACCCGTGCCACATGCACCTGCGCCAGCGCGCTGAGCAGGTCAAGCGCGGCGTGCTGGAGGCCGGCGGCTTCCCGATCGAGTTCCCGGTCGCCACGCTCGCCGAGGTGTTCCAGAAGCCGACCCCGATGATGTACCGCAACCTGCTGTCGATGGATACCGAGGAACTGCTGCGTTCTTACCCGGCGGACGGCGCGGTGCTGATGGGCGGCTGCGACAAAACCACGCCCGCGCTGCTGATGGGCGCCGCCAGTGCGCGCATCCCGGCGATCTACGTGACGGCCGGCCCTATGCTGAGCGGGCACTACCGGGGACAGCGGGTGGGCAGCGGCACCGACCAGTGGAAGTTCTGGGACGACGCCAGGGCAGGCCTGATCGGCGAGTGCGAGCTGGCCGAGCTGGAGTGCGGCATCGCCCGCTCGCCCGGGCACTGCATGACGATGGGCACCGCGTCAACGATGACCTCGGCCGCCGAGGCACTCGGCATGACGATGCCGGGCATGGCGTCGATCCCCGCGGTCGACTCCGCCCACTACCGGATGGCCGCGGCCAGCGGCCGGCGGATCGTCGAGATGGTCTGGGAAGACCTGACTCCGGCCACGGTGCTGACCAGGGAGGCGTTCGAGGACGCGATCGCGGTTGTGTTTGCCCTCGGCGGCTCCACGAACGCGTTCATCCACCTGATCGCGATGGCGGGCCGGGCCGGTGTCCACCTGTCGCTGGACGACTTCGACGCGATCGCGCGCCGGGTGCCGTGGCTGGCCAACATCAAGCCGAGCGGTGAGTACCTGATGGAGGACTTCTACTACGCCGGCGGCCTGCGCGCCCTGATGGGGCAACTTGCCACGGTGCCCGGCGCGCTGCACCTGGATCGGGTGACAGTGACCGGCCGGCCACTGCGGGATCAGCTGACCGACGTCCCGGTCTACAACGACGACGTGATCAGGTCGCCGGAGAACCCGCTGGCCGCGGAGGGCGGGGTCGCGGTGCTGCGCGGCAACCTCGCTCCCGACGGAGCGGTGATCAAGCACATCGCCGCCGAGCCGCACTTGCTCAAGCACACCGGCCCGGCCGTCGTGTTCGGCTCGTATGCTCAGATGCAGGAACACATCAACGACCCTGGCGTCACATCCGACTCGGTGATCGTCTTGCAGAACGCCGGCCCCAAGGGCGGTCCAGGCATGCCCGAGTACGGCATGCTGCCGATCCCCGACTACCTGCTCGCCCAGGGCGTGCGCGACATGGTGCGCATCTCCGACGCGCGAATGAGCGGCACCTCGTACGGTGCGTGCGTGCTGCACGTCGCGCCGGAGGCGTTCGTGGGCGGTCCCTTGGCGCTGGTGCGGACGGGGGATCTCATCACACTGGACGTCGCAGCCCGCTCTCTTTCTCTGGATATATCAGAACAGGAGCTGGTGCTTCGCCAGCGCCAGTGGCAGCCCCCCGAGCCAAAGTTCGTCCGCGGCTACGGTGCCCTGTACAGCGAGCACATCACCCAGGCCAACGAGGGCTGCGACTTCGAGTTCCTCGCCCGCCGCGGCGACACCCCCGATCCCGACCCCAACCCCCAGTGACCTAAGACAGCACCCTGACCTGAGACAGCACAGACAGCACAGCGACCGGAGCCAGCATGATCCAGGGATACGACCCGCGTACCGGCCAGCCGACCGGTGACCCGGTGCCGCCGACGACCGATGACGAGGTGGACGCGCTGGTCGAGGAGGCGGTGGTCGCATTCCCGGCATGGGCCGGGAGCGCGCCGGCGGTACGTGCGGACGTGCTGGGGGAGGTGGCCGCCGCGCTGGACGCGCAGGCCGTGGAACTGGTCGCGGTCGCCGACGCGGAGACCGCGCTCGGCACTGAGCGGCTCACCGGCGAAGTAGCGCGGACGACCGGTCAGTTGCGGCTGTTCGCCGGCGTGCTGCGGGACAGCGGGTACCTTGACCCGGTGGTAAGCCCCGCAGCCGGAGCGGTACCGGACATCCGGCGGGTGAACCGGCCGCTCGGGCCGGTGGCCGTGTTCGCGGCGTCCAACTTCCCGTTCGCGTTCTCCGTGGCCGGCGGGGACACCGCGTCCGCGCTCGCGGCAGGCTGCCCGGTGGTGGTGAAGGCACACGAGGCGCATCCCGGCACGTCGAGGCTGACCGCCGCGATCGTGCTGGCGGCGCTCGCCAAGGCGGGCGCGCCTGCCGGCACGTTCGCGATCGCACACGGCGTGCAGGCCGGCTTGCGGCTGCTGCGGCATCCGTCGATCACCGCCGCCGGGTTCACCGGCTCGACGGCCGGCGGGCTGGCGCTGGCCAGGATCTGCGCGGAGCGGGATGTGCCGATCCCGTTCTTCGGCGAACTCGGCTCGGTCAACCCAGGTGTCGTGCTGCCCGGGGCCGCGTCGTCGCGGGCCGCCGAGCTGGCGGCGGGATACATGGCCTCGCTGACGCAGGGGACCGGGCAGTTCTGCACGAACCCTGGCCTGTTGTTCGTGCCGGAGGACCTGGAATTGCTGGCGGCCATCGCCGCCGCGGTGACAGAGTCGGCCGGCGGCCCGATGCTGTCCGCGCGGATCTTCGCCGCGTTCGGCGACGCGGTGACCGCGACAGCCGCCCAGCCCGGCGTCACCGGACTCGCCGCTGGCAGACCGGGGGAGGGGCCATGGGGCGCCACGCCGCGGGTGTTCACCGTGGCGCTGAAGGAGTTCACCCGTGCGCTGGCCCGAGAGCAGTTCGGCCCCGCCGGTGTCATCGTGACCTATCCCTCGGTGGCGGACCTGCTGCCGGTGCTCGCCGGGCTGCCCGGCAGCCTGGCGGCGAGCCTGCATGCCGACGGCGCGGACGACATCGCGCTGGCCCGGGAACTGCTGCCGGTGCTGGAGCGGATCGCCGGGCGGATCATCTACAACGGCTGGCCGACCGGTGTGGCGGTCGTCGCAGCCCAGCACCACGGCGGTCCGTACCCAGCGACCACCGCGCCGGCCTACACCTCGGTCGGCACCGCGGCCATTCGCCGCTGGCTGGTCCCGGTCGCCTACCAGAATTTCCCCGCCGGGCTGCTCCCGCCTATGCCGTGACGATCAGCCAGAACGGGACATATCACCCGCACAGTCGGCTGGCTAACGCGGCTTTTAGGCTACTCCGGAGTACGATCAGGGCACTATGCCTCTCGTCACCGATCTAGACCTGCCGCTGTTCGATTACACCGCTCCCGGTTTCGTGGCGGACAGCTATCACGCCCAGCTCGCCGAGGCGCACTCGGCGGGCTGGCTGGTCCGCTCGCCGATCGCCTACATCGTGCTGGAGCGTGAGTCCGGAGAGTTCTTCCTGAGGTCAAGGGACACCGCGTTCCCCGGCCGTCAGCTCGCCGACTTCTTCGGTATCGCGGCGGGTCCGCTGCGTGACCACATCGACGCCAACATCCTGAATCAGAGTGGTGAGCAGCATCGCAGGCTGCGCGCGCTCGTCGGGCCGGCGTTCACGCCGCGTGCCGTCAGCCGGTGGCGGCCGGTGATGCGGGATTTCCTGGGCCAGCTGTGGGACGGCCTCGCCACGCCGGGGTCGTGCGAATTCGTCTCCGCGGTGGCCAAGCCATATCCGTCGCTGACCATAGCCGCGGTGCTCGGCGCACCTGCCCAGGACGCGCCGAAGCTGCATGAGTGGTCCAACTGGGTACAGCGCCAGTTCGACATCCGTGCTCTGGAGCAGCAGGCCGGGCAGATCGAGCAGGCTGTTGTCGAGCTGACCGGGTACGTGTCAGCGCTGCTGGAACGGCGCCGCACCGAGCCCTCCGACGACCTGATCAGCACGCTGCTCGCCGCGGAAGCGGACGGCGACCGGCTCTCGCACACAGAATGCGTCGAGCTCGTTGCTAACGTGCTGCAAGGCGGGGTCGATACCACCCAGAGCCAGCTCGCGCACGCGCTGCGGCTATTCGCCGAGCACCCGGAGCAGTGGCAGTTGCTCGGCCGTGATCCCAGCCTGGCGCCACGCGCGGTCCAGGAGACACTGCGATTCGAGCCGATCACGCCCTTCACCGCCCGGATCTGCCTCGCCGACATCGAGCATCGCGGCGTCACCTTCCCGGCTGGGACGATCGTCGCGATCTGCACCGAACGCGCCAACCGGGAGCAGCGCGACGGGGAAACCTTTGACATCAGCGCCGACAGGGACGGGCGGCTGCTGACCTTCGGTGCGGGTGTGCACTTCTGCCTGGGGGTCAATCTCGCCACAGCGGAACTGGAGGAGGCACTGGCGTTTCTCGCCCCGCGGATGCCCGGCCTCGCCCTGAACGGAGACCCGGAACTCGGCGGAGTGGAGGGAATCTACGGGATCGAGTCCCTCCCGCTCCGCTGGGCCGATTCCTTACCGCGGCCCGCCGTCGCGCCGCGACGCCGGGGACGGTCGCGGCGTCGCGATGCCCAGGGAAGGACATAAGGGGCAAATGCCGCATGAATGGACCGGTGTTGCCCTTGGCCCGGTCAAGCAGCTTAAATTACGTCCCGGCTTACGTCCCGGCTTACGTCCCGGCTTACGTCCCGGCTTACGTCCCGGCTTACGTCCCGGCTTACGTCCCGGCCACGGATGATCACGACGGCCAGGGGGCTTGCCAGAGTGCGCGCCTGGTCGC
>Ga0335075_10008172_pt1 | contig 16069 bp, 12 predicted proteins | sample Lox_Sample_24_FD_206723 | JGI IMG/M metagenome (GOLD analysis project Ga0335075, IMG submission 206723) | Soil microbial communities from Loxahatchee National Wildlife Refuge, Florida, United States - Lox_Sample_2.4 | ecosystem: Environmental > Terrestrial > Soil > Wetlands | place: USA... | reverse complement strand
AGGGGACCTTCCAGGAGACGTACTGACCCACCAGGTTGGGGTTGCGGCCGATGCTCGCCGCGACGTTGAACACCGGGTTCAGCGAGTCGGGGGCGCCGTTCACCTCGACGCCGAAGAACTTGCCCGCCGGGTTGATGAGCGAGGAGAGCGGCACCATCTTCGGAACCGGGGCCGACGCGGCGGCTGACTGCCCCAGGACCGGGGCGGCGCTCACGGCCGTCGGCTGCGGAGCGTCGAGCCGCCCGCAAGACGCCAGCGCCGCGGTCATCGCCGCGGCGCCGAGAGCGCAGGTCACGAACTTGGAGATCTTCACAACGGCTCATTTCTCGGCTGGATGAGGATGCGTCCCACCACCACGAGCTGGAACACCCCGAGCACGAAGACCAGGAAGAAGTTGTAGGCGTCCATCGTCATCAGCCGCCACAGGCCGAGCGTCACCCACAGCACCGAACTGCCGAGGCTCCAGCCGAGCAGTCCGACCCACAGGCGCCGGTGCCCGTCCTGGGCGCGCGCTCCCGTCCCCGACGGCTGCCAGCCGCGCAGCCGGCCGCGCAGCATGTCCCACAGCGCGAACACGTGCGCCCAGCCGGACAGCACCCGCACCGACCAGGCCTCGAGCCGGTACGGCGAGCGGTGCCACATCGGGTAGATGACACCGGCGTAGCAGAGCACCGGCACCACCCACACGATGCTGGACAGCACCAGATAGCCGGGCGCGAACAGCAGCATCCCGATCGCCAGGATCGGCGCGACGAACGTGAAGGCGGCGGTGTACACGTAGCCGGCGAGGCCGGCCAGATAGCAGAGCCTGCTGCGCCACGGCAGGTGCGTCCGCCAGAACTTCCCCTCTCCCAGCAGGCTCATCGTGCCGGAGCACCAGCGGTACTGCTGGTTGCTGAACGCCATCATGTTGTCCGGGCAGTTGCCGGTCGACAGCGCTATCGGCAGGTAGCGCAGCCGCCAGCCCAGCCGGTACAGGTCAAACCCGGTGTGCAGGTCCTCCGAGTGCTCAGCCAGTGACATGCCGGCGTTCTGCGCGAGCGCCGTCCGGCGGTAGACCGCGCAGCTGCCGACGCAGATCGCGCCTTCCTTCCGTGCCCGCGTGGTCTGGATCGACCGGTAGAACAGCTCCTGGATCGCTCCGGCGCCACGCTCGACCCAGGTCTGCTGGTCGACGACGTGGAAGAACTGCGGCGTCTGCACGATCCCGACCTCGGGGAACAGGTAGAAGTAGGGCAGCGTCTCGTTTAGCAGGTCGGCCCGCGGCGCGAAGTCCGCGTCGAGCAGCAGGATGAATTCGCCGTCCGAGATCTCGAATCCGTACTTGAGGTTGCCGGACTTCTTGTACCAGCCCCGGTCCGGCCGGGTGGCGTACGCGAACCCGAACTGCCTCGCCAGCAGCTTGACTTCTGGCCGGGCGGCGTCGTCGAGCACGTACGGCGTGAGCTTGCCGTTGTAGGCCGCTCGCAGCGCGGCGACGTGCGTCCAGCTGTTGCGGAGCAGCTCGATGGGCTCGCCGTACGTCGGCAGGAAGACGTCGACGGAGGGGTACCAGAACGGCAGCCAGGAGGCCACGATTTTGCGGTGCCCGGCGAGGTCGAAGCCGCCGCCGACCCCGTCCGCGAGCACCGACACCAGGAAGGTCAGCGTGCCGAGGACCGTGAACGGCGCGTACAGCAGGAACCACGGCGAGTCCGCGAACAGCCGGATCTGGCTGTACACCAGGGGCGGGAAGGTCAGCACGGTGCAGACCGTCAGGATCCAGGTGTGCCGCCGGACGTAGGAGTACTTCTCCTTATCGGAAGGCGGCACGGGAAGCACGATCGGCCGGGCGCCGCCGGCATGGGCCGGTTCCCGGGGTTTCCCCGGTTCCCGGGGCTTGCCCGGCTGGGCGGTTCCGGTCCCGGGAACGTGAGCCTTCCCGGCCGTGGAGGGCTTGCGGTGCCGCGCGTGCGCACCCCGCTGTGTAGTAACAGAATCGAAGGCGGCGACCCTGAGACCCGCTCCCAAAACAGGCAACTCCCGTTCTGTCCGGCCGCGTTGGCTCGATACCGCCCCCTCGCCGTGGCACGCGGCTCATTCAGCCCACTACAACGAACAGCATGGCGACCAGCGCGAGCCATGCTATGTGTCAGACGTATCAGAGAATCGCCGGGTTTACGGTTTCTTAGGATTTATCGCAACCTAATCGACATCGCCTCGGTTAGCCGCCCAGGCTGCTCCCCGGGCTCGGCGTCGTGGTCGTGCCCGCGGCCGGCGAGGTCGGGCCCGAGGTGGGCGTCGCCGACGAGGACGGGGAGGCGGTCGAGGTGGCGCCCAGGGCGGGCGAGCCGTTCGGCTCACCGGGGATCGAGTAGAGCGCCTTCCACGGCGAGCCCGACGGGTCCGTCGCCTGAGACGCCGGCGAGTCCCCCTCGTTGGCCCACTTGGCCTGGTACGGCAGCCCCTGGTAGAGAACCTTGTCGCCCGCCTGGTACTGCTGGGTGTTCGACCACGCGGGATACGTGCCCGCGGGCAGCGTGGGGATGTCCGGCCCGTGGTCGCCCGGCAGCACCGGCCCGATCAGCTCCCACGGCGTCTGCCAGGCGAACTGCACCTGCGCCGACGGGTCGTCGCCGGTGTTGTACCACTTGGCCTGGTAGATCTCGCCGTTCTCGACGACCTTGTAGCCGAGCGGGTAGTTGGCGGTCGCCGACCAGATCGGAAACGGCGCGTCCGCCGGGTTGGTGTCCGCCACGGCCGGCTGGACGTTCCCCGAGTTCGGCAAGATCACCGCGTTGCCTGCCAGCGTGCCGAAGATCTGGGCGAACTCGAGGCCGGACTGCGCGGTGCCGCTGCACGTGTTGGACAGCAGCCCCGTCTCAGGGAAGGACGAGCCGCACTGGCTGTCCCTGTTGATCGACCACATCGAGATCCGCCCCAGGTGGTTCGCGAGGGCGAAGCTGACGAGCGTATGCGCGTCGTTCACGGTGAAGTTCTGGCCTTGCATGTCGTTCTGGCCGATCATCGCCGTCGCGCCGAGCCGCTGCCAGATCTGCTGTGGACGCAGGTGGATCCCGTACTGCGGGTACAGGGTGGCGAGCTGCCCTTCGGTGGCGTTCAGCGCGTTCTCCGCCAGCTGCCCCATGCTGCTCCCGGCGGGCGGGGCCGAGCTGAAGTCCATCGTCATGATGTTGATGCCGGCGATCGAGACGTGCTCGCGCAGCATCGACGCGATCACCGACAGGGCGTTGTCGTCCAGCCCGGTCGGCTCGACGGGGAGTGTCAGCCACACGTTGAGCTTGGGGTCGGACTTTTCCAGGCTCGCGATCGCCTGCGCCCGCCGCGCTTCGGCGTTGAAGTTGTCGAGCGCGGCGCCCTCGATGTCGAGGTCGATCGTGTTGAGGCTGTAGGCGCTGATCACCGACTGGTAGGCGGCGGTGAGCGCGGCCGTGGTCGGGCAGGCGACGTCCAGGCTGGTGTTCGCCTTGCCGCCGAACGACACGATGGCCTGCTCACCCTCCTGCTCGAGCTGCGCGATCCGCGAGCCCATCGCGAGCTCCTGGTTGGCCGCCGGCAGCGAATAGTCGCCGCCCCAGCTCGGAGAGCACTGCGAACTCGACGCGGCGACCACGAAGCCGAGGACGCTCTGCCGCGCCGGGTCGTCGGTGGAACTCTGGAACTGGTAGGTCGGGGTGAGCGTGACGTCGACGTACGGCGCGAACCACGTCTGATGCACGACCGCGACGGGCGCGAGCAGGCGCGTCTTGATGCCCTGGTAGCTTCCGTAGCCGACGCCCGCGAGCACCACGAGGGCCACGAGCACCCGGATGAACGAGAGCCGGCGTTTGGCCGGGCCGTCCGGAAGTGCGGCGGCCGGAGCCGCGGGCGGCGCCTGCACCGGCGGCGCACCCATCGGCACACCCGCCAGCACCTGGTACTGGAAGTCGGCGTAGCCCGGCTGCAGCACGTCCCGCCAGTCGGTCTGCTTGGGCTCTTCCACCGGGCGCCGCAGGAGCGCGCCCAGCCAGCGGCGCCGGCCCGAGGACTTGTACAGCAGCGAGGTGCCGTGGATCCACATGTCCACGGTGGAGTTACGCAGGCCGATGAACGCCTTGACCGCGTAGCACGCCAGGATGACGTTGAGCGCCGCGTAGCAGAGGTTCTCCGTGAGGTGGTACTCGTAGGCGCGGTAGAGCGTGTAGCCGGCCAGCCCGATCAGCAGGTAGGGCGCGAGCAGCAGGAACGGCGGCACAACCGTACGGTCCTTGACCTTGGGCGTGCGCGCGAACGCCGCCTTGGACGCGGTGATGCCCTGCACGATGGACGAGAACGTGCCGGCCAGGTTGACGCCGAGCAGGATGATGTTGAAGCCGTAGACGCGGAGCACGTCGACGCGCTTGTATCCGCAGTACCGCAGGTCGCTGGCCTGAGCCATGAAGTAGGGCAGCGCGACGAGGCCGAGCAGCGGGCTGATCAGCGCGGAACCGAAGGGGAAGGCGAGCAGGATCAGCAGGCTGGTGGAGCTCCAGCAGATGGAGGCCATGTAGTTCCAGCGCAGGAACAGCTCGGCGAACCGGATCCGGTTGCCGTTGGACTTGCGGATCCGCGCCGTCCGGTGCAGCTTCGACAGGATCAGCAGGCCGCCGTTGGCCCAGCGGCGCCGCTGGATGCACAGCGAGCCGAAGTCCGGCGGGGTGGCGCTGTAGCTGAGCCGCTCCGGGTAGTTGTACAGCCGCCAGCCGTGCAGCCCCATATCGATCGTGGACTCGGTGTCCTCGATGACCGTGCGGTCCTTGATGTACTGCTTGATCTCCCAGTCGCCGATGTAGGAGGTCTCGGCGATCTGGTCAAGCGCCTTCTTGCGGATGACCGCGTTCGCCCCGACCCAGAACGTGGCGTCGTAGTAGGTCAGGCCCTGGTGCACGATGTGCTGCAGGTCGGTGGTCGCGCCGGCGATCCGCTCCAGCCGGGTGGCCGACCCGGGGAACGCGCTGTACGGCGTCTGCGCGATGGCCATGTCCTGGTACTCCTGCTGCTCGAGCAGGTGCACGAGCCGCAGGCAGTACTCGGGCAGCAGCACGCTGTCGGCGTCCAGCGTGACCACGTAGTCGGGGTCGGGGATGTGCCCCCCGGCGCCCGGCCTGGTGCGCGCCAGTGCCGTCCCGCCGACTACCTGGGCCTCGCGGTAGTGGCCGCCCATCAGGCCCATGTAGCTGTTGAGGTTCATGGCCTTGTTCGGCTCGTGCGAGAGCGACACGTACTTCTTGCGCTCGAAGCTCGTCACCCGCACGCTGAACGTCCAGACCAGCCGCCGGTACAGCCGCAGGAACATCTGCGGGTTGAGCACGACGCCTTCGGAGGCCGACTCGAGCAGCGCCTGCCGCACTTCGCGGAACGATTCGGCCAGCCGCAGCACGATCTCGTTGACGAAGAACGTGTCGGTGTGGTCGATCATCTCCTGGGTGTCGGCCAGCTCCTCCAGCCACGCGATCGCCTCGCCGTAGGCGCTGGCCACCGCCACCATCGCCCCGGGGCCCGGCATCTCGCCGCGCTTGAGTGCGATCTCGAGGGACTGCATCCCTCCGGCGAACCGGCGGGCTGGCTCGGCGAGCAGCCGCTCGATCTGGCTGGGCAGCGCCCGGGCGTTCTCCAGCTGCTCGCGGGCCTTGCGCGTCTTGGGCACGTACGGGTCGTCGATCAGCAGCACGACGGTCTTGTCCGGGTACTCCTGGAGCGCCGCGGACAGCAGCGTGGTGCGGATGACCCGCTCCTCCTCCTGGTAGGAGGGGATGATCGTGGTCAGCGTCGGGCGCCGGGCATCGAAGTACTGATCTAGGCTGCCGCGGGTGGCCCGGTGATGGGTGCGCGTCCGGTAGAAGAACCCGAGCCGGCTCAGCAGGTACGCCAGCGCGGACACCGTCAGCAGCGTGACGATCAGCAGGTACAGGACCTCTTCGGTCCTGGCGAGCGCGGTTTCGTAGCCCGGGTGGAAGAAGTCGTTGAAGAACCAGCTGACCGTGTAGGCCAGCCACGCGCTGACCGTGACGATAATGGCGAGCCGGCCCATCGCGACCCGGCTGTCACTGACCGGCTTGGGCACCATCGGCAGCGCCCGGGTGCGCCGGTCGCTGCCCAGCTGCCTGCGGCGCTTCCGCGACGACTGCTTCTGCATGGAGTCGTCACGCCGCGCCCCGTTGTGGTTCTGGCCGTTGTGGCCGTTCCGGCCGGCCGGGTCGCCCGGGCCTTCGGGGCCGCCAGGACCATCGAACCAGCCGAAGGTGTCGTAGCCGTCGTAACCGTTCTGCCCGGCGGGGCCGCCTGGGCCGAAGCCGAGGCCACTCGGGCCGGCGCCTTGTCCCGGGTGGCTGGCGCCCAGTCCGGCGCCCTGTCCGGGGTACTGCCCTGGGCCTGGGGCGCGCGGCGGCGCCATCGTGCCCGGCCCGTGGCCGTTCACGTGCCGCCCGTACAGGTCAGGAGTCGTGTACTCGTTCCCACGGAACGGACTTCGCTTCGGCCCGCTAGGCGTACCCGCCATCTAGTGATCACCTCGAATTCCACGTGGCCTTGCCGTGCGAGCACACAGCAGACGCGGCCAGGGCCGCGCGGAATCCCCCCGGTGACCCAAACAGAGACGCTTTAGATGCGCCCTGGGTTGTCCTAAGACGACCTAAGCGCAGGAAAATACTAGGGTTTAACCTACATTCACCCGTGTGACGGGATGTGTTGTTGTGATGATTCCGTCGCCATAGAGAAACGACCCGCTAGGGCGCGCCACCCACGCTGACCGCGCCCGGTTCGAATCCGGCCGCCAGCGCCCGCAAGCTCAGGTCAAGGTAGACGGTCAGGTCGCTGTCGGCCCGGACCGCCCAGCGGTCATAGGCCGCCCGGCAGGCGGCGAGCGTGGCCCGGCCGACGGCGAGCGGGTACAGCGAGCCGGCCGGCTGGCCGAGCCGGCGCCCGGCGAACTCGCTGATCGCCTCCTCCCAGGCCGCGTAGTGTTCGGCGGCGCTGGCCGACAGAGCCGGCACCGTCGCGATCAGGTTCATCCGCATGCGCATCTCGGGCACGTCTTCGGCCCGGTAGTGGTTCGCCGCCACCACCGCGCGGCGAATCGCGTCCATCATGGGCACCTCGGCAGGCACGCCGGCGAGCGTCGACCGGATCGTTTGCACCTCGGTCTCGAACTCGGACCAGAGCACGCTCGCCTTGGTCGTGAAGTAGCGGAAGAACGTGCGCTCGCTGACGCCCGCCTCGGCCGCGATCTGTTCGATCGTGGTGGCGTCGAAGCCGCGTTCGGTGAACATCCGCAGGGCGATCACCTGCAGTTCGCGGCGGCTCGTCGACGGCGGCCGACCCCGCCGCAGGTCAGCGACGTCAGTTCTAGGCCCGTTGTTCATCGTTTGTTTTACCCCTATTAATGAATGTATCGGAGGGTTTGAGTTGACTTCTGCGATCCGCAGGCCACTCCGAAAGCGGCACCCCCGTGAACCCGCTCCTCAACGCGATCCACCATCCCAAGTTCGTGCCGGTTATCGTCGCACTCATCCTCGCTGTCCTCGTGATCTGGCTCTGCGCCGCCCTCTACGGGTGGCGGCGCATCATGTGGCGCGAGCTCATGGACACCCCGGTCACGCTGCTGCCGAGGCAGGTACGGGGAAACGGCAGCTGGGCGGCGTGGAAGATAGTCGCGGGCGGCCATGAGGTCGTGGACCCGTCGCTCGTCCTGCTGCGGGTCAGGAACTCGGGGTTCGCGACCATCAGCAAGGCCGCCATGCGACGCCCGCTGATGTTCACGTTCCCAGGTCGCGAAGTGCAGGAATTCAGTGTCACCGACCGCCGCGGCGTGGCCAGGGAGCTTATCCAGCCGCCCGGTGAATCGATCGCCGCCATCACGGGGAACCGGATCATCCTCCCGAAGATCCCGATGAAGCACGGGTCCAGCTTCAAGCTGCTCGTGCTGCTCAGCGGGCCCGGCAAGGGCGTGCTCGGCCGGGGCCGGATCCGGCGCGGCAAAGTGATCCGAGAGTCGCTGGTGCGCAGCCCGCTGGCGCGGAACGTCGCGTTCGGCACGATCCTCGCGCTGCTCGTGGGCATCCAGGCGGGGATTACCGCCGGCCAGGGGCCGCTCACCCCTTCTTCGTGCGGAACCGGGCGGCTGGTGCTCGAGGGGTCGACGGCGTTCGCGCCGGTGGCTACGCAGGTTGGCGAGGCTTACACGAGCGCCTGCCGCGAGGCCACGATCTCCGTGGCCGCGATCGCGACGTTCAACGGGCTGAACGCGGTCAACGGCTCGGGCAGCGAGAAGGACGGGTCGGCCGCGGCGCAGATCGCCATGTCCGACGGGCCAGCACCTAGCGGATATTCGGCCCTGGTCGGTCATCCCATCGCGGTCATCCTCTTCGGCGTGGTGCTGAACAAGGACACGGGCGTGTTCAACCTCACCACCCAAGAGGTACGCGACATATTCCTCGGCGCGATCACGAACTGGCGCCAGGTCGGCGGCGCGAACCTGCCGGTCAGGATCGTGGCCCGCACGACCGGATCGGGTACCAGGGCCACCTTCGACGCGAAGGTTCTCGGCGGCGCCGAGCCTCCGTTCTCCTCGTACAACTGCCTGACCAAGGACGCCGTCCCTGACTCGCCGGTGATCCGCTGCGAGGTGTCGGACACGGGCACGCTGCTGTCCCGGGTGAACGACATCCCCGGAGCCATCGGCTACGCGCAGATCTCGGACGCCGCGACGCACCCGAACGTGGACACCATCAAGCTGAACGGCTGGGATCCCACGATCGGAGACGTGCAGGAGGGCGATTACCCGTTCTGGACGGTCGAGTACTTGTACACCTACGGCAACCCCGCGGCCGGCTCAGTGTCGACGTCCTTCCTCAACTTCCTGAACACCAGCACCGCCAAGGACATCCTCCGCAGCGAGGACTACACCCCGTGCGTGGACCGCGGCGAGTCCCTGATAGGCACCCTCTGCCCTTAGAGCCCGACAGCGCCGCCCACCGTTGTATCCTTTGTCCTATGGAAATAGATAAAGGGGCCGGGTCGCCGATCGAGTTCCGCCTGGATCCGGCCTCCGGGGTCCCGACCTACCTGCAGCTTGTGCAGCAGGTCGAGCACGCGCTGCGGCTGGGCTACCTCGAGCCGGGCGATCAGCTGCCGAAGGTCAGGGACGTGGTCGCCTCCCTGGCGATCAACCCGAACACGGTGCTGAAGGCCTACAAGGAGCTGGAGGTCAAGGGCCTGGTGGCCGGCCGGCCCGGCCAGGGCACGTTCGTCCGGGCCACCCTCAGCCAGATCGCGCTTCCTGAGCTGACCGGGCTGCGCAAGGCCCTGCTCGGCTGGCTGACCGCCGCGGATAAGGCGGGACTGGACGAGGACGGGATGGTCGCGCTGTTCACCAGCGCACTGCGGGACTTCCGTGAGCGCCGGGATGGCACAGGCGAGGTGCGCCGCGAAGAGGAGGACATCGCGTGAACGTCAACGTGATCGAGGCCAGCCGCCTGGGCAAGCGTTACGGCCGGACGTGGGCGCTGCGCGAGTGCACGGTGGCGGTCCCGGCCGGGCATGTGACCGCGCTGGTCGGCCCGAACGGCGCCGGCAAGACCACGCTGCTGAACCTGGCGGCCGGGCTTGCGTCCCCGTCCGCGGGCGCGGTCTCGGTGCTCGGCGGCTTGGCGGCCGGGTCGCGGGCCGCGCTGGACGGCATCGCGTTCGTCGCCCAGGACACGCCGGTGTACAAGAACCTGTCCGCCGCTGACATGCTGCACCTGACGGCCACCCTGAACCGGCGCTTCGACAAGCCGTACGCCCGCGCCCGGCTCGCCGAGCTCGGCATCCCGCTGGACCGCAGGGCCGGGAAGCTGTCTGGCGGGCAGCGGGCACAGCTCGCGCTGACCGTAGCGCTGGCCCGCCGGCCGACGCTGCTGATCCTCGATGAGCCGGTGTCGATGCTGGACCCGATCGCCCGGCACGACTTCATGGCCACCGTGATGATCGCAGCGGCTGCCGACGGCGTCTCGGTGGTGCTGTCCTCGCACGTGCTATCCGACCTGGAGCGGGTGGCCGATTACCTGATCCTGCTGTCGAGGGGCCAGGTGCAGGTGGCCGGCCAGGTCGATGACGTGCTCGCCAGCCACCGCATGCTGACCGGCCCCGCCGCCGAGGCCGGCACGTACACCCAGCGGCCAGTGGTGAGCGCCCGCCGCGGCGCGGCGCAGGCTCACCTGCTGGTCCGCGCCACGGCCGGCGACCCGGTCCCGCCCGGTTGGGAGGCACACCCGGTCGGCCTTGAAGAACTCGCCCTGGCCTACCTGCGCGAGCCCGGCGCCGCCGCGCTGCCCGGCCCGGCCCGCAGCCGGCAGGCCGAACCATCGGAGGTGATCAGATGACCGCGCCGACCATGCCCGCCCGCCCGGGGGAGGACGCGCGCCTGCGGCCGCTGCCATTGCGGCGGATGGCCTGGGCCGACTGGCGGCAGCACCGGGCCGCGCTGGGCGCCGTGGCCGCCTTCCTCGGCGCGTTCACTGTGTACCTGTGGCTGACGGGCCTGCAGATGCACCACGCCGAGGCGACCTACTGCCACCCGGCCAGCTCAATCGCCTGCAGCATCAACTTCACCGGCAAGTACGGCGAGACCGTGATCGTGGTCAGCATCGCCTTGCAGGCGGTGCCGGCGCTGATCGGGGCGTTCACCGGGGCGCCGCTACTAGGCAGGGAGCTGGAAACCGGCACCTACCAGTACGCCTGGACCCAGGGCATCGGCCGACTCCGCTGGACGGTCGGCAAGCTAGTGCCGCTCGCGGTCGCCGTGACAGCCGCCGCCGGGGCGTTCACCGTCCTGCTTTCCTGGTACAACCAGCCGTTCGTCGCCGCGGGCTATGTGACCCTGTTCTCGCCCCGCGTCTTCGGCCTGCTCGGCGTCGCGTTCGCCGCCTGGACCCTGGCCGCCTTCGCGATCGGCGTCCTGGCCGGGATGGTGATCCGCCGGGCCGTCCCGGCGATCGCCGCCACCCTGGCCGTCTACGCCGGGCTCGCGTTCACCACCGGCCTGTGGCTGCGCGAGCACTACATCACACCGCTGGTCACCAGTAACCCGAACCTGCCCGGCTCGGCGTGGGTCATCAGCGGCTGGTATACCAAGGGCGGCGCGTTCGCGTTCGGCGACTCCTACAGCGGGCTAGCCAGCGCTGTCACGCGGCTCTGCGGCGCCGGGGGCGGGTCCGTGGTCCACGTGCACGGAGGCGTGGAGCACGTGCTTGACGTCTCGCAGTGCCTGGCCCAGCACGGCTACACGCAGTGGACCAGCTACCAGCCCGCCAGCCGGTTCTGGCCGTTCCAGTGGATCGAGGGCGGCTGGCTGCTCGCCCTGTCAATCCTGCTCCTCGCCGCCACCATCTGGCTGGTCCGCCGCCGCGCCACCTAGGTCCGGTAGACTCCCAGAACTTACGTCAGCCACTGACGTAAATCCCTGATTCCGGCGGGTGGCGGCCGGGTACTGCTGCTGTCAGCAGCCTTCGCTCGTTCCTCACCCGTCAGTAAGGAGCCCCCTCGTGGCCGTCATCGTCGTCGCTACCGCGTTTCCGGTCCCCGAGCACCGCGAGGAGGTGATCGCCGCCTTCCAGGCCGCGATAGAAAAGGTGCACGCGGAGGAGGACGGCTGTGAGCTCTACGCGCTGAACGAGGGAACGGACGGCCGGCTCGTCATGATCGAGAAGTACACGTCGGACGAGGCGGTGGCCGCGCACCGGGCCGGGGGCGGGCTCGCCGGGCTGAGAGAGGGCCTGAAAGGGAAGCTGTCCGCCCCCCTGGACGTGCAGGTCCTCACGCCGCACCCGGCGGGGTCGCCGGTCAAGGGCGCGCTCTAGCGCTGTCGAACAGCCCTGGTGAACCGAAAGCAGTGAGACACGATGGCTAACAAGTGGTTCGAGACGGTCGCGGTCGCGCAGCGGCGGGCCAAGCGGCGCCTGCCCAAGTCGGTGTACGGCGCGCTGGTGGCCGGCGCCGAGGCGGGCGTGACCGCCCGGGACAACGTCGCGGCGTTTTCCGAGCTCGGGTTCGCGCCGCACGTCGCCGGGCTGCCCGCGGTGCGGGAGATGGCGACCACGGTGATGGGCCAGGAGATCTCGCTGCCGGTGCTGATCTCGCCGACCGGGGTGCAGGCGGTGCACCCGGACGGCGAGGTCGCCGTCGCCCGGGCGGCGGCGGCCCGCGGCACGGTCATGAGCCTGTCGTCGTTCGCCTCCAAGCCGGTGGAGGAGGTCGTGGCGGGGAACCCGCGGACGTTCTTCCAGATGTACTGGGTTGGCGGCCGCGACGAGATGGCGGCGCGGATGGAGCGAGCCAGGACGGCGGGGGCGGTGGGGCTGATCGCGACGCTGGACTGGTCGTTCTCGTTCGGCCGGGACTGGGGGTCGCCGCACATCCCGGAGAAGATGACGCTGCGCGAGATGATCCGGATGTCGCCGGAGGCGGTGTCGCGGCCGGCGTGGCTGTACGAGTGGCTGCGGACGGGGGCGATTCCCGACCTCACCGTGCCGAACCTGCCGGTCGGCGGCGCGCCCGCGCCCACGTTTTTCGGCGCGTACGGGCAGTGGATGCAGACGGTTCCGCCGTCCTGGGACGACGTCGCCTGGCTGCGGGAGCAGTGGGGCGGCCCGTTCATGCTCAAGGGCGTGACACGGGTGGACGACGCGAAGCGGGCCGTCGACGCGGGGGTGACCGCGATTTCGGTCTCCAACCACGGCGGGAACAACCTCGACGGGACCCCGGCCACGATCCGGCTGCTGCCGGACATCGCGCGCGCGGTCGGAGACCAGGTCGAGGTGCTGCTCGACGGCGGCGTCCGCCGCGGCGGCGACGTGGTCAAGGCCTTGGCACTGGGGGCCCGGGCGGTGCTGATCGGGCGGGCCTACCTGTGGGGGCTCGCCGCGAACGGGCAGGCCGGCGTGGAGAACGTGCTCGACCTCCTGCGGTCGGGAATCGACGCGTGCCTGCTCGGCCTCGGGCGCTCCTCGATCGCCGAGCTGTCGCCAGAGGACCTGGTCATACCGCCCGGCTTCACCCGCCGTCTGGGGGGATGACGCTCTCGGGAGGCTCCACACTCGCTATGAGAAGGTGCATCCCGGAAGATGGGTTGTCCTGGGGGAACTTGGTGCCGTTTCCCTGATGGCGTACGGCCAAGTCGGCCGCGCGCCGCGCCGCGTCAGCGACGTTCCCCATATACCTGGCAGGGTCCAGGCTTTTGTCGGGAGCGCCGTCGAGCCGTTGGCGCAGTCGCCGCGCACCCGCGTTATCCAGCCATGAGGCGTGGTCCTGGAAATGCAGGATAAGCCACAGTTCAAAGCAGGGATTGGACACGGCCAGTTTGATGTCATTGTCGTCGGCCTGCCTGATCGCTTCGCTGAGGCCTGGGTGGTTCTTTGGCCATTCGACGTCGAACACGCACCAGAACTCATCGATCTCCCCCTCCTCGTCGAGAGCCCAAGTGCGTGCGTCAGCCGCTAGCGACACCAGAGTCCGCGGCACCGAACCCCTGTGTCCCGTCTCGATCCGGATATCGACGGCCGCGACGTCTCGCACGGAAGGAAGCCGCTTGAGGCCGCTGAGATATTGCGGTTCCGTCTTCTCACCTTCGCAGAAGACCACGAGCGTCTTCCGGGGCTGGCGGATGGCTACCTTCCGCTTCAGCGGGCGAGATCCGGCTCTCCGCTGCTTTCCTGCCATCAGTCCGCGGCCGGAAGTTCGCCCAGGACACGGCGGACCGTGACTTGATCAAGTTCCGGGACGGCACCGAACCTTCCTTGCAAATACGCCTTCTCAAGGTTCAATGACCGCCTTACCTTGTCTCCGCCAAACTCCGCTAGAGCGGTAAGGCTGGTGGCCCCGCCTTCTCCCTTCTCCGTCAGCCATACCTCGTCCCTGTTCAGGTGGCCGAGCAGGCTTGTGTCATGCGTGGTGAAGATAAGCTGCGCGCCGTGAGGGTTTGTGGCGGGGTCCTGGAAAAGTTCGAGAAGCCGAGCGGACAGCTTTGGATGCAGGCTAGCGTCTATCTCGTCGAACAGCATGATCTCGCCGCTTCGCAGCGCGGCGAGCGCGGGCCCGATGAGCGCGAGCCAAGTCAGAGTACCGGCCGACTCATTTGCGAGATTGAAAGGTAGCTCCTCATCTGCTGCCCGATGAATCAGCACCAACTCGCGGCGCGGCTGGCCGGGCGCACCAATCTCGGGGTTTTCTACCACCTTTACGTCGTCGATTCCGAGATCAGCGAACCGAAGCAATGTAAGCGCTGCTTCCCGCTGATCGGGCAGCCCAAGCTCGGAGTCATCAAACAGGGTCGCCTGGCCTGGGAGACCGCCCGCGGTATAGAAGAGACGCTCGGTGATTCCCAGACCCAGAGAAGGGCTGCGCACCCTCCCGGCGAACGCCACGCGGCGGGTGCCGAAGACACGCATGCCAGCCAGGTGCCGGCCGAAGGGCTGAACCTCCGGGTCGTTGAACCTCATGGCCGCGGATAGCGCCAGTGTGGTCGGGGTCAGCAGTTCCCGAGTCCCCGCTAGCGCCCCGAGACCTCGTCGGAAATGTATCTCCTCGCCCTCGCGCTCAAAAAGGACGCGCCGCCTTCGTTCGGGGTAGCTGTAGAGGCCCTCGAAAAGGACTTGCAAGTCGTCAAATTCTAGCTGGTAGGTGTACCGGACACCGTTGACCACGAGCTCGACTTCGAATTCCGAGGGCATATCACGACCGCGACCGAACCTGAACGGGTCACGGGGGATCACCTGCCCCCAGGCGCGCAGCGACGTCCCGACGGCCTGCGACAGCCAAGCGATGGCGCTGATGACGTTGGACTTGCCGGACGCGTTAGGACCGTAGATACCGGCAACCGTCAGCACCTGCTCGTTGAGGAGACCGAACCCCCGGGTAGCGGTCCGGTCCTTATCGACGGCGATCATCGATAGCTCGGCAGGCTGCGAGATCGACCGGTGGTTAGCGACTTCGAACCTGAGCAGCATCCCTGCCTCCAGGCTGATTGACTGCACTCAGAGGCTAGTCTACGTCAAAACATTACGAAAATGATCCTGTGACTGCAGCCAACGCGCAGCCTAGCTCCCAGCCGTCTGTAGGTCTCAAATCCCCGTTCAGGTGACTGTCGCGGCGACGAGTGTCAGCACGAACGCCGCGAGGATGACCGCCACCCGCGCGTAGTGCCACCGGTCCCAGCGCTGGTTCTGCTCGCGCCAGTCGGCTGGGTGGTTGTCGGCTGTCCACGTAATGATGCGGTTGTTGATCGGGACGAGCACGGTGAGCGACATGATGACGCTGACGATGAGCAGGCCCGCGGCCGCGACGGCCGCGTCGCCGCCCGCCCCGCCCCATTTAGCGGCGGCCAGCCAGGCCGTGAGGAGCACGGACCCGATGTACCAGAACGGCATCACGCGGCCGAGCACCCGGCCGCCGGCGGCGGTGGCCTCAATCCAGGATCCGACGGGCAGGCGCCGCTGGATCGGGTTGACGAAAACCGCGACAGCGAACTCGACGCCAACCATGACGCCGACGACGGTTGCGGTGATGACAGCGAGCGCGCTGAGCATGATCTCTCCTCGTTTCTAGCAGCGCTAGATTCTAGCATTGCTAGAAATATAGCATTGCTAACATGAGTTGTCACGGGCCAGAGTCCAAGGGGAGGAATCATGGCGAAGGCAGGTACCCGCGCGCAGCGCGTGGCCGAGCGCAGGCAGCAGATCCTCGACGCGGCCCGGGCCATGGCCGAGGCTGATGGGTGGACGGCTGTCACGACGCGGCGTCTTGCCGACGCGATCGATTACACCCAGCCCGTGCTCTACGGTCACTTCCCGGGTGGGAAGACCGAGATCATGCGCACCGTGGCGCTCGCAGGCTTCGCGGAACTGGCGGCGGCGACCCGGGCGGCCATGGAAGGCAAGACAGGTACGCAGACGCTCGCGGCGGTCGCGGACGCGTACCTGGACTTCGCCGCGACGCACCCGTCGCTCTACGAGGCAATGTTCCAGCTGCCGATCGACCTGCGCTTCGCGCAAGACGACGCGGAGACCGAACTGCGTTC
>Ga0335075_10008170_pt1 | contig 16071 bp, 12 predicted proteins | sample Lox_Sample_24_FD_206723 | JGI IMG/M metagenome (GOLD analysis project Ga0335075, IMG submission 206723) | Soil microbial communities from Loxahatchee National Wildlife Refuge, Florida, United States - Lox_Sample_2.4 | ecosystem: Environmental > Terrestrial > Soil > Wetlands | place: USA... | reverse complement strand
GAGCTGTGGCCTGTGGCCCGCAGCCTGTGGCCTTGGCAGACCCGCACCTGCGTGCCGTCCAGGAATCGCGCTCGTCCTTGAACCGCACGTAGGAACGAACCGCATGTAGGAACGCGCGTAGCGAACCGATCCATGTAATGTTGCGGTTGTTTGCCGAGCCCATCGCCGGGTGCGCGCCTCGTACTCCTCTCGAGCCGCCCTGCCATCCGCTCGCCCATGTCGTGCATCCCTTGACAAGCGCGGACGGCGCGTTATAGTCCCCCCACGCTGATGACACTTGCAACTTGAGTGTGATCACGGAATCTCGACATCTGTTCGAGAGGGGTGCAGGACCATAGGGGCATGGGCAAGCAAGGAGGCGGGGACACGCTATGGGTGTCGAGACGGTAGGTGTTGAGGCGGAGAGCGGGACGCGAGTGGGCGTTCCGTGGGAGGTTCCTCTGTACGGGAGGGGAAGCGCCACGCTCCCGTACGAGGGCTCGCTCGGGCTTGGGCGGCCCGGGGTCGGGCGCAGGGCCTCGGCGCGGAGGGGCGCCGAGACGCGCGGGCCGGCGGCGTGCATGCGCCGGGACGCGCTGTTTCGCCGCTCGCTGCTGCTGGCGGACATGGTCGCGATCGTCGGGGCGCTGGCGCTGACGGTCGCGCTGTCCTCGCGGCGGGTGCCGCTGCATCTGACGTGGGAGAGCATGATCGGCGTGCCGATGCTGCTCATCGCCGCGAAGCTGCTCGGCCTGTACGACCGCGACGAGACGCTGCTGCGCAAGACGACGCTGGATGAGGCGCCCAAGCTGTTGCAGCTGGCCACGCTGTGCACGCTGGTCGCATGGCTGGCGGGGCCGCTGGTCGTGGCCGGTAGGTTGGAGCGCAGCGGAGCGCTGCTGCTGTGGCTGGCGCTCGTCGCCCTGCTGATCCTCGCGCGCGTCGCGGCCCGCACGTTCGCGCTGCGCGTGAGCCCGGTCGAGCGCTGCCTTTTGATCGGCGATGAGCGCTCGGCCGAGATGATCCGCTCCAAGCTGACGGGAGCTCACTGTGGGATCAAGGCGGAGGTGGTCGCCCAGCTCGATCTGGACAAAGCCGATCCCTGGTCGGCGGCCAGCTTCTCCGCGGCGAGGCTGGCGGAGATCGGCGACCTGGCCCGGACGCTCGACGTGCACCGGGTGATCGTCGCGCCGGGATGGGGAGAGGACGGAGAGGGAGACGAGGACGCGGGCGGCACGCTCAACCTCGTGCGCACACTGAAGGCGGTGGGCGTGCGGGTGAGCGTGTTACCGCGCCTGTTGGAGGTCGTGGGCTCCTCGGTCGAGTTCGACGACCTGCACGGGGTGACGGTGATGGGGGTCAGGAGCTTTGACCTCACGCGCTCCTCGGCCGCGTTCAAGCGCGCGTTCGACCTGCTCGGCGCCTGCATCATGTTGCTGGCGGTCGCGCCGCTGATGATCGCGTTCGCGATCGCGATCAAGCTCGACAGCCGTGGCCCGGTGTTCTTCCGTCAGCTGCGCGTCGGCCGGCACGGAAAGCGCTTTCACATGCTCAAGTTCCGCACGATGGTCACGGACGCCGAGGCGCTGAAGGACTCCCTGCGTTACCGCAACGAGGCGCACGAGGGGCTCTTCAAGATCGCCGGGGACCCGCGGGTGACTCGTGTCGGCAGAATGCTGCGCCGCAGCTCTCTGGACGAGCTGCCCCAGCTCTTGAACATCCTCATGGGCGAGATGAGCCTCGTCGGCCCCCGCCCGCTGGTGCTCGACGAGGACCGGCGCATCGAGGGCTGGCACCGCCGGCGCCTGGAGCTGACGCCGGGGATGACCGGCCCCTGGCAGATCCTCGGGCCCACGCGCGTGCCGCTGAAGGAGATGGTCGCGATCGACTACCTCTACATCGCCAACTGGTCCTTGTGGAGCGACGTCAAGATCCTGCTGCGCACCATCCCGCACGTCGTGCGGCTGCGCGGGATGTGACACTGGGCCGCTTCAGTCGCTCAGCATCCAGGCGATGAAGGGGCGCCGGGACAGCCCCATACGTCGCCGCTGGTGTCGAGTCCCCGGGTGGCCAGCACTCCCGCGTCGAAGGCGGAGCGCACCGTCACGCGATTAGCCGGGGTTAGCCGCCGAACGCCGACACGATCTCCTCGGGAGTCAGGCGAACGTCGAGGCCGTCGACCGCGAAGCCGTTGCGGGAGACGCCGACCAGCAGCGTCTCGTCGGTCGCTCCGGGCACGAGCGCGCGGTGCCGGATCAGCCGGCTGAGATCGCCGCGATCGAGCTGGCCGCGCTCGCGCCACTTGATCGAGCCGACGAAGTCGATCCGCTCGCTGCGACTCTGATCGCGACCGCCGACGAGGTCGACCTCGACGCTGCCGTCGCGGTTCCAGAAGGCGCCCAGGTACTCGGCGCCGCCGAAGCGCGGGTCGGGCAGCTGAGCCTGGATCGCCTCGCGTATGAGCGGCTCGATCGCGCGTCCGGCGAACGACGCCCACGTTTCGCGGATCTGCCGGTAGACGATGTCGCCGCGCCCCCGCTCGAGCGCCGGGATGCTCGCACGGATGAAGCGCAGCCAGAAGCGCAGGTAGGGATCGGAGACGTAGTAGCGAGAGAGCTTGGGGCGCGGCTGCGCGGAGTAGGGCAGCGCCTTGGCGATCACGCGCTTGCCGATCAGCGTCGCGAGCGTGCTCTCCAGCGTCTTGTTGGAGACTTCCGCGCGCTGTGCGATCGCGCTGAACGCCCGCTCGCCGGCGCCGATCGCCTCGAGCGTGTCGCGTGCCTTCAGCTCCACCGGGAACTCGGCGCTCAGCGAGCGCTCGCCGAGCACGATCAGCGGCGACTCGGGGTTCTGCAGCTCCCGGCGCAGGAATCGCCACACGTCCTCGCCCCGGCGCCAGATCTCGGCGAGCCGCGGAAAGCCACCGATCGCCATGTAGGCGTCGAGGGCGGCCGTGGCTCCCAGCCCCAGCATGTCGGCGATGGCCGCCGGCGAGAGCGCTCCGATCGTCATCTCGGTCGCGCGCCCGTACAACGGGCGACCGTAGCCGGTCAGCGCGCTCATCATCGACACGTCCGATCCGATCAGCACCAGCAGCACGGACTGAGCCTCCAAGCTGCGGTCCCACAGCTTCTGGACGATGCCCTCGATCGCTGGTTCGCTGTCGATCAACAACGGCAGCTCGTCGATCACGAGCACGATCGGGTGCTCCGTGCTGGCGCCGCTCGCGGCGATGCTCAGCGCGGCCTCCCACGAGCCGATCGGTCCCGCGGCCGCGACCTCGGCTCCCGCCACGGCGGATGCGGCGATCTGCTCACTGAAGTTGCGCAGCTCCTCGGTGGCCCCTTGGCGCGAGGCCGTATAGAAGATCGCCTTCGCCCCGCTGCCCCGGATGAACTCCTCGACCAGCCGCGACTTGCCGACCTGCCGCCGCCCGCGCAGGGCGAGCATCCGGCCCGACCCGTTGCGGCGCACCTCCTCGAGATGCGCCTGAAGCCTGGCCAGCTCGGTCTCTCGCCCGACGAAGCGTCTTGTGCTCATGTGATAAGTGTAACACGGTAAACACTACTCGACTACACTTATCTTGGCAACACTTTTGGGCGCGATCGGCGCGGTGGAGTATCTCTCGTTCAACCCGAGGCGAAATCGCGGTCGACGGCAACAGTCAGATCGACCCAGCTCGCGGGATCCGGGTAGAGCTCCAGCCATCGCCGTGCGCCGCGGATGATGAGCTCGAACTCGCTGTGGTCGATGCCAAACACGAGGATTGCGCCGGCATGGGAGCGCTGCGCTGCCGCCCACTCACGCAAAATGGCGGGAAAGTCATGGACGTCCTGGGTCACGAGGATGCGCTGCTCCGCGGCTGCGAGGGCCAGCACCTCCTCGTCGTCGAGCCCCTCCAATCCGGGTTCCCGGTCGAGCGCGCGGACGTCATGTCCCTCCGCTTCCAGCCGGCTCCCGACCATCGGCCCCGAGACATGCGCGTCGAGTAGAAACCGCAAGGCGAGGGTCTATCGCGAGGGTGGTCTGCGAATAAAGGGGTACAGCTCGAGGACCTCCTGCAGAGGCCGATGGTTTTCCTCGATCAGCGCCTCGATCTCCTCGGGGAAGCGTTCCGCGTAGGCCTGTGCCGCACGCAGGCGCCGGACGTTGAGAAGCGGGTGATTTGCCAGCAACGACTCCTCGTCGCCGTCGTAGGAGCGCAGCATCTCAACGATCTCCCATACGTCGAGGCCGCTGCCGATCACCCAGGCGCGGCGGGGTCTGCCGCGAAACGCGATGCCGGGATGCAGGCGCGTCTTCGCGGCCTCCTCGGCGAGCTCCTCGACGACGATGCTGCGCGGTCGTCCAGAGCGACGTACCTCATCGTTGACGAGCAGGTTTGCCAGCGAGCCGAGTCGGATCGAGAAAGGCTGGGTTCTAGCGGGCCGAGCGGCCATATCACTACACTGTAGCGAATGTAGTGGCAGCATCGGAATAAGCAGGGCTCCGAGCAGCTTGGGTGTGAGCTACAGCAGCTCGCGCGCGCGGGGAACTCGAACCGGCCTGATGGCCTTCGAGGTTCTCCGCACACCGCAGGTGCTTCAGGAGCTGGCCGGCGTAATCAGGCCGAACGGGCGAGGCTCCTGGGCGTTGGCCGACCCGCTCTTCTCAGCGTATGTCCGTCGCGAGATCAGCGACTAGCGGCCGGCGGCTTCTTCGCGTTCGCGCTTCTTGTATTCCGCCTCTTCCCGGGCTTCTTCCTTAGCAAACTGCTTGCGCGCCGCTTCTTCGGTGGGGGTTTCGCCCGAAGGCTTCGGGGGCTTGCTCGTTTTCTTCGGCTTCTTCTTCGTGCTCTGCTTGCTCGTGCTCTTGACGGTGTGTGCCTTTTTGCTTTTTGCGGGTTTCTTGCTCTTGCTCAAATGCGTCCGCGCTGCCGCCGCAGCATTTGCTTCCGCGGCCTTCCTGGCCGCTTCCTCTTTCCTCTTGATTTCCGCGTCTTCCGCTTCTTCGCTCTTCTTGATCCGGGCCCTTGTGGCCTGCAGTTCCTTTTCCGCAGATTCTGCGCCGCCTGCTGGGGCGGGTTCGGCAGCCGATTCCGCTTCTCGGTTGGAGCTTTTCCCGGAAGTGCCTCCACAGCCGGCGATCGGTAGGGCGCACACAGCCAGGAGCAGTGCGAGGAGAACCGCGGGCAGCGGATTGCGACTCTTCATCGGGAGCATTGCGTGTCTGCGTTTGCGCCTTATCACTGTTCTGCCGCTTTCGGTGTTGTCGTCACCTGCGGTGTCGTGGTCACCTGCGGCTGGGCCGAGGTAGTTGTGACTTGTGGCCCTGCTGCGGATTGCTGCTGCGCGGCTTTTGGATTTGCCTTGGACAACGCTTCTCGCTTTTGTTTGGCTTCTGTGGCGGCAGCTTCTTCTTTTGCCTTGACGATGTTTGCCTTCGCTGCTTCTTCTCGCTTCTTCGCCTTGGCTTCGGCCGCGCGTTCGCGCTTCTTCGCATTTGCTGCCGCGACCGCTTCTGTTTTCTTGGCGCTCGCTTCTGCGGCTTCTTCTCGTTTTCTGGCTTCCACCTCTGAGAGCAGTTCTCGAGTTTTCGCTGCTTCGGCTGATTCTTCTCGTTTGAGGGCGGACGCTTCTTCGCTTTGCTCTTTGCGTTCGATTGCCTGGCCCGACTCCGGCGTTGCGCCTTCCGTCGAGGAGCCTCCGCAGCCGGCAAGAGCGTAGGCGCCGGTCACCGCGATGAGGCACGGGAGCATGAACTTTGAGAGACGGCCAACGCTCACTGAATGACCTATGCCCGTGAAGACGGTGAAGCCTCGCCGAGGTGCGTCAGCGAGGCCGGGTTTTTCGCCCTTAGGTCTCGCGCACCACTCGCCGCCATCCCGTAGCTCGAACCCCGCCGTCGCATGACGATCAAGCTAGCATCCCGAGGGCCAATCCTCAAGCGCCCGTCTGCTCCTGATGTCTGCTCCGCGAGCGGTCCACGAGCCGTTCGAGTGCTGTGGAGATCTGCTCGCACACCACCTCAGGCGCAAACAGTCGCTCGGCCTCTGAACGCGCCAACGATCGTAGCTCTGCGGGCTGCGCCCGCAACCGATCGAGCAGCTCGGTGATGGCTGTGGCCAGACCCGCGACGTCGCCCGGGCGCACCTCGGCGGCTACCGACCGGTCCACCCCCTCGATCGAGCCGACCTCGCTCGTTGCCACGACCGGGACGCCTGTCGCCAGCGCCTCAAGCACAGTCATCGGACAGGGGTCGTACTTGCTCGCCAGCAGCACCAGATCGCCGCGTCCGAGCTCCGCCGGCATGTCCTTGTAGCGGACGTCTCCACAATATTCAGAGTTCTCGCTTGGCAGGTCCTTGAGCAGCTTCCGGTAATCCGACCATATGCTTGGCCCGCCCACCACCCGTATCCGTGCGTTGGCATTGCGCTCGTGTAAAGTCTTTGCTACCGCCACAACGTCCTCGATGCCCTTGCGCATGGAGATTCGCGAAGGCACCAGGACAATCGGCGGATCCGCGGGCGGCTTGTTCGAATTGGCGAAGCGGTCGAGGTTCACAGGATTTGCGACAACCACCGTCTTCTCCAAAGGAAATCGGTAGTCGTGGACGATGTGATCGCGGAACACGCTGCTGATGCAGATCAGCAGGCTTGCCTGACGAATCTTGACGAGCTGTACCAGCGCGCGGAACGACGTGATCGCCACCACGATGAAGAAGATGTAGGCGGGCTGGCAGCGCAACGCCAAGCGCCGCTCCCTCAGCAGCCACCTGAGCTCGCCGGCCTGATGGCTGTCGGGGCGGATAACCAGCGGCACGGACCTAGTGAGACTCTTCGGGACGCCGAGCGACTCGATCGTCTGATTCTGGTAAATCAGGTCGTACGGCCGCTGCGCGTGTCTGCGAGCGACCTCGCGGCGAAGCCTTACCGAGGCCACCGCGCGGGCGAGCAGGCCGGAGGCGAACGCGGCGATTCTCGTGCGGCTGTACCACCTGTTCCAATGCCATTCACTCGTACCCCATACGAACTCCAGGTTCGCGTGTGCGGTCAATCGTGGCGGCAGGTCTCTTGCCGCCGCAGGAAAAAAGCAGTCGATTTCATGGCCGCGCCTGGCCAGGCCATCCAGCAGCTCTGTGACGACGCCCGGCGCGCCGCCGGTCTCAAGGGGAGCCCCGCCGAGCCACGCGATTCTCAGCGGTCGGGGGGTCGGCACGCGCGAGACACTATCAGCCGAGTTGCAGTGACATCCGTTCACCGCGCTGCTCGAGGAGGCTCGCAACGTGCTCGGACAACCTGCGCGCGAACGCGGCCACCGAGAAGCGCGAAGCCTGCTCGACGGCACGATCGGCCTCGAAGTCGAGCTCGTCCACGCGTTCGATCGCCGCCGCGAACGAGTCGACGTCGTCCGGCTGCACGAGCCATCCGGTCTGCCCGTCCAGCACGGTCTCGAGCGCTCCGCCCGCGGCGGCTGCGATCACCGGCCGCCCAGCCGCCTGCGCCTCCACGGCCGTGATCCCGAACTCCTCGATGCTCGCCACGAGCACCGCCCGGGCGCTTGCGTACAGCTCGACCAAATCCTCGTCGCTTGCCCTGCCGAGGAACTCGGCCTCGGGATAGGCCTCGCTGAGGGCCGCGTGGTCTGGCCCCGAGCCGACGATGCGAATCGGCACGCCGGCCCGGCGCGCCGCCTCGAGCGCGACGTGCACGCGCTTGTGCGCGACCAGCTCGGAGACGACCAGCAGCGCCGGGCCGGGCGTGCCCGCAGCGAAGCGGTGGGTCTCCACCGGCGGATGGATGATCGGGGCCTCACGCCCGTAGAAGCGCCTGATCCGCTCGCGGGTCAGCTCGGAGTTGGCGATGTAGGAGTCCACCCGCCGGCTGGCCGACAGGTCCCACCTGCGCATCCGGTGCAACTGCGCTCGCAGAAGCGGACGCAGGGGGGCGGGGAGCTCGGCGAGCGCGCGTGCCTGCTCATACCACGCGTAGCGAAACGGGGCGTGGCAGTAGCAGACGTGCAGTGCGCCGTCGGGGACGCGCACGCCGTGGGCAAAGGCGCTGCTGCTGCTCAGGACCACCTCGCTCGCGGGCAGCCGCAGCCGTTCGACGGCCAGAGGATACAGCGGCAGCAGGCGCCTGAAGTTGGCCTGGCGCAAGCCCAGGCGTCCAAGCGCCGAGGTGGTGACCGAATGGCCCGCGAAGCGCCCGCCGGTTCCCTGCTCGTCGTAGAGCAGCGTGAAGACCGGGGCCTTCGGATAGAGGTCCGCCATCGCCGCGAACGTGCGCTCCGCTCCGCGCATGACCAACAGGTAGTCGTGGACCAGTGCGATGTGCTCGCGCCCACGCGCAGGCTGAGAGTCAGACCCTGCATCGACGGCAAGCGCGAACCGAGAATCAGACCCATTCATCGAAGGCAAGGGTAGCCTCATCGAATATCGTGAGTGTCTGTGCGCATTCTCGTAACGGTGCCGTGGGGACGCCGCCTTGGCGGGGCCGAGGAGATGCTGCAGATGGCACTGGAGGGAGCCTCTGGCGCGGGGCACGAGCTGGAGCTCGTGTTCTTCGAGCCCGGGCCGTGGCCGGAGGAGCTGCTGCGAGCGGGCTTTCACGTGGAGGTGATTCCGGCCGGACGCCTGCGCCAGGCCCACCGCGTGCTCGCGACGGTGGTTCGCCTCGCCGGAGTGTTCCGTGCTCGCCGGCCCGACCTGATTCTGAACTGGATGACGAAGACACAGCTCTACGGCTCGCCGGCGGCCGTTCTCGCCGGCATGAGCGACCGTGTCGTCTGGTGGCAGCACGGGATGCCCGGAGAGGACTGGCTCGGCCGTTGCGCGACCTGGCTGCCCGCGATCGCGATCGGCTGCACCTCGAGCACGGTCGCCCGTGCGCAGTCGCAGATGCGCCCGCGCAGAGCCACGTTCGTCGTCGCCGCCGGCGCGCGCGTCCCAGACGCCTGCTCCGGGCGGGCCGGTTCGGGGGAGGCTATCCTCGGGGACACCGGCTTCGGGCGGGAGTCTCTGGAGCTTTCCAAGGGGCTCTCACGTGCGTTTCCCCAAGATCTCCATGAGCTCCCCGATGATGTGCCCGTAGTAGGCATCGTGGGACGCCTGCAACCGTGGAAGGGCCAGGATCGGCTGCTGCGCGCGCAGGCGTTGCTGCGCGAGCGGGGGCACGAGGTGCATGTGCTGATTGTCGGAGGCGACGCGTATGGATTGTCATCCGAATACGCGGCCTCACTTCCGGGGCTGGTCGGCGAGCTGGGCCTCACCGGCGCCGTCACGATGACCGGACAGGTGCCCGACGCCGGACCCTATATCGCTCACATGGACATCTTGGTGAACGCGTCGGACCCTGAGCCCTTTGGGCTCGTCCTGTTGGAGGGGATGGCCAGGGGTGTCGCGGTCGTCGCGGTGGATTCCGGTGGCCCCGCCGAGATCATCGACGACCGGCAGACCGGGGTGCTCGCCCGCTCGGGCGAGCCGAGCGACTTGGCGGACGCCCTGGAAGCGCTCCTGCTCTCTTCGGAGCTTCGCACCGCGATCGGCCGGGCCGGGCGTGAGCGGTTCATGCGCGACTTCACCGCTGCCGCCATGTGCGGGAGGTTCTTCGCCCAGCTCGAGAGCCTGGTCAGCGCTGAGAGCTCGGTCGGCACCGAGAAGAGCCCTGGGAGCCGGCTACCTGCCCAGGGCGTGACGCGAAAGCCATGCGACGTGACGCTCGTCGCCCACCACGTCGGCTCGGTGGGCGGCATGGAGCGCCAGCTCGCCGAGCTGGCGCTCGGACTGCGGGAGCTGGGGCACGAGGTCACCGTGATAGCCCACGCGTGCGAGTTGCCGGCGAGCGCGGGCGTCGTCTTTCACAGGGTGCCGGGACCGAGCCGCCCCTTCCTGCTGGGATATCCGTGGTTCATGTTGGCCGGGTCGCTGGCCGTGCGCAGATGGCGCCGCGGGGTGGTGCACGTCGCCGGTGCGATCGTGCTGAACAGGGTGGACGTGATCGCTGTCCACTACTGCCATCAGGTGGGGACCATCACCCCCAGCCGCAACACGTGGCCGTTTCGCGCGCACGTGAAGGCGATGGGCGTCATGAGCCGCCTCGGCGAGCGTCTGTGCTTTCGTGCGCACACCTCCGTGTTCGTTTGCGTCTCCGAGGGGGTGGCCGAGGAGATACGCGAACACTACCCCCGGCTGTCCGGGCGCATCCTGACAATCCACAACGGTGTCGACACCGACACGTTCGCGCCCGGCGCGCACCGCGAGCAGGCACGGGCGATGCGAGCGGCGCATGGGATACCGGAGCGGCGGCTGGTGGCCGCCTTCGTCGGCGGCGAGTGGGAGCGCAAGGGCCTTCAAGCGGCGATCGAGGCGCTCGCGTCGAGCCCCGAGTGGGATCTCGTGGTCGCCGGGGCGGGGGACGAGACGCGCTACCGGCAACTGGCGGATGCCCTCGGCGTGGGCGACAGGGTGCACTGGCTCGGGGTTCTACACGAAGTTCAGATCGTCTACGGGCTCGCCGATGCGTTCGTGCTGCCCACCAGCTACGAGACCTTCTCATTGGTGACGTTCGAGGCCGCGGCGAGCGGCCTGCCCGTCCTGGCCACGCCGGTGAGCGGCGTCCGCGAGCTAATCGAGGACGGACGCAACGGTTTTCTCATAACCAAGGAGCCGCGCATGATCGCCGAGCGTCTGCGTCAGCTCGCCGCGGATCCGCAGCTGAGGGTCCGCCTGGGCCGGGAAGCCCGCCATTCCGCCCTGGCGTTCGGCTGGCGGCAGATGGTCAGAAAGCACCACGAGCTGTACTCGAGGCTGGCCGGCCAATCGTAGGCGAACGCCGGTCGCGGCCCGAGACAAGCCTCGACTTATTTCGTCCGGGCGTCGGTACTCCGCCGGGACCTCAACGTCTTTCGCAAGCGTCGACTCATTCACCCGAGACCCGCGCGAGGACGTCTTGGATGAACTCCTTCATCCGCTGCTGCTGAGCGATCCGGTCAAACGGTTCCGCTCGTCGCCGGCCGATCGCCTGCCGTCGCTCTGCGACATCGGCGCCGCTCAGCCTTTCCAGCCACTCGACCAGGGCTGTGACATACGTATGACTCCAGGGGGCCTCTCCGGGGAGCCTCCACATGTAGCCTTCATCCAGGTCGTATGCCGCCGGCACCTCGCCCATGACTATCGGAAGCCCGCTTGCGAGGTACTCGCTCAGTTTTGTCGTGTAGCGGAACGATCCGACCGCGTCCACGCTCTGGGAGAGACTGCCAACGTCGAAGGCGGCGAGATAGTCGGGCACCTCCTCAGCCGGGACGCGGCCGGGCAGTATGACCCGACTGCCGAGTACCTCTCCCGCCATCTCCTGCAGCCGCGTGAGGCCGTCGCCATCGCCCACCACGCACACCACCACGTCGCGGCGACTGATCTGACGTACGGCGCGGACGAGCTCGGCTCCGTACACGTAGCCCACGGTCTCATTCCAGTGAAGCGAGCCCACAAGGCCCACCACCAGCGTGTCCGCGGAGATTCCCAGGCGGCCTCGTGTGCGCTCGCGCGCGCCATCGGAGGCGTGGCCGCGTGTCCACCCTGGCGCGGTCATCCCGCGTGGCGCTCCGAACGTGAGCGCCCGGCCGACCAGGTAGGGAGTCCAGCCGACGAAGCCCGCGCAGCGCCGGCACAGCAGGCGCTCATACAGGCTACCGAGCAACCCCCTCAGACGCGAGTGCAGGCCCAGGTAGGGACCGACTGCGTCCCCGCCGCAGACCACGAACGGGACCCCCAGCACGGCCTGCAGCGCGATCAGCGTCAAGCCCCCTGCGGCGCCTGTCCCCTCCATGACCAGGAGCTGCGGCCGTCTTGCCCGCACGGCCCTCGCCAATCCGATCGCCGAGCGGAGCTTGTGGGCGCGGTCGAAGGCAAACTCGTCGGGTCGCAGCGGCTCCAGCAGCACCCGGATACGCTCGCCCTCGATATGCCCATGCCCCTGCGTGGCAAAGCACAGGATCCGTCCGTTTTGCATACGCTCCCCAGCTCCCTCCCGGGGCGCCGCTTGCGGGGACTGGGCATAGGAGGTAGAGTCGGGCATGCAGGGATGCTTGCGGAGGCTGGCCCGAAAAGGGCGGCGGTCGCTACTCTTTATGGGCAGATTACGCGCCGATCCTTATGATGGCTGGTCCCACGGCCGGGACGGATCCTACACCCATGAACGAGACCACCGATGCCCCCTCCATCTTCGCCCCGCTGTGGAGGCGCAAGTGGCTGATTCTCGGCGTCGGCGTGCTGGTCGCTGTCGCCAGCTACCTCTACTATAAGCACCAGCAGCCGGTCTATCAGGCCTCCACGCAGATATACCTCGGCGCGAGCAGCGAAGAAGCAGCGCCGGGCGAAAAGGTGAGCGTGAAGGTCTCTGGGGCCGGGGTCACCGAACAGGCGGCGGTGATCAACTCGATCGTGGTCGAAAAGGTTCATAGGCAGCTGCACGGAGAACACCGCGGGAAATTGGCGCGCGGCACGACCGTAAAGGCCAAGGCCGTCTCCGAAAAGAGTGAGTTCATCACGATCACAGCGGAAGGCCACAGCGCCAGGGGAGTCGCGCTCGTCGCGAATCTCACCGCGCAGACCTTCATCAGGCGCCAGCGCGCCAACCACCAGCGGGCAGTGGAAAACGCGATCGCGATTACCCGTCGCCAGCTGCGCAGGGTGGAAGCCGCGAGTGTGCTCACGCCACCCACGTCGGGCGCTTCAAAGGGCAAGAGCTCGGGCGGACCGAGCACCACGACCATTCTCCAGGCCGCCACCCTGAACACCAAGATCAACGAGCTGGAAGCGAGCCTCGCGCTCGCGGGCGCTCAACAGGTCAAACCCGCCAGCGCAGCCACTGCGCTGCAGCTCTCGCCCAAGCCGCGCAAAAACGCAGAGTTTGGGTTCGTGCTCGGGGTCGTCCTGGCTGCGATCGCGGTCTACATTCTGAGCCGATTCGACCGCCGTCTGCGCTCACTGGCGAGCATCGAACGAGTCTTCCAGTCGCAGATCCTCGCCGCGCTACCGAAGGTGGGGCGCCCGATCGTACGTTATGAGGGCGATCCGGCGCCTTCCATGCCGCTGCTCGAGCCGTTGCGGCGATTGCAGGTCGGCCTCCACCTCGCGCAGATTCCAAAGCGCGACCCCGATACCCCGGGGAGGGTCATACTGTTCATCAGCCCGGATGCGGGCGATGGCAAGTCAACGCTGATCGCAAACCTCGCGATGGTCCAGCGCGATGCCGGCCAGCGCACGGCGATCGTTGAGGCCAACTTTCGCCGACCTGTCCAGGCCGGGCTGCTGGGTCTGGAGGATGCGCATGGGCTGGCCGCGGTGCTTGCCGGGACGCTTACCGCCGAGGATGCGATGCTGCGTGTGACACCGATGCACCACGCGAGCATTCCCGAGCCGGCCGAACCCGCTGTCGGCGCGGTAGGCACCGCCATTGAGTCGCGTGCCGGCGAGCTTTTCCTGCTGGCCGCCGGGGGACCCGTTGACAATCCTCCGGCCGTGCTGGCGAGCGAGCAGATGAGCGGGCTGCTGCGCTCGCTGGCGGTGGACTTCGATTGTGTTCTGGTCGATGCGCCCTCGCCGCTTGAGGTCAGCGACGTCATGCCGATCCTCAGCCTGGTGGACGGCATTGTGATAGTCGCCCGCGCGGGGCACACGCGCGAAACATCCGCCCAGCGGCTCGTGCAGATACTGAGCAGTGCGTCGAGCGCGCCCGTGCTCGGGGTGGTCGCCAACTGCGTGGCGCGCGACGACAGCGAGCGCTTTGGCTTCTCCGCGTCCAGCGGGTGGGGCTGGTACGGCCGGCACAACGGCCGATGAGCACACCCCAGCTGCGCCCTCTCGATGCGGTCGGAGGGGTTCATCCGGCGATCTTCGAGCGGCGGATCCGCGAGCTCGCCCTGATCGCCCTCACCGCGCTGATTCCGGCTGTGCTCGCGCTGGGTATCACGGTGGCGCTGCCGCACACGAGCATCCTGTTGGTGCTTGCGATCATCGCCGCCGCCCTGGCGATAGTCGTGCTCATGGTCAACAGCCGCCTTGAGGCGACGGTCGCGCTGCTGGCCCTCTATCTTTTGATGCTCGACGGACCGATCAAGCTGCTGTTCCCGGGACACGAACTGACGGCGGCTCTCCCGGACGTCTTGATCCTTGCGATCTGCGCCGGCGCGCTGATGCGCATCGTCGTGCGCAGGGAGCGGGCTGCGCTGCCGCCGCTGTCGGTCTGGGTGCTGGGATTCGCTGGCATCGTGGCCGTCGAGGCCTTCAACCCCCACACCGAAGGGATGCTGAAAATCCTGGTCGGTTTCAGGGAGGAGCTGCAGTGGGTCCCGTTCTTCTGGTTCGGGTACCTGCTCATGCGCTCCAAGAAGCGCTTTCGCCAGCTGTTTCTCATCGTGAGCGTGGCCGCTCTCGCCAACGGCCTCGTCTCCGCCTACCAGACGCGACTCTCACCGGCCGGGCTGGCAGCCTGGGGGCCGGGCTATCACCAGCTGATCTATCCCGAACACGGCAGCGCGCGGATCTACACCACCGAAGGCGAAGCTCGAGTTCGGCCCCCGGGCCTGGGCTCCGACGAGGGCTTCGGCGCCGGCGTCGGCCAGATTGCGCTGCCCTTCGCGCTGGCGCTGCTAGCAACCGCATGGCGCCCGCGCCGACGATGGGTGCCCATACTGCTGTGTCTGGGGGCGCTGCTGGCAATCATCGCCGGCTTGGGTAGGGGACAGCTCATCGGCGGGGCCATCGCCGCGCTCAGCTTCGGTGTGCTCGCCTGCCTCGCAGGAGGCCACGTCGGTCGCAGAGCCATCGGCGCGATGGTGGTGGTCGCCATTCTGGCCGTACCCGGGGTCGTGCTTCTGACCACCATGCTGCGCCCAGCAACGTTCAGCCGCTACGAAAGCCTCGCGGGAACCGGCCAGCTGGCGGAAGCTCCGGGCTACAAGAGCAGCGCTCGCTCGCTAATCGCGGGCGAGCTGGCGGCCAATCCGTTCGGCGTCGGGCTGGGAACCTCGGGTCCGACCGACGAAGTGGGAGGGAAGAGCGGCTACGTGCAGCAGCAGTATCGAGCGATCAGCGACGAGACGCAGTACAACGTCCTGGCCAACGAAGTGGGCGCGCCCGGCGTGCTGATGTGGCTCGCCATGTCGATCTACATGATCCTGCTGTTCGCGCGCGGGATGCGGCTCGTGCGCGACCGTGAGCTCGGCCTCTATCTCGCCGGGGCGCTCGCGACCTTTCCAGCCCTGTTCATAGGCGGATTCTCCGGCGCGCTGAACTCGAGCACGGCGGCGGGACCGTACTTCTGGCTCGCGATCGGCGTGGCCGCGTACTGGTTCGTCGGCCCCGGACGCAAGAGTGCAATGATGAAGCAGGCAAACGTTGAGCGTGAACGGATCGCCTAGCCGCAACGGCTCCGCGGGCGTGGAGCAGGCGTCGCGACCCTCGCGGCTTGCGCGACTGGACGTGCTGGTCGGCGACCGGCGCCGCTCGGTCGCGATGCTCTCGTTCTGCGCGATCCTCGCTGGGTTGGCCGAATCGACGGTTCTCGCACTGATTGCCGAGGTGGCAGCGTCACTGGCCAACAAGACAAAGCAGGTGGACGTACACATTGCCTTCCTTCACATCCATGCCGGGATCGGGACGTTGATCCAACTGGCGTTCGCCGTGACGATCTTTCGCATCGCGCTGCAGCTCCCGCTGGCGAGGCTGCCCGCGCGGATCGCCGTCAACGTTCAGGCGCGCCTGCGCCGCGAACTGTTCGAGGCGTACTCGCGCGCCTCGTGGGCCGTGCAGTCGCGCGATCGCGAGGGACACTTGCAGGAAGTCGTCACTGGTCAGGCCATGGCCGCGACCGGCGGCGCGGTGCAGGCCACGACGCTGATCATCTCCTCGTTCACATTCCTGGTGCTGATGGCCTCCGCCGTTGTGATCAACGCGCTCGCGGCTGTGATCGTTGGCATCGCCACCGTGATGCTGTTTGGCGTCCTGCGGCCACTGAGAGCGTACGGCGTGCGCAGCGCCCGCGAACTGTCAAAAACTCAGGTGGAGTACGCCGGCGGCGTCGCTGAGGCGGTGCGGATGGCGGAGGAGGTGCAC
>Ga0335075_10008169_pt1 | contig 16071 bp, 16 predicted proteins | sample Lox_Sample_24_FD_206723 | JGI IMG/M metagenome (GOLD analysis project Ga0335075, IMG submission 206723) | Soil microbial communities from Loxahatchee National Wildlife Refuge, Florida, United States - Lox_Sample_2.4 | ecosystem: Environmental > Terrestrial > Soil > Wetlands | place: USA... | reverse complement strand
GATGGTGACCCCGGTGCTGCGCGACGGCGAGGACGGCATGCCGCTGCGGCCGTGGACCGACCCGGACGACTTCAACCCCGGCTACCTGATGCGCGCCATCCACCGGGTTCCGCGGCAGGGCGACCGCCTCCCGTGGCGGGGCACCGACCTCGGCTACCTGGCAGAGCGGGAGATCCTGCCGGCCGCGGACTTCGAGGACGGCACGCTCAGCTTCAAGTAGCCACGCCTACCCCAGGGGGCACCCGAGAGTCAATGGCCAAAACCGTATAGACTCTTAGAATCCAGTTCTGAAATAAGCGGTCCTGCGATCAGCGGTTCCGCCATAGGCCACGCCGCCCCCGGGCCGGGGCGCCGGCGGGGGGGGTCGGAAGGGGTATCCGTGGAACCAGCACTGCGGCAGCCGCGCGACAAGGCGGCCGGCTCCTGGCAGTGGGCGCGCACGGCGGGGACGCAGCGCGCGCTGCTCGACGCGGCCAGGCAGGTCTTCGTCGAGCAGGGCTTCGCCGACGCGAGCATCGCCGAGGTGGTCCGGCGGGCCGGATCGAGCGTGGGCAGCCTGTACCACCACTTCGGCGGCAAGAGCGAGTTGTTCGTGGCGCTGTGGCAGGAGCACACGGCGGCGCAGGAGGAGGCGGCGAGCAGCGCCGTCGCCCGGGCCAAGCGGGCGGGCGAGACCGACCCGGCGGAGCTGTTCGCCATTGGCGCGCGGGCCTACCTTGAGGGCGCCTGGCAGCGCCGGGACCTGGTGATGCTCTTCTTCAACGGTGACAGCCCGCCCGGCTTCGAGGTGATGCGGCGGCGCCGCGGGCGCGAGTGGATCGTGCAGAACGACACCCTGCTCAAGTTGTCGGAGAACTCGTTCGACCGGCTCTACGCGAGCATCCTGACGTCGCTGATCGGCGACGGCGCCAGGGAGGTCGCCACGGCCGCCAACCGGCGGCAGGCGAACAAGGTCTCCGACGCGGTGATCGAGTACGCGCGGCGGCTCATGGCCGACGGGCCGTGGAAGCCGTCGGCCGCCGCGCCGGCCAAGGCGGACGCCTGACGGCCGTTAGGCGTGCTGGAGTTCCTCGGGCTCGAACGCTTCCACCGCGCTCGCGTCTACCTCGGTGACGTTCATCGTGCGCGCCACCGCGAGCGCCTCCAGCCTGCGCTTGCTCAGCCGCTGGTACTGCTCCATGATTTCCGCGTCCGCGCGCTGGGCCGCGGTTTGCGGCTCGGCGGAGCCGTAGCCGCCGCCGCTGAAGCCCGCGGTGAGCTTCGCCCAGCGCTTCTCCAGCCACTCCCACAGCTCGGGGTTCTCCGCCAGGACGCGCCGGGCCAGGTAGGTGCCGTAGGCGATGTGCCGCCGCTCGTCGCGCTGGGTGAGCTTCAGCCCGGCCTCGAGGCCGGGGAGCTTGCCGAGACGGCGGAAGGTCTCGTCCCAGCGCTGGTATCCGGCGATCGCCATCACGCCCTCGACCAGCTGGTTGTAGATGATCGACGCGTCCAGGATGGCCTGCGGTGACTTGTCGGTGTCGAGTCGCCGCATCACCCTGGTAAGCGCACCGTCGAAGACGCCGGGCCGCCGCTCGCCCTGCCGCTCGGCGACCTCCTCCTGCCGCGCCAGGACCAGGTCGTCGAGCGCGGCCGGGTCCATGCCGACCGCGTCGAACCAGCGCCGGAACATCTCGGTGTGCTTGGCCTCCTCCATGGCGAACATGGCCAGGTACATCGTGTCCTCGAGCCGCCCGAGGTCGGACATGCAGCGCAGCAACGGGACGATGTCGAGCGTGACCGCTTCCTCGCCGACCATGAACCCGCGGGCGGACAAGGCCACCAGCGTCCGCTCCTCGTCCGACATCTCCTGCCAGTCGATGGCGTCCTGCGCGAAGTCGATGTCGGCGGGGTCCCAGAAGAGCTTCTTAGACTTCTCCCACAGCCGCCACGGCACCGACGCGTAGTCGAGGCCACGGGTGGACTTGTAACGGCCGATGTCCGTTTCCTGGATCTTGCCGCCTGCCGCCGACTCGGTCATCTCTCTCCCAGAGCAATTCTAGAATCCGTTTGCTCCATTAGACACCGGCGCCCGGCTCGCGACAACCGTGCAGCGGCAACTGTCACCCGCCCGGTCCTAGGCGGGCAGGTCGTCGTCGCCGTCGTCGCCGGCCAGCGCGTCGGGGGAGAGGGGCAGCTTGACCTGGAAGTCGGCGCCGCGCCCGGGCGCCGTGCGCACCGAGACCGTGCCACCGTGCGCGGAGACGAGCCCGGCCACGATCGCCAGCCCGAGCCCGGTGCCGCCGGACGCCCGGTTGCGCGCGGCGTCGGCCCGGTAGAACCGCTCGAAGACGCGCTGGGCCTGCTGCGCGGACATCCCCGGCCCGTCGTCCTCGACGTCAAGCACGATGGCGGGCACCTGGCGCGGCCCGTCGGCGGTGTCGTCGGCGATGTCCCACTCGTCCTGCTCGGCGTCGGCGGGACCGCTGCCGGCGGCCGCCGGCGCGTCCAGGGTGCCCCGGGCGATCTTCACCCGCACCGGCGTCCCCGCGGGCGTGTGCGTGATCGCGTTGTTCACCAGGTTGGCCAGCACCTGCCGCAGCCGGGGCTCGTCCCCGTCTACCAGGAACGCGGTCCCCGGCGCGACGATCAGGTCGATCGGCCGCCCGGGCGAGACGATCCGCGCGTCCTGCACGGTGTCGGCGGCGAGCGTGAGCATGTCCACCGGCGCCTTGGCGAGCGGCCGCTGCTGGTCAAGCCGGGCCAGCGTGAGCAGGTCCTCGACGAGCATCCCCATCCGCGTCGCCTCGGACTCCACCCGGCCCATCAGGTGGTCGAGGTCCTCGGGTGACAGCCCGTCCTGGGGCAGGTGGCCGGGCCGAGGCTCATCGTTCGGAACGGAATCGGCCGGCTCAAATCCGCCGACCGCATTCGCCGCGGGCGCCGCCGGAATCATCCGGCTCGCGCCGCCCCGCTGCCGGTAGTGCGCGGCGAAGCCGCGGATGGTGGTCAGCGGCGTGCGCAGTTCGTGCGCGGCGTCGGCGATGAACCGGCGCATCCGTTCCTCGGACTCGTGGGCGGCCTGCTCGGCCTTGCCCTGCGCATGGAACGCCCGTTCAATCTGTGCCAGCATCGCGTTCAGCGACCGGCCGAGCGACCCGATCTCGGTTCGCGGGTCGCGTTCGGGTATGCGGTGGTTGAGGTGGCCCTTGGCGATTTCCCCGGCGGTCATCTCGATGTCGTTCAGCGGCCGCAAGTTGGCGCGCACCACGCCGATCGCGACGATGGCGAGCACGACGATGATGGCCGCGCTGACGGTCACGTCGACCTTGGTCAGCTGCAGGATCTCCCCGCTGACGTTGCCGAGGTCATAGGCGACGAACACGGTGCCGGACACAGCCGTCCCCGCCGCGGTGGTCCCGCTGTACGGGCTAACGATCACCCGCCACGAGTCGGTCCCCGACTGCGAAGGCAGCGTGACGAGGTTCCCGGCGTTGGCCGTGGCCCACGCTTGCGTGGACGGGATGGCGGGCACCGAGGACTGGAACATGCTGCCGCCGCCGATAAAGCCGCCGGTTGCCGAGGGACTGACCTGGTCTCCGTATTCCTGGAACCCCGCCATGATCTGGGAGTTATGGACGCCGGCCGGAACGAGCTCGTTGACGTGGGCGACCGCCGCCCCCGGGGCCTCGAGTGATTGCGTGACGAGCTGGTAGGCCGCCGTCACCTGGGTGTCTTCTTGCGTCGTCAGGTAGGAGTGGAGCACGTAGACGCTCGTGAAGCTGATCGCCGCCAGCGCCATGATCACCAGGATGAGGACCGACGTGATCAGCTTGGTCCGCAGCGGCGTCCGGTCGGAGAGCCCCTTGAGGAACCCCCTGCGGTAGCCGTGCTGGCGGCGCCGCGGCGGCTCTGGCGCCTGCTCCGCGTCGTAGATGTCGTCTTCAGAAATCGCTTCCGACATCCCGGTCCTCGTTACGATGACGGGAGCCGCAGCACGTATCCGACGCCGCGCAGGGTGTGGATGAGCCGTGGCTCCCGCGTGTCGATCTTCCGCCGCAGAACCGAGACGTAGGACTCCACGATCCCCGTGTCGCCACGGAAGTCGTAGTCCCAGACGTGGTCGAGGATCTGCATCTTCGACAGCACGCGGTTGGCGTTGGACATGAAGTAGCGCAGCAGCTTGAATTCGGTCGGCGACAGCTGCACCTGCGCGCCGCCCCGCCAGACCTCGTGGCTCTCCTCGTCAAGCTCAAGGTCGGCGAACTTCAGCCGCGGCGTCGGTTCCACGCCGTCGCCGCGTGTTCGCCGCAGCACCGCTTTGATCCGGGCGATGACCTCTTCGAGCGAGAACGGCTTGGTGACGTAGTCGTCGCCGCCGAGCGTGAGGCCGCGGATCTTGTCGTCGGTCCCGTCCCGCGCGGTCAGGAACACCACGGGGATCCGCGCGCCGCCGCCGCGCAGCCGCCGGATGACGTCGAAGCCGTCCATGTCGGGCAGCATCACGTCAAGCACGATCAGGTCGGGCCGGTGCCGCTGGGCGGCCTGGACCGCCTCGGTGCCGGCCGACGCGGTGATCACATCGAACCCCGCGTACCGCAGGGATGCCGACAGGAGCTCAAGGATGTTCGGCTCGTCCTCAACGACGAGCAGCCGCGCATCGGCCTGAGTCCCTGCTTCGGAGATCGACGTGTTCATGGTGACCATCTTCGCTCGCTTTACTGAGGAAACCCTGAACGTTTCCTCGGGGACGGCTGTCGCCTCCCAGCGTACGCGGCCCGGCCACCACACCCACCATTACCGTCACCCAAGGTAACCGTAACCGACCTGCCCCGCGCCGACCCGCCCCGCGCCGACCCGCCCCGCGCCGCCCCGCCCCGCAGCGCCGCCCCGCAGCGCCGCCCGAAATTTCGCCCGTCGGGCGATACGTCCGCTCGGCCCGCGGCCCGGACGGCCGTGGCCGTTCTGGCCTTGGGTGCCCCAAGGCCAGAACATTCGAGCTCTGGGGCACCCAAGGGCGCATCTAGTGCGCGCGGGGCACCCGCGGCCAGAATCGTTCGGTCCCTGCTGCACCCAGGGGCGGCAGCATTCTGGCCCTGGGGCACCGCGGGCCAGATTCGTTTCGGCCTTGGGGCACCCAGGGCCAGCGGTATCCGGGCCTTGAGGCTGCGCGTCGAGAGAGTGGAGTCGGGGTCGTGTATCGAAGTGCGATCGCCGTGACCGCCTATGACCTCTGCGTCGCGCGGGACGAGAGCCAGTGAGCGATGGCGGCGGAGCGGTTGTGTACGCCGAGTTTGGAGTAGATGCGCCTGACGTGGTTCTTGACCGTCTTTTCCGCGAGGAACAGGTGTGCTGCGATCTCTCCGTTGGTGTGCCCGCCGGCGATCAACGACATGACCTCAATCTCGCGTGCCGACAGGCCGAGGCTAGTTTGCTCATCAACCTGTGTTTGGCTCATGAGACCTCCGGTTAAGCCAGTTCGCGCCGCGCAAGCACCGCCGCGCCGCGCTGTCAAGACCTACCTTTACAGGTACACATACACCAAAACGGCGATGCTCAAACCGCCCAAAACGGAGCAGGCGTTATCGCCTGCCCCATTTGCCGTCGTTCCGGGGCGTCCTCAGCCGATCTTCGTGCCGCTCAGCAGCCCGGCGGGGACGGGCTTGCCGGCCTTCAGAGCGTTAAAAAGTTCAAGCGCCTGCGTCTTGTCCCACAGCACCGCGTCGCCGGCGCTCGTCTCGTAGTTGGCGTTCGCGATGGGCACGGTGCCCGTCTCCGGTCCGCGCAGCGCGAAGGCCGCCTGGAGCAGGTCGTAGAGGCTGGCGCCCTTGTCCACGTCAATCGAACTTGCCGACGTCGAGGCGAACGGCAGGGACGTGAACGGGTTCAGGTACACGCTTGGGCTCGTGGCCTTGGACAGCAGCGCGGAAAGGAACGCCCGCTGGTCCTGTATCCGCTGCAGGTCCGAGGTCGCGAAGGAGTGCCGGTCGCGGACGAACGCGACCGCCTCGGTGCCGCTGAGGTTCTGGCAGCCCGCCTTCAGGTTGACGCCAGAATCGGAGTCTTGTATCGCGTTCGGCAGGCAGATGCGCACGCCGCCGACGGTGTTCACGACGTCGGCAAGGCCTTCGAAGCCGATCCCCATGTAGTGGTCGATGCGCAGCCCGGTGACGTTCTCGACCGTCTGGACGAGCAGCGTAGGCCCGCCAAACGCGAGCGCGGCGTTGATCTTGTTCTCTCCGTAACCGGGGATCGGGACGTACGAGTCCCGCGGGATGCTGATCAGCACCGGCTTGCCGCTGCCCATGTGCAGCAGCATGAGCGAGTCGGAGGCGTTCGCGCCCTCGGTGCCCAGGTGCAGGGCGTCTTGCTGCGCGCGGCTGATGCCGTCGCGCGAGTCGTCCCCGACGATCAGCCAGTTCGTCCCGGCGGAGGTGCCGGTGAACGCGGGCAGGCTGACGGTCCGGTTCAGCTTTCCGTTCACCCAGAAGTACGTGCCGCCGATCGCGAGGATGACCACGAGCAGGAAGACGCCGATGACCAGCGTGATCCGCCGCCCGCGGCGGCCCGGCTGACCCCAGAACCGCCAGCGCCGGCCGCGCGCCGGCCCGCCGCCGTAGGTCGACGTCCCATAGGGCGCGCCAACGCGGGAACCGCCCTGCCAGGTATCGCCCGCGTACGCGTCGTCGTTACCGTGGCCGCCACCGCCGTAGCCGGGGCCGCCGTAAGCCGAGCCGCCGCCGGACGACACCGAGGGCGGCTGCTCGGGCCAGGCCCCCCGCCCGCCGCCCGCGCCGGAATCGCCACCGGACGACGGCGGCATCCGCGACGAGATCGTCATGTCGTGCGTCGGATCTGAGCCGGGCCCACTGGTAGAAGGCTGCTGCGGTTGGTACCAGTCCTGCCAGGGGTCCTCGTCACTCATCGGGCATCCCTTCGCCAGCCGTCGGCCTCACCACCGAACGCTTCCCGCCGTCTGCTTCCCAATCAGGCTGTGCTTCCCAATCAGGCTGTGCTTCCCAATCAGGCTGTGCTCCCCAACAAGAACAACGGTCCGGACCGGGCGTAAGGTTCAAAAATCCGCGAACCCCGCCACCCCGGTAGACGGAACGGCGAGCGACGGCGGCGGACCGGGAACGCGGATCGTCACGCACGCGCTACGCGTCAGTGTACCGGCGCTTCGCGTGCCCTTCCGAACCTCGGCAATCCCGGGGATTCGCAAGGCCCGGAGCATTTCGGCCGCGTGATCAAACACTTCGACTGTGTGATCTTGTGCGGAAGGCCGCGCGGATTAAGCGGCGAACGGGACGGGAAACATGCTCCGCGGAGTGCTGGGCGGAACTAGGGGGAACAGTGTCCACGCAAGTCACGAATGCGGACGGCACCGAAGCCGACCTGATCGAGCATCTGCGTCACGTGCACCAGAAGGGCACCAAGGGCTACACCGACGAGTACCTGGCGAACCTGCACAAGACGCTGCACCAGCGCAGGCGCGACCCGCTTCCCGAGCACTCCCACCCGGGGGACGAGCCGGCCAAGGACCCCGTCGAGGCGTAGGGACGCCGCGGCTCGGTAGCATCACCGCCTCACCGCGCCGTTCGCACGGTCAAGGGGTCCGGGCAGGCCGTGCGAACGGCGTTTTTGGCGGGGTGAAGCCATCACGTCCAAGGACAGCACCCCCGCGGCCGTGGAGGCGACAAGCCAAGCGAACAGTGGTGCACGGAAAGCGAACCCGCGACGGTCAGCCGGCCGGCTGCCAGAGGTGGAAGGTCATGCCCTGGTCGTCGACGCAGTAGGCGAGCAGCCCGAACTGCCTGCGCGCGGGCTCGTCCGCGCGGCCGCCCGCCGCCCGGACCCGCTCGACCGCGGCGGCGATGTCATCGACGCGGTAGGACAGCTGCACCTCGGGCTCCGCGTCGCGCGACGGCGAGATGCCAAGCGGCGGCGCGGTCTCTTCGGTGCGCCAGGCGCCGGGGTGGCTGGCGGAGAACGGCACCCGCAGCACCGCCGCGTAGAACTCCTTAGCCCGGTCCGCGTCCCGCGCCGTCATCGTCACGTTGGCGACGTCACCCTGGCGCAGTCGGGTGGCCCGGGCCGGCCGCCGCAGCAGTACCCAGCGATGCCCGAACGGGTCCACGATCACCGAGCTGCGGCCGTAGGGCTGGTCGGCGGGCTCCCGCTGCACCGCGGCCCCGGCGCGGCGGGCTCGCTCCGTGGTCCCGTCGACATCGGCCACCTCCAGGTGGAGGCTGTGGCTGAACGTCGCGGGGGAGTCGGGTGCGCGCACGGGCACGTCCGGCCAGAGGTCGGAAGCCTCGGCGAACATCAGCACCGCGTCGCCGAGGCCGAGTTCGGCGTGCCCGATCGTGCCGTCGGCGTTGACGTGCGGCTCGCCGCGGCGCTTGGCGCCGAGCACCTCGACGTACCAGTCCATGGCGCGCCGGGCGTCGGACACGACGATGTAAGGGCTCAGCGCCGGCGGCCAGGCGGGTTCGCGCTCGACACTGATCACGGCGGCCTGCTGTGACATGGTTCCTCCCGAAGATCTGAATACTTCCCGCTCCAGCCGCATCCGCAGCACCACGGCGAAGCTGACGTCGGGCTCGACCGGCGCGACGGGCTCGCGGAGGTCTTCAAACGGGTCGGTCATCGCGAGCCCTCCTCTCCATCGTAGATCCGGCGGAACGCGGCGCGAGCCCGTGTCAGCAGCGCCTCGGTCGCGTGCACGGTGCGGTCTAGGTGCCTGGCGACCTCGGGTACCGGCAGTCCGTCGAGGTAGCGCAGCGTGAGGGCGGCCCGGTGGTGCGCGCCGAGCTGGCTCAGCACCTCGCGGGCCCGAATCCGGTCAACTTCCGTCTCCCACGGGTCATCGGCGCCCGCGGGCGCGTGGTCAAGCAGGCGCAGCCCGCGCTCTTCCCGCTCCACCCGTCGCCAGTGGTCGGCGAGCTTGTGCCTGGCCACACCGATGAGCCACGGGACCGAGGGCTCGGGCGCGCCCGGCTTGCGCACCGCGTGCACGGCGGCCAGGAACGCGTCGGCCGTGAGGTCCTCGGCCAGGCCAACGTCGCCGCAGCGGGCAAGCAGGTAGCCGTAGACGTGCGGCAGCGCGTCGTCATACAGCTCAAGCAGCCCGAGCGCCGGGTCGGGCCACACCGGTTGGTGCGTCACGCCCTCATAGTCGCCCGGGCAACGGAAACTCCAACGGGCCGGCCGGCGACTTTTTCCGGTGACTCCGCGGCCGGTTAAGAAATCGCGCGCGGATCGGGGCGCCGCTAGCATGGGCCGGATGACCAGCCCTTCCGGCCCTGTCCCCGCCCGCCGGGCCACCGGCGCCGACGTCGACGCCATCACGGACGCCTTCACCACCGCCTTCTTCCGCGATCCGGTCTGGGGCCCGGTGTTCCCCGACGAGAGCCTGCGGGCCGAGCAGTCGGCCGTCATGTGGCGGGTCTACGCCGCCTCGGCGTTGCGCTACCCGTGGACGTTCGTGACGCCGGGGGTGGAGTCCGCGGCCATCTGGATCCCGCCGGGCGGTGAGGAACTGACGGCGGCGGAGGCGCGCCGCCTCACCGAACTCATCGAAGAGGCCGCTGGCCCGGTCGCCGCCGCGGCCGCCAGGGAGATCGATGAACGGTTCGCGGCGGCTCACCCGGCAGGCGAGTTCTTCCACCTCACCATCCTCGCCACCCACGGCCGGCATCGCGGTAAGGGCCTCGGCATGGCCCTGCTCGCCGACACCCTCGCCCGCGTGGACGCCCTCGGCGCCGCCGCTTACCTGGAGTCCACCAACCCCGCCAACAACGAGCGGTACCGCAGCGCCGGCTTCGAACCCCGGGCCGACATCACCATGCCGTCCGGCCGCACCGTCACCACGATGTGGCGCCCGGCCCGTCACGGCACCGGCGAATGTTAAGGGTTTCGTTTTCTTGGCGGCTCTGCCCTTCTTCTGACGAGTAGCGTTTCGCTAATCAGGCAACGGAGTGCCCCAGCCGGACCACGGGGGGTGGCGGCCGTGAGCGAGGTGTTCGAGACCACCGACATCGAGGTCGCTGAGCAACTGCTCAGGGACAGCTATGGCGGCAACCTGCGGATCGACCCGCGCGGCCGGCTTGGCGGGATACGCCTGGACCGGGATCAGCTGACCCCCTCGCTCCGGCTTGACCGCCTCAGGCTCGCCATCAGCTTCGAGGCCAGGGCCAACCCGTTCGGCGCCCTGGCGATCGGCCACAACCGCTCCGGGCGGGTCGCTTACCAGTCCGACGGCAGCGAGCGGCGTTACGGCCCGGGCGACGTGAGCCTCTCCGTTCAGCCCGAGCATCCGTCCACGGCCCGGTTCAAGAACCTCGACATCGACATCGCGGTCATCGATCCCGGCCTGCTCAGCCAGGTCGCCGACTCCGCTCCCGGCCGGCGTTGGCAGCCGGTACGGCTCACCGGCTACGACCCCGTCAGCCAGCATGCCGCCGGGCTATGGACGAGCACCTTCACGTACGTGCGCGAGACCGCGCTCGGCTCTGCGCGCGCCGCGGCGCAGCCGCTCCTCGCCGCCAGCGCCGCCCGGCTCCTCGTCGCGGTCGCCCTGCACGCCTTTCCGAGCAACGCCGTTACCGACCCCACGATCGAAGAGCGCCACGACGCCCACCCGGACACGCTGCGCCGCGCGGTCGCGTTCATCGACGAGAACGCCCACACCGACATCACCGTCGCCGATATCGCCGCGGCCGCGCACGTCACCATCCGCGCGGTCCAGATCGCCTTCCGGCGCCATCTCGACACGACCCCGATGGACTACCTGCGCCGGGTCCGTCTTGAGCACGCCCACCGTGACCTCATCGCCGCCGACCCCGACCGCCAGACCGTCACCGCGATCGCCTACCGCTGGGGCTTTCCCAGCGCCAGCCGCTTCTCCCTCTACTACCGGAAGGCCTACGGAGTCAGCCCGAGCCGCACCCTCCGCAACTAACGCACGGTCAGGCGGGACACAGAAACGGCGGAAGCCCCGGCTCATACGCGAGCCAGGGCTTCTCCCCGGTATCAGCACTGGGGTGAGTGACGGGATTCGAACCCGCGGCACCCAGGACCACAACCTGGTGCTCTGCCAGCTGAGCTACACCCACCATGCGCCTTCAGCGGAAGGCTGAGACGAGTATATCGGTCCGCGCGAGTTGTGCGCTCACGATCGGAAGGCGGGTCAGCCCGCCGCCGCTCCCTTGCCCTCCGCGTCCGGCCGGGGGTTGGCGTACCGCGCGGCGATCTCCCGCGCGGTGGCCGAATCGGGGCCCGGCTGCGGCACGAAAACGGTGTCACGGTAGTACCGCAGTTCCCGCACGGACTCGATGATGTCGGCCAGCGCCCGGTGCCCGCCGTGCTTGTCCGGCGAGGCGAAGTAGGCCCGCGGGTACCAGCGCCGCGCCAGTTCCTTCACCGAGGAGACGTCGATCATCCGGTAGTGCAGCCAGTTGTCGAGTTCCGGCATGTCGCGGGCGATGAACCAGCGGTCGGTGGCGATCGAGTTGCCGCAGAGCGGCACCCTGCGGGGCTCCTTCACGTGGTGCTTGACGTAGGCGAGAATCCCGTCGGACGCCTCCGCCAGCGTCATGCCGCCGGCCAGGTCCGCGAGTAGCCCGGAGGTGGTGTGCATGTCCCGCACCACGTCGCTCATCTGGTCAAGCGCCTCGGCCGGGGGCTTGATGATCAGGTCGATCCCGCCGTCAAGCAGGTTCAGCTCGGAGTCCGTGATCACGCACGCGATCTCAATGAGCGCGTCGCGCTCGATGTCGAGCCCCGTCATCTCGCAGTCGATCCACACTAGCCGGTCGTTCATTCCACCAAGGGTAAGGGCAAAATGCTTTATCCCGAACGGATGCGTGCCCCACCGCCTTCCGCCCCGCTGATCGGACCCGCGGGGCGGACAATGAGCAGGCCGAACCCGTTCGGGATAAATCGCACCGCAAGCCACCGCGAACCCGCACCCGGCGACCACCGCGGCGGCCGCGGACGCCGTCGTATTGGCCCTATGGGCCCGAGGCTCGGCTCTATTGGTGCTATGGCGCCGCGGCCCGGAATCGTTTTGGCTCTAGGTGCCCGCGGCGCGCAACGGGGGCCCGCGGCCGCGACGGGTACGGCGCCCGGGGGTGCCCGCGGCGCGCGATGGAGGCCCGCGGCGCGCGACGGGTGCGGCGCGCAAGGGAGGCCCGCGGCGCGCGACGGTGATGACCCGCGGGCCCGTTGGGGCGGGAGAACCTACGCCGGGATCGGCAGGGCCGGCTCGGCCAGCGGCGTCGGCAGGCCGCGCGCGCGCACCTGGAGGCCGTGCGGGCCGGTGATTCGGTCGATCTCGATGGCGCCTGGTCCCGCGTTCTCGCAGCTGGGGACCTGCGACGCGCCGAAGTGCCCGCCGCGCGCCCATGCCACGCGGCTGCGCCGGCCGACGACGGCGGCCGGCTTCTCGATGCGGTAGCCCTCCGGCCGTCCGGCCGGCCAGCGGCGCGGCACCCCCCAGGAGTCGAGCCAGCTCACGATCGTCTCCACGCCGATGAGCGCGCCGCCGGTGAACGGCTGTCCGGGATGGCCGAGCACGCCGATCTGCACGCAGACCCGGCCCTCGGCGTTCACGTTCTCCGGGTGGGCCTTGACGTGGCCGGGCGCCCAGTCGAGGTGGTCGGCCGCGCCAAGCGCCCGCGCGGCCCGCAGCACCGAGATGAGCTGCGCGATGTCACCCGTCAACGGGTCCCAGACGAGGTGGCACGGGCGGCGCTCGCCGATCAGCCGCTGCGCGGCCGACTGGACGGATATCGCCCCGGCGTCGGTGCCGAGCGTCAGCCAGACCGCGCGTGGCGCGCCGCCGATCAGGGGGCCTCCGTCAGTATCCGCCCGGATGCGCCTAGCTTCCGGCAGCCATGCGTGTGCCACTGCGCTGGCTCCCCTCCCTAAGGTCTAGACCCTGTAAGGCCGCAGACTCCTCTCCCTGCTTACGTCAGCCGCAGTGATTAGTCCAGAGGGGGTAAGGAATCGGTCGATCAGGCGAGAAAATCAGGAGGAATCAACAATCGCGGCCATTGATCGCCACGTAGTTCGCAGAAGCGAAAAGTCGCATTCCGCTAACGCCGCTGCAACGTAAAGGACACGGGCCACATGAGCTAAAGGCGTTCACGCACGGCGCGTTAGCACGCGCCGGCCCGTCAGCGCACGCCGAAGCGCTAGCGGACGCCGAAGCGCTAGCGCACGCCGAAGCGCTAGCGGGCGCCGGCTCGCGATCGGTAGTACGCGCTCGCCTCCGACCGCCAGATCATGGCGATCGAGATCACGCCGACGACCCAGAGGGCGAGCGTGAAGACGATGTACACGATGCCGACCACCGTGATGGTGTCGCCGCCGTTGAGCCCGTTGACGAGTGAGTAGGCGTCATACGTCGAGATCAGGCAGAAGACCGACGCGAGGATCCGCGCCCAGTTGCGCCCGGCGCGGTTGTACCTCGCCATCAGCACCCAGATCACCACGAGAATCAGGTACGTGATGATCGTGCCGACGATGTTGCTGGTGAACTCGCCGTTGGTGAGCTTCTTGCCATTGGCGTCGGTCAGCGCGTTCTTGTCGGCGATCGTGGCGATGATCAGGAAAATGCCGACGATCGCGGTCATGGCGCCGCCGGCCAGCATGAGCCTGGACGACCGCCGCACCGGGGCCGGGACCTCGGAGTCGTCGGGGACGCGGCCCGTCAGCCTCTTCTCGAGGTCGGTGAGGGCCGACTGACCATCTGGGGATGTCTTCAACATTGGGTGCCCTAACGTGACGCGCTGACGAACGAAGCATAGCCCTGATCTGCGCGAAGCGTCGCTGAGCCGAGCAGCGGGCGCGATGTCCTAATGTATCCCGTGTTCTCAGTATTGCCAGAATCTCGTGTACCGACACTGGGCGCGATATCATCTGTGCGTCATCGCACCGCATGCATGTGCGATAGCTCGTGCAGAGGGTCCGCGCAGACGGCTCGTGCACGTGCAGTGGGAGGATGACAGAAGCGCTGGTGAATGGGGAACGCCGGCTTACCGGAAGACCTGAGAGGGGACCGCGTTGAGTGCTAGTGCGCCTGGGGGCGCCGCTCCCGCAGGCGGTCCGACCGTACTCAGAATGCTGCTCGGCGCCCAATTGCGGCGCCTGCGCGAGACGGCGAGCGTCACGCGGGATGACGCTGGCTACCACATCCGTGCCTCGGGTTCCAAGATCAGCCGGATGGAGCTTGGCCGCGTTTCCTTCAAGGAACGCGACGTCACTGACCTGCTTGAGTTCTACGGCGTCGACGATCTTGCCGAGCGAGAGAAGCTTGTCCAGCTCACCAGGGAAGCGAACGCGACCCCCTGGTACCAGAAGTTCCAGGATGTGGTTCCCGACTGGTTCCACGTCTTCGTCGGCCTTGAAGAGGCCGCGCAGCTCATCCGCGTCTACGAGGTGCAATTCGTCCCGGGCCTGCTGCAGACCGAGGAGTACGCGCGCGCCGTCATCTTGCAGGGCGCGCCCGGCCTCGACCCGGACGAAGTCGAGCGCCGGGTGGCGCTGCGGATGGGCCGCCAGAAGCTGCTGACGCGGGAGAACCCGCCGCGGTACTGGGTGATCATGGACGAGGCCGCGCTGCGCCGCCCGATGGGCGGCCGCGACGTGCACGTCGGGCAGATCGAGCGGCTGATCGACCTGGTGGGCGAGCCCAACATCACCATTCAGGTCATGCCCTTCAGGTACGGTGGGCACGCGGCCGAGGGCGGCGCGTTCACCATCATGCGGTTCCCGGAGACGGACCTGCCCGACGTGGTCTACATGGAGTACCTGACCGGCGCGCACTACATTGACAAGCCGGAAGAAGTCGAGCGCTACGCCGCGGTGATGGAACGCCTCTCGGTCGCGGGCACGTCACCCGACCGGACGAGGGAGATCCTGTCCGGGATGCTGAAGGAGATCTGAGACCCATGACCGACGGGGTCTACAACGGAATGCCCGCCGGCGAACTGCCCGACCTGGAGTGGCGGCTGGCCGGCAGCATCGGCACGGGCGGTGCCGCCACGGGCGTGGAGATGGCCCGGCTGCCCGACGGCCAGGTCGCGGTGCGCAACGCGGCGGACCCGGGGGGCCCGGCCCTCATCTACACGAAGGCCGAGATCGAGGCGCTCATCGGTGGCGCGCAGGACGGCGATTTCGACGCGCTGCTCGCGTAGCGGGCGCGCGCCCGATGGCAAAAAACGGCGCGCGGAATGACTCGCCACGCTCCGGGTCGCGAGCTCCCGGCAGAAGACCAAGACCAAGATCGATCATTCCGAACGGGTGCGCGACTTCGCCTGACCCGGGCCGATGACGCACCCGAGCTGTCCCGGCGTGACCGGGTGCTGCTCCGCTGGGAGATCATCGCCGTTTTCGCCGTGTCGCTCGGCGCGAGCGGCGTGTACGCGTTCGTCTCGCTCATCGGCTCGCTGACCGCGCATCACGCGCTCGCGTCGCAGTCGGTGACGCTGAACGGGTCGCAGGCGCCGGGCCGTCCCGTGCTCGACCTGTTCCTGCAACTGGTCTCGATCGCCTCGGGGGCGGCGCCGGTCATCCTCGCGTTCTACCTGCTCGCCCGTTCCGGCGACGGCGCCAGGTCGATCGGCGTGGACCGCTCGCAGCCGCTGCGCGACTTCCTGCGCGGCGCCGGCCTGGCGGCGCTGATCGGCGGCAGCGGGCTCGGCCTGTACTTCATCGCGTACAAGCTGGGCATCGCGCTGAACGTCGTCGCGGAGAACGAACCGGACGTCTGGTGGCGGTACCCGATCCTGCTGCTCTCCGCGCTGCAGAACGGGCTACTCGAAGAGGTCCTGGTCACCGGCTACCTGCTGACCCGGCTGCGCAAGCTCGGGGTCAACCCGTGGGTCGCCGTCGCGATCAGCGCGACGCTGCGCGGCTCGTACCACCTGTACCAGGGCTTCGGCGGCTTCGTCGGCAACGCGATCATGGGCGTGATCTTCGGCACGCTGTTCCTGCGCTGGCGCCGCGCGACCCCGATGATCATCGCCCACACGCTGATCGACGCGGTGGCCTTCATCGGCTACGCGCTGCTGGTCGGGCACGTGTCCA
>Ga0335075_10008168_pt1 | contig 16072 bp, 18 predicted proteins | sample Lox_Sample_24_FD_206723 | JGI IMG/M metagenome (GOLD analysis project Ga0335075, IMG submission 206723) | Soil microbial communities from Loxahatchee National Wildlife Refuge, Florida, United States - Lox_Sample_2.4 | ecosystem: Environmental > Terrestrial > Soil > Wetlands | place: USA... | reverse complement strand
CAGAAAGTAGTCGCGGATAAAATGGTGCATCGCTATGCCCGCAAAGAAGAATTTCGACGCACAGCTTGCGGCTCTCGAGCAGCTCCGGACACAACCCGACGAAGCCTGTATCGCCCCGCTCCGCGCCGCGCTGAAGCACCAGAACAACTACATCGTTGCCAAGGCCGCTGACCAGGTCACGCAACGGCGCCTCGAAGATCTTGTCCCCGACCTCCTCACCGCCTTTGACCGCTTTTTCGAAGATGCAGAGAAACGCGATCCGCAGTGCTGGGCAAAGAACTCCCTCAGCCGCACGCTAGCTGCGCTCGAATATCAGGAGCCCGCGCCTTTTCTTCGCGGAATAAGACACGTGCAGCTCGAAGCTACATGGGGAGGCCGCTCCGACACCGCGGGAACCCTACGCGGAACCTGTGCGCTGGCCCTGGTGCAATGCCGTGTTGTCCCTGAAGTCGAGTTGCTGCGCCTTCTCGTCGACGTGCTCGTCGATACGGACAAATCCGCACGCGGAGAGGCCGTACGCGCGCTTGAGCAAATAGGCTCGCCCGCATGCTCTCTACTGTTGCGTCTGCGCGCGCAGATCGGAGCCGACGAGCCCGAAATTCTCGGTGCGTGCTATGCGGCCGTACTTCGTATCGAAGGGAGTTCGGCACTCCCATGGGCAGCCCGCTTCCTCGCATCTGCAGACGATGCAGCCGGCGAAGCTGCCCTCGCCATCGCCGCTACGCATACCATCGAAGCCTTTGAACTGCTAAGGGCGCAATGGGACAAGACGCACGACCCCTGGCTGCGTTCCGTGCTGTTATCTGCCATCGCATTGACGCGGCAAAGCGCCGCCATTGAGTTCCTGCTCGGTCTGGTTAAGACCGACTCTATCGGAGCCGGCATGGCTGTCGAAGCTGTGCTGCGCTCGATGCCGTCCGCAGAAATCCTGCATCGCCTGAAGGCGCTGGTCGCCGGAAACAATCGCCTGGAGCGCACCTTCGCCGCGAACGCTATTGAGCGACGGTGAGTTCGATCGGGATTGATGCATCCACGCGATAGCCTGATGGTGGATTCTGGCTCACCACGGTTCCGGGCGTCACCGGCGGCTGAGGGGCCTGTGTGTCGGTGGGGCTGGCTATCGCGGGAACGGCAACAGGAGCCGTCCTGACCGGAGCTAGCTTGAGCCCGGCGTGCGAGATCGCAGCTGCCGCCGCTGAATACGACTGGCCGGTGAAGTCCGGCATCACTGTCCCGCCGCTCCCTTCCATAGGCGGAGTGGCAATCAGCAGGCTGACCAGGGGGCTCTCGACGCCTCCGGCATCCGGTGTAGGATTCTGTGCGATCACCGTATCCGCTGGAGCATAGGCGTAAGGCATTTCCGCCGCTGGGCCGACCTCCAGACCCATGCGGCGGAGCTGGATCGACGCGAGCCGCTGGTTCGATCCTGTCAGATTTGGAATAGCCACTCGCTGCGGGCCGATGCTTTCTGTAAGTCGAACACGCCATTCGCGCCGGACGACGGTCCCAGGTGCAGGCGACTGCCTGAGGATGCGACCGGCGGGTATCTCGACACTGTAGAAATGATTTTCCACCGTGAGATTCAGCCCGAGCGCCGCAGCCTTTTCCGTGGCCTCTGCCACCGTGAGGCCTTTAAAGCTCGGTACCGTGACTTCGGCTCCATGAATTGCAAAGTGCATAGTCACGACGGCGGAGATCATGGCCAGCACGGCAAGGGCCAGCACCACCACGGCGAATTTGAAGGCGCGAAACACGATCAGCCCGCGTTCTCGCCCGCGTATTCGATGGAGTAGTCGATTTTGACCGCCTTTTCCAGCATCAGCGAAACAGAACAGTACTTAGTTTTTGAGAGCGACACCGCATCCTCGGCGGCCTTCCTCGCCACATTTCCGGCGATGCGATACACGAGATGAATGTGCGTGAAGATGCGCGGCGGAGCCGGTGCCTGCTCAGCTCTTGCCGAGACAGTGAGGCCGGTAATCGGCTCCCGCTTTTTCTCCAGAATGCTGACCACATCGACTGACGTGCAGCCGCAGAGCGCGGCGAGCACGGCCTCCATCGGGGAAACACCGTTGGCATGCTCTTTTGTAGCGTCGAAAACGATGCTGTGGCCGCTCTCCGAGCGGCCTTCGAAAATGGCTCCCTGTTTCCACACTGCGCTGGCGTTCATGGATTGATCCTCAGTGATGATGGTTATCTGTAGCCGGTTCGGGATGGATGAGCACGCGATGCACATCCGGGCATTCCAGCTTGAATCGATCTTCGAGCTCAGTGATTACCTCGTGAACGCGCTGCATCGGCATCTCGTCGGGCAGCGTGCAGTGGCACGAAAGCTGAAGCTTGTCTCCCATCCGGCCGGTGACTACTTCATGAATGTCGATAATCTCGGCAAGACCCGCGGCCGCATGCCGTAAGCGCTTTTCAAGTTTGCGGTCGCGGTCCAGCCGTTGCGGGTTTTCGATCGTGGCCGGCTCGCTCTCGATGTGGGTTAGCACCGAGGAGACTTGCGGCAGTTCCTGGCGAATCTCGTCTTCGATCCGCCGAACGAAATCATGCGCCTGCCGCAGCGGCATCGTCTCCTTGACCTCAATATGCTGCTCGACACGCAACTGCCCATCGAAAGACTGAACGCTCACGTCATGCAATAAAACATTGTTTCGTGAAGCCACGGCTCGCACCTTGTCGAAGATGCTTTCCTCACCCGGCGACCGCGGCACCGTATGAATGACGACGTCAGCGCCAGGAAGAATGCGCTGCACGGCAGCCGTTGCGTCTCTTACCAGATCTTCGGTTCGCTGAAAGGTAAGTTGCCGCGAAAGCGAGAGGGTGAAATCCGCAAAATACTTCCCACCGGAACGCCGCATGCGGGCCTGGTCAACGGACAGCACTCCATCGGTGCCCTTCAGCTCCCATAGGACCTGCCTGCTTATTTCCTGCGGAACGGCATCAGTCAGCGCACCGATCGTTCGCCACGCCAGCCGCCACGCAAAATGAAGGATGAACAGGGAAACAACAATGGCTGCGACCGGATCGGCGAAGCGGAGCCATTCGAGCCCCATGTTTCTTCCCGCCGGCGAGCTTCCCACCCACGATGCTCCCAACCCGATCAGAACTGCGACGCTCGACCAGATATCCGACGAGAAGTGCAATGCGTTCGCCGCCAGCGCATCGCTGTGGTAGCGTTCAGCCACCGTCTTCAGCTTGCGCGACCGCGTGAAATCAACGGCGATCGACAGCAGCAGCACCAGGAACGGCCACACCGAATGCCGTACCGTGACAGGATGAACGAAGATGCGAATAATCGCTTCGGTGGTGATCCATACGCTCGAAGCCAGCATCAGAAAAGTCTCGACAAAGCCGGACAGGTTTTCTACCTTGCCGTGACCATAAGGATGGTTCTCGTCTGCAGGCTTATCCGACACTCGCACCGAGAAAAACGTGAGCCCTGCCCCGATCAGGTCGACGCCGGAATGAGCGGCATCCGAAAGCATGCCCAGCGATCCGGTGAGGAAGCCCACGACAAACTTCAGCGCGGTAATCGCGCATGCCGCAGCCACCGAAAGGATCGCGGCGGATCGCTTTTCAGCGCTCGCATCCGAGGCTGTATGCTGGGTCGCAACCTGGCTCATCGCATCCTTCAGCCTACACGCGGCTAGGGTTTGATGCCACGGTACAAACCGGCGATCCCGAAGGTATAAGGGGACCAGGATACCTGCCTAAATCCGGCCTCGCGCATCATCTCTAACATCCTCGGGGGGGCGGGGAAGCGCTCAACCGACGATGGCAGATAAGCATAGGCTTTTCCCATACCCGAAAGCCGCGCTCCGATCGCAGGCAGCACGCGGCGAAAATAAAAAGCATAAGCCTTGCCAATCGCCCCGCCGGGCTCGCTGAAGTCGAGAATGCCCAGCTCTCCTCCGCGCCGCAGCACCCGATAAAACTCCCGTAGTCCGGCGTCATAGTTCGCCAGGTTGCGAAATCCGAAAGCGCTGGTGATCAGGTCGAGCGATTCGGAAGCCAGAGGGAGGTGTAGCGCATCAGCCTCAATCGCAACAACGTTGCGGTCGCGAAATTTCTCTGCACCGCGCACCAGCATGGCGTGTGAAAAATCTGCGGCCAGAATCGGTCGGGCATTTTCAGAACGATGACGCAGTAGGGCGAGCGTCATATCTCCGGTTCCGCAGCAGACGTCGAGCACCGCCGACTCAGGCCGAGCCAGGATGCCGCGAAACCACCGCGCCGCGCGCCACCACCACCATCGGTCCACATTGCACGACAGGAAGTGATTCAGCATGTCGTACCGCGGTGCGATGCTGTCGAACATCTGCTGAACCGCGTCTGACGAGCTCTGCTCGTCGAATGCTCCGGCCGGCCGCGCTCCGCCAGTCGGACTGGTTGAAGGAGAGATCGCAGGACCGCTCAAGGTTTCGCCTCGTTGAGGATTTTCTCCATCGCCCCAATCATCTCCGTCTCGGTTACATTTTCAACGACGAGGACATTGCCAATGCCTTGGCAAAGAACAAAGCGGCGCGTTGCGCCTTTGTTCTTTTTGTCGTGTCCTGCAGCAGCCAGGAGTTCGGGAACCCGCGCCCGAAAGCGCGGCAGAGGCCCATACGCGTGGATAATCCCCTCGATGCGCTTCGCGTCCTTCTCCGGAACCATGGCGCGCATCCGGCTGATGTGCAATGCCGCGAGCATACCCCACGCGACCGCTTCGCCATGTAGCAACTTCTTATATCTGGTCGCAGCCTCAACTGCATGACCGATGGTGTGGCCAAAGTTCAGAATCATGCGCAGGCCTGATTCGCGTTCGTCGATGCCGACCACCTCCGCTTTCATCCGCACCGACGCGCTGATGACGCGCTGGAGAGCGTCGGGGTCGCAGCCCAGCACCGCCTCCCGCTCGCGCTCCAGAAAACGAAAGAGGCTGGCGTCGCGGATGATGCCTGCCTTGATGCTCTCGAAGAGCCCTGCGCGAAGCTCGCGTGCAGGCAGTGTATTCAGCAGCGCAACATCGGCAAAAACTGCCTGCGGATGATGGAAGCTCCCAACCAGATTCTTGCCCACGGTAAGATTCACGCCCGTCTTGCCGCCCACCGAGGAGTCGACTTGCGCGAGCAGCGTCGTCGGCATCTGAATATAGTCGATGCCGCGCATGTAGATGGCCGCCAGGAAGCCTCCCACGTCGCCAATGATGCCGCCGCCGAAGGCAATCAGCAGCGACGACCGGTCCGCTCCCGCCGAGGCGAGCTCGATCGACAGCCGCTCCACCTCCGACATCCTCTTGTGAGTCTCTCCCGCTGAAAGGAACAGCACAGACGGCGGCTGCGCTGCGGAAGGAAAGGCTTCGAGCAATTGCCGCCCCCACAGTGCCCAGATTTCCGGTGAGGTCAGGACAAAAATGCGCTGCTGCGGGGAGCGCTTTACCCTGCGCAGGTGATACTCGAAGTGGGTGGCGAGATTGCAGCCGACGTACACCGGATATTCGGCGGACGCTGTCTTGACATGAATGGCGCGCACGATATTTTCATCGTATCGGAGTGGCGTCCATAGTGTGAACCCTTTGCCCGGGCTGCATCGTCTAAGAAGGTTCCGTCTGGCATGGTAGCCTCAAACGTTATGGCCATAGCTACAGAAACCGACTATCTGATCGTAGGCGCCGGCATCGCCGGTCTGCGCGCCGCCATCGGACTCGCGGAAGCTGGCCGCGTGCTGGTAGTCACGAAAGAAGCCCTCGGCGAGTCGAACACCAATTACGCTCAGGGGGGAATCGCAGTCGCCCTTGGCGGTGATGAAGATGTCTCGCTGCACTTGGCAGACACCATCGCTGCGGGTGACGGGATGGTGGACTCCGAAGCAGCGCGTGTTCTGGTAGAAGAGGGGCCGCTGCGCGTCGAAGAGCTCTTGCGGTGGGGCACCGGCTTCGATCGCGAACAGGACAAGCTCATGCTTACCCGCGAAGGCGCGCACAGCCGCAACCGCATTCTTCACGCCAACGGCGATGCCACCGGAGCCGAAATCGGCAGGTCGCTGTTGGCGCACGCCCGCCAGCATCCAAATATCAGGCTGCTTGAATGGACTACGACCGCGGATCTGATCGTTGAAGACCATTCAGTGACTGGTGCATGGCTGCTCGACAGGCAGCGCAATCTGTACGCGGTTCGCGCTCGCGCCGTGCTGCTGGCCAGCGGAGGAGCCGGCCAGGTCTACAGCGACACGACCAACCCCGCCGTAGCCACCGGGGACGGAATCGCCATGGCCTACCGTGCCGGCGCAGAGATCGCCGACATGGAGTTCTACCAGTTCCACCCCACTGCGCTCAGCCTGCCCGGAGTGCCCCGCTTCCTTTTGTCGGAAGCGCTCCGCGGCGAGGGTGCGTATCTGCGCAACGAACATGGCGAGCGCTTTATGGATCGATACCATCCGCTGCTCGAACTCGCGCCCCGGGACGTCGTCGCGCGCGCTGTTACGCGCGAAGGCATCGGGCCTCGAGGCGAGCACCTTCCTGTCTACTTGGATATGCGCCACGTCATCGGTATCGACCCTGCGAAGCGCTTTCCTGGTATTTCCCGATTTCTCGCCCTGCATGGCCTGACCCTCGCGCACGACCTGATTCCCGTTCGTCCGGCGGCGCATTACCTCATGGGCGGAGTGAAGACGGATGTGGATGGGCGCACTTCGCTTGGGCGCCTCTATGCGGCCGGTGAGGCTGCATGCACAGGCGTGCATGGCGCCAACCGACTGGCCAGTAATTCGCTGTTGGAAGGGTTGGTCTTCGGGGCGCGCGCCGGCGCGAGCATGCGTGAAGCCTCAAGGATCAATGCTGGAACGCCGCCGGCTCCGCGGCAGTTCGCCGATAAGCAAGCCGGAAACACCGGCGAGCTTCTCCGCAATTTGCAGCAGCACATGTGGCACAACGCCGGATTGCTCCGCGACGCAGCAGGTCTGACCGCAATGAAGCAGGAAGTCGAACGTATGCGCGCGGAGATCGCTCCCGCACTCGAACGCGACTCGCTGGAACTCACCAATCTCCACGCCGTTGCGGAGTTGATCGTCCTCTCCGCGCTGGCTCGCGAAGAAAGTCGGGGAGCCCACTACCGCAATGACTTTACCCGCCGCGATGACGCGCACTTCTCTCTGCATTCCGTTGTGCGCAGCGGCAAGGTATCCTTCGAGCCTATGGGATTATCGGCTTTGGCTTGGTGAGCCGGCTGGCAATGGTGAAAACCACCAGCACGCTCACGATGAAAACCAGCGACCACGCCACCGGGATCTCGTACCAGCGATTGATCAGCATCTTGATTCCGACAAAGGCGAGAATAACCGCCAGCCCGTAATGCAGCAGGCGCAGCTTGTCGAGCGCGCTCGAAAGGGCGAAGTAGAGAGACCGCAAGCCAAGAATCGCGAAGATATTCGATGTGTAAACGATAAAGATATTCCTCGTGATTGCGAGCACGGCAGGAATCGAGTCGAGCGCAAACACCAGGTCTGTCGCTTCCACCGCCAGCACGATCAACAGAAAAGGTGAGAGCGAAAGGCGCTTATGCCCGAGGTCGCTCAGGCACCTCTGCTGCAGCCATCGCACCGGCTTGGACGGCGATCCGCCACTCGCCTTGTGGCGCAGTAAACGAATCGCTGCGATCAGCAGGAATGCTCCGAAGACAAACTCCAGCCATTCAAAGCGAGCCAGCAGCGATGCGCCCACAAAGATGAAGAGCGCGCGCATGACAATCGCGCCCAGAACGCCCCACAGCAGAATCCGCCTCTGTTGCTCGGTATCGAGCCCCAGCGAGCGAAACAGGAGTAGAAAGACAAAAAGGTTGTCAACGCTCAGCGAGCCTTCGACCAGATACCCCGATAAAAACTCCAGCGCCGGCTGCTTGCCCTGTGTCTGAGATAGCAACAATGCAAAACAGAACGCGAAAGCGGCGACAACTGCAGTCCAGCTCCATGCCGCCCGGATTGAAACGGTCCTGCTCCGCTGCAGGACCGCCAGGTCAATGAAGAGCAGCAGAGCGACGATCGCGTGGAAGGCGATCCAATAGCCAATCGATGCGCCCGCGATCATCGGCTAATGTTCATTCAACAGCCGGATCGTTTCAAGAAAAACATTGCCGGCGATGGTCAGGCTCTTCGCACTCAGCTTGTCCATCGTGTCCTGGGCGGTGTGATGGTAGGAATTCTGCGGGCCGTAATCCAGATCGATCACATCCGCTGAAGGTACCCCGCGCTGCACAAAAGGCAGATGATCGTCTTCCACCGGCTCGCTCTGCGCGAAGAAATAGGATTGATATCCTAGCTTCGCCGCAGCTTTCTTCACGACATCCAGAACCCACGGCGTCGAGTTCAGATCGCGCTGGATATCGAGGTCCTTGTCCCCGATCATGTCCGCCAGCAGAAATGCCTTGATGCGCTTGAGTGTGCCATCGTTCTGCCACTTTGCGGCCAGATGCCGGCTGCCATACAGCGAATCGGAGTGCGACCACTCATGAACGGCCTCCTCGCCGTCGAAGAAGACCAGCCACACGCTATAACCCTCAAGCGTCCGTCCTCGCAGATGATTCGCCAACTCCATCAGCAGCCCGGTGGTCGATCCGCCATCGTTCGCACCCACGAAATTGATATTGCGCAGGGGATAGTTCGTCTCGTAGTGCGTACCGATAACGATCACGCCATCCTTCTTGCCGGGGAAGCGCACGATAAAGTTGTGCATCTCCATCGGCCCTTCGGGAGTGTCCGCGGTGAACGTATCCTCTTCAAGCTTGTCGTGCTCGAACTGCTTTCTGATGAAAGCTTCCGCCTTCGCATGGCCGGGGCTGCCGATCCACCGCGGGCCGATCGAAACAAACTCGCGCGTATATGCGAGGGCGCGCGCGCCATTGAATTCCTGGGCGCGGGTATTCCCCACGAAGAGAAACAGGGCAAGGAGCGGGAAGAGCCGGTGCCGAAAGGGACGCAATCAACGCTCCTGTCGTTTCTTGCGCGTCGCCGGGTGCACCAGGTAGGACACGCCGATGCTCAGCAGATAAAGGCAAAGCATCGGGGTCGCAAACACGCACATGGTCAGCACATCGGGAGTCGGCGTAATGATGGCCGCAATGATGAAGATGATAAGGATCGCGTAGCGGATGTTCTTCCACAAAAACCGCGGGCCCACAATACCAAAGAGCGACAGAAAGAGAACGAGAATCGGCAGCTCAAACGTGATGCCCAGGCCGAGTATGACGGTGAGAAAAAGATCCGTGTATTCGTTCACCTCGATCAACGGACGGAACTCATGGCTGAAGGTGAACAGAAAATCCAGCGATCCTGGAAAGACCCAGCGATAACCGAAGTAAGCGCCCGCCAGAAACAGGCCAATCGTGGCCGCCATGAATGGCACAACATATCGCTTCTCGCTCTGATAAAGCCCCGGCGAGATGAACAGCCATACCTGATACAGCACAAAGGGAGCGGCAATAATGCACCCTCCCATAAAGCTGATCTTCAGGTACATGTTGAAGCCGTCGATCGGGTTGTGGATCACCAGTTGCGGCGGCAGCCCATGCTTCTTCAGCGCGAAGGTGATCGGCGCCTGCATCAGGGCATAGATCTTCTCGTGGAAGCCCCACGCCACGCCGAATCCGACCACCAGATAAACAACCGAGTGGATGATGCGCCGGCGCAGCTCTTCTAGATGCTCGAGAAGGCTCATGCCCGGCAGTTCTGCGCGTTGCGTCACCGACGATCGGGCGCGGTCGAGAATATCATCCATGATGTACAGGGGTGTCTTCGTTCCTGGTCTCCGCGCCGTTCAGCGGAACCGCATCGGATACGCCTCCGTGGCCGTTCGAGTGGACGCCCAGGGTCGATGTTGCGACAGTAGCGTCGGTCGATTCCGCCAGTTCGTGTTCCGGCAGTTCAGGCGGTGTCACGGGCGCGTAAGGCGAACTCGCGCTCACAATTTCGCCGGTCGAGGGCGGAGACACTACCAGTGGGGCCTGCTCCGGCGGCAGAATCGAGGGCTCAGTCGGGCTCTGTGGCGCGGGGAGCGCAGCCCTCTCTGCCTCGGCTGCCGCAGCTTCAAGCTTCTGCTGCCGCTCCTGCTGCTCCATGGCCCGTAACTCTTCGTCAATCTGCATCTTGAAGTCGTTGGACGCGCGCCGGAACTCAGCCAGCAACTTGCCGATCTGCCGCCCGATCTCCGGCAGCTTCTTTGGCCCGAAGAGAACCAGGGCCAGCAGGAAAATCACGATGGAATCGGCGAAGTGCATCCTTTGTCATGATACCCGCGCGCTAGTTGCGTCACAAATTCGAAGCCCGGCGCGGGCGCGTCTCCGGTTTCATTCTGTAAACGTGTCGACAGCCTCAAACAGATGTGTCTGGTGCCGGTTACAGATGTATTAAACTAATTGCATTGACACGTCCTTACGGCCCTTCATTTTTGCGACGAAGAGCCCGCCGGGTGCGTCCAATACCTAGGTTGCAACATCCCCGTCGGTTGGGCGGCGCAAGCCGCAGCGAATCGACTGCAGCTGAGATTGCTTTCAACATCCCCGTCCATCAATGCTCCCCAGTTGAGATTGGACTGAAGGCGGAATTGGCATGAGTGTGGTTGAAGAAGAAGTGTTTGTTGGATCCTCTGTCCTTGAATCACCGGTCACGGAACAGGAAAGTTGCTCGTTGGATAACTACCTCGTCCTGCCCGATAACAGCATGGACGAGCGCATCGCCGAGGCGCGGCGCAAGCTCGGCAAGAGCACCATTCTGCTCGGCCATCACTATCAGCGTGACGAAGTGATCCGTTTTGCCGATTACACCGGCGACTCCTACAAGCTTTCGAAAGTTGCAGCTGAGACCGACGCAAGATATCTCATCTTCTGCGGCGTCCACTTCATGGCCGAGAGCGCCGACGTGCTCGGCCGCCCCGACGATCCGCCTGGAACCGGTCAGCACGTGATCCTGCCCGACCTGAACGCCGGCTGCTCAATGGCCGACATGGCTGAGATCGGCCAGGTCGAAGCCTGCTGGGACACCCTGCGCGCCGCCGGAATCAAGCCGGGCGAAATTCTGCCCCTCACCTATATGAATTCGACCGCCGCCATCAAGGCATTTTGCGGAGAGCGCGGTGGCCTGGTCTGCACCTCATCCAACGCGCGCAACGCATTCGAGTGGGCCTTCGCGCGCGCGGAAAAGATTCTCTTCCTGCCCGACCAGCATCTCGGCCGCAACACCGCCTTCGCCATGGACATCCCCATGGACGAGATGGTGGTCTTCGACCCGTATCAAATCAACGGTGGCATTACACCCGACCGCCTCCGTAGGGCGAAAATCATCCTGTGGAAAGGGCATTGCTCAGTACATCAGCGTTTTCTGCCCCAACACGTCGACACGGTGCGCGCCAAATACCCGGGCATCCGGGTCATCGTGCATCCCGAGTGCCGCTGGGAGGTCTGTCAGAAGGCCGATGCCATGGGTTCGACCGAGCGCCTCATCAAGCTGGTTTCCGATGCGCCCGAGGGATCGATGTTTGCCATCGGAACGGAGATCCACCTGGTCAACCGTCTGGCAAAGGAGTTCGCCGCGAAGGGAAAGAAAATCATCACCCTCGACGATACCGGCTGCCTTTGCACTACCATGTATCGCATCAGCCCGCAGCACCTTGCCTGGGCGCTCGAAAACCTGGTCGAGGGACGGGTAGTCAACCGCATCCAGGTGCGCGAAGATGTGAAGCATTGGGCCCGCGTAGCGCTGGACAGAATGCTCGAGATAGCAGCCTGAAAGATAGAAGTCAGCCATGGACGAATTTGAAATGAAGACCTTCACGCTCGATGAGGCGCAGGCCTTGCTTCCGGTGCTGGAAGCCTTGTTGAAGCGTGCCATCGATGGCAAGAAGGCCGCCGAGTCAATCGAAGGCCGCCTCCAGGAGCTGAGCCGCAAAATCTTTCTCTCCGGAGGACTCTTCGTCGATGTCGCCGGCGTGCGCCGCCAGCGCGCTGCTCTCGAATCGCACGTTCAGGCCGCGAAAGATTCCGTCGCCGAGATCGACGCCATCGGCGTTCAGGTCAAGGACCTGGACACCGGCCTGCTCGACTTCCCCTGCCAGCTCGACGGCAACATCGTGTTGCTTTGTTGGAGACTCGGGGAAGGCCGCATCGACTTCTGGCACAACGTCGAAGACGGCTTTCGCGGCCGCCAGCCGATCGACGACCGATTCAAGAATCCCAAGGCAAAGAAGCCCAAGCCCGAGCAGCCTAACTAGAGAATTGAAGGCATGAACCCCGCTTCGTCCTTCAGTCCATTTCTGCTCATCGTTTTGACGGATAATAATAATTATTGTTTAATAACTTATAGCAATGACTATCGCCGAGGCCAATGAGTTCCGCTCCCTGTGTAATCGAGCCGGAATTCCTGTGACGCACCAGCGGCAGGTGATCTACCAGGTGCTCCGCACCATGCACGGGCACCCCAGCCTCGAGGATGTCTACGAGGGGGTGAAGGCCAGAATCCCGGCCATTTCATTGGCTACTGTCTACAAGAACGTCCACGTATTTATCGAGAGCGGCATCTTCCACGAAGTCAGCCTGCATCACGGCTCGCTGCGCGTCGAAACAAATTCCCGGCCGCACCATCACTTGGTCTGCACAGCCTGCAAGTCGATCACCGATATCGCAGCCGATGATCTCGGCATTCCCCCTCCGGCACGCAAGCTGCGCGGCGGTTTCCTGGTGCAGCGCTACGCAGTCGATGTTCTGGGCCTCTGCCCGGCCTGCCAGAAGAGTCCGTCTTAATCTGCTTCGTCTTCGATCAGTTTCGTCCTCAACACATCATTCAGTTTTTACCTCATAACTATAAGGAGTCATACATGCTATCTGTTGGCGAAAAATTCCCTTCGTTCTCCGTTACCGCAACCGTCAGCACCGATAAGAACAAGGCATTCGAAACCATCACCGACGAAAGCTATCCCGGCAAGTGGAAGGTCTACTTCTTCTGGCCCAAGGATTTCACCTTCGTCTGCCCCACCGAAATTGCAGCCTTCGGCAAGCTGAACGACGAGTTCGACGCCCGCGACGCGCAGGTGCTCGGCGGCAGCACTGATTCCGAGTATGTCCACCTCGCCTGGCGCAACAACCACGAAGACCTGAAGGACCTGCCCTTCCCCATGCTGGCCGACGTGAAGCGTGATCTGTGCGAGCAGCTTGGCATCCTCGACGTCAACGCCGGTGTCGCGCAGCGCGCTACCTTCATCGTCGACCCGCAGGGCATCATCCGCTTCGTCTATGTCACCGACCTCTCGGTTGGCCGCAACCCGCAGGAAGTGCTCCGTGTCCTCGATGCCTTGCAGACAGACGAGCTTTGCCCCTGCAACTGGCAGAAGGGCGAGGAAACTCTCGTAGCGTAACTGTCGCCCTCTTAACTGACTGGCCGCCAGCCTTCAGGCGCTGGCGGCTGAACTTTCTCCAGGAAAGGATTGAATCGCCATGTCCATCGATCTTCTGATTGACAGCCTTCCCGGCTACGCGAAGGACCTCAAGCTCAACTACTCCACTCTCGTGCGCCAGAACACTGAACTCACTCCGCAGCAGTTGTGGGGAACCGTCGTTGCCAGCGCGCTCGCGACGCGCAATCCCGAGCTGACGGAGGCCGTGCTCGCCGAGGCTGCAAAGCAGCTGACGCCGCAGGCCCTCGAAGCCGCCAAGGGCGCCTCTGCCGTCATGGGGATGAACAACATTTATTACCGCTTCCTTCACCTCACTTCGAACGAGAAATACGGCACGCTGCCTGCGCGTCTGCGCATGAACGTGATGCGCACCCATGGAGTCGACCACGTTGACTTTGAACTGTGGGCGCTGGCCGTCTCGGCCATCAACGGCTGCGGCAAGTGTGTCGACTCTCACGAAAAGGTCGTCCGCGATAAAGGCGCCGGCGAGGAGACCATCCTGGCTGTCGTCCGTGTAGCCTCGGTTATTCACGCCATCGGCAGCATTCTCGATGCCGAGCGCGTCGCCGAGCCGGTTGCAGTCTGACCCTCGCTTCTCACAATTCGGGCCTGCCCTGCTGCGGGCCTTTTATTTGCCTCGAACAAAATCAGTCTTTCTTGCGTCTCTATATCGCCACCATGCTTGGGCGACAAGTCCCTGTCGATAGTGGTATCAAGAAGCTTGACCTGAACCAGGAATGAAGCAGAAAGAGCAGGCCAGCCAGCGAGCCCCGATGCAGATCCTCACGAATCCCCTAGCCCTTCCGTTGGTTTTTCTCCTTGCCCTGTCCGGCTGCGGCAAGTTCTTTCCCGATGAGACCGGTGGCGGCGGGACCACCAGCGGCGCAAATGTCTATGTGGGCAATAACAATACCGCTACCGTTTCCGGTTTCTCCATCTCGAGCAGCGGGATCACCGGCCTTTCCAATTCGCCCTACAAGCTGGGAGTATCCCCCAGTGCCCTGGCGATCACGCCCAGCAACAGCTTTGTCTATGTCTCCAGCCTTGCCGGAGGCATCTATGCCTACTCTGTCGGGTCCAACGGAGCACTCACCGTTGCCAACAATGGGAGCGCGGTCGTCTCCGGCGTCAGTCCCACGGCGCTGAAAGTTGACCCTAGTGGCAAATGGCTCCTCGCCGTCGATCCCACTCCCGCCGCCTACGTGTTCGCCATCAATAGTGACGGCACAGTGACCTCTCAGGGAAGCGTGCCTCTTCTCGCCGGCAGCAGCCCCAATCACCTCATCATCACTTCCACTGGCTTCGTATATGTCTCGCTGGGCACCGGCGGAGTCGCGATTCTCAGCTTTAACGCAACAAGCGGTGTACTGACCAACAACAACCAGGTCCTGCCGCCCAAGCAGTCGGTGGACGCGATTCAGGGGCTCGCCGTCAATTCCGCGGCTACTTATCTTTACGCTGCCGAGACCGGTATCAACGGCTTGCGCGTGCTCGCGATCACCGCCACCACCGGAGCACTGAAGGAGATCACCGGCTCACCCTACACCACCGGCACTGGCCCGGCGGGCGTCCTCCTCGATGCGACGGGTAGCTATCTCTATGTGACCAACCGGGCTTCCAACACCGTCAGTGCCTTTCTCGCATCCTCCTCGGGAGCCCTCACTGCCATCAGCGGTTCGCCTTTCTCCACTGGTACCAATCCCATCGATCTGGCCGAGGACAATACTAAAACCTACGTCGCGGTCATCTGCGCCGGAGGTGACCCCGACATGCAGGTCTTTAAGATCGACACCACGACACCCGGCGCACTCGATACCTTCAAGTCCACTGCAACAGACACCGACCCCGCCAACGCCCTGGCGATCGTTGCTGCCAACTAGACCGTGGCCACGGCTGCCCGCTTGTGAGCCAACAGATACATGAAGCGCGTCGTTCCGCTGATCAGCAGATTGATGCCGACGATCGTCGCCAGCGCCCAGTTCGAGCTCGAAGGCCAGTGTGCCAGGATCAGGATGGCCAGCAGCACCGTAACGATACCGTCGAAGAGCATCCAGCCCGCGCCGGGCAGGGCACGTATGCCGAAGAACGCGATGATCTGCAGCACGCCTTCAATCATGAAAATGGCGCCCAGCACGATCGTGAAAGCTGCCAGCGCTCGTACGGGATGCATCAGGAAATAAATGCCGCCGACCATATACAGAATGCCGATCAGGGTTCTCCACAGATAGCCGCCGAAGCTCCCCGCCACCACGGCGAAGACCAGGTGGAGGACTCCGGCAGCGATAATCAGCGAGGAAAACACTATCGCCAGGCCGAGTCCCGTCTCAAACGGCAGGACAATCATCACCAGCCCCGCCAGCACCAGCAGCACAGCCCACACCATCGCGAATCCTGTCCCACGTCGACGGCCAACAATGTCGGTTGCCATAGAATCTCCTTGCAATTCAAGATCGCCGAATCGAAGATGAGCCGCGCCCACACACCAGGGACACGCGCCACGAGGCCCGTTTCAGGCGTCACCATCTTAGCCCAGCCATCCCGCAATGCAAATTAGAACGGGAGAAGCATTTGCGATTCGAATTCCCCCGTGCCATATGAGCCGCGTGGCTCCACGCGCGCGATGCTATTCTCTAACTGGCTAAAGTGAATATC
>Ga0335075_10008167_pt1 | contig 16073 bp, 11 predicted proteins | sample Lox_Sample_24_FD_206723 | JGI IMG/M metagenome (GOLD analysis project Ga0335075, IMG submission 206723) | Soil microbial communities from Loxahatchee National Wildlife Refuge, Florida, United States - Lox_Sample_2.4 | ecosystem: Environmental > Terrestrial > Soil > Wetlands | place: USA... | reverse complement strand
GAGGCGAGCCAGCCGGTCATGGTCGCCACGGACGGGGCCGTGCAGGCGTCGAAGCCGAGCCCGCTGCCCGTCATGCCGGCCAGGTCCGGCGTGGCGGCCTGATCCGGCGTGGCGGTCGTGGTCGCCTCGCTCGCCGCGGTTGCCTGGCCCGCCGCGGTGGAGGTCGCGGCCTTGTCCGCCGCGGTGGCGGGGGCCGCCGCGGTCGTTGTGGCTCCGGCCAGGATGCCGCGGATCATCGCCTGGTTCTGGCCGTAGGTGGCGGTGACGACCACGCCGGGTCCGGGCGCCTCGACCTGGATCACGTGCTCCGTAGCGTTGCTGGCCATCACGGCCGCGGCCTGCGCCTTGCCGGCCGCGGAGGCCGGCTGGATGAGCAGCGCCTCGGTACGGCCGTACGCCCGCGCCGGGCAGTGCTGGCTCGCGCCCGGGGTGCCCAGGTAGACCGCGTGCGTGTTGAACAGCACGCACCGGCTCGGGTCCGCGGCCAGGTTGTAGACCGGCCAGGAGGCCGGAACCCGGACGTGGTAGCCGTGATAGTCCACGACGCGCGTCGCCGGCCGCCCCGTCGGCCCGCTGGCGGAGGCCGGCGAAACGGCCGCCCCGACGAGCGCCAGTGCCGCGACGACCCCGGCGAGCACGGGGAGTCCCCGGTAGCATCGCCTCGCCCGGCCGGTCCCTGGATGTGCGCGCCCTGCCATGTTCGCTCCCTGCACATGCACGGATAAGCTGCGACAAAATTACCGACGCGGGTGCTCAAATGTCAATGATTTACTTAGCGTTCACCTCGCGATCGCGCGAATTCGAACAACGGGCGTCGACCTCGTTGAACATCGCTGAACGTGCCGCGAGCGCGTATCGTCACAAGCATGAACTTGCGGGAGATACGCAAGCTTGTCCGGATGCGATCGGTCGAGCTGAACGCGACGCGGCGTCGCCTTGCCGGGTGTCATGACGTGTCCGACCTCAGGCTGGCCGCACGGCGGCGAATTCCCCGGCCGGTCTTCGATTACGTAGATGGCGCCGCGGACGAGGAACTGTCCGTGGCGGGGAACACCGCCGCGTTCCGGCAGTGGCGTTTCCTGCCCCGCGTGCTTGCGGATGTCGGCCAGGCCGATACCTCCACCGTGGTGTTCGGCGAGGCGCTGCCGGTGCCGTTCGCGCTCGCCCCGACCGGCTACACGCGGATGATGCACCCGGACGGCGAGTTGGCCGCGGCGCGCTCGGCCGTACGGCATGGCCTGCCGTACACGCTGTCCACGATGGCGACCACCGGCATCGAGGAACTCGCCGACGTCACGGCCGGCCTAGGCGACGCCGGGCCCGGGCTGTGGTTTCAGCTGTACATTCTCAGGAACCGCGCGCGTGCCGCCGACCTGGTGAGCCGTGCGGCCGACCGCGGCTACCGGGCGCTCGTGGTCACCGTCGACACCGTCGTGGCGGGGAACCGCATCAGGGACCGGCGCAACGGCTTTGCCGTGCCGCCCGAGCTCAGCCTGCGCACGGTCGCGTCCGTCGCAGGCAAGCCCGGCTACTGGCTCCGGCTGCTGTCGGGTCCGGCCATCGACTTCGCCAACTTCGGCCAGCTGCCGCCGACCACCATCATGCAGACGGCCGAGTTCTTCGACCCTCGCATCGACTGGGACGACATCGCGGACTTGCGCTCGCGCTGGACCGGCAAGCTGATCATCAAGGGCCCGCTCGGACCGGCCGACGCGCGCCGTGCGGTCGAGCTGGGCGTGGACGGGATCCAGCTGTCCAACCACGGCGGTCGGCAGTTGGACAGGACCGTCCCGCCGGTGGAGCTGATCGCCCCGGTGCGGGAGGCGGTCGGGCCTTCGGTCACGCTGCTTGTCGACTCGGGCATCCGGCACGGGGCGGACGTGGTCGTGGCCATCGCGCTCGGCGCGGACGCCGGCCTGCTCGGCCGCGCCTATCTCTACGGGCTGATGGCCGGCGGCGAGGCCGGCGTGGACCACGTGCTTGACCTGCTGGCAGGCCAGTTCCGGTCGACGATGCAGCTGCTCGGCGTGACCTCCGTCGCCGAGCTCCGCAAGCGCGGCCGTGAACTGCTCACCAAAGGGTAGCGATGATTTCCCTGGGCCAGTTGCTCGCCTTCGCGCTCGCGTCGCTGGTGCTGATCGTGATCCCGGGTCCCGGCGTGCTCTTCGTGGTGGGCCGTGCGCTGGCGCACGGCCGCCGGACCGCGGTGGCGACCGCCGCCGGACACGCCGCCGGCAACTACGTGGTAGCGGCCTGCGTCGCCCTTGGCCTTGGCACCGTGCTTGAGCGCTCCGCCCAGGTGTTCGTCGCGGTCAAGCTGGCCGGGGCGGCGTACCTGGTTTGGCTCGGCATCCAGGCGATCAGGCACCGGGCATCGCTGGCTGAGGCGATGTCCGCGACGGCCGGTCCGCGCGAGGGGCGCCTAGCGCTGCGAGACGGGTTCATGGTCGGCGTCACGAACCCGAAGTCACTGATCCTGTTCGGCGCGATCCTGCCTCAGTTCGTGAACCGGGCCGCCGGGCACGTCCCGGTGCAGATGCTGCTGCTCGCCTTGATGTCCGTCTCGATCGGGGTGGTTTCCGACATCGCATGGGGGCTGGCCGCCAGCGGAGTCCGCGCCTGGTTCGCCCGCTCGCCCCGCCGGTTCGCGCTCGTAGGCGGCGCCGGCGGCCTCGCGATGATCGGCGTCGGCGTCACGGTCGCCATCACTGGCCGCAAGGACTGAGCCGCCTTCTCGGTCTGCCGCTCTAGCGCCCTGCCGGCATGCCGCCCTGCCGCCGCCCAGGGCGGGTGCTGTGCTGTGTGGTGGTTGCCCGTCGCTGTGCGCTAACTGTGCGGGCCGGGCTGTGCGGGCCTGGGCTTCCGGCGAGAAAAAGAGTTGATAGCTCCTAGGGAGGATGCTAGCTCTGGTCGCCATGACACCCACTAGAACTGATCAGGAGCTGCAGCAGCTGTTGACCCTGGATCGCTATCCCTTGTCCGCCAAGTACCCGGCTCGCTGGGTAGTAGATAACAGGATGGGTCCCAACCCGCTGTGGCTGGCCGAATCGCTGGCCGAGGTGATGCCATTGCAGCCGGGGTCGCGGGTGCTGGACATGGGCTGCGGCAAGGCGCTGACGTCGATCTTTTTGGCGAAGGAGTTCGGCGTGCAGGTGTGGGCCACGGACCTGTGGGTGAAGCCCACGGAGAACGCCGCCAGGATCGCCGCCCACGGCTTGGAAGACCAGGTGTTCCCCATCTACGCGGAGGCCCACGCACTGCCGTACGCGGAGGGCTTCTTCGACGTTGCTGTCAGCTACGACGCCTACCATTACTTCGGGACCGATGACCTGTACATCGGCTATTACTCCCGTTTCGTCAAGCCGGGCGGGGCCATCGGTTTCGTGGTTCCTGGCATGAGCACCGAGGTTGACACGTTGCCGCCTCCCGAGCTGGCCGACGGCTGGGCATGGGATTTCTGCGCCTTCCACAGCCCGGCATGGTGGCGGCGGACCCTGGAGAACTCGGGCCTGGTCACCGTGGAGCACGCGGACATGCTGACCCATGGCCATGATGACTGGCTCCTATGGGTAGACATCCGCCGGGAACTGACTGCTACTGGCGCCATCGCTCATGAAGCCTGGGAGCGTGCTGACGAGCAAGCCGCCATGCTGCGCAAGGACACCCAGCGGTATCTGGGCTTCACCCGGGTGGCGGCACGCCGCAAGCCCGGGAACGGATGACTGCTCTGGACAACTCCGGGGTGCTGGAGTACGGCCTACGCATGATTCTCATTCGGCTGTGCGGCGTGTCGGCCGGCCCTGTGCGCGGTGGCGCGGGTTCCGTGCGGCGGGGCCGGGGCAACCATGGGCCGGGCGGCGATAGCAGCCCAAAAGGGGACCAGCCGACAGGAAAATCCCGGCAGCAGGCTCCATGATCACGAAGACTTAATTCCTGGCGAAGAAAATTCATCGCATAAGTACATAAAATCTTCGCCAGGAAAAAAGTTTACGTAAAAGTCGAGCCGCATATCGGGCATTCTTCGCATTACGGGTGGCCTACCGTACGGACATTTCGTGTTATGAGGTACATATCGGATATGTTCGGCGAGGCGCTGCGAGGCGGCGAGGCGCTGCGGGCCGACGAGGCGCTGCGGGCCGGCGAGGCGCTGCGGGCCGGCGAGGCGCTGCGGGCCGGCGAGGCGCTGCGAGGCGCTGCGAGGCGGCGCTGCCGCGCGGCCGTTACTCGCGGGGCGGGAGGGGCGGGCGGCGCTTGGAGGGGCCCGTCGCCACGTCGGGCGCCGCCGCGGGGGGACGCTCGGCCAGCAGGGCCAGCGCGCGGTCGGTGGCCACCTCGAGCTGGGGGTCGCGGCCCGCGGCCCAGTCGTCCGGGGTGATCAGGACCTCGGTGTCCGGGTCGACGCCGTAGTTCTCCACGCCCCATCCGTAGTCGTTGAACCAGTACGCGTACCGCGGAACGGTGACACGTGTGCCGTCGACGAGACCGTGCCCGCCCCCGTCGATGCCGACCACGCCGCCCCAGGTACGGGCGCCGACCACGGGGCCAAGGCCGAGGGAGCGGATCGCGGCGGTCACGATGTCGCCGTCCGACCCGGCGAACTCGTCCGCCACGGCGACGAGCGGCCCGCGCGGCGCCTCGCCCGGGTAGCTCTTCGGCCGCAGCCAGCGGGCGACGTTCCAGGCGATCACCCGCCGGGCGAGCTTCTCGACGATGAGCTGCGACGTGTGGCCCCCGCGGTTGCCGCGCACGTCCACGATCAGCGCGTCACGCGCCATCTCCGCGCGCAGGTCGCGGTGCAGGTGCGCCCACCCCTCCCCCATCATGTCGGGAACGTGCAGGTAGCCGATCCGCCCATCGGACCGGGCGCGGACGAACTGGCGCCGTTCGGCCACCCAGTCCTGGTACCGCAGCCGCCGCTCGCTGTGCAGCGGGACCACCACCACGCGCCGGGGCTCCGGCGGCGAAGCGGGCTCAGCGGCGGCCGACTCGGCGGCGGGCTCGGCGGCGGCCGGACGCACCGTCAGCTCCACCGGCTTGCCCGCCGTCCCCGCCAGCGCTGGCCACGGCCCGTGCACCGGGTCCACCGGCCGCCCGTCGACCTCGACGATCTCGTCGCCCGGCCGCACCGCCACTCCGGGCGCCGCCAGCGGCGACCGGGCGTACGGGTCCGAGGACTCCCCCGGCAGCACCCGGTCGACAACCCACTGGCCGGAAGCCGACCGCGAGACATCCGCCCCGAGCAGGGCCGCGGCACCGCCGCGGGCGCGGGTACCGAACGCGCCAGATGGCGTCACGTACGCGTGCGACGTGCCGAGCTCGGCTACCACCTCCCACAGCAGGTCGGCCAGCTCGCCGGACGTCCCGATCCGGGACAGCAAACCCCGGTACGCCGAGAGCACGCCGTCCCAGTCCACGTCCGACATGTCCGGGGTCCAGTAGTCGAGCCGGATCCACCGGCCGGCCTCTTCGTACGCGTGCCGCCACAGCGCCGCCGGGTCGGCCAGGAACCGGGCCCGGGACAGGTCGACCGATATCACGTCGTCGGAAGACGAGCCGTTGTCCGCCTTGCGGTCCGCGGGCACCACCCTCAGTTCGGAACCATCGCGCACGACAAGCCGCGACCCGTCGCGGCTGACCGCGAACCAGTCGACCTCGCCCGCCAGGGCGGTTACCTCGCGCTTGCGCAGGTCAAAGCGCTCCAAGGCCGGCCGCGGCCGGTCGGCTTCCAGGTCCGCCGCGCCCTCGCCGAGCACGCCGGAAAGCCGCGACCGCAGCCACGCCAGGCCGCCCTTCACCGCGGCGAGACCGTAATACCTGGCCTCGTCCACCGGCACGCCGACCACGCGCGCGGCGATGCCATCGGTATCGACAGTAACCACTGTCCGTTCCGGAGAATCCTGCGCTGCCTCTGCCGGACTCACCGGCCGTCCCCCCGGCCGCGGGCCGAACGGTGACAGGGTGTCCGCCGCCAGCGGCACGAGGTACGGGCGGCTGCCGAACGGGAACGACAGGTCGAAGCTGTGCGCGTCGTACACCGGGTCGAAGGTACGGCGGGACAGGAACGCCAGGTACAGCCCGTCGGCGGTGAACACCGGGTCGCTGTCGGTGAACCGCCCGTCGGTCACGTCGACGATGAAACTGTCGGAGATCCGCGCCATCCGGATCCGGCTCAGCGGCCGCGGCCCCGGTTGCGTCCAGGCCAGCCACGCCGAGTCCGGTGACCACGCCAGGTCCTCGATGTCGCCGTCATCGCTGGTCGCGAGCTCGCTGACTTCCCCGGCCTGGACGTCGACCACGAGCAGCCGCCCGCCGCGGGAGGAGACGGCCAGCGTAGCCCCGTCCGGGGAAGGCGCAAGGCTGGTCACCCGCCCGAGCTCGCCCGAACCGATCCGAACGCCCGTGCCAGCCTCCCCGGACGCCGACGCGATCTCGATCGCGTCCACGCCGCCGGAGTCGGTCACCCAGGCGACCTTGCCCTCGGTGCCGAGCACCCGCGGCAGCCTGGCGCGGGCGTCCGGGTCGACCATCAGCGCGCGGGCCGGGCCGTCGGCGTGGGTCAGCCAGTGCACGGTGCCGCGCACCTCGACCACGCTGGCCTGGCCGGTCTCGTCGCAGTCCAGGTCACCGAGGTGATCGCTGGCGGAGATCAGCCGGGGCATCCGGGCGGCGGGCGGCGAGGTGAGCTCGATGTCGAGCCTGCGTGGCTCCGTCGCGGCCAGGCCGTCCAGGATCCAGATCTCGCCGGCCACGTGGTAGACGATCCGCTCGCCGTCCGTCGAGGGGTTGCGCACGTAGAAGCCATCGTGGCTGGTGTGCCTGCGCAGGCCGGTGCCATCGGGCGCGCAGGAGTAGATGTTGCCGGTGCCCTCGTGGTCGGCGAGGAAGGCCAGCCGGCCGCCGATCAGCATCGGGGCCGCGAGCTGGCCGTTCAGCCCGGCGAGGACGCGGGAGAACAGCGGGTCGTCCGCCGTCGCCGTCCACAGCCGCCCGGCGGTGCCGCCCCGGTACCGCTTCCAGAACGCGGGCTCGCCGCCCATCCGCCCGGTGAGCAGGGCGGTGCCGTCTTCCTCCAGCGCGAGGTCGTTGACCTGGCCGAACGGCAGCCTGCGCGGCGGGGAGTCCAGCGGCACCGCGTACGCCCGGCTGTGCTGGGCGGCGGGCTGGCCCGCCGCGGAGACCGCGAGCACCTCGCCGTGCCGAGTCCATCCGGTCACCCGCGTCCGCAGGTCGCCCCAGTAGGTCCGCCGGGTGGCGGAGCCGCCCTCGGTATCGGTCGTGTAGACCTCCGGGTCGCCATCCCGCCAGCTCGTCCAGGCGATCATGGCGCCATCCCTGGAAAAGCGCGGGTGGCTCACCTGCACGCCGTCGGACGTCAGCCGCCAGGCCCGGCCGCCGGATGCCGGAGCGAGCCAGACGTCGTCTTCGGCCACGAAGGTAAGGAGATCACCGTGAATATGCGGGAAACGCAGGTAACCGGGGGATGTCACGCGGTTCATCCTAGCGGTCGCGATGACCCCGTTCTCCGCAGCTCAATCGCGCAATCGGCGCAGCAGCTCGTCGCCGACGCGCGCCGCCTCCCGCTGGTACGGGGTGTCCGAGAGCACGAAGTGGGTGACACCGAGATCAGCGTACTTGCGCAGCGCGGCGGCCACCTCGTCGTACGAGCCGACCAGCCAGGTCGTCCCCGCGCCGCTGCCGCCGACCTTACCGGGGGCGGTGTACAGGCAGGAGTCGAGCACCTCGCCGCGCTCGGCGAGGGCGACGAGGCGCTGCTGGCCGGCGGCCTTGCGCCAGCCGAGGCTGACCGAGCCGGTGTCCTTGGTGGTCCCGGCGGTACGCGCCATCGCGGCCACCCTCGCCTCGGCGTCGCGCCACGCTTCTTCGGCGGTGTCGCGGACGAGCGTGGTGATCCGCAGGCCGAACTCAAGCGGCGCGTGCGCCCGGCCGAGGGATTCGGTCAGCTTGGTGAGCCGGTCGATCCGCTCGGCGATGCCTTCCAACGGCTCGCCCCAGAAGAGCTGGACGTCGGCCTCGGTGGCGGAAACCCGCTCGGCCGCTGGCGAGGCGCCGCCGAAGTACAGCCGCGGGTGCCCGCCGTGGAGCCGCGGCACCACGGTCGAGTTCTCGACCCAGAAGTACTTGCCGCGGTAGGTGACGTTTTCCGTGGTCCACAACTGGCGGACGAGCTGCATGAACTCCTTGGTGCGGGCGTAGCGTTCGGCCTGATCGCCCTCGGTGTCGCCGTATGCCGGGAGGTTGTCCTGGCCGCTGACGATGTTGACAAGCAGCCGCCCGCCGCTGAGATGGTCCAGCGTCGCGGCGGCGCTGGCGAACTGGGCCGGCTGCCAGTAGCCGGGCCGGATCGCCGCGAGCGGCTTGAACCTGGTGGTGCGGACCGCGAGGGCGGTGGCGATGGTGAACGTGTCGGGCCGGCCCCAGCCGGTGCCGATCAGGGCGCCCTCCCAGCCGTGGTCTTCGGCGATCCGGGCGAGCTCGGCGGACAGGTCAAGGTCCGCCCACCCGGTCGCGACGTCGTCGCCGCGGTGACCGGCCTCGACCGTGTTGGGGATGTACCAGAGGAATTCTAGGCTCATACTATAGGAATACTAGACTTTATCGTTTTCGCCGCTAAAGCCAGCCCCGCTCCTCCGCGATGCGCAGCGCCTCGGTGCGGTTCCTGGCGCCGGTTTTCTGGATGCAGGCGGACAGGTAGTTCCGCACCGTGCCCTCGGACAGGTAGAGGGCTGATGCGATCTCCGCGATCGTGGCGCCGTCCTGGGAGGCCACAAGGACGTCCCGTTCGCGCGGGGTGAGCGGGCAGATGCCTTCGGCCAGCGCCGCGGCGGCGAGGTCCGGGTCGATGACCTTGCCGCCCTTGAGCACTTGCCTGATCGTGTGCGCGAGCTTTTCCGCCGGGGAGTCCTTCACCACGAACCCGGACACGCCGGATTCCATCGCCCGCCTGAGGTAGCCGGGGCGGCCGAACGTGGTGAGGATGACGATCTTCATGTCGGGGTGCTGCGTGCGCAGAGCGGCGGCGGCGGCGAGGCCGTCGATGCCGGGCATCTCGATGTCGAGCAGGGCGACGTCGGGGCTGGCTTCGCTGGCTGCCCTGACCACCTCGTCACCGCGGCCCACCTGGGCGACGACCTCGATGTCGTCCTCGAACGACAGCAGCGCGGCGAGTGCCTCGCGGATCATCGCCTGGTCTTCGGCGAGCAGCACCCGGATGGGATTCACACCGCCACGGTAGCGCCGCTGCGCACCGGCACCGAAGCGATAAGGCGGAAGCCGCTCTGACCGGGCCGCAACTCCAGGTGGCCGCCGACCGCGCAGAGCCGCTCGGACATCCCGCGCAGCCCGGTCCCGGCCGATGGGGCGCCGGCCGATGGGGCGCCGGCCGGCCGCGGGCCGGCCGAACCGCAGCCGTCGTCGCGGACCTCGAGCGACAGGGTGTCCGCGCGGCGGCTGAGCGTGATGCGGCAGTTACCCGCCCGGGAGTGCCGGACCACGTTGGTCACCGCCTCGCGCAGGCACCAGGCCAGGGCCGCCTCCGCGTCCAGGTCGAACGTCCCGGACAGCAGGGTGATCTCCGGGTCGTCGTGCGGCATGATCCCCGCGGTCTCAAGCGCGGTGCGCGCGGTGATGATCTCGACCGCAAGCGTGGGCCGCCGGTAGCCGCTTACCGCCTCCCTGATGTCGTGCAGTGTCTGCCTGCTCACGCTCGCGACCTGCTCGATCTCGTCAAGCGCCCGGTCCCGGCCGGCGCCTTCCGGCAGCCGCCGCACCAGCCGGGCGGCGAGTTCGGACTTGAGCGTGATCATCGACAGCGACTGCCCGGTCAGGTCGTGCAGGTCCCTGGCCAGCCGCAGCCGCTCCTCGTTGGCCGCCATCCGCGCCACGGTCTCCCGGGCGCCGCGCAGTTCCTGGGTCAGCTCGAACTGCCTGCGGAACCCGACCATGGCGAAGCCGACAAGCACGGTGGGCACCAGGTCGATGAGCGTGTCGGTCATGTCCACATGGGAAACAAGGCTGGTGGCCAGGCTGCAGGCGGCGGACACCAGGACGACCCGCATCGCCGTGCGCGGCGAGGAGATCACGATGCCGGCCGCGGCCGACACGAAAATCCAGGCCACGGTGCCGCCGTACGCCGCCGACGCGATCACGGCGAGTACGAACAAGACGGCGAACGCCGCGCGCGAGCGCCTGGCGTTCCGGTCCCAGGTGGCGACCAGGCCGATGTAGACGACGCAGAACGCCGCCACGATCGTCAGCGCGCCAGCCGTGTACAGGACGCTGTAATCGCCGCCCACCACGGTCACCACCGGCTGGATGAGGTACACGAGCCAGATCCCGGCGAACAGGCTGCGCCAGATCCGCGCCACCTTGCCCTGGACACCGGGGAGCGCCCGTTCGCCCGATCCGGTCTGGGTCATGCTCATACCTCCCGTCTTCCATCATGCCAGGCCCGACGGGGCCCCGGGTTACCCGCCGGGCCTGACATGACGCTCAGACCGATTCCGCCATGGCCCGCACGGAAAGCGCGGCGAGTCCGACGAAGATCACGAGCCAGACCACCATCCCGACGACCAGCCCCGCGGGCACGGACACGCCGCCGACAAGATCGGTGGAGATCTTGACCGCCTCGTAGGTGGGGGTGAACTTGCCGATCTGCTGCAGCGTGCCGCCGAGCGGGAAGAAGACCCCGCCCAGGATGATGAACACGAAGTAGATCAGCGTCGCGATCGGCTGCACCTGGTCCGGCTGGAGCCGGTACCCGATCGCCACCGCAAGCGCCGCGAAGATCAGCGCGCCGAGCCACACGACGACCGCCACGCTAATCCACGACCCGGCCGACATGTGCACGCTGCCGACGAAGCGGCCGAGCAGCAGCACGATCACGACCGAAGGGACGCTGATCGCCATCGCCGCGAGCAGCTTGGCGACCACGTAGGCGCTGGGCGGAAGCGGCGTGAGCCGCAACTGCCTGATCCAGCCTTCCTTGCGCTCCTGGGAAATCCTGATGGAGTTGTTCATCAGCGCGCCGCTGAACGACCCGAGCGTCGCCATCGCGACCATGTAGTACGCCGCGAAGTCGACGCCGTAGACGGTGGCCTTGGCACGCGTCCCGATCAGCAGGTAGAGCACTACAGGAAACGCCAGCGTCGTGATCAGGAACCGTCTGTTACGACGCATGCGGCTGATCTCCGTCCGCGAGAGCAGCAGTGTGCCATGCATTTAGATCGTCTCCTTCACCGGCTGGGCGCCGTTGGCGGCGCCGTTGGCGGCGTCGTCTTCGGCGGTGATCGCGAGGAACGCCTGCTCGAGGCCGAGGCTGCCGATCTCAACCTCGCGCGGCCGGTAGCCCGCGTCGAGCACCGCGTACAAGGTGGCATCGGAGTCGGATGACTGGATCTGCACCACGTCGCCGCGCACGTCGACGCTGACGATGCCGGGCAGCCCGAGCAGGAACGGCTCGTTCACCTTGTCAAGGCGGAACGACATCCGCTTCGCCCCGGCCCGCGACTTGATCTCGGCGGGCGTGCCGTCGGCGAGCAGCCGGCCCCGGTTGATCACCAGGATCCGGTCCGCCGCCTGGTCGGCCTCTTCCAGGTAGTGCGTCGCGAACAGCAGCGTCTTGCCCTCCGCGACCTCTTCCTTCATGTCCGCCCAGAACAGCTGGCGGGTCTCCACGTCCATCGCCGTGGTCGGCTCGTCGAGCACGATCAGGTCGCACTCGCCGACGATCGCGAGCGCGAACCGGACCCGCTGCGTCTGCCCGCCGGACAGCCGGTCAACCCGCTGGTCCGCGATGTCCGCGATGCCGGCCCGCCGCAGCGTGGTATCGACCGGCACCGGCCGCGGGTGCAGTCCGGTGACCAGCGTCACCAGTTCGCGCACCGTGACCTCCGGCATCAGCCCGCCGGACTGCAGCATGGCGCCCACATCGCCCGCCTTGACCGCGTGGTACGGGTCCTTGCCGAACATCGTGATCTTCCCGGACGTGGGCTTGCGCAGCGCGAGCAGCATGTCGAGCGAGGTGGACTTGCCCGCGCCGTTCGGGCCGAGCAGGGCGACGGTCTCTCTCGGGCGCAAATCCAGGCTCAGCCCGTCCACCGCTCTCAGGCTGCCGTAGTGCTTGCTTACGTTCTCGAACGAGACAACCGGTCCCGTCCCGCTATGGCTCATTGAGCATCCCCTGACTGTGGCGTTTGTAAGGCCATCCCACCATCAGCCGGGCGTCGCTCGGTAGTGCGTTCCCTCAGCCTCCGCCCATGACAAGTGTCACCTGCCGGCCGCGTAGCCCTGCATGCCGCGCGGGTTGGCGGCGGCGTACAGCATGCCGCCGCGGCGCGCGACCGCGCTGACCCGGCCGAGCGACCACGGCTGCTGCACCGTGACCTCGTGGCCGCGCGCCTCCAGCTCGCCGATCGCGGACTCGCCCACCCGTTCCTCCACGTCCAGCGCCTTGGGGAACGCCTCGCGCGGGTAGAACGACGACGGCATGTGGCGGGAGTGGAAGGCCGGGAAGTCGATGGCCTGCTGCAGGTTCATCCCGAAGCGGACATGGTTGAGGAAGAACCCCAGCGTCCACTGGTCCTGCTGGTCACCGCCTGGGGTCCCGAACGCCAGGTACGGCTCGCCGTCACGCAGCGCCAGTGTCGGCGTCAGCGTGGTGCGCGGCCGCTTGCCCGGCGCGAGCGTGGCCGGCAGGCCAGGCGTGAGCGTGAACATCTGCGCCCGGGTGCCGAGGCAGAAGCCCAGCTCCGGGACGACGGGCGAGGACTGCAGCCAGCCGCCGCTCGGCGTCGCGGTGACGACGTTGCCCCACCGGTCCGCCACGTCGAGGTGGCAGGTGTCACCGCGCCGCGCCTGCGCTTGCACGGACCGGTTGAGCGGCTCCCCCGTCGCCGGGTCGAGGCCCGGGTCGCCGCTTCCCCTCCTGCCCGGGGAATAGCTGGTTGCCCCGAACGGAACCGTGGCGAACCGGGGCAGCACCGGCTGCCTCCCGCCGGGGCGGCCGGGCAGCAGCTCCGCCGACGCGATGTCGCCGACGAGCTTGCGCCGCTCGTCGTTGTAGTTATCTGACAGCAAGTCCGTGATGGGGACGTCGGTGAACTCGGGGTCGCCGTACCACGCTTCCCGGTCGGCGAAGGCGAGCTTGGCACACTCCGTCACGGTGTGGATGTACTCGGCGCCGCCGGGCTCCATTACGGCCAGGTCGAATCCGGACAGCAGGGCGAGCTGCTGCAGGAACACCGGTCCCTGCCCCCACGGCTGCGTCTTGCACACGGTCAGCCCGGCGTAGTCGTAGGCGACCGGGGCCTCAAGCCGCGCCCGCCAGCCCGCCATGTCGCCGGCGGTGAGCAGCCCGCGGTGCCGCTCCCCGGTCACGTCCATGACCTCGGTGGTCGCGAACCGCCCGATTGCCTCGGCGACGAACCCCTCGTACCAGGCGCGGCGCGCGGCCTCGATCTGCTCGTCACGATCGCCGCTTGCCGCCTCCGCCTCGTCCAGGATGCGGCGGTAGGTGGCGGCGAGCCGGGGGTTGACGAACCGGGCGCCCGGGGCGGGCACGCCGCCGCCGGGCAGGTAGACCTCGGCCGAGCTGGTCCAGTGCTCGCGGAACAGGTCGGCCACGCTGGCGATGCCCCAGCTGATGCTCGGGATCAGCGGGTACCCGGACTCCGCGTAGCCGATCGCGTAGCTCAGCACCTCACGCAGTGGCAGACGGCCATACTCACGCAGCAGCAGCAGCCACGCGCCGAACGCGCCCGGCACGCAGGCGGCGAGCAGCCCGCTGCCCGGCACCAGGTCGAGGCCAAGGGCTTGGTAAGCCTCCGGGGTGGCGGCGGCCGGGGCCGTGCCCTGCCCGCACACCACGAACGTCTCGCCGCGCCGCGCGTCGTAGCCGATCACCGGCACCTCGCCGCCTGGGCCGCACAGGTGCGGCTCGACGACCTGCAGCACGAAGCCGGCCGCGACCGCCGCGTCGAAGGCGTTGCCGTCTTTCTCAAGGACGGCCATGCCTGCCGCCGAAGCGAGCCAGTGCGTGGATGCCACCATCCCGAACGTGCCCGCGAGCTCCGGCCTGGTCGTGAAATCAGGGATGTCCGCCATGTCCTTCATTTAAGCATTCGCCGACCGAGTAACGTCTGTCCCATGGCAGACGACCTGGACGCGCGGCTGCGCGCGGTGTGCGATCTGAACGTCGCGGAGATGCGCGAGTACGGCGGGCGGCACGAGTACGACGGCATCCCGCAGGACCTGTCCCCCGAGGGGGTCGCCGCCGGGCTGGCCAGCCTCGCCGCCGCGCGGGAGGCCGGCGCCCCGCAGGCCGACCCGCACGACGAGACGCACCTGCGCGCGTTCGAGGACCTCCAGCAGGTGGTCTACGCCGACCTGGAGTCGCACCGGCGCAACCCGCTGTTCCACCTCGACGGACTCGACCTGGCCTGCTACGACAAGGACTACGCCCCGCGGGCGGAGCGGGACGCCGCACGCGCCGCGCACCTGGCGGCATGGCCGCGGGCGATAGACGCAGCGATCAGCTCGCTCGACCGGGTGAGCGCGCCGGTGGCGGAGTCGCTGCTCGGCGCGATCCGCGGGCTGGCGGCGGGCATCCCCGCGGACGTGGACCCGGCGGCGGGCGAAGCCGCGCGGGCCGCGCACACAAGGCTGGTCGAGCACGTGGCGCGGGCCGCCCGCGACGGAGACCCGGACCCGGCGCTCGGCGGCGCGGCGCTGACCAGGCTGCTGGCGACGGCCGAGGCGATGCAGGTGGACCTTGGCGAGCTTGCCCGGCGCGCGGACGCCGAGCGGGACCGGCTGCGGGAACGGCTCGCGGATTCCTGTGCGCGGGTGGACGCCAAGCGCGCGCCGCTCGACGTCGTCCACGAGCTGGTCCGGGATCACCCGGACCGGGACGGCGTGATCGACGCGGCCAGGCAGTGGACCCAGCGGGCGATCGACTTCACCCGCGACCGGGACCTGGTCCCCTACCACGACGGGGTGTGCCTGGTCGGCGAGGCGCCCGAGTCGCGGCGCTGGTCGGTGGCGATGCTCTCCACGAACGCTCCAGGGGAGCCGGACGCGCCGTCGTGGTACCACATCACGCCGCCGGACGAGTCCTGGCCGCCGGCCGAGGCCGAGGAGTGGCTCGAGATGTTCAGCGCCACCACACTGCCCGCCATCACCGTGCATGAGGTCGCGCCCGGGCACTTCTCGCACGGCCGGGCGATCCGCAGGGCACCCGCCCAGGTGCGGCGGATACTGGACTCGAGCGCGTTCGTCGAGGGCTGGGCGCACTACGGCGAGGAACTGTGCGTGGAGGAGGGCTTCCTCGCCGACGACCCGCGGTTCGCGATCGGGGTCTGGCTGGAGGCGCTGGTCCGGGTGACCAGGCTGGCCTGCGCGATCGGCGTGCACACCGCGGGGATGACGGTGGCCGAAGCGGCGCGGCGGTTCGAGGCGGACACCCACCTGGCTGGGCCGGCCGCGCTGTCCGAGGCGCGCCGCGCGACGTTCGACCCCACGTACGGCCGCTACACCTGGGGCAAGCTGGAGATCTTGCGGGCGCGGGACGCGGCCCGGGCGGCCTGGGGGTCTTCTTTCACGCTGAAGCGGTTCCACAGCGCGCTGATGGAACTGGGCTCGCCGCCGCTTGGCCTACTCAGCACCGCGATCGAGCGCGGGTTATCGCCTGCCGGACGGGACCGCGCGTGCAGCGTGCCTTGGTGCGCGGCGACGATGGAGCGGACGATGGCCAGGCCAAGGCCCACGCCGCCGCGACCCCGTACCCGGTCGGCGCCTAGCCGCCGGAACGGTTCGAGTAGGGTCGGAACCGCCTCCGCCGGGACGCTCTGGCCGGTGTTGGAGATGGTGATCGCGGGTTCTTCCGCGGGCTCTCCCGCTACCACGACCGGCACGTTGGCAGGCTGGCCGAGGTCGCCGTAGGGCTCGCCGTGTTGGCCGCGGCACCGCAGTGGTGGTTCCCGTCCGGCGGGAACCGCGAGACCCACTGGGCCGTGTGGCAGCAAGTCGTCGGCAGCTCCTACGTGATCCTCGCCACC
>Ga0335075_10008166_pt1 | contig 16073 bp, 13 predicted proteins | sample Lox_Sample_24_FD_206723 | JGI IMG/M metagenome (GOLD analysis project Ga0335075, IMG submission 206723) | Soil microbial communities from Loxahatchee National Wildlife Refuge, Florida, United States - Lox_Sample_2.4 | ecosystem: Environmental > Terrestrial > Soil > Wetlands | place: USA... | reverse complement strand
CGGCCGGGCTCAGCTCGGTGTAGTGCCAATCGAGAGCTCGGTCGAGGGCGCCGTCACCGCCACGCTCGACGAGCTGGCCGTCGGAACCGAGCTGGTGATATCTGCCGAGGTCCTGGTTCCCGTCGAATTCGCCCTGCTGGCCAGACCTGGCGCGAGCCTGGCCGACATCCGGCGGGTTGGCGGGCATCCGGTGGCCCAGCCGCAGTGCCGCAACTGGCTGGCCGCGAACCTGCCGACTGCCGACTGGCTGCCAGCGGCCTCGAACTCCGACGCTGCCAGGCAGGTGGCCGAAGGCATGCTGGACGCGGCGCTCGCCGGCGTGTTCGCGGCCGAGCTCTACGGCCTGGTGCCGCTGGCCACTGGCGTGCACGACCGCGAAGACGCAGTCACGCGTTTCGTCGCGGTCCGCCTGCCTGGCGAACCAGCCGCCCCTAGCGGCGCCGACAAGACTTCCGTGGTGGCATTCCTGATGGACGATCATCCGGGCGCGCTGATGGACATACTCGGCCAGTTCGCGTTCCGCGGCGTCAACCTGACCAGAATCGAGTCCCGGCCCACCGGCGACGGCATCGGCAGGTACTGCTTCTTCATCGATTGCGCAGGGCATGTCGCGCAAGCACGGGTCGGCGAAGCACTGATGGGGCTGCGCAGGGTCTGCAGCGCCGTGCGCTTTCTCGGTAGTTACCCGCAGGCGGCAACCAGCGGGGCGCAACCCGGTATCGCGACGGCGACCGGCCGGACTGGCAACGTCGGTCAGCAGGAGGACAAATCGGATGCCGACTTTATCGAGGCGGCCGATTGGCTGGCCAGAATCCGGTCCGGTCAGGTGTAACCAACTGCGTGCGGCGGCCTGCCCGGGTTACAGGTAGGGCCCCGATGCCCCGCCAGGCCGCTGCGCCGTATCGTCGCCCTCTGCCTGGGCGGGCATCATCCCCGGTGGCAGCGCGCGCCGCATCTGCTCAAGCTGCGCCCTGGCGGCCATTTGCTGGGCAAAGAGTGTCGTCTGGATACCGTGGAACAGTCCCTCTAGCCATCCGACGAGCTGGGCCTGCGCGATGCGCAGCTCCGCTTCGCTGGGCACCTCGTCCTCGGCGAACGGCAGCGACAGCCGTTCCAGTTCATCGATCAGCTCCGGGGCCAGTCCATCTTCAAGTTCCTTGATGGAACTGGCGTGGATCTCCTTCAGCCTGGCACGGCTCTTTTCGTCTAGCGGGGCTGCCCTGACTTCCTCGAGCAGCTGACGGATCATGTTGCCGACCCGCATGACCTTGGCCGGTTGTTCGATCATCTCGGTGACTGGCCGCTCGCGCGATTCCGCGCCTGCCTCGGCCTCGGTCGCGACGCCGTCCGGCCCGACGACGACAATCCGCGGACTGTCGTGGATTTCTCCGTTGCTCTGCTCGCTCATGCTGCCTAGTCTGCCGGCGACGAGCCCGATGTGCACATCTGGGGCCGGCGCACCCGCCCGGAGGTGAGTTCCGTCGGCGGCTGCGCCTCGATGTCTTGCGACATCACACAGCGGAGGGTGTGGGATTCGAACCCACGGTGACGCTTGCACGCCACAACGATTTTCAAGACCGTCGCCCTCGGCCACTAGGCGAACCCTCCGCCGACAACGATAGCGGTGCCTGTGCCACGGCAGCACCGGGCCAGTTCATGAGTAGGCTCACCGGTGAAAGGAGACAGCATGCTTCCGCCGTTCGGTCTGTCGGCGGTGCTGACGCAGTGGCAGTTCGCACCGGTCGTGACCGCTGTCGTCGTGGTTTCGGTCGGCTTGTATCTGTGGGGCGCCGCCAGGGTGGCGCGACGGCACCCGGCCCGGCCATGGCCTGCCTGGCGGACCGCGGCGTTCGCGGGCGGCATGCTGGTCGTGGTGCTCGCCACCCAGAGCGGCATCGGCAGATACGACGATCTGCTGTTCTACGACCACATGATCCAGCACCTGATGCTGCTGATGGTCGCGCCACCGCTCGTTATCGCAGGCCAGCCGCTGACTCTGCTGCTGCATGCCAGCAGGAACCCGCTGCACACCTGGGTCAAGCGGGTCCTCCGCTCACCGATCGCGAGCTTCCTGACCTGGCCGGTATTCGGCGCGGTCGCGTATGCGCTCGCTGTGCTTGCCGCGCATCTGACCAGCCTGGCCAACTACTTCGAACGCACTCAGACGGCGCATGACGCCGAGCACGTGCTGTTCGTGATCATCGGCTACCTGTTCTTCCTGCCCCTGCTCGGCCGCGAACCGATCAAGTGGCGGCTGTCCTATCCAGTCCGGTTCGTCACATTGGTGCTGCTCATGCCGGTCGATACGTTCACCGGCCTGGCCCTCGGCTATGGCAGCGCGAACTCACCAGGAGTTCCGGCAGGGCCGCGGCCCTCCTGGGCCCCGTCAGCGGTCTCGGACCTGCACCTGGGCGGCGCGGTGATGTGGATCGGCGGAGACGGGATCATGTTCGTGCTGATGATGCTGGTGTTCCTGATGTGGAGCCAGGACGACCGAGCGGCCGTCAACGGACATGGCTTCTTCGAACGGGCCAGGCAGGCAAACCTGGCCACGTTGGTCGCCTCGCATCAGCCGGCCGCATCTGGCGCAGACATAGCCGCCGGTGCGTCTCCCGCGGGTACCGGCCGGTCGCTCGCTGACGGCCGGGGCGGCATTGACGACGACGAGCACCTAGCCGCCTACAACGCATACCTGGCCCGGCTGAATCAGCATCCGCCTGGCTAGCTCGCGGACTGGTCTTCAGTGCTCCGGGAGGCCGATAGATGCTCCTACGTGCGCAAATTGCCTGGATCATGAGATACAGCGGCAGATTTTCGGGTCCGGAGTGAACCAGCAGTGGCAGGTAAACCGTGCATATAGACAGCACCGCGTCGTGGCCGCACCCGTAGGCGCGGAGCGTCGCCCGCCGGGTGAGCGCAGCGAACTAATGGCCCCGTTCGCTGCGCCCCGGCGGGCTAACCCACCCTCAGTCGGATGGCCGGGCGCGACACGCCGGTAGCGGTTTCTACGCCAATCTAAGGAAAGTGCTAGATCCGCTCATACTCTCCTGTGCATGGACCCTGTGCGGAACCCTTACGCGCCCGGTGCCGGTCAGCGGCCACCCGAACTAGCTGGTCGTGATCGGGAGATCGCCCAGTTCGAAGTAGTCCTGGAACGGGTGGCGCGCGGGCGCCCGGAACGCAGCATGGTGCTCACCGGGCTGCGCGGTGTCGGCAAGACAGTGCTACTCAACTCGTTCCGGTCGATGGCGATGCAGCGGCTGTGGGGTACTGGCAAGCTCGAGGCCAGGCCAGACCAGTCAATCCGCCGGCCAGTGGCTGGCGCGCTACATATGGCAGTGCGCGAGCTGGCGCCGCGGCACCGCGCACCGGATCGGATCGACCACTTTCTCGGCGTGCTTAAGGCATTCGCTGCCAGGGATGCCAAGGCGGCCAAGGGTTCGATCATTACCCAGCTCGGCATCGACGCCCCGGCCGTCCGCGGCCGCGCCGATTCCGGCGACCTTGAGGTCGACTTGACCGAGCTATTCGCCGACGCAGCCTCAGTCGCGGCCGACCTCGGCGTCGGCATCGCGCTGTTCGTCGACGAGATGCAGGACATCCCGGCGCCCGACGTCTCGGCGCTATGCGCGGCCTGCCATGAGCTGTCCCAGAGCAACGGGCCGCTGATCGTTGTGGGAGCCGGGCTCCCGCACCTGCCGTCAGTGCTCTCGGCGAGCAAGAGCTACTCCGAACGACTCTTCAGGTATGTAGCAATCGACCGGCTGGATCGGGAATCGGCCGATATCGCACTGCTTGCCCCAGCCCGGCGGGAGGGCGCGGACTTTGAGCCGGGTGCGCTCGACGCGCTGTACACGGCCGCGGACGGCTATCCGTACTTCGTGCAGGCCTACGGAAAAGTGACCTGGGACGTCGCCGCATCAAGCCCGGTAACCGCACACGACGTCAGCGTGGCCGGCCCAGTCGCGGCGGGCGAGCTGGCGATCGGCTTCTTCGGCAGCCGCTACGAGCGCGCCACGCCAGCAGAGCGGGAGTACATGCGAGCGATGGCAATGCTCGGCGACGACCCGGTGCCGACAGCGCAGGTCGCCGAGGAACTGGGGCGTAAGCCGTCAAGTGTGTCCCCGGCTAGGGACAACCTGATCAAGAAGGGCCTGATCTACAGTTCCGAGCGCGGGCTGATCGCATTCACGGTTCCGCACTTCGGCCGGTTCCTGCGCACCCAGCCCGCTTGAGATTGCCCTGGGCTATGACGAAATCTTGGACTCTCTAGGACTCCTCCTAGAGATCGGTAGACAAGGGCAGATCGGCGGGAGCGGACCGGGCCTCCGCCGAATTGAACGCCGGCAGCAGGCCTCGCGCGGAACCCAGCAGAGGGGCGAGCCCCGGCCAGCGCGATCGCTGTTTCCCGGCCGGCGATTCCAGCAGCGCACCGGTGCCTGAGTCGACCAGAGCGACGTGCACTACAGGGCGCCGGTGCTGCAGGAAGACGGCAAACACGACGTCGGTCTGCCGGTCCTGGTAGCGAGCCGGGAAGACGACGAAGCGCCAGCACAGCTCGCGCCAGACGTCTTCCGGGCTTTCCGAGGTGATCAGGCTGGCATACCTGCGCCAGTACTTGCTGCGGCGTAGTGCCGCGAGCGTCCGGGCGGCCGGCACGTTCCGCAGTTCGCACGGCGCGGAGTAACCGAGCCGGATGAGGCCCTCGCCGACCTCGGGCGACAGCACCGCGATAAGCAGCACTTCCGCGCAGGCGATGGTGAGCAGGCCGAAGGCGCCCGCAACTGTCCGGGGCCTGGTGATCGGGCCGACCCAGACCGTGGCTAGTCCGGCGACCGCCAGCAGGGCAGACCTGGCGAGCGTCCGTGCGCTGACCGGCGCTGTGCTGAAGTCGCCGAAACAGCCGCAGCCGACATCCGGCCGGCTCTGCCTGAGCTCGAGTAGCGCGCAGGTCGCGACAAGGAATAGCAGGCACGAGCCAAGCCGGATGCCATCGGCCGGAGCGTGCCCCCCGAACCGGCCTGCCGTCACGAGCAATCCGAGTCCTAGTGCGGCCTCGACCGCACACAGCACGACGGCCAGTGGCCGGCGCAGATGCATCGGGAACAACGCGGTGGGGCCGATGTTGTCGTCCGCTGAGCCGGCCCGCACCATCTTCAGAACTTTGGTGGCGCAGCCGAGGAGCAGCATCGCCGCGAGCAGCGGAATCTGAACCTCGCCGATGGCTTCCAGCACAATCATTCGCCAATCGTGATGGTGGCATTGAAGCAGCCACGTTCGAGCTCGCCGCCGAGGGCAATAAAGCTGGCCAGCGTCAGGTCAGCGACCCTGCCGCGGGGTGAGGTCCCGCAGGTCACGCACCGGTCGTTGAACAGCCGGCCGATCGGTGTGCAGCCTGTCACCGGTATCAGGCAGCTGCTTCCAGTGCAGTCATTGCGGATCCGAAGCACGCTGCCGATGGCCAGGAAGGGCATGCGGGCGTAGCCCGGGCGCATGCCGGCCGCCAGATCCTCCGCGCAGCCCGTCTCCGGGTCGAGCGCAGGATAGGAGACGCCGAGGATGCCGGCCGGCTCGTCGCGCGGCTCATGCCAGGTCGCCGAGCCTGTGATCGAATCGGGCACGTGACCGCTGACGAGTGGCGGCGCGGGCAAGCGCTGCGCCGGGTACGCCGGCTGCGAAGTGGCCGGGATCATGCCGATGAACTCGCCGCGGCGCCTTATGCCGATGATGTCGACCAGGTAGCCGGGCTCAAGCGTCGGAAACCTGACCTGAATGCGGCCGAGCGAGCGCGGCTCGAGCGCGATCACCTCGGTCCCGCGAGTGGCCCCCTCGTCGACGAGCAACTGGTTCCCCGACCGCTCGGTGATGATGCCGGTCACTCGCCCGATGTTGGCCCAGATCCGGTCGGCAACGTTCCGGCCGAAGGGGTGCAGCCGGACGATCGCCCGGTCGTCCTGGAGCAGCGCGGCAGGCTCTAACTGTGTCCCGCGCCACGCGACGGCGTCGGGGGTCAGCGCGAATCGCTGCTCACGATCGCCCTCGCCGAGTATGAGTACGTGCGGACTGGCGTCCAGGATCGTCCCAGAGACGGTTCGCGGCAGCTGAAACACATCGGCGAAGCCGACACTCTGGCCGCCGGCATCGTCAGCCGGGCCGGCTGCGTCTGCTCCCCGCCCGGCGGGGACGAGCTCAGTCTGTGGCCGGAATACGGCTGACTTCAGCAGGCGGCGCCGCGCTACCGTAGTGACGGCCGTAGAGCCGGAATCGGCCGACCCGCGGGCCGGATCGGACGTTGTCGCGCCACGGCCGCTCCGGGTCAGGCTGGCACAGCGGTCACAGCAGACCAAGTGGGCACTGCGCATCCGCACCTCCGCCAGCCTGTTGGACCAACTTCACGACCATGCGTACCGTCCACGCCCGCCGTCAAGCGGTTTGCTGATCTTTCCAACCAGCAGTGACGGATATGGCGCTGCGCGGTCAGAGTGGCAACGCGTCCCGTTCTGTCAGCGTCCGCGTCTCGAGACTCGCCGTGACATGGGGTAACTGACTGTGATCACCTGGCGCTGGGTACGGTTGGGGTGTGAGCGTGGGGGGCGATCACAGTCTTACTGGCACATGCGCGAGTACGGCACGGGCGGGCGCGCGAGTTGCTGACGTGCCCGCTGGCAGCGACCAAGCGGCGAATCCGCGACCGAGAGTGCCCGCTGCGAGAACGGAGGCGCGCGGCGAAGCCGCCGCCCGGCCGGTCGATGATCACTCATTCCGCGAGTACGTGCGGGCCCGTCGCCAGGCGCTGCTGCGGACCGCCTATCTTCTGACCGGCAATCTCGCCGATGCCGAGGATCTTGTTCAGTCGGCACTCGCCAAGACTTATCTGGCCTGGCACAGGATCGAAGACCGCGGCGCCGTCGACAGCTACGTCCGCCGGGCCATGGTCAACACCCAGATCTCCTGGTGGCGGAGACGCCGGCTGGAAGAATTCCCGACCGACGAGATCCCGGATCAGGCGACAGTTGACTATCCGGTCAGCAGTGACGTGCAAGAGTCGCTGCGGCAAGCTATCGACCGGCTGCCGCAGCGGATGCGCGCGGCAGTCATGCTGCGGTACTACGAGGACATGACGGAGGCCGAAGTCGCCGAGGTGCTTGGCGTCAGCGTCGGCACCGTCAAGAGCACGGTCTCTCGCGCGGTTGCGAAGCTGCGTGTCGACATTGACCTTCAGCGGGATTGAGCGCAAAAGCGCTGCTGACACTGCTGACGTTTGCCGATACCGTGAGCTTACTCACACGTCAGGACAGTTACCGACTCGCCGGCACGGGTGCCGGTGCCGCTTAGTCGGGCGCCCTTTCCACGCAGGAGGCTGGCCGTGCGCAGCACCATGATGGACGTTCCGCTAACCGTGACAGCGATCATGCGACATGGCACCACTGCTTACGCAGGCTCCGAAGTCGTCAGCCTCACCAGTTCAGGCAGCCGCCGTCAGACCTATCGGGAAACCGGACAGCGCGCCGCAAAACTTGCGAATGCCCTGAGGTCACTGGGGGTCGATGGCGACCAGCGCGTGGCGACCCTGATGTGGAACAACGCCGAGCATCTTGAGGCCTACCTCGCCATCCCCTCAATGGGGGCGGTCCTGCACACGCTGAACTTGCGGCTCGACCCGCACGTCATCGGCTACATCGCCGACCACGCGGAGGACGACGTTGTCATTGTCGATCCGAGCCTGGTCCCGCTGCTGGTGCAGGTGCTGCCGCACGCTCCGGCGATCAGGCACGTCGTAGTCACTTCGGGCGGTACGAACTCCGAGGAGTTCGTACCGCCCGCCGAACTGGTCGCGGCGGGCCGGCCGGTGCATTCCTACGAAGCTCTCCTGGCGGCGCAGCCAGCGACCTTCGACTGGCCCGACGTGGACGAGCGGTCGGCAGCTGCGATGTGCTACACCAGCGGGACCACCGGTCACCCGAAGGGCGTGGTCTATAGCCATCGGTCCATGCACCTGCACTCCATGGCCGTGTGCATGGGCGGCGTCTTCGGGCTGTCGGAGGCAGACAGAGTGCTCCCGGTCGTGCCGATGTTCCACGCCAACGCATGGGGGCTGCCATACGCGGCGATGCTGGCGGGCGCATCGCTCATCATGCCCGACCGCTTCCTTCAGCCCGAGCCACTAGTCCGCCTGATCGAGGCCGAGCGACCGACGGTCGCGGGCGCGGTCCCGACGATCTGGAGCGGGCTGCTCCAGCATGTCCGTGCGAGTGGCGGCGATCTTTCGTCGCTCCGGCTGGTGCCATGCGGCGGCTCCGCGGTGCCGCACTCGTTGCAGGAAGCCTTCGAGAAGGAGCTCGGTGTCCGGATCTTGCAGGCCTGGGGGATGACCGAGACATCGCCGCTAGGCAGCGTGGCGCATCCGCCCGCGGGCGTCCCGGAAGAAGAGGCCTGGCGCTACCGGGACACAGCTGGCCGGATGATGTGCCAGGTCGAGCACCGGCTCGTCGGCGAGGGCGGCGTGATGCTGCCGTCCGACGGCGAGGCGGTTGGTGAGATAGAGGTGCGCGGACCCTGGGTCACCGGCTCGTATTACAAGGACGATGACCCGGCCAAGTTCCGCGACGGCTGGCTCCGGACCGGAGACGTCGGCACGATTGACCCGCTAGGTTTCGTGACGCTGACCGACCGGGCTAAGGACGTCATCAAGTCTGGCGGCGAGTGGATCTCCTCGATGGAGCTGGAGAACATCCTGATGGGTCACCCCGCTGTGGCTGAGGCAGCCGTGATCGGCGTCGAGGACGAAACGTGGGGGGAACGACCGCTTGCTGCGGTAGTCCTGGCCGAGGGGTGCGCAGCTACAGCGGCCGAATTGCGGGCGTTCCTGGCCGATCGTGTCCCTCGCTGGCAGCTGCCGGAACGCTGGTCGTTCATCGCGGAGGTACCAAAGACAAGCGTCGGGAAGTTCGCCAAGACCCGGATGCGCGACGCCTACGCAAACGGCGAGTATGAGATCATCAAACTGGCCTGACGGCCGCATGACCCAGCTCGGGTTACCGTGCTTTGCTGAGCATTCGGCAGTACCGGTAGCCTAGGGCCCTGCCCGGTAGGGCTACCAGGAGGCTTCGCCTAGTCCGGTCTATGGCGCCGCACTGCTAATGCGGTTTGGGTTCGCGCCCATCCGGGGTTCAAATCCCCGAGCCTCCGCTCATCTACCAGGGGCTTTGCGTCAGCGACGCGGAGTCCCTGTTTCGTCTCAGAGATCATTAACGGCCCCGTTTGGCACACTCCTGGCACGTCGGGGAATGAACGCCGCGATCGCGATAGCCGCTGCCTCGGCTAGCTCCTCAGCAACCTCGGTGTAGACGTCCGCGGTGAACGCCGACGTGCTGGCCCGAGCGTCTCGCGCAGCGCCATTTTGCTAGCCCCACTCGCGGAGCGCTTTCCGGGATGTGCCGGGCCCGCTCGCCTGATCGGCGGGTTGGTGTTCGTTGCTTCGCGCCGCCGCCTACCGTCCGCCTGTGGGGAGCCGTTTTCAGCCCGCGCGGCGTTCCGTTTTGGCCGCGGCAGGCTGCCGGGCCGCGTGGATCGGTTGCGTAAGGGGTGAATAAGGGATGAATGTTGACGCTTCGCTGATATCGCATGAGCATCGCGGTTGCGGGGATGTTCCCCGGCTCAGTGGACTCCACAGGAAAGTGCATGAGGAAGTTCGTGTTTGCGGTGGCGGGCGTACTGGCCCTGTCGCCAGTCATGGTGCTGGCTTCGGTCAGTTCCCCGGCGAGTGCGGCTGTCGCGCATCCCGCAGGCCGGGGATCCCGTCTGCGGCGGCGCGGTCCTAGTCGCCGGCCGCAGCGACCGGCTGAGCGTCAGCCGCGGTTCACCGACCGAAGGTCGCGGTCCAGTTCGTCGAAGCTGGCACTGATCGCGAACAGGCAGTAGCCCTGTATTTGAACTTCGGCGCGGACGTCGGGGTTGGTGTCAGCCTCGCCACGGTCTCGTGTGTGCTGCCACTGGTCGGGGCTGGTGCGCTCCGGGAAGGACCCGGACTCGGCGATGACGAGGCGCCACCGCGGAACGGTGCGGTGCACGAAGAACGAGTACCTCACGCCGGCAACAGTACTGCGGACAGCTGGCGCTCTAAGTGACCGCTCGTCACGATGGGCGCATCTCGCGTGGTGCCTTGCTTGCGTCCTGCGGGGGCTGAGCAAGCGGGCAGCACACGTCTGGGGGTGCGGGGCACAGCTCCCCGCTAGCGGGACAGCCGGCCGTGCTGATGTCTGTCACGCTCGCACGGTATGCCGGTGACGGTTACCGCGCCCTTCCTAGCCGTTACGGGCGCGCGTTGCCGGGGCCGCGGCTGGGTGCGTGCACACTGGTTGGCATGACTGAACTGCCTCCGGTGATCGTGCACGGGCGCGGGCTGGGCCTGGAGTTTGAGTTCCCGCCGCTGGTGGATTCCTCAGGTTCCCCGCAGCGTGTCTATCTGGGTGGCGAGCTCGACAACGACCTCGTTGAGGGCGTTGATCTGGTCGATGAGGAACTCGGCGAAGGCGGCCTGCCCGGCTGGGCTCGAGAGGTCCTGGTTGAAGGCGCTGCCTGACTGCGCGGCGCGGTCCATCGCGCTGTGCATGCGGGCTTCGTGGATGGTGGTCTGTGTCCAGTGGCGCAGGTTGCGGGACGGCGTGGCCATCGGGTTCCTTCCGGCTACCGGATGCTGGCGAGAGTGGCGGCGGCGCGCAGCTGCCGCCCCACGGCAGGAAGATCTCCTGTCGCCCCTGCCCCTACTTGGTCCGGACGACGAGCGTCACGGTGGCGCTAGGGCCTGCCGCGTTGCTGGCGTGCATCCGGAGCCTGTAAGAGGTGTTCCGCGTCAGCCCTCGGAACACCTCGCTGAGCGCGCTAGCGGTGAAGCTGTGGCCGTGTTTGTAGAGCAGGCCCGAGTACGACTTGGCATCGGGTTCATCTGATCCACGCGCGTCTTAACAGGCGATGCGCTGCTGACCCCGGACGATGCAGCGCCCTCGCCGTGGATGCGGCGGGGCGCTGCCGTGATCGCGAGCCACCTTGTTTGCCGGCGGGATGACATCCGTTCCGCCGGCCTTCGCGTCCAATAGATGATGCTTAGAGCCGTTGCGTCGCAAGGGAACTGATATATGACAAATCCGATGGCGCTTGCCGGCATTGCCGCTGAGTTAGTCGCGGTGGCGCCGAACTGCGACTTGTTCTATGGCGATGGCGCTGTGCAGCAGTCGCCGCACGCGCGCTTGCTGCTCTGGGGACCGACTGGATTAGCGGTTCACCTGGTTTCGGCTAGGCGTCTGACTTCTATCAGGGGTTTGGCGTCGCCCACGATGACACCTGGTCAACGAGCCTGAAGAAACAACAAACCCAACAGGAAAGGTAGTAATGCGCAATCCCACCGGTAAGTTCGTCGCCGTCGCTGCTGCGGTGGCCGCGGTCCTCGGCGGCAGCGCAGCCGCCCTGGCCGCTACTGCAAGCACTGGACGGCCGCACATGGCTGCCAGCGCGAGCACCAGCACCCTAACTCCGCTAGTGCAGGAGTTCAGCGCCAACACCAGCCCGTTCTGCCCGGCGGGAAGCGGGAACGTGCCGTGCGACGGCGCAGTCAATGACTACGGCACGATCACCCGCGTGGCATCTGGCAAGAACGGCGTTCCCACCCTGGCGCCGGGAGAGCACTACTACGCCGAGACGGCGGGCTCGCAGGCCACTTCCGCCGGCTGTCCTAGCGGCGCGTCGGAGTACTGCACCGGCCCGTATGCGCTGTTCGACGGCGGGCAGCTTGCCGCGTTCCCCTCAACGGGTTTCACGGTGACCACCGACCTGTACCTGACCCCGGCAGAGCCGGGGGACATCACGGCGGATGTGAGCCTGAACAACAGCGACGGCCAGTACGGCAACGACCTCTTCATCAACTTCTGCCCTGTCACCGGCGGCCTGGCCGTCAGCGCCGGAACGATGGAGTCCTGCGACGGGGCGAGTGCCGCGCAGATCACGAAAGCCGGATGGTACCGGCTGGTCTGGGACTTCACCCCGGACGCCGGTGACGTGACCCTGACCCAGAACGTGACCAGCGAGGCGACCGGCTATGCGGTGTGGAGCGGCGAGCTTGACGCTCCGGTTACTGTCAACGGCGCGCCCGCTACCCCGTCGAACGCTGGCGGTCCGGGCTACTTCTGGATTCCCACCGAGAACACCAGCAGCCTGCCGCTGTCGAACTTCGCCGTGCAGCTCGGCTCGCATCCGGGCGGCAGCGCGCCGGACCAGGTGAAGGTCACCAGCCCGGACTCGAAGATCGTGAAGAACGCCAGGGCGTACATCCGGTTCCGCCTCCGCGCGAAGTCGGCCACTGGCGCGGCTATCACCAGCTGGCATCTCAGCTCCCGTAAGCCCAGCGGCCTGACCATCAACAGGTCTGGCCTGATCCGCGGGAGGGCCACTAAGCAGCGGCAGACCATCACGGCCACGGCGACTGACGCGAACGGCGTGACCGGGACGGTGTCGTTCCGGCTCGTCGTCCGGTAGCCAGTACTCCCTGATAGTTCCAACCCCTCCCGGCCGGCAGGCCCGGCCGGGAGGGACTCAAGATGAGGCACGACTGAGCGGCACGCTCCGCGCGCTGATGCGTCCGGCAGCCGTGGGTTAGCGGCGGTGCCTTGCCATCGCAAGGTTCGTCAGTCCGCGGACGAGTTCGTCGTTCTCGTACTCGCCAGTCCAGCGCACGATCTCGAAGCTACCCGTATCCGCAGCTAGCTCCGCAGCGGCCAGGGTCACAGGCTGGTTGGCCACAAGCAATGTGGGAATCCCTGATGGCCGGGCCGAAGCGAGAACCTCAGTGATCATGGCAAAGGTCAGCGGACGGGCGTCGTGCCTGAGCACGACTGCTGCCCGCCGGCCCTTTTTGATCTGGACCACGGCGAAGCCAGCGTCCTGATCCGGGATTTCTACTGGGTAGCCAAGCTCGGCTAGTGTGGCCATCGCCTGTCTCCGGTACGCCAACTCGCCTTTCTCGGCGTGCTGACCGGGGTCACGGACCGCAGCTGCCATCGCATCGGTTCCGTCAGCGTCGACGGCCGCGCGGTCGGCCTGCACTGCGCCGTCAGCCGTCGTTGCTACCGCCGCGGGAGCCGGGAACCATCGCGGCGCGCGCCGTGCAGCGACCGGGCGGAATCGCGCCAGGGCCGCCGCCGTGTCGCCGCGGTTGAGCACGAAGGCGACGGCGGCGAACGCGACGACTGCGCACCCAGCGGCCAGCGTTGCGACGACAGCGTCCAGCAGCTTGTGGCCAACGGGGAACGCGATGCTGACAGCCGCGCCAACTGCTGCCGCTCCTGCTGCGGCCACCAGCCCGGCCAGCACGGCTCGGCCGATGCCCTGTACTGCCGCCTTTCCACGGATGCGACGGGTAACTATCACCAGCGGAACGGCCACCGCAGTCTGGGCGATGGTATTGCCGAGCGCTAGCGCCGGCACGACAAGGCGGGCAGGCACGGTCTCCGCCAGCGCGACCTGCGCCACCATCGTCAGTAGCGCGCTGCCACCAACCGCCAGCGCGGCGACCTTGAGCCGGCCGATCGCCATCATGACCCTCGAGAGGTTCCCGATCACGCCGAACCCGATGAGGCCGGGAGCGTACATCACAAACGTCAGGATCAGCTGCGGCGTCTGGCCCGGCTGCTTCGCCAGGACGTGCGCAGCCGGCAAGCTGACCGCCGCGATGACTGCCGTGCCCAGGCACGCCGCCAGCACGACTGCTCGGGTGGAGCCGGCGCAGGTGCGGTCAAGCGCCGGACCGTCACGGGACGCCATGACGGGGAAGGCGGCGAGCGTGATCGACAACACCAGCACCGCGTTGAATGTGGTGAACACCTGGGAGGCGTAGTTGAAGATCACCAGAGCGCCGGTCGGCCCCCGCCCGTTGGCGAGCGCGATCACCACCACGGCAGAGGCGTCGTTGGCGATGAGTTCGACTACACCGACCATCGCCAGGCCCCCGGCTCGCCGCGCGACGCCGGCCGGGAATCGCAGCTGAGGCCGCAGTCGCAGGTGGAGCCTCCACGTTGGCACCACGGCAACGACTACGAGCGCTGCGATTCCCACTGTCGTACCGAGCGATAGCACCAGTTCAGCCGACAGCGGCAACCGGCCCAGCGGGAGCCCCTTGCCCAACGGGGCGAAAGCCAGATAGCAGGCGATGAGCACGAGGCTGGAGACTGCCGGGGCCAGCGCATACCCTGCGAACCGTCGATAGGCCTGAAGCAGGCCGAAAAACACTACCGACAAGCCGTACAGCAGCGCCTGCGGGGAGAACACCCGCAGCATGCTGGCGGTGGTACTCACCATGTCGGTGTGCACGCAGTGCGAGTTTGCGTTTGCCGGATTGAGTAGGGTTGCGATCGGCCCCGCAAACGCCGCGATGATGATGGTCAGCGGGACCAGGATGAGGATGGTCCAGGTGATTAGCGCCGAGGAGATCTGGCTAACCGTGGCCTTCTCGGCCGGGTCCGTCGCAGACCGCTCAGCCGATCTGGCCAGCACCGGCACCATCGCACTACTCAGTGCTCCGCCGAGAACCAGCTCTTGGACGAGATTGGGCACCTGGTTCGCGGTGACGTACGCCGTGCCCAGGCACGTCGCACCAACCGCCTGGGAGAAGACCAGAGTTCGGACGAGCCCGAGTATGCGTGCCAGGATCGTCAGGCTTGCGATGACACCCGCGCCGCGGGCAATGCCAGCCGCATCGCGGCGCAGGCGACCGACAGTAGCCTCGGTCGCCGCCGCCGATTCGGTAGCACCCTCACCCGCGCTGGTTCGCACGCCCATTCCTGATCGTTACCGCTCGCGGGGAGTTACTGTGGCTAGTGACCTGCGGCCGCCGGTCCGCTGGAGCCAGAGCGGCATCCGGACTAGACGGGCGGACAGCTTCAACAAGCCCGAATCATATACTGCTTGTGCAATAGCGCACTGTGAAATGGCTAGCACTGTTTGGCGGTCATCATCGCCGCCGCAATAACGGTCTTGCTCGCGAGGCTGGCGCTAACTGAGCGACTGCGCCCGATCCAGCTCGCCGGCCTGGTGCTTGCCGCGCTCGGAGTGATCCTGGTAACCGTCTGACCTGGCGCTCAGTGCCAGTGCCCGAAGGCCCAGCACCAGCGCCCGGACAAGCTCGTGCGGCCGGACGTCAGCGGGCTGTCGTCCGGCCGCACGAACCCCGGGGAAGGGGCAGAGCGCAGTTGCCTAGTACTCGGCGGGGGCGGGGGGCCGTGGCTGCCGACCTAGCGGATCATCGTCAGAACCCGGCATTCGCGGCTGATCGCCGTCCGGCTCGCCCCAAGGGTCCTGAGGCTCCCCGTCCTCCACGTCCTCTGCGCTCGACGGAAAGAGCATCCCACAAATGAGCAGGTAAAGCTGCTCAGGGTACGGAATAAATTCGACGTTTCGCAGCGCCTGATCCTTGCCGGCCGTCTCGACGGTGAACGCGCCATACCCGAGCAGCCGTCCGGGGAAGGTCCTCTCGAAGCTCATGTCGACGATCTTGGTCAGCGGCAGCATGTTGACTCGCCGGGTGAGAAAGCCCCTAGTGAGCAGGAGCCGTTCGGTGGTCACCACGAAATAGTCAACTGACCAGTTCAATATTTTCCAGGCCAGGCGCAGCAGCAGCACGAGCCACGCGACCCAGACAACGTCGGCCGGTATGCCGTGCAGGACTGTTGCGCTGAGTATCCCTGCAAGCAGCAGGCCGCCGAGAGTCAGCGCGCCTGCCGGGATCAGGACTGCCGGATGTTGCCGCACCCTCGCGACCTCTACCTCGCGCGGCAGCAGGTACTTGTTGATCGCGGCGGGCGACCTGGACGACGAGCCGGACGGGCGCATCTCTATAGCTTGTTCACGAAACGTGACATTGAGTTGCCAGCGGACTTCAGCCCGTTAAAGGCGCTCTGGAGGACATGCGCGGCGCCGGACGGGTCGGTGGCCAGGTAATACACGATAAAAATTACAATCGCCCATAGGATGACCTTCCGCAACACGTGTTCACCTCCCTGAGGATGCCAGGGTAGTCGCTACCGCGA
>Ga0335075_10008165_pt1 | contig 16075 bp, 11 predicted proteins | sample Lox_Sample_24_FD_206723 | JGI IMG/M metagenome (GOLD analysis project Ga0335075, IMG submission 206723) | Soil microbial communities from Loxahatchee National Wildlife Refuge, Florida, United States - Lox_Sample_2.4 | ecosystem: Environmental > Terrestrial > Soil > Wetlands | place: USA... | reverse complement strand
TCGCCGATCAAGACGCGAGCGACGCATTGGACGAGGCCTTCCTTGCCGAGTTCAACGCCGAGTTCGACCGTCAAGACCGTACGGCGGCCCTTGGGGTACTCGAGGAGGTAGAGGGTGAGAACGAAAAGGAGGCCGAAATGGGCGGTGACGACGAGAGTCGTCACAGCGACAGGGTAATTGCGGTCGCTGCTACTGCAGTAGTCGCCGAGGAATCAGAGGAATCCGAGGAAGAATAGGGGTGGTCAGGGGCGGGAGGGACGGGAGGACTGCATTGCTTGTATCGTCGTTTGTATCTTGCTTTGTCTATCTGCGTCTCTGCACGCCTCCATCTAATAATAATGAGCTGAGTGAGCACAGTCTCGAACTATTGTTCGAGCAAATAATACTGTACAACACTGTAAACCAATATCCCATAAAATATTCAACTTTCAATGACTCGTGGTTGCAGTCTGATAAACACCAATGCTCGTTTCATCCCAGATCTAGAGATCTATTCCAACCAGTTCCTTGTTCCTCGATCTAATATCACAAATCCCCGTCCTACTATCTCCACAGTCGGAACAGCCGTCGTGGAGTCGGAGGAATCTAAGGAAGAGTAGGACTCTTTGAGGAGTGCTTGGGTAGGGAGGCTATATTCTTAACGATGGCTCGGCTAAGAATAAGCCGAACGCTTATATCCAGCAACAGAACACAATGACGGTGAGAGTGATTATGAAGACAAGTGTGTTGACCACGACGAACATCGCTATGCTATCGAATTCAAAAATATGAGACTATAGCATGATTTGCGTCTCCTGGAGTCGGGAAGAACAGGCACACCCGAAGCACACCCGACCACTTTTGAGGACATTCTGAACGGACTCTCAACCCGAACGTTATCAACTGTTCACATGCAGGATCCTTTCAAATAGAGTTCATTACACCTATATATAATTAATCCTCTTCGCTAGCCCTCTTCCTACCAATCCACCTCCTTCTCCCCTCGCTATTCTTCTCTTCTTCAACCGGGACGGGACTCGCATCCTCATGAGCATGCTTACCTTCCTTCCGCCTCCCAGTCTCAACATCCCTTCTACTCGCACAGCAACAGCTCAGGCCCAACTGTATCACGAAGCCAATCAAGCAGCCCCCCGCACCAATCCACATAAACACCATCATCTGCAGGCCCAAGCTCGCGCTAATATTCAACCCCGCCTGGCTAGTCAGCACGTTCTTAAAGATGCTAAACATGACAGTCGCAATGACGCTCGCCACTACTATCAGCAAAGCCGTCACGAACGTGAGGATCGATAACGGGAGCGACCACCACCGGCTGTAGATGGCCACGGGCGTGACGAAGATGCAGAAGCAGGCCAGGATGGTGCCGGTTATGAAGAAGCCGAACATGACGTTCGACACGATCTTCACGAGCGAGAGGGTCGTGACGACGGAGCTGGGGAGGGCGATGGTCGCGCCGGCGAGGAGCTCGTTGAGGATTATGGCGACCGGGTTGAACCAGTACATGTTTTGCGGGGGGGAGCAGTCTGTTATGCCTCTGTGAGGAATTAGCTTTGGCTCAATCCCAGTCGGGGCATGAGTTGGCAAATGATCTGAGAGGCACTCGTACTCATCTAGATAGCCCTCGCAGAAGGTCCATAGCCCGACTTGGTAGAAGTCGTGCAGGCCCAGTGATCGCGCAATGGAGTTTACGAAGGCGAGGTCTGTGGAGTCAAATGCTTGGGGGTAGACATTTGAGAGGTCGAGATAGAAAAAATAGGTCGAGTTGATGACTGGGAGATTTTTTATGTTGCCGACTATAGTCTATGGAGGCGTTAAGATCTGGGTTCTTTAAACAGGTTTATTGGGGACATTTGGGACGCACGAGGATGAGGAAGATGACGGCGATGGAGAAGGAGAATGATGAGATGGTGATGGCGATTCTTCGAGCCCGTGTGGCTCTCTTAATGTTCACGCTGGGTTTGTGTTGGGTGTCGGGTGTTAATGTCGAAGTTCCTTCCGAGGTGATTTGGCTGTCTTCAATGATCCCGCTGTCTGAGGCGCGATCTTTGTGTAGCACGGCTTTCTCATTTTGGTGCTCTTTCCGGCGAAACCTGATAGATCTAAAAGTGGGAAGAGTCATGATTCATGAGAATTGTCGGATGGAAATAACACAGCAATTCAGTGTAAATGCGTGGTGTTGAAGGACTCCAGCTGCACATGTGTTGATGGCTGTCGATCTACGAACCCCCCCTGCCAGCTGAACGTCATTTTTTATGGAACCCGTGTTCGCAGATAGCTTGCATTGGTGCCACGGCACCTGCAGATACGACCCACGCGGAGGCTTAGATGCGAACTTGGCTATTCAGGTACCGCCAGTCTCGGGGGCTTAGGGTTATCCCCATTGCCCTCTGTACTCATTCATAACCAGCTCAATTAATGTAATGTTTCTCGAGAGCTTCCACTTTCTGAGATCGCGTCAAAACACGATTTTAGGTTTAATTTGATCCACTTTCAACCCGATATATTCTGCATACCACTTTTAAGCTCTTACGCGTCAAAGACCCAGCGACCCACTTCCTGGGACTGTTTAGCGCCTAGTCTCCTCTAAACCTGCATACCCCGACTGCCGTGCCTGCCGGCTCTCTTCAACGTCATTTTCGAGACTCTCCAGCGCTCGCTATCGACCAACATTGCTTTCTCTCCTCAACGACCTTGAACATAACGAGGCTGCAGGGAATTCATGTATTGAGAATTTAGGCTTCATTTTTAATGATCTCCAGTCTTTAATGACGATCTGATTGGTCCGCATTCGTCAAAAATAATGCTATATGATCCCTATTGCTGCCATATTTGAGCGCTGGACTGTTGGAGGGCTCTCAGCATAACTACAATCATGTTACTCCTACAATCCCTAAAGTATGGCTGCCTCCTGGTCGTTGTTGTCCAAGCCCAGTCTACTTCTACTATCACTGGGAGTGCAACTCGCTCCATCTCAACAACAGGAGTCACCGAAGCTACCATTCCCACGGGCAGCTACATAACATATTCTTCCACGATAACTATCCCATCGAGTTCGCTCGCCGCCTTGGGGTCCATGGCAAATGTTGCAAGTAGTATGGGGACCGGCAATATGACATCCTCTACAATCGCTGCCCCCTCTGAATCACGAACCATACTCCAAGGAACAAATACGAATTTTCCCACGACTTCTGCAGTAAATGGGACAATCTCCAGAAATACGACGGCATTAGCCTCAGCCTCATCCACCTCTTCTTCAGCTCAACCTACAAATACGACTCCGTGTAATAACTATGCAGAATTCTGCAACCGAAAATACAGCAATATTACCATGGTGTCTGCTCATAACTCTCCATTCTACATCCCTGGAAACATAGCATCGAACCAGGACCTTCCAGTAACTACTCAGCTGAACGATGGGATCCGGTGAGTGACTCTGCGTAGTCGTTCTGTGACTTTGCTAAATGGAAATCAGGATGCTTCAAGCTCAGTCCCATGTCGTAAATGGGACTATATACCTATGCCATACTAGCTGTGAGATACTCAACGCCGGAACGCTTACCTCATACCTCTCAACCGTCAATGCCTGGGTGCAGACTCATCCATACGACGTAGTCAGTATCATCATCGAGAACGGAGACTACGTTCCAGTGACCGAATACGTCGCACCCATCCAAGCCTCCGGCATCACCCAGTTCGTCTACACGCCCCCAAAGATCCCCATGGCCCTTGAAGACTGGCCCACTCTCGCCTCCATGATCCTCAGCGGCCAGCGCGTAGTGCTCTTCATGGACTATGATGCTAATCAGGCCCAAGTACCATGGATCCTCGACGAATTCTCTCAAATGTGGGAAACGCCATTCGATCCCACCAACAACTCTTTCCCCTGCACCGTCCAGAGGCCTCCAGGGCTCAGCGCGCAAGATGCGCCAGATAGACTGTACCTCACGAATCACAACCTCAACGAAGAAGTCTCCCTGCTTGGAAACTCCCTCCTGATCCCGCTAATACCACTATTGCCGGTTACGAACGGTGTCAGTGGACCCGGCTCGTTGGGCGACGCTGCCGAGACGTGCTATGAGGACTGGGGCCGGCCCCCAAATTTCCTGAACGTGGATTACTATAATAATGGCAGTGGGACGGTGTTCGAAGTGGCAGCCAAGTGGAATAATGTAACCTATAATAGGACCTGTTGCGGATCAGTCACGAGCGTGGCCGACAGGACGCTGGACATGGTTGGCAGGAGCGTGATGGTCATGGCTTCGGTTGTACTTTCCATTATATGGTTGCTCATGTGAAAGACGGGGAATAGAGGCGGGGGGGAACACGATAGCGGTATCTCGTACATGATTGGATTGTTTAGGCTGAGATGGAATGGGATGGGGTAGAAATACTTTGGCCTACCCCGGCTGTTTTAGGCACCGGGGGGTTTTTTTTTGCATTGCGCGGCGTTTGTTCTACAGAAGGTGGAAAAATTCCAAACCCCTCGTCGTCCCTCCATGTGCTCTCATAATCAAAGAGCCCCCCTCCCCCTCCCCTGGCATCCTCTCTCCAGCTGAGGGTCCTACGCTAGCAAAAACAAGTCTCTAGAACCCCGGCTCCTTCCCCTCCTCATTTTCGATAAACGGTTTCTCGGGCGAATGAACGGCGATCACTGATATATATATATATTCCCCCAGTCAGCCTGCTAAGTCGCTTAGGCAGTCGATGTAAACGAAGGCTCGGCCCGTGACTCATCAACAGGTCTCCTGACTCCAATTAGTACCCACACAGGACAACAGTAGCGTGTCTTCTTATCAGGCTATTTTGTGGCTAAATTATCATGGTCACTTCCCCATGGCACAAAGGAGAATTTGCCCCAAATCTGTGGGGATCACCTTTGATATGCGCGCACCTATGCGGGGGAAGATTCTGTTATGGTTTTCCCAGTTCTAGTAAGAGAGATAGGCTAGCTACTACAAGATAGAATTGAAGGAGTCTATCTATAGAGACAGTGGTGGTGGCTGTCTAGCCAGCCAGCCAGCCAAAAGATTATACGATATGGTAAGACAAAGACAGATAGAAAAAAGTTCCCATCCGTTCCCTTCCATCCCGTCAGGTTTCTTTGCCATAGCTCACCTCCTGTCCATTAATAAATTTCTGGATATTCGTGCATTGAAAGCGTACAAAAAGAGTACAAAGGGGAAGATTCGACAGCCTGCTCATTCGGCCTCTGAAGAAATACTGCTTGTCTCTCGCTCAACGCCCAAAGCAATCCATTTCCTGTTATCACTTCCCAACTTGCTCCTTTCATGGCCAATTCGAAAAGGTATTATGGCTCATACTAACCCCTTTTTATTTTTTTTTATTTTTTTTTTTTTTAGCGCTGCTCATAATACTTCCTCCCTTTGCCAGTTTCATACTCTCCGCCTCGGAAAGGCGGAGCAGGAGCACGGAGGTAGTACTCCTCATCAGGCAAATCGGACGCAGTTGTCCTAGGATCAGGTCGAATTTCCTGATGTAGGATTGCGCCTGCGCTTCTTGGCTCATACTTCCTATCTCGGTCCCTGCTCTTATCCCTGTTTTCGTACATCCGTTCCCAGCGTTCTGCGTTGCGTGGGGTGGTGATCTCAGCAGGTAGACGCGAAGGATCGTTTAGGGTATTTCGACGTGATCGCGGTCGTGATTCGTCGTTTGTATTCCGCCTTTCAGAGCGTCGAGTATCTCCATACCTGTCGCGATCGTGATCTCGGTCGCGGTCACGCTCCCGCATCTCAGATGGAGGTGGAATATATTTATTAGTTGTATACGATGTTGGACTAGAGGGTTGTGGTTGTTTTGGGGGAGAACTGAATTGCTCGGGAGGATAGCTCCCCCCAGTATCCGAGTTTGATGGATTGGACTGACTGAATTTGGACATCGGCGGACTTTGCGTTCTTCGAGTACCACCAGGCCGAGATGCTGGTGTGGATGGGTCATGGCCAGCGTTACTCTGCGTTCGAATATGTCGTGCCCGATATTCTGGTTCTGGTTCATGATCTCTAGGGGCACGTCCTGTGGAGTAAGCTCGCCCGGGCCTAGTTGCGTTAGGCACGGCGAGAGTGTCGACATAGACTTTACCGTTTCCAGGTTTGGCAGTGTAAGGTTGACGGGCTCGTTCGATGTTTACTGGTTCTTTGATGACTCCTGTATCGGACGGCGAGTGATCCCTCTCTATTCCTCTAGATGAGGGGCTCATCTGAGGAATATCAATTGGTTGTGCCTTTGGTTGCGTTGAAGAGGAAGTTCGTCGCGATATTGGGAAACCCATGATTGAGGGCTTCCGCGTCCTAGATATTTCAAGGTCATTCAGGAAGGAAGATATGGCGCCGCCAATTTCTTGTCTAGACCCGGGATCTTCTCTACTTGGAAGTAGGTGACGTGAGATTTGCTATCAATCTTATGAGTGATTGTCCTACAATTGCTATGACGAGAACATACCTTGGGTAAGCGTTCGGGTTTTCCGTCCACTGTCCCATCAGCGTCGATAGGCATGCTCACCACGACCTTTTGGAGCCGCTTAGCCTCCTGGTCTGGATAGGCCAGAATCCATGTAGTCATCCAGTTAGTAAACCCCTCTGGCGTCAACCCAGGTATTATCGGTTTCTTAAAAGACTCCTCCTGGATAAGGTGATGTTGACAATCCAGATCTTGGTAGAGCATGGAAAGATTTTCATGCGACTGGGATCTAAAAATGCCTTTCTAAATGTCAGATACTTTGGCAAACAATACGGGGTCCCTTCTTACTGATCAGTGGGTAGACTTCGTCGTCCACACTATGTTTTGCATAAAATGTGGCCATTTTGTCGGGGGTGACAACAATACTCTTCTGGGGATGAAAATCCTCAATCTTTTCACTTGTCAGTGAACTGCAGTCAATGAAAACATGCAAACGAACACTATAAAACACGCTTCCAAAAAAGTTGCCCATTCACTCAATCGTAGTAGTATCCAAGCAGACGATTTTGCCCAACGGATACTTCATCCACTCTCCCGAAGCTCAAAAATACAGTAATTGAAGCAATTAAAAATATGATGACCAGCACCACCTATTGAAAGCTATATATTAATATATAGAAGCGCGAAACTCACTATATGATTTGCCAGCCCTCTAAGGAATTGTCCCAATCGTGGGGTCGGATTCAAATCGCCATCGAACAGCATCCCCCACCTCAGATCAATAGTGCTAAGCTCTGTATTCGAGAATGAAGACCGATATGCTGCAGGTCGCCCATTTCGTCCTTCCTCTTTGTCCACGGGATCTTGCGAGTCCATGAACCGGACACTTGGTTTTTCAACTGCAGGACTGCCCGGCGACGACCGTACAGGACTTAAAGGAGGAGAATCAGAACTAATAGTCGCTCGTCTTGCGCCCACATCCGGACTTGGTGGTGTGTACACTCTTTCACCAGGTGGAGGAGGCGAAGGCGTCGAGCATGACTTATCATTCGAAGGAGCCCTCGCCATTGGCTCGGACTTGGGCTGATCATTCGAATCAAAGTTTCGAATCGATTCAGCCTTGGAATGTACCGTCATGTTATCGATATTGCCTGACTGCTTAAGATGTTCTACAACTGGTAAGGAGGATTAATAGCTTTACAGAGCCTGCACACCATAGATCCAAACTCACCCTCTTTTTTGATTTGCTCTGTAATAAATTTTGCTAGAACCTCATCAGATAGAACAGTTTGCTGCTCTGTTGATGGAGGATTAGAAGTTTCACTCATGGGTGGAGATGGCATTCGAGCTGGTCGCTGCTGGTCGTCATTATATTCATCTTGAACCGATGGTGGTAAATAGGACTTTCGGCCATCGTGAAGCTCGCCGTTTCGAGATGAATATCGATGATCTCCGTTGTCTGACATCCTTGATAACTTTAAATCAAAATCGGTCGAATCATTCTTGTCTTGTTGTGGGCGGATTGGACGGTCGTAAGCCATTCCAGACAAGGCTGCGGGTTAGTTAACTATAGCATGAGCAGCAAGTCGGGCGAAATCACTTTAAAAAGCGACTGAGCAATAAGCATTCAGTGCCTATGTGAAGTTGCCCGTAGTGAGAACGATGTGATATTTAATGGACTCTGGTGCATGCGCGATGGAGATGATTCGAGAAAGCATTCAAGGTTCTGAGAAGATTGGACCTTTTGAGGGAGGGGAAGTCGCGGAGGAGAGGTGGTGGCACCACAACTGTGCGTGGGACTTGTACTTGTAAGGCGCCCCAGTCAGCCAGAATGTGAAGGGGTCTGCCTCGTCAATGGAAGCGATAATAATGACATGCTCTATAATCGAGGGTGTGTGCGACTACTATCTTTCCTTCTTCCTACACCGAGCATGCCAGTACGTAAGTATCATGAACTGATAACATGCTTACTATCTGGCTACAATTTCTGTAGATGTAGCTCTAAGCCCTGTTTCACGTATTATCCACAGGTCGTGCAGCTATGAAGGCCATGCCATTCGCTCAATCTGAACGACCTGCATAAGTTCAACGACGTCAGATTTCCCCGGAGCACTCATAGCGGGAACCGGGAAGCGGGCGTGGCGGGAAGACCCAGAAGGCCACCAGAAATGGCTACCCACTTACCCACTTGTATTTGAGTACGTGACTCCATTTCCTCCTCCCGCTTGTTTCACCTTGGTACTCGGCGACTCTTACAACCGACAGCTCCTGCTATCACTGGATCACCGTAGCGCACCACACCCTCACGAGTTCGTACTTACACTGCCTGTCTTGCCTACCTAAGCTGTCTAGCACCCCCTGCTATCAAATCGGGCGTCACCATCAAAAGATCGTGGTGGGTATATAATCCTACAGCCTCGTGGTGGCACACTCTTCCTTGTGGATCAGCATTGCGCTATTATTACGTCCAAGGCACCTGGCTTATCAATTGCGTGTCCTGCAAACTGTAGCTATTGCATGACATGATTCCCGATCACCATTTTCATTGGACTGGTAGACAAAAAATCACATGCGTTGCCCTCGTAGCATCTGTCGCTCCTGTCTAAATACATTTTAAGTACAAGAGATAAGCTATGCCAGCTAGCAAGAATATCCCAAACTATCCCATCATCAGCAGAGAAACCTCGCACCATCCATATTCCGCAAGTCCGTCCCATCGTAGGGAGTGTAAGATACAGACAATCTTCAAAGCAGATTAAGATGATAGATCGCTCGGCAGTGAGGCCTCAAGACCCCAAACACTGTTCTATATACATAGGAAAACACGCTGTGTAGCTGTTTGCAAAGTGCAACATGACAGTCTATAGGGTATTCTAGGATGATGAAATGAAAAGGCTCGCGTCTTTTGACGGCCAAGAAGGGGGGTATGAACTTAACAAATGAAACTTAGATCGAACGCCGCGTGCCTACAACCGGCATAATGAAGTTGTATTTATAAAAATAGAGCGAGCGTGGGCCGAAGTCGGCTCGTCCAAAATCCTCAAACACCGTGCAATGTATAAACAATCAACTTTTCCCCCAGAAAATGTACAATTGTAGAGATGGCCTCTTCTAAAATCTGTTACCAGCGGCCCAGATGCTGGCTGCTGCAGATTCAGCCCACTCGTTCTCCTCGTACGGAGGCGTGGGCCATTTATAATAACCATCGGCGTTGTCGGCAAGCTTATTGCTTTCACGCGGTTTTCCGCCAGCATTTGGCATGCCTTGGCCAAATAGCACGGTGTTGCAGTTCGCCGATGGAGAAGGTGTTGGATATGGGTTTGTGATACCCATGTTGCTGGTAGATTGCCTGAGGGGTTGCCTTGCATCTTTTGTTAAAGCATCAGAATACGAATTGCGATCCATCCGCTTGGCCGCTTTATGCGTGGACATCAGTGCTTCATCAAGTAACTCATCCTCTTCGTCAGGTGTTTCATACTGCCGAACTCCGTGCGGCTGAGCACGTCGAGTTCTGCTCGATATCGGACCACCACCTCTTGCTGCTCCAGCCAAATTCTCTACGGAACGCGCCTGCTGATGTGGTAAAGAATGATGTCGCTTTAGAAGACTACTAGGGCTGATTTGATGACTGGGAGGGGTGGGAGCTTGCGATGGCGAATCCAGATTCTCTTGCACCGCACGTAGGGCTTTATCGAGTGCTTCATACGTATCAACTCTATGTGCTGGCGTTGGAAGCTGTACTGGTTCCACCACCATTGATGACCTGTTGCTTGCCCAAGGGCCGCAGCCTGCTTGAGCCTCAATATCGTCCGAGCTGGGAGACATTGGTGTTTGATGGCGCCCCGAGAATCTCCTAGCTCGCTTCCTGAGGTGAGAGAAGAAACCTTCTTTCTGTCCATTTGGAGGAGACGTTAGCCCGCCATTCCCATTGAGAGCTCTCTCTGCTTGTTGCCGATGTATCTCTGCATCATAATGGTTGCCAGTGGAGGCAACCGAAAGCTGTCTACCAATTTTCTTCACTGCTTTCTCATCCAGTGTTGAGGACCTTCCATTAGCTCCACTGTAAGATGGTGCACGACTGCTCGCTTGGGCTGTGACTGCATCTGATAAGGGAGAGATTGGCCTGATCGTGGGGAGTATTGGCATTGGTGCCACGTTAGAAGGGCCGTTGGTCCAGGTGGTACGTTTATTGGGTTGTGGGCGGACCTTTGCGACAGGGACATCAGTGACTGATGCTGCATGCACTGGCAGTGGTCTAGGCACAACATTCTCTTTACCTGCGGCCTGTTGCGAAGTAGTTGCACTCTCCGTCCGGCCAATAATGGATTTCCGGAACCATGATGGTTTGGAGGATGTTGGAGTAGTCTCCGTAGAATCCTTCGAGCTTCTGTGGCTCAGATCGGAGTGTTTGCGACCGAGCATCCTCGAAGCAGATGACTTTGGCCTCAAGGGATCCACAGCATCTGCGAAATATTCATGTGCTAGTGCCTGAGTCGATGTCGGACGACTTTTTGGGTCCCACATCAGACACCAGGTAACGAATTGACTAAGCGAAGCTGGCCATTGGGGTGCTTGCAGTATCGTGTCCATCGAGTGAGGAGCCATTTTGGGAAATGAGAAGCCGAGTTTTCCGGCCAGTCTCGTGCCCTCTCTCCAATCACCGCCACCTACGCGTACACCAGCTTTATTGTACCAGTTGCCAGGGCTTCCCATTATCTCACATACTCGCCATACCTGGTCAACCTCGTTTCCACCAGGGAACAAGGGCTTGAGAGTTGCTATCTCGACAGCCATAGCTCCAATGGCCCATATATCCACTGGTGCCGAATACTCGCCTGCTCGGAGGAGGACCTCTGGAGCACGGTACCAGCGAGTGGACACATAAGTTGTGTAAGGAAGCTTAGAATGTGTCTCTCGAGCCAATCCAAAGTCGGCTATTTTGACCGTATATGATGGCGGTGTTGATGGGGGAGTGACCAAAGCCGAGTATCGTCGGAAAGAGGCTCCGGAGTCTTGTTGTGCGGACGTTGAGACCAGGATATTCTCTGGTTTGATATCGCGATGGAAGAAATGATGTGCATGAATGTGCTCAAGACCTTGCATGATTTGGAAGAGTATGCTTTTGACGCTAGCACCGTCAAGACACTTATGATCTCGAGCTTTCATTAATTGATAGAGATTGCCATCCATATATTCCATACAGATGTGAAGCTTTTTGCTGAATGGATCAAGGAAGATGTCGAGAGCTGGAACAAGATGGGCATGCGATGGTAGTGTCCGAAGGAATACAACCTCACGAAGCTCCAGACATGGCGCAAAGGAGTCAAAGCTCTTTTTCATTGTTTTAATTGCAATCTGTGATTACTGTGAGACAGGTGTACCGAAAGGCGTTAATGCTACTTACGACTGTTCCTCTTCGTGCAACACTGGATCCAGCACTCCGTACACGCGCCAAAACCACACTTCCAAAGCTGCCGTCTCCGATGTCCTTTAGGACTTCGAAGCGATCTTCCAAAGCCGGCCCTGTATTTGTCGTCAAGGGTGACGACAACCCTCGAGATGAATCATATGTGACTGTCATGGTGAGACAGAGATAGGCACAACAAGACTATATAATTGTAACAGAATATACGTAACACAGAGCTTCACGAGATGTACAGTAGCTCTGCGGAGAAATGAATAATCAGCGAACTGTGAGTTTACAAAGAATATTTATGAGATTGAGCTGCTAATATAAAGGTGGGATATCAACTTACTTCTGTTCACCACCGTCAAGCTCTATGATAAGAGCTTTGTTGGGGGTCACCGGTGCATCCAGGCTAATGAGTGGTTGTGAATAATGATGGGATGGATCTTGTGCCGAATGGACCGAAGAATTGAAGTACAGGAGAGTATCGATATTCAAAGGAACAGTAGGTAGAACGTAGTCGAGTGAAGCACGGAATAGGAGGAAGCTGAGGTCCAGAGAGGAAGACTAGGGAGGCGTTCCCAAGACGGCGGACTGCGGGTTCTAACGTTCAGACCCACCAGCGTGGCTGATCACGGGAAGGAGGACGGCCACCACCGTATCTCTTTACTGGGGTGATCACAAACCTTCTAGTAATGATCGTTCCGTAGTCCAATTATGGCGGCGAGGAGGTTCGAAGGTAGCTGAAGCCGGATATCACGATAGAAAGAAAACAGCTGGAGGTTCGGGCTCGAGAAAACCGCGTGGGTAGGCGCATAAAGGAGCTTTGCAGCAGGTGATTTCCAGAGTCTTCCCCTTGACAGTGACAGGTGCCAGGAGGGTATAGAATTATGCCAATTTCGCTAATACCCACGGGCGCCGTCCCTTTTCGGTGCAAGTGATGGGTATTGTAGGCGGGCCGGAAGGGTACACCTCCTGACTACCGACGGTAGTTGACGAAATCACAAAGTAATGAGCCTTGTAACTGAGTTTTAGTTGATCCGTACGTGTTGTTGTGTTGCCAACGCAGCGACGGAAGATGTTGACTTGGGGGAGCTGAAGCTTATTCGACACGACGCGAGGCCAACAACGATCCGGATAGGTTGTAAGGAGCGCAAATGAATGACCACTTTGGCCAGGACGGGTGGTTGAGAGAGTAAATTATTATTGCTTAGTAGTAGTTCAATTAACGAACGTGTGTCGCGCATGAATACGACGACGAGGGCATTGGTAGATTAATCAGTGATTGTTTCGAAAGATGGCATAAGTCGAGTAGTAAGATGAGGCGTGGCCACCGTCAAGGCTCAGGCGAAAGGGACACGGCGCCCCGGGAGATTGATTTCACTCTTGACGTGACCATGCGTCTCGGGCCTAAAATGCGCTGGACAAAGCTGGACAAAAGCCGGACTAAAGCTGTCGTGTCGGCTGGAACTATAATTATGAGAGTCCTTATTGGAATTGAAAGCAGATGTCTCATTCGCTGCGCACATAAAATCTATCTGGCAACAATAGTTGATTGGGTGGTCATACAAGCAGGTCCTGCTTGGAATTGAAGACAGGGGGGTTGCCAAAGGATGTAACTCTGATAGTGATTAGCTTCCTGAATAGATCTGCCGAGCTTTTCCTCATTCTACATAGGTGCCAGCTGTCGGCAAAAGGGGGGCCTATCTCCCGCTATGTTCCTGTCCTTTAGCGTGTTCACGTAAGATGCGATGCTTCCAAAAGGACAAATTCTCCTTGTTTCGTGGCTGTCATGCAAGGTCGCGTCCGAGTGCCGATCTCGAATCATGATTGGCTGCAGGCTGGCTTTCAAGAACGTGATCACGAACTCTCATACAACCTGTTTTGCAAGGTCAAGTCGTTCTAGGTACACATTTTGGTTTGTGAAAGACTCTGCTATGCTAGAGTGAAGTGTAAGCATGGAGGGACTTGAGTCGGAAGGTCGGAAACCTTCTCACCTGTCAGGGCTCGGCTCGATCTTGTAACGCAGCGACTCACATGCAGACTCTTGACATCAGCTGAAGAAGCAGGAACGTGGTCATTGGCTCGAGACGCAGTGCACGTCGACGGTGATTCCATGATTATTTACATAGCATGTCCTTCGTACGGAGTAGCTCTCCCGTATTTCGCCACGGTTAAGCTTGTTGACACATGGGTGGGTCGCATCCCTCTAAGATAAAAGGTAGGAACGGGGAGATCCGCTGTTCCCACGAGACGCGCCACCTACCTACCGTGAAATCACCCCTTTCTTGCTCTGCCTTCCCACCAAGAGATTCATGCTAATTCGCGGGTACCTCACTAATTGCGGCTAGCCTTTCCGTTTCCGCGAAAGACCAGTTCCAAAAGCCCAAACACCCCGGCCTAAGTGGTTTCAGGCAGAACAAAGCTTTTTAAAATGGATGGAAAATGACTCAAAAAATAATTGTTGTTTTCTTCACCGTGCCTTTACGGTGTTCGCATTGAGAGTAGTTTGATCATCTGTCGTCATCCGTAAAATTTGTTGCATATTTGAGCGATTTCACGAACTCCCCCCAAATTGCTACGTCAACATGACGTGGAAGTTAATTGATTGGATGAATTGTGGGGAAGCCCCTGTCGATAACGATCAGACGAACTCCAGTCGTCTGGTTCTGGGAATTTCCCTCTCATAAAGAGGGGCTGAAAGATATTCTGCACAAAAATGGAGTAAAAGAGGCGGTAAGTCAAATGTATCTTCAATTTTCCATAATTGTACCAATACCCGCTTGCCGCATGTTAAACATTGTACCAGCGGCGTGCAATAACTAAAACTTAGGCTGCTTCATCAGTTTTCCTGCTGGGGAACCAAGATGAGATTGTAATCTCAAGGCTCGTTCTTTTAGGGTTCGCAGTGTAGGGCTGATTTCCTATATCTATCCGTCACGTGTACCCTAATCATGGTATTGGCTTGCGTAAATGTTTTGACAATGTCCTCTTCACTATTTCTTCCCCTATCCATTTTAGGGTATGGATAGAAATCGTCCGCGGGCAAAACCGCCAAACTTCAAAAGTACGATGATTTCGAGTCCTGGTAAAGAGTATATGCAACCATTGCTACCTGGTCTCGGCCAATGATCGCTCGCGCCTATCACATTAAATAAGAAAAAATACCTCTCCTCAAATCCAAATCCTATAATCCAGAGTTTGTTGCAATGGAGTACTTGTTCCATATATATGTTGGTGATAGTCCTGTTGTCTCTATAGGTAATGCCGGCTGCACCATGAAGTTATTTCACTATGTTAAGAGCGGTAATGTGATGGCCAGAGAGCCCAGTTGCTTCCTGCTTGGTGAAACGCTGCGTTGAAGCACAGAGTTGGACATCTCTTACTGTAAAGGGCTGAGTAATTACTCATTGTTAAAACTTTCAATGAAACAAACTGCTTTGTATCTTCTCTGCTTACTTCCATTACAAAGTAAGAGATAAGTTTGACGCGGCCTCATTGAAACTGCACCGTCCCGTGATACTGGCACTGTTGTCATGTGAAGTAGTATTCTCGCTAGCCCTCTTAGCAAACCGTCTTCTCCCTTACATCCGAACCTCGTTCAGTATCATCTCTCGAGACATAATCTAAGTGTGGATTCTCTTCATGCTAAAGGAGATTCTTCAATATCAACATACATCCCTGCTTTGCCTTTGCCCTTTAGCCTCTCACCGGCTTTCCTCACATCAGACTGGCAGTCTTAATTCAAGTTTTCGGCACTCTCTAACTGAATTTTAAGAACGTCTATTGCCAGCTTCAGTTCAAGCATAGAATCCAGCTCCCTTTACTTACATTGCACAAGATGGCATACAATAAACCCACGTACGGCTGGAGTGAGATGTCCGCTGCCGAGTCAGTTTCCTCTTGATAACCTCACTTTCAATCTGAGAACTACTGCTAAACACTTCATATACAGGCTGAAGAAAATCCCGCTTCCTGATAGGTATGAAATCTCTCTTGCCCAAGAATTGCCCTCATAGCTAAAAGGAGCTAGGTTCTTATGTCGAGAGTGCAAGAAGTTCAAGTCCCCACCGCAGTTTTCGAACAAACAGTGTAATGACTATCGTTTCAAGATGCACACGCGTCAACGTGTCAGCAACATCTCAGCCAAGCTGCGCTGCCGCAACTGCACTGGTGATCAGACCCAGGAGCTTCTTTGTACTGGCCCTTGCGCTCTATGGAAGGGCCTCGAGGACTTCAGCAAAAATCAGCGTA
>Ga0335075_10008164_pt1 | contig 16075 bp, 14 predicted proteins | sample Lox_Sample_24_FD_206723 | JGI IMG/M metagenome (GOLD analysis project Ga0335075, IMG submission 206723) | Soil microbial communities from Loxahatchee National Wildlife Refuge, Florida, United States - Lox_Sample_2.4 | ecosystem: Environmental > Terrestrial > Soil > Wetlands | place: USA... | reverse complement strand
GAAGATAAGCAGGTGCCTGAAACTGGACCGCTGCGCACCTACCTGGGAACCGCGCCCGGGGTGGGCAAGACCTTCCGCATGCTGGCCGAGGGCCGGAACCGCGCCGCGAACGGCGAGCGGGTAGTGATCGGCTGGCTCGAGACGCACGGCCGCGCCGAGATCAGCCGCCAGGCCGAGGGCCTGGAAGTTATCCCACCGCGGATGGTGGACTACCGGGGTTCGGTCTTCCCTGAGTTCGACCCGGCCGCGGCGATCGCGTCCGGCGCGGATGTGGTCCTGGTGGATGAGCTCGCGCACATGTCGCCGGACCGCGGCAGGCAGCGGTGGGAAGACGTCGCCGACGTCCTGGCCGCCGGGCTGGGCGTCGTCACCACCGCCAACGTCGCGCACCTGCGATCGGTGCGGGACTATGCGGCCCGGATCACCGGGGCGGGGACGGTGGAGTCCGTGCCCGATGAGTTCGTGCGTTCCGGCGAGGTCGTGCTGGTGGACCTGCCCGCCGAGGCGCTGCGCAGGCGGATCGCCTCGGGTGCGGTGTACTCGGCGGAGCAGGTCGGCGGGGCGCTGGCCGACTACTTCCGCGCCGCCAACCTCCGGGCACTCAGTGAGCTGGCCGAGGCATGGATGGCGGGAACCGCCGAGGCTCTCGGCGAGGAACTGCTCGCCCGCCTCGGGCTAACCGAGCCGGCCGTGCCGTCGGTCGTCCTCGCCGCCGATTCCGGGTCGGCGTCGGGTGAGGCGGTGATCCGTCAGGCGGCTGAGATCGCCCGGGAGAAGGACGCGCAGCTCGTGGTCGTGCACGTGCGGGTCACCGACGGTCTCACCCGCGCCCGGTCCGCTGACGACCTGAACAGGCACCGGAAGCTGACCGCCGAGCTCGGCGGAACCTACATCCAGGCACAGGGGCCAACCCTGGAGGAGGCGCTCGGCAAGATCGCCCGGGCGCAGGACGCGGCCCTTATCGTGGTCGGCGGCCACCGGTCCCGCCTCGCGGAGTTCCTCCTCGGTTCGGTGTCCGCACGGCTGCGCAGGCTTCTCCCAGAAGCCGATGTCCAGGAAGTACCCGCTGCGTGAGGTCACCGACTGAGGCCGAGCGCCCGTCCTGGCCGCGGGCGCGAGGCCGCGAAGACAGCGCAGGGCATCCTGCTTCACCGGGGCGTCTCTCAGCCGCCGGATCCGGACCTCGGCCGGGTTTGGCATGTAATCGTCTCAGCGGGTGACGAGGCCTGACTCGTAGGCGAGGATCACGAGCTGGGTCCGGTCGCGGGCGCCCAGCTTGGTCAGGATCCGGCTCACGTGCGTCTTGGCCGTCGGCAACGACACGTGCAGGGTCGCGGCCAGCTCGGCGTTGGACAGGCCGCGGGCGACGAGCACCAGCACCTCACGCTCGCGGTCGGTCAGCTCGCCCAGGCCCCAGGGCGTTTTGGCCGTTGCCTGGGTGCGGTCGGTGAAGTGCGCGATGAGCCGTCGCGTCACGCTCGGCGCGAGCAGCGCATCCCCCGCCGCGACCGTGCGGATACCGCTCAGCAGTTCTTCGAGCGGACGGCTCTTGAGCGCGAAGCCGCTCGCCCCGGCCCGCAGCGCCTCGAAGACGTACTCATCCAGGTCGAACGTGGTGAGGATCAGCACCCTGGGCCGGACCCGGTCCCCCGCGTCATCTCCCGCGTCCCGGCCGCAGGTGATCCGCCTGGTCGCCTCGATCCCATCCATCACCGGCATCCGGACGTCCATCACGATGACGTCCGGCTCCAGGCTCGCCGCGAGCTCGACCGCCTGCCGGCCGTTGGCCGCCTCGCCGACGACTTCCAGATCGTCTTCCGCCTCGATCAGTGAGGAGAACGCGGTGCGCAGCAGCGCCTCGTCGTCGACGACGAGGACCTTGATCAACTCGCCACACCCTCGATGGAGACCTCGGCGGTCACCTGGAAGCCGCCGCCGGCGGCCGGCTCAGCGACAAGCCACCCGCCGAACGCGCCGATCCGCTCCCGCATCCCGACGATCCCGTGGCCCGTGCCGACGTCCGTTCCCGGCGTCTTGCCGTCAGCCTGCCGCCGGTCCGGCCCTCCGTCGTCGCGGACATCGAGGTGGACCTTCTCGGCCGAGACGGTAAGCTCAACCGCCGCCCGGGCGCCGGGCGCGTGCTTCACGACGTTGGTCAGTGCCTCCTGCACGACACGGTAGATCGACAGCTCGAGTGACGGGGAGAGCCGACGATCGGTCCCCTCCATCCGCAGCTCCACGGGTGTGCCGGATACCCGCACCGTATCGACCAGATCCTTGACGTCGATGAGCTTTGGCGCCGGTGCCAGCGGGGCGGTCCCGGCCCCTCCGTCGCGGAGCAGCCCGAGCACCACGCGCAGCTCCTCCTGGGCCGTCCGGCCGATCGTCTCGATCGATTCGAGCGCGGCGTTCGCCTCCTCTGGGCGCTTGCCCGCCAGCCGCCTGCCCACGCCGGCCTGGACCGTGATCACCGCGAGGGTGTGCGCGACGACATCGTGCATCTCACGGGCGATGCGCACCCGCTCTTCCCGGACCTCGGCGGCCCGCTCCCGTTCGATCTGCCAGGCCAGTCTCGCCTGGTAGCGTCGCCGCGCCGCGACGCTGTCCGCGATAAACCAGGCACCCGCAAGCGGCACGAAATTCTCGATGGCCTCGGCCGCGAGCTGTGCGGTCCTGACCGGGAACGCCGAGTACGCTTCCGCCGCGCCGAGCGCCGCGGCGACAACCAGGGCGAGCACGATCGACTTGGGCCGCGGCAGGCCCAGGGCCGAGAAATACAAGGCCGCGCCGAGCAGGACACCGAACGGGAACGAGGCCATGCCCCGGGCCGTGAGCAGCACGGCGGCGGCGGTCACGACCCCGAGCACCGGCAGCGGCCAGCGCCGCAACACAATGACCAGGACGCAGGCCAGCAGCGGGATCATCAGCTGCCTCGCCCCCTGATGGAGGCCCGGTCCGGTCCCCATCGTGAGCATGACTGCCCCCGCGGCGGCGAGCACCACGGTGACCAGCCATTGGCGCTTCATAACCCCGGCGGGAAACCGGCGCGCCGTCACTTCAGCGTCTAGAGCCGGACGATTCGTAGTCACGGAACGACGGTAACCAGCGCACCCGTCCGGCGCATCGTTCTCGGGGATGACGCGCGCGCGGTTGAAACGGCCTAACCGCCGGCCCGGACCGGGCGGCCGGGACGGGCGCTGGTGACCAGTTCGGCGTCGTGGACGATGAAGGTGCCGTTGACAAGCACATGCCGGATCCCGGCTGAGGGCCGGGTGCTGGCGGTGTAGCTGGCCCGGTCGGAGATGGCCGCCGGGTCGAACACGACGATGTCGGCGTCGGCCCCCTCGGCCAGCCTGCCCTTGCGGCGCATCGCGGGCACGTGGTCCTGCAGCAGGCGGGCGGGGCCCAGGCTGCATTTGGCCAGCGCCCCGGGCAGGCTGTACGGCCCGCCGTCGCGGGTGAGCATCCGGATCGCCCGGCAGAACGTCCCGGCGGTGCGGGGATGGGTGAACGCCGCGGGCGGCAGCGGCCAGGCGTCCGGATCAGCCGCCTGCCCGATCCAGGTCAGCGGCATGGCGTCGCTGGCGATCACCGAACCGGGAAACGTCAGGTACCGCATCAGCACCGACCGGTCACCCGGGTCGTCTTCGTTCAGGTGGCGGATGATCGCCAGGCCGCCGGGGTCGGCGGCGCGCAGCTCGCGCAGCCGGGCCACGCTGGTGACCTGCTCACCGGTCGGCGCGTAGGTGAGCGACGCCGGGGTGAGGCCGCGCTCGCCGAGCCGTTCCGGCGCCAGGAACGCGGCACCGATTCCGGTCATGCCCGCGCCGTAGGGGTAGGCCTCGGTGCTCACCCGCGCGCCTTCCCGCTGTGCCCGCCCCACCAGGTCAAGCACCCGGTCGGCGTGCCGCAGGGAGGTGGCGTTGATGTGGCAGTAGTGCATGCGGGCGCCGGTCTGGCCCGCGGCCCGGACGATCTCCTCCGCCCCGTCGATGAGCGTGCGCGGCGTGAACTCGGCCAGGTCCCGGGAGTGCGTGTAGACCGGCCTGCCCGCCTTCGCGGCCAGCGCGGCGACCCGCAGGTACTCGCCGGGACTGGCCGTGGGGGCGTATCCGGCGAGCACCCCGATGCCCAGCGCCCCGTCGGCCAGGTCGGCTTCCAGCCGGGCGAGGATCCGGGCGATCTCGGCGCCGCCGGCCATCCGCTGCCACGCCGGGTCCGCGAGGTGGGCGAAGAACGTGCCGACCGAGCCGTCCAGCCGGATCCCGGCGAGCGCCTCCATCCTGGCCAGCGCCCAGGACGCGGCGAAGCCGTAGTTGACCGGTCTGCCTTCCGCCGCCGCGGCGGCGTAGGCGGCGGCGACCGGGGTCACTCCCGCCTCAAGCTCGAGCGCGGTCGTGACCCCGTCCATGGCCTGGAGCCGCAGCCCGCCGGTGTCGCTGACATGGCTGTGCATGTCGATGAACCCGGCGGTCACCACCAGGCCGGAGACGTCGATCTCGTGCCGTCCGGCCGGCAAATCGGTGCCGAGGCACGTTACCCGGTCGCCCTCGACCCCGACATCCCGCACCGCGTCCAGGCCGGATTCGGGGTCGATCACCCGCCCGCCGCGAAGCACCACGTCCGGAGTTGCCACCAGACGACGGTAACAAGTTCTCGCCACCGGCGCGGCAAGCAAGAAAGACTAGCCCGTAGCCGGCGCGGCGTCCACGACAACCGCACGCAAACCGAACGAACCGTCGTGCCTCTTCCGCGGCTGCTCAGGCCAGTCCATGGCGGTGCGCGTAGCCGATGGCGGCTGCGCGGTCGCGCGAGCCGGTTTTCGCGAAAATCCGGTTGATGTGGCTCTTGACTGTGTGCGAAGTGACGAAAAGGCGCGCCGCGATCTCCGGGTTGTTCAGGCCCTGGGCGATCAGGCGCAGGATCTCGGCTTCGCGCTCGGTAAGTCCGTCGGGCAGGGATCCGCCTTGCACCGCATCGGCCGGCGCTGCTCCAGGCTCCGCCTTGCTTGCTGCACTGCTGCCCGCGCTGGCGGCGTTCATGAGCGCTGCGTGCACCCGGGAGTCGAACACCGACAGGCCTTCCGCGGCCGCGCGCAGGGCGCTGGCGATCTCGGTGTGGTCGGCGTCCTTGGTCAGGTAGCTGCGCGCGCCGGCTTGCAGCGCCTTGAGGACCGAGGTGTCGTCGAGATACGTGGTCAGCACGACGACGGCGACCTGCGGGTGCTCGGCGGTGAGCCGGCGGGTGGTCTCCGTGCCGTCGAGCACAGGCATGTGCAGGTCAAGCAGGATGGCGTCCGGGTGATGCTCGGCGACTAGCTCGATCGCCTGCTCCCCGTTCGCGGCGGAGGCCACGACCTCGATGCCGGGCAGCCCGCCGAGCAGCAGGACCAGCCCCTCGCGGACGCTGGCCTGGTCGTCGGCCACGATGATGCGCAATGGAGCGGCGGAGTCGTTCAACGGGCGGGTTCCTCACTGACTGGTGCGGGGGTGAGCGGGAGATCCGCGACGACAACCCAGTGGCCGTCGCGCTGGCCGGCTTCCAGGCTCCCGCGCAGCAGGAGCAGCCGCTCGCGCATCCCGGTCAGGCCGTAGCCGGCGTCGAGAGTGCGCAGCGTATCGCTGGGGCGGTCTGCCGTCAGCGGGTTGGCGACGGTCAGCCGCACGCCGTCTCCCCGGTAGTCCAGGTCCACGGTGATTGCCGCGCCAGGTGCGTGCTTGACGGCGTTGACCACGGATTCCTGGGCGATGCGCAGCAGCGCGACGGTGGCTTCAGGTGGTACGGGAAGCGGTGTTCCCGTGGTCTGGTAGTGGACGTTGATGTGGTGGCGCTCGTCGAGTTCGGCTATGGCGCGGGCTAGCTCGTCATGCAGCGGGAGAGTGTCGGTGCGCAGCGCGTGGACGGCGCGGCGGGTCTCGGTCAGCCCTCCTGAAGCCATGCGCTGCGCCGTGGCCAGCGCCTCGAGCGCGCGATCCGGATCGTTGTGGACGGTGAACAGCGCCCGGACCGTCTGTAGCTGGATGCCGAGCGCGCCGAGGGAGTGCGCGAGCACGTCGTGGATCTCACGCGCGATCCGCGCGCGTTCCTCGAGGACATCGGCTCGCCGTTGCTGGGCTCTCAGCTGCTCGTGCTGGGCAAGCAGTTGCCTGGCCTGTTCGGCCTGGACCTGGAGCGCGGCCCTGTTCCGCCCGATGAGCACGCCGACCGCGAGCAGCAGCGGGTACCCGAGCTGGGGGGATAGGTCCCGGCGGAAGACCGTGAGGGCTATCTCCGCTGCCAGGACTCCGAGCAATGCCAAGGCGAGGTAAACCGGCGGGGACAATGCTTCGGCCGCGGATACCAGGGCGACGGCCGAGAAGCCGACCATGATTTCGCCGCCGCCTCCCACCGCCGCGCCCACGCAGCCGGCGACCACGATCGCGCCGAGGGCGATTGTCAGCAACATCCGCCGCCGCGAATACTCGGCCAGCGCCCACACCGCCACCCCGGCGCAGATCACCGCGTAAGCGATGACCTGCGTCGGGGTCCCGCCCCGAGCCGAAGGCGGAGCGAGGAAGGTGAGCAGGCCGACGACCCCCAAGCCGATCGTCCGGACGCCCCAGAACGCGGCGCGCAGCATCTCCCTATTATGGCGATGCGCGATCAGGGCGACCGTCATGACCGGTCCCGCGTGTGGCGGTTGAACGTGTCCTCCATGAAGACCTTGCCGTCCTTCTCCGGCGCGAACGGCACGCCCATCGCCATGGCCCGCGGCACGATGACGGCGGCCGCCGCGAGTCGGTTGGCACCGAGGCTAAGGAGCAGTGTCGCGGCGGACGCCGCGATGTGCGCGTGCATCCCGGTGGCCAGGACAATGATGACCACGCGCCAGGCGACCAGCGCCCCCCACAGCCACAGGCCGCGCAGCGGCAGCTGCGCCCACAGATAGCCGTCCCGCGACTCCAGGCGCGTGATCGCGCCGAAGGCGAGGCCGATCGCCACGGACCCGGCGACGCCGGCGGCGAGCCAGGCGATGTCGGCGTGGCTGAGGTGCGTTCCGCCGCCGCTGCGCAGGTTCAGGTACCCGACCACGGTGAGGATCGCGGGCAGCACGACGGCGCGCTTGCCCCGCAGTGGTTCCCCTTGGACCTGGCGGAAGATGATGTATCCGATGATGCCGATCACGGCGATGATCTCGATCGCGGACATGACGTGCGTTCCTCTCTAGCCGGGCTGCTCCAGGCGGGCAGCCAACGAGAGGAAACTAAGCCTGTGACCTGCGCTGAAGCGTCGCCCTAGGGGTTGGCATCCAGGTTGATCCGACGCCTCCGCCCGTCATGCCATCTGGTATGAGATCAGGCGCTTGATGTTCATGCCGGATGGTGAACCACGGGGCGATTCGCCGGCGGCGCTCCGGCGATTGAGTGGTGACTGCACCGAACGAACCACTCACGAGGAGCACCTAATGTTCAGCGAACTGGCCCAGGCAGAACTCGTCAACGGCGCCGTGCTGATCGCGACGCTGCACGCCGACCTTGGCACCCATCGGAAGATCGGCCCCATGCGGCTGCTGCGCCCGGCCGCGATCGCCGCCGCCATCGTCCCCTTGTTCATCGACCCCGTTGTGACGCACGGCACCGGCCTAGCGGTCGAGCTGGCGGGCGTCGCTGCCGGAATGCTCGGCGGCCTGGCCGCCCTCGCGCTGGCGAAGATTTACCGCAGCCCGCGCACCGGCAAGCCCGTCAGCCACGCCACGTGGCCCTATGCCCTGCTGTGGACGCTGGTGATCGGCGCGCGCGCCGCGTTCTCTTACGGCGCGGTCCACTGGTTCCCCACCCAGCTCGACCAGTGGAGCGTGGCACACCAGCTCACGGGTGACGCCATCACCAACGGCCTGATCTTCATGGCGGTCGCCATGCTGCTGACCCGCACTGTCGGCCTGGGGATCCGTGCCGCCACCCTCCCGGACGCCACAGACAGCACCGTCAGCGTCCCCGGCGCCAGCGGCATATCCGCCCGCTAACCGGGGAAGCATCCAGCACCCGTTAGACGAAAAATGGGTCACCCGGCCGGAGGTTGCCGGGTGACCCATTGCCGGGTTACGAATCCTGGCTCCAGCCGGGGCGGTCCGCGGAAAAGCCACCCGCTGGTTAAGGCGATCACAGCTCGCTCTGGCTGCTACTACCCGGCCGGGCAAAGGAGTCCGCTGGCGCCAGCGGACAGACGCCAGCAGCGAAAAAACCCGGGCCGAGGAGATCATGGAGGGCTGCCGTTGACACGGGCAACCCTTCACTTATTAGGAAGCGTGCAAGTTCCGGGAAACGTCACACAGGTTTTGGGACCCAAGTAACGCGGTAAGCCGCCCGCAGCGGGATGGCCGCGATCCTCTCCTCAGCCAGGTCTAGTTACGGCCTTAGATCAGGCGGATACCAGGTCGCAGACGAAGATGAGCGTCTCGTTCGGCCTGATCGGGCCGACGCCGCGGCTGCCGTAGGCGAGGTGCGGCGGGATGACGAGCTGCCGGCGGCCGCCGACCTTCATGCCCTGCACGCCCTGGTCCCACCCGGCGATAACCTGGCCCGCGCCGAGCGCGAACTCCAGGGGCTCGCCCCGGTTCCAGCTCGCGTCGAACTCCTCGCCGGTGGAGTACGCGACGCCGACGTAGTGGACGCGCACCGTGTCACCCGAGTCGGCGACCTTGCCGTCACCCTCCCAAATGTCCGTAATCTGCAGGTCCGTGGGCGGTTGGCCCTCTGGGAAGTCGACTTCAGGCTTGCTGATGCTCATGCACTCCACACTATGCGGCCCGGCGGCGCCGCGCGCATCGCTGCAGCAGCGGGCTACTCGTCCGTGGAATCTGAGGCACCGAGCGTCCGCATCTCACCGCGGGTGATAGCGCCGTTGTCGTTGCGCAAGTGGATGAAGGCGGTGAACCCCGCGCGCTCAAGGCGGGTGAGCTGGGCGCCGAATTTGCCGCTGCGCCGGATGGCCTCGATCGCCTGGCCCTGGTTTCGGAGGGTCCGGGCGGCCGCGAGGATTTCAATCGCGGGGACGTCGGCTTCCGCTAGAAGGGCGACAGTGTCGCGGCGGGTGCCGCGTTCGAGGAGGTCGACGATGCGCTCGAAGCCGATGGAGAATCCGCAAGCGGGTACGTCCCGGTCCATCCAGCGGCCGATGAGCTTGTCATAGCGGCCTCCGCCGGCGACGGAGCCGGCCATTTGCGGGTGGCTGATCTCGAAGATCTGCCCGGTGTAGTAGCCCATGCCTCGGACGAGGGTGGGGTCGAACTGCCAGCTCAGCGGATAGCCTGCTGCGAGCCGGTCCAGGCAGGCGGTGGTGGTGGCCAGGTCCTCGATCGCTTCGGCCCCCATGTTCGGCAGGGCATCGGCCAGGGCATCGCCGATCTTGGCGGGTGTTAGTCCCTGGAGCGCGCCGATCTTGTCCAGTGCGGCGGTGATGGCGCCCGGGGGAAGCCCGGCCCCTTCGAGTTCGGAGCGGACCCCGTCCCAGCCGATCTTGTCGAGCTTGTCGAGGATGATGAAGAACCCGTCCCTGCTGGCTTCGGGCAGTCCGGCGGCCTCGGCCAGAGCGGCCAGGAACCGGCGGTCTGACAACCGTACCGTCGTGCCGTCCAGTCCGACTGCCGCCAGGGCCTGGCTGGTGGCCTCGATCAGTTCCGCCTCGGCAAGGACGCTGGCTTCGCCGATCAGGTCGATGTCGCACTGGTAGAACTGCCGGTAGCGTCCTTTCTGCGGACGTTCGGCCCGCCAGACCGGGCCAACCTGCAGTGACCGGAACGGCGATGGCAGCTGCGCGTGGTTGTTGCCGTAGAAGCGGGTCAGGGGCACGGTCAGGTCGTAACGGAGCCCCAGGTCGACCAGGTCCCGTACCGGGGTGCCGGCGGCGACCTCATCGGGAAGCCCGCGGCGGAGCACCTGGAAGATGAGCTTCTCGTTCTCCCCGCCCTGGCCACCCCGCAGCCGCGCGATGTCCTCCAGAGCCGGCGTTTCGATGCGCTGGTATCCGAACCGCCGGTACACGATGGTGATCGATTCCAGCACATGGTCCCTGACCGCGACGCTGGCGGGGAGCAGGTCCCTGGTACCGCGGGCCGGACTGTTGCCGATCTTCACGGAAGTGGTGTTCCTTTGCGGGTGTGGTGCGCCTCTCGAGCCCGCATGGCGAGTCGCGGCGCGCGGCGGCTTGGTGGTCCTGTCAGCATGGCCCGGGAGGCCCGACGCGGCAATCAGATATCACGAGAACGGCCCGGCGGCGCCGCGCGCATCGCCGCCAGCAGCGGGATGGCCGCGATCTTCTCCTCGGTCAGGTCCTCCCAGTCGATATGCGGCGCCGGCCGCGCCCCGTGCCGCCCGTGCCGCCCGTGCTGCGGCCGGCAGTCGATCACCCGCTCCGGGGTGATCACGAAGTCCACTGCCGCGTCATGCCCGGTGACCGGGATGGTTCCGGCCGGGAGTACCTGGAGCTCGTGCACGGTGGTGACCGACACGGTATCCGGGCCGATCAGCCCCGCCCCGGCGGCCAGCGCGTACTCCAGGTCGGCGAACCCGCCGCCCTTGCCCAGCCGCGCGCCGTCCTCCCCCGCCGCGACACAGCCCATCACCACCAGGTCCACCGGGGTAATCTCGGCGAGCGTTACCCGGCGGGCGGACCGGGTCGCGCCGCTGATCGAAGCCGCCTTGCGCGGCGGATCGGCGAGCTGATCCGGATCGAGGACGAAGAACGGCTCGGGCTCGGCCAGCCGCGGCACCGCCATGTACACGATCTTGCCGTCCTGCAGCGCGCGCTGCCGCACCGGCAGCTGCGCGGAGTCCGGGTTGGACTTCACCGCACCAGCCGCCCGCCAGGCGTCCAGGCCGCGCAGCCGCTCGGCGGCCGCCTCGGCGCCGGTGAAGTTCGGGATGCGCCCGGCCGCGCCGGGGAAACGCGCCACCTTCGCCGCGCGCATCGCCGACCACACCTCCTGCCGCAGCTCCGCCTTTGCGGCGAGCACCTCGGCTGGGCCGCCGGCGTCGCGGTCATGGCGGGGAGCGGAACGAGCCATGGCATGAACGATAACGCGCGGCCATCGAACCGGCGGGCTGACGGGCTAGGGAAAGGTCACCGCTATGTCCAGGCCGCCTCGGGAGCGGGGGCTCGCGGTGAGTGCGGCGCCGTGGGCGTCGGCGATGGCGCGGACGATGGCCAGGCCAAGCCCGTGTCCTTCACCGTGGCGGGTCCGCTGGGTGCCGAGCTGCCGGAAGGGCTGGAACAGGTCATCGACGACATCCGGCGGGATGAGCGTGCCGGTGTTGCCCACCGTTATGACGGCGCCCTCGCCGGTCAGCGCCGTGGAGATTTCTGCCTGGCCACCGGGCAGGTTGTGCCTGATGGCGTTGTCGACGAGGTTGGTGACCAGGCTTTCCGCCAGGCTCGGGTCACCGGTCGCCGGAGCGGCGGCGAGCGCGGTGCGCAGCCGGATGCCGTGGCGCCCGGCTTCACGCTGGCGGGCCAGCACTACCTTCTGCGCGATATCGGCCAGGTCAAGGGGCTGCGGCTGCGCGAGCCCGCGCTGGCTGCTGGCCAGGGTGAGCAGCGCCGCGATGAGGCGCTCCTGCTGATCGCTCAGCTCCACCAGCTCCTCGCAGGTCGCCCGCAGCGTCGCCACGGAGGGTTCCGGGTCGGCGATCGCGACCTGAAGCAGGGCCCGCCCGGCGGACAGCGGGGTCCGCAGCTCGTGGGAGGCGTTGGCGATGAAGTGCCGCTGCGACTCGAACGCTGCCTCCAGGCGCGCGAACAGGTCATCGAGCGTTTCCCCGAGCTCGGCGAACTCGTCATCCCGGCCGCGCAGGCCAAGGCGCCGGTGCAGGTTGCTTGCCGAGATGTCGCGGGCGGTGGTGATGATCGCGCGCAGCGGCCGGACGAACCGGCCTGCGATCAGCCAGCCGAGCGCGAGGGAGAACACGGCCATGATCGTCACGGCGACCACGGCGGCCCAGAACGACTCGGAGCCGAGGAACGCGGTGAAGATGCCGGAGGAATGCCAGACCGTGACGGTGGGTGGCAGATGCTGATGCGGCGATGCTTCCGATGACCGGTGCTGAAGCAGGCCCGGTGCGAGAAGGTAGGTGATGCCGGCGATCGCGATGCCCGAGGTGCAGATGAGGGCGGCGTAGAGCAGGGCCATCCGTGCCCGCAGCGTGAGGCGGCGGGAACCGGGCGCGGAAGCCCGGACGGCAGGCAGGAGCATCACTGGTCTCCGATCCGGTAGCCGCCCTCGCGGACGGTGTGGATGACGGGCGGTTCGCCGAGCTTGGCGCGCAGCCGGTGCATGGTCTGCTTGACCGCGGTGGTGAACGGGTCGGCGGCTTCGTCCCAGACCCGCTCGAGCAGTTCTTCGGCGGAGACGACCCGCCCCGCGCAGCCGAGCAGGTACTCAAGGACGGCGAACTCCTTGGCGCTGAGCGCCAGCCGCTGCCCGGCCCGGGATGCGGTCCGGCTGCCGGGGTCGAGCTTGATGTCGCCGTGCTGCAGCACCGGGGGAACCGGCGCGGCCACGCGGCGGCCGAGCGCGCGCACCCGGGCGGTCAGCTCGGGAAAGTCGAAGGGTTTTGCCAGATAGTCGTCGGCGCCGAGGTTGAGGCCTTCCACCCGGTCGGTCAGGCTGCCGGCCGCGGTGAGCATCAGGATCCGGCTCGGCGACCGGCCGACGGCCAGTCGCCGGCAGATCTCGTCGCCGTGCACCCCGGGCAGGTCCCGGTCAAGCACCACGACGTCATAGCGGGTGGCGGCCAGCTGACTGAGCGCGTCGCCGCCGTCGTGGACGGCATCGACGGCCATGCCCTCCCGGCGCAGCCCGGTCACGATCGCCCGGGCCATCGGCTCGAAATCTTCCACCACTAGCACTCTCATGACCGTTTCAGCATGCCAGGCCGCTGGTATCAGCCAGGTATCAGCCGCTGGCACCGCGCTGAGACCGGCACCCGCGTACAACCGGTCGCATGAACCAAGCAACCATCGAGGTCGCCGGGCTGCGCAAGCGGTTCGGCTCGACGCTCGCGCTTGACGGGATGACGTTCACCGTCTCGCCCGGCCAGGTCACCGGCTTCGTCGGCCCCAACGGGGCAGGGAAATCCACCACGATGCGGGTGATCCTCGGCCTGGACAAACCCGACGAGGGCACCGCGCTGATCAGCGGCCGGCCGTATCCGAGCCTGCGGCGCCCGCTCACCCAGGTCGGCGCGCTGCTGGACGCCGCGGCGCCGCAGCCGAGCCGGACCGGCCGCAACCACCTGCTGTGGCTGGCGCATTCCCAGGGCCTGCCCGCCCGCCGGGCCGACGAGGTCATCGCACAGGCGGGTCTCGACAAGGCGGCCCGGCGGAAGGCAGGCGGCTACTCGCTGGGCATGCGGCAGCGGCTCGGGATCGCCGCCGCGCTGCTCGGCAACCCGCCGGCGCTGATGCTGGACGAGCCATTCAACGGGATGGACCCCGAAGGCATCGTCTGGATGCGCGGCTTCCTCGCCTCGCTGGCTGCCCAGGGCCGGGCGGTGCTTGTCTCCAGCCACCTGATGAGCGAACTGCAAGAGGTCGCCGGCCACCTGGTGATCATCGGCCGCGGCAAGGTCATCGCCGACACGTCCGTCGCGGACCTGATCGCATCCGTGTCCGCGGACCGGGTCGCGGTACGGACAAGCGCCCGGTGGGACGCGGCGACCGTGCTCGGCAACGCGGGGGCTGAGGTCGCGGCCACCGGTCCCGACGTGCTCATGGTCTCCGGTCTTCCCGCCGAACGGACCGTGGTGCTTCTCACGGAAAGCCGCGTTCCGTTCGCCGAGGTGACCGCGCACCGGGCGACCCTTGAGGAGGCCTACATGGAGCTGACCAGGGACGCCGTGGAGTACCGCGCGCCCGGGGCCGCGCGATGACCGCCGGCCGCGACAGCTTCGCGCACCTGCTGCACGCGGAGTGGACCAAGTTCCGTACGGTCCGCGGCTGGGTCATCGCCATCATCGTCGCGGCGCTTGTGACCTTGCTGTTCGGCGTGTACGGCGGGGTCCGCAGCCAGAACGGCTGCCCCAACGGCCCGTGTCATTGGGTCATCCCGACCGGGCCCGGCGGCGAGGGAGTGACCGACACCTTCTACTTCGTGCACCGTCCGCTGGCCGAAGACGGCAGCATTACCGTGGAGGTGACCTCGCTGAGGAGCGTGATGGAAACGGCCCTGACCCCGCAGGGACCGGCCCGCACCCAGCCCGCCCTGGTGCCGTGGTCGAAGGCGGGGCTGATCGTCACCGCGGGTCCCGGCCAGGGAGCGGCGTACGCGGCGGTCATGGTCACCGGCAGCCACGGCACCCGGATGCAGTGGAACTACACCGGCGACACCGCGGGGCCAGTGAAGGGGGCAGGAGAGGTGGGTGGGGTGTCCGCGGCATCGCCGCGCTGGCTGCGCTTGACCCGCACCGGTGACACCATTACCAGCTACGACTCCGCCGGCGGCACGAGCTGGACCACGATCGGCACCGTCACCCTGCCCGGTCTCGCATCGACCGCGCAGGCCGGTCTTTTCGCCACCTCCCCCGCCTCTTCGGCGCCGACGGGCTCGGGAATCAGCGGCGGGTCCAGCAGCGGTAACCCCACCGACACCACCGCCACCTTCGACCGCGTCAGCTTGCAGGGCGGCTGGCCGGGCAGCTCCTGGACCGGCACCTCGGTAAGCGGCGGCGGCAACTCCCCGTACACAACCGGTTCCGCGGCCGGGTATCACCAGGCTGACGGGGCCTTCACCGTCACCGGCTCCGGGGACATAGCGCCGGACGTCACCGACGGCACGCCCATCGATTCCTCGCTCGGGGGCATGTTCATCGGGCTGATCGCGCTGGTCGTGGTCGGCGCGCTGTTCATGGCCGCCGAGTACCGGCGGGGCCTGATCCGCGCCACGCTCGCCGCAAGCCCGCGGCGCGGCCGGACCCTGGCCGCCAAGGCCATCGTCCTCGGCGCGGTCAGCTTCGTCGCCGGGCTGGTCGGCGCCGCGGGCGCGATCTTGATCGGGACCCCGCTGCTGCGCGCCAACGGCAACACCATCTACCCGGTGACGACGCTCACCGAGGTGCGGGTGATCGCCGGAACCGCGGCGCTTGTCGCCGTCGCCGCCGTCTTCGCCCTCGGCGTCGGCGCCATCCTGCGGCACGGCGCCGGGGCGGTCACCGTCGTCATCACCGCGATCATCCTGCCCTATGTGCTGGCCGCGGCCTTCCCCGTGCTGCCGGCGGGCGCGGCGGACTGGCTGCTGCGGGTCACCCCGGCGGCCGGCTTCGCCATCAAGCAGACCATCCCGGCTTACCCGCAGGTGTTCGCCAGCTACACGCCAGTCCAGGGCTACTTCCCGCTAGCGCCGTGGGCCGGTTTCGCCGTGACCTGCTTGTGGGCGGCGGCAGCGCTGGCCGGCGCCGCCTTCCTGCTGCGCAGGAGGGACGCGTGAAGCACGTACTGCACGCGGAATGGACGAAGCTGCGCACCCTCGCGGGCACCAGCTGGCTGCTGCTCGCCGCCGCGGCGCTGACCGCGGCGGTCAGTGCCGCGGCCGCGGCGGCCACCCGGTGCCCGTCCGGTGGCTGCGCCGATGACCCGGCCAAGATCAGCCTGACCGGGATCTACCTCGGTCAGGCGGTTGTCGCGGTCCTCGCCGTGATGGCCGTCAGCGGCGAGTACGGCACCGGCATGATCCGCCTCACCCTGGCGGCAATGCCCCGCCGGGTCACCGTGCTTGCCGCCAAGGCAGCCGTCCTGACCGGCCTGGTCCTGGTCGCCGGCACGATCGCCGTCGGCGCGTCGCTGCTGGCCGGGCGGCTCATCCTGCCCGGCCACGGCATCGGCCCGGCCCACGGCTATCCGGCGCTGTCCCTCGGTGACGGGCCGGTGCTCCGCGCCGCGGCCGGGTCGGTCCTCTACCTCGCGCTGATCGCCCTGCTGGCCCTCGGCGCCGCCACCGCACTGCGGGAGGCCGCCGCGGCCATCGGTGTCGTCCTCGGGCTGCTCTACCTGTTCCCGGTCATCGCCGCCGTCGCCGGCAACGCGACCGTGTCGCGGCATCTTGAGC
>Ga0335075_10008163_pt1 | contig 16076 bp, 14 predicted proteins | sample Lox_Sample_24_FD_206723 | JGI IMG/M metagenome (GOLD analysis project Ga0335075, IMG submission 206723) | Soil microbial communities from Loxahatchee National Wildlife Refuge, Florida, United States - Lox_Sample_2.4 | ecosystem: Environmental > Terrestrial > Soil > Wetlands | place: USA... | reverse complement strand
CGCCACCACGCCGAAGGCCACGGCAAACAGCCCGAGAAAAATTGCAAACGCGCGCATGGACCGCCAGCAGCTGAGCGAAGGTGGCAAAGCCTAGCGCAAGAGGCCATCGCCCGCGAGCACGCCGAAGTCACTTGCGCGTGCAACCGCCTGCGCGCGCAACCTCCAATGCATAGTGCGACTTCAACGCATAGTGCGACTCCAACGCCTCACACGCGAGGATCACAACCCAGCGCGCGAACAGCGTGAATCTGCACAAACACGCAACCTTTGCGTCTGGCCTGTACGAATGCGCTCACCCCACAATGAAGGAACAACGGGCCCGGGATATTCTGCAGGCACTCGTCCAGGGCATCGACCCGATGACCGGCGAGGAGCTACCCTCCGGAACGATCATCCAGCACGCCGATGTTCTGCGCGCGCTGCTTGCAGGCGTAACTGCACTCGAGCAGTCAGTCACTCGCTCGCAACGACGCGCGCAACTACCCGGCAACGTCGGCCGCGCGTGGACCAAGGACGAGGAAGCGACGCTGATCGCGGCGTTCAAATCGGACGAGCCCCTGCCAGACATAGCGGTACGCCATGGCCGCACGCTACGCGCCATCGAGGCTCGCCTCGAGCGACTCGGCCTGCTCACCGCCGAGCAGCGCATCACCAACAACAGTTTCGCCACATCGGCAAAGGGAGGGACCAGCGGCGCGGGAGGTGCGGGGGGCTCGGAACCTCCGTAAGCTTGTGCGGATGTCATCCAGCTCGACAACGCGTGCGCTGCAGCCGCGAGGGCCCACGGGTCAGGGCGGCGGACCCGGCGGTCAGCCCGGAGGACCCGTGAGCCAGCCGGTCGTCATCTGGTTCGGCCGGGTCGGCGACCTGATTCTTCTGAGCACGCTCTTCGACATTCTCCACCGCCGGTACGGAAAGCCGTGCCGGCTGGTGGGAGCCGGCGTGTGGACGACGGAGATCTACCGCACCCATCGGGATGTCGCGGCAATCAGTTGCCTGCACCGCTACACGCCGTTCGTTTTTGACGTGGCCTGGTGGCGCGCGCTCTGGGCCCTGCGACGTAATCGATCCGGTCCGGTCTATGTCTGCGAGTACGACCCCCGCAAGCTCCAAAAAATCCGGCGGCTGCTCGCCTTCAGCGGCATCGCTCCGGAGCGCTGCCTGTTCATCACCGAGCAGCCGAGCTATCGCGAGGCACACTGGGTCGATCGCCTGGTGAGCTTCGGCCGCCTGACACCGCAAGCTGTGTCCGAGGCCGACTATCCCTGGCCTACGTTGAATCCGCCGTTGTGCGCCCCGCGTCTGGAGGTGGCCGCCGATTCCCGCGCGGAGTGCGCCACATGGATCGCAGCACAAGGTTGGGCAGGTCGGCCGTTGATCCTCGTGCAACCCGGCAACCGTCGCACCATGCGCGGCAATAAGCTCCGCATCTCCCCAGCGGATGACAAGGCGTGGCCCGTGGAGCGCTGGGCGGAGTTGCTGAGGCGGGTTCATGCGCACATGCCCGACGCGATCATCGTGTTATGTGGGGCGCCGCGAGAAACGTTGCTGCTCGGTTGGATTCACGCAGCCGTGCAAATGCCGACGGTTGTGTGCGCGGCAGAGATCCCGTTAGATCGCCTGCTCGCCCTCTGCGAAGCGAGTCACAGCATGATCTCTGTGGACACGGGACCCGCGCACGCTGCCGCGGCGCTGAGCCTGCCCCTGGTAGTCATGTTCGGTGGCCACTCACAGGCGGAATGGCTGCCGCGCAGCGCGTCGGGCTCGCCGGTCATCGGTATCGGCGGCCCGCCAGCCGCCACACGCCTCGACCAGATTTCAGCCGAGGCGGTCTTCCAAACATGGCTGACGCTACTGCAGCGAATGCACGGATCGCAGAAAGCAAGCGCAGGCACCGCATCCCAGGCCCGCGCTGCCGGTCAGCCGAACGACTCCGATTGAGCCATATCTGCTTGCGTGACGGCTGTGCCGCCCAGCGAGACGCCGCCCTTGCCGTTGCCGCGCGAGGCTCGAGCGCGCATGGACCACGCAAACTTCACGTGCCCAACAACGCCCTCCACTGCTCCGCAACGGTCCCGAGCCGAAACCGTGGGTCGGGGCCCACCTTGGGGCGCGCCCCAGATCGCCACGCCTGGATCCGCTCCGTGTAGGCATCAAACAACCCGAGCGCCGCAGTGACGCGCGCGGGCGCGGCCCGCCAACCCGGCGACACGTGAGTCAGGAGCGCCTCGTAGATCCGATGGGCCGCCGTCACCGGCAGTATCTGTTGCCGGTCGCCGATCACCTCCATCGCTGCCCCGCAGTCATGTGTCAACACCGGCGTTCCGAGAGCATTCGACTCCGCAAACACGAGCCCGAACGTCTCCGGAATGACAAAGTTCGGAAAAAACGTACACAACGCCGTGCGCACCTCTTCGTGCATGCGCGCCTGCGGCTGCGGACCGAGGTACTCGACACCGTCGATGACAACGGACTTACGGACCTTGTATCCGGGGTTCCCCACTACCAGGCGTAACTCCGGCAGCCGACGTCGCAGCGCCCGAAAGGCATCCAGGGCGAACTTCAGTCCCTTGTTGGGAGATGAAAAGAACACCAGCTTGTCCCGATCGACCGCCGAGCCATCGGGAGCCAACGCATCGTCTATCGGGTTGTAGATGGTATGCGTCCGCACGACGTCTTCCAGACGCATTACCCGTAACGCGCCGTCCACGCCGCGACGCTGCGAATCCGACACACACACGATCGTTGCCTTCACCTCCCGCAACAAGTCGGCCGTGGAGGCCAGCCACCCTGCCCGCTTCGAGCCGGGCTTGAGTTGATCGTGGAGCCACAGGTAGACGCGCGCATTCGGGTAGAGCTCGCGCACACGTGGCAATGCACGGGAATCGCGATTAATCACGACGCTGGTGATCTCGGGCATCTTCTCGGGCGGCCGATAGCGATCGTAAGCTTCCGTGCGATTGTGCTGAGCGACCAACGCTCCGAGCGCGTCGGCAACACGCGTAACGGTCGCCTCGGTTCCCCCCATGGCCTGCTGCCGTAGCGTCCGGCTGTCGTAAGGCTGCTGGCATGAGGGGTCGAAGAACAGCGTGTTGAGCATGTTTAGGCTTTCAGCCAACTTTCACCATGTCGAAGCGTTATTCTAAAGCCCCTCAACGAATAAGGATCGCACGTGGAAGGTCGGATCGGGCTGTCGGCCTGCATCATCACATACAACGAGGCCGACCGTATTGAGGCGTGTCTGCGCTCCCTGAGCTTCTGCGATGAGATCATCGTCGTCGATTCGCACTCCACGGATGCGACACGCGAGCTCGCTGGAAAACTCGGCGCCCGAGTGATCGAGCGCGACTGGCCCGGTTACCGCTCGCAGAAGCAGTTTGCCGTGGAAAGCGCGAGCAACGACTGGGTCCTGTGCCTCGACGCCGACGAACGACTCAGCGAGCCTTTGCGTCGTGAGATCGAGACGTTACGGGAAACCGGCTTCCCCCGCTTCTGCGGCTGGTCCGTGCCGCGCATCACCGATTACTTCGGTCGCTTCCTCCGACACGGCAACGCGTACCCCGACCGCCTCATCCGCCTCTTCGATCGCCGCCGGGGTGGCTGGATCGGTGAGGAGATCCACGAAAACACTCAGGTGGAGGGCCCCGTCGGCAAGCTCCACGGTCATCTCGAACACTTCTCCTACCGCAGCCTGACGGATCACCACAACCGCATGCAGCGCTACGCCGACCTCATGGCACAGGCTCTCTACCGACGGGGGAAGCGTTGCGGGTTGGGCAAGGTTCTGATCAATCCGCAGTGGCGGTTCTTCCGCGGTTATTTCCTGCGGCTCGGATTCCTCGACGGATGGCGCGGGCTCGTGTTCGCGCTCATAGAAGCCAACTACGTGCGGCGCAAGTACCTAGGGCTCTACATGCGTAGCAAGGGCTTACCGGCCTAAGCGCCCCAGATCCGCTGTGCGTAGCTCAGGAAGTTGCGCCCCAGGATCTTCTCGATGCGGCCCGTGGTGTAGCCGCGCTGCTGGAGCCGATCGGCAAGCTCACGAAATTGCCCGACACCGCGCAAATCGACGACAAACGGAAAGGTGTCGGGACGCTCGCCCTTTGCGCTGATCCCCGCCGCGCGCCGGGCGGCAATCTCGGCGGCGAGATGCGCCTTGTAGGCTTCGAGATCGTCAATCGGCGTAATCGTGCCGTCGGTTCCGATTCCGACATGGTCCTCACCGCAAATATTCACCGCGTGCTCGATATGGGCCACGACGTCGTCGGCCTTCGCATGTCCTGACGCATTGAGAAACGGCATGAAATAGATGCCGACAAATCCGCCCCCGGTCGCGACTAGACGCAACTCCTCGTCGGTCTTGTTGCGCGGCACGTCATTGAGAGCACGGCACCCGGTGTGATTGATCGAGATGGGCTGCTTCGAGATGCGGGCCGCCTCCAGACAGGTCTTCTCACCGCTGTGCGACAGGTCGACCATGACCCGGTTCGCGTTGAGCCGTTCCACGACCTCGCGACCCAACGGCGTCAGGCCCCGGTTCTGCGGCGCCATCGAGCCGTCACCCAACTGATTTGCCGGGTTGTAGGTGAGTTGGATCACCCGTACGCCCAGGTTGGCAAAGACGTCGACGCGCGCGGGATTGTTCCCCACCATTGCCGCGTTCTGGAATCCATAAATGATGCCGACCTTGTGTTCCGACTTGGCGCGCAGGATATCGGCAGCGCTGTAAACCTTGAGCAAATGCTCCGCGTTGGCACGTAGCCGCGCGTCCCATTCGCCGATCTCGGCGATGGTGTACTCGAACGGCTCCATGTCGCCGGCGACATAACCGAGCGTGACATTGATGGCCGTCAGACCGGAGGCCAATGCATCGTTGATCGCGCGCCTGTTGAGTACGAGGGCATCGGTCCCTTGCACCGCGGGACGCTGGGCCGGGTTAGGGCCGCCCGCGGGAGGATTGGGGTCGTCCAGGTCGCCCAGGGCGTTGATGATGAGCGCATCGCGCCAGGCCACCGTCGAGCGCGTAGCGCCAGTAGCCTGCGATCCAGGTGAGGCCGCATGCGTATCGCCACCAGCCGGCGGCGCAGGTGAAGTCGCACCCGCGCCCGTGACGGCAGCAGCCGATGCAACACCTAACGTCAATGCCACGAAATCACGCCTGTCAACCATCATCCGACACCCGCTTGATGAGCTCACCCAATCGCGCCAGCCGGGCCAGGGGCTCTGCGGCCTCGAGCAGACTGACCTTGTCCTCGAGACTCAACGGCAGAATCTCCGCCAACCGACATCCCACCCAGGAAGCATCCGTGAGCCTCGTCGGCACACTTGCATAGGGCTCCCCCAGCTCTGGCAGCACCTTGCGCACTAACTCCGCGAGATGCTGGTGCTCCTGCGGCACCTCGACATTGCCCTCCGGCGGCAGATACTCGATCTCCCCGAGATGCAGCCCGTCGGGCCGCTGCCAGCGGCGCAGCAGGCGGAATTTACGCTCGCCCTGGCACATGATTCCTAACAAGCCGTCCGGCAGCTTGCTGAAATCCACGATGCGCGCCGTGGTACCCACCTCAGCCGTCGCTGCAAGCGCGCCGACCTCCGCGCCGGAAAGAATCGCCACCACGCCGAAGGGACTCGACTCGCGCATGCAGCGGCCGATCATGTCGACGTAGCGCGGCTCGAAGATTCGCAGCGACAGCGGACCTTCTGGAAACAGAACGGTATTCAGGGGAAAGAGGGGCAGCTCCGTCACGCGTCCCGACTCGCCCAGGAGCCTGTCTGAGTGATGCTCGCCGTCACGAGGGCGACCCTGGCGAGCAGATTTTTTGCGATCGTTTCGCGCGCATAGCGGGGACTATGTAAGCGAAACGATCGCAAAAAAGATGCCGCCAGGGGCGGCCGCAGTAGGCGCAGCATTACTCAGACAGGCTCCCAGCACGCGAGCGCAGTTCCAGTTGCGCCAACAACTTCCCATGCAACCCACCGAACCCGCCGTTGCTCATGATGAGGACGTGGTCCCCAGCACGAGCCGACCTGGCGAGATCGCTCGCGAGCGAGTCGATGTCGCGACTCGAATGTCCGCGCGGTCCCAGAGCCGCTACGACGGCGTCCGTGTTCCAACCAATATCGGGCGGAGCGTAGAGCCACACCTCATCGGCATCCGACAGCGACGCCGCGAGGGTCTCCTGGTGCACGCCCATGCGCATGGTATTCGAGCGCGGCTCCAGCACGGCGATGATGCGAGCCTTCCCAACTCGACGGCGCAGGCCGTCCACGGTAGTCGTAATCGCGGTCGGATGATGCGCGAAGTCATCATAGACCCGAACCCCGCCGACCTCACCTCGGACCTGCATCCGGCGCGCCACTCCCTGAAACGATTGCAGCGCATCGATCGATTGCTCGACAGTCACGCCAGCGTGCCGCGCGGCCGCAATCGCGGCGAGGGCGTTCTCCATGTTGTGTGCGCCGATCAACGACCACTGCACGGTGCCACGCGGCTTACCCGCCTCGAGCACTTCAAACTGCGAATAGTCATCCACCGAACCCACAGGCTTCGCGGTCCACAGAGCATCCTTGCCGCCGGCACGCGCGAACCCTTCCAATGGAGTCCAACAACCCATGGCGAGAGTCTCACGCAGGCGCTCATCGCCGCTGTTCCACACGATCCGGCCACCGCCCGGGACGATGCGCACGAGGTGATGGAACTGCCGCTGGATCGAAGCCACGTCCGGGTAGATATCCGCGTGATCGTACTCGAGATTGTTGAGAATCGCGGTGCGCGGGCGGTAGTGCACGAATTTCGCCCGCTTGTCGAAAAACGCGGTGTCATACTCGTCCGCCTCGATGACGAAAAACGGCTCGCGGCCGAGCCGGGCGCTCGTGTCGAAGTTAGCCGGAACGCCGCCGATCAGAAACCCGGGAGCAAGCCCCGCGTGCTCCAGAATCCAGGTCAGCACCGAGGAGGTCGTGGTCTTGCCGTGAGTACCGGCGACCGCCAGGACCCAACGGTTCTTGAGAACCTCGCGTGCGAGCCACTCCGGGCCGGAGGTATAGGGAAGCCCACGCTCCAGCAAGGCCTCGACGACCGGGTACCCTCGGGTCATGACGTTGCCGACCACGACGATATCGGGCGCGGGATCGAGCTGCGCTGCCTCGAAGCCCTGGATGACGTCGATCCCGAGGGACTCGAGTTGGGTGCTCATCGGAGGATAGACGTTGCGATCCGAGCCGGTGACCCGGTGGCCCGCCGCGCGGGCGATGGCGGCGATCCCGCCCATGAAAGTGCCGCTGATTCCGAGAATATGAACGTGCATGTAGCTTCAGCTGGTCGGCCCAGCGGTAAGTTGAGGTGGGAACAGAGCGGACAGCACTATCTGTCCGACGACGATCTGCAGGATCACGAGAAACACACTCGCCGTACTCGACCATTCGAGCGCGGCCTTCAGGACGTGACTGTTGGCGGCAATCAGCCAGATGACCAGCATCAGCCAGATGAGCGCGACGGGCAGCTGCCAGGTGGGATCCTTAGCAAAGCGCGCCATCAGCCCGTTCGAAATGACCAACAGAGGCGAAAGCACGGCCTGGAACCCGAACACGGCCGTGGTCGTTTGTAGAATGCGCTCGGATCGTCCCATGACCCGCAGCAGCACGAAGTACCACACGAGTGTGAAGACCACATCGACCGTGAGTTCCGCCGGCCATCCCTCTATCGGAGGCATCAGGCTGCTCACCAGAGCGTTTATGCCGAAATACGCGACGACACTTATCCAGAGCAGCAGTGCGGAAGCCGGCAAGTCCTGCGGCCCGCGGCGAAGCAGCGCAATCTGGGTAAAGAGCTGAATGAGCTCCTTCATGGCTTTCGATACTTTCGTTTGACTCGCATAATGTGCCCGCCCGATTGTACAGGTCATCCTCAAAGCCGTTGCAGCCCATAGTCACGACACCCGCAGCCCTCGCCGAGCTTGGCGCGCAACTGGAGACGTTCGCGGCCATAGGCCTCGACACCGAATTTCTGCGGGAGCGCACTTATCGCGCCGAGCTTTGCCTCGTCCAGGTGTCTGCCACGAGCGACGCGAGCTGCGTCGACCCGCTGGCTCTCACCGATCTGTCTCCCCTGGCGCGCGTGCTCACGGCGCAAAGCACAATCAAGGTGATGCACGCCTCGAGGCAGGACATCGAGGTGCTTCTGCCGGTCACCGGTCTCGTGCGTCCGGTGTTTGATACGCAGATTGCCGCCGCGCTGACGGGACTGCCTGCACAGATCGGCTACGCTGAGCTGGTGAGACGCCTCATCGGACAGGATCTGGCGAAAACGCATACGCGGACTGACTGGTCCCGCAGGCCTCTTTCGCCGGAACAGATCGAATACGCGCTCGATGACGTGCGCTACCTCCTACCTCTGAAATCCCTGCTGGAAGATCAGTTGCAAAAACTCGGTCGGCTGCAGTGGCTCAGCGAAGAATTTGCAACATTAGAAGACGCACGCAGCTTCAGCACTGAGCCCGAACAGGCGTGGCTGCGGATCAAAGGGCTGCGCGGATTCGACGACGAGCGTCTGCGGCTCGCACAACGGCTTGCGGCATGGCGGGAAAGGCGCGCGATCGAACGCAATCGTCCGCGGGGCTGGATTCTGGACGACACGGCGCTCCGGGAGATCATCATCCAGGTGCCGAGATCCGTGCAGGAGCTGAGCGCTATCCCTGATGTACCCGCGGGTGTGGTGAAGCACTGCGGTGAGGACCTCCTCGGCTGTGTGCGCGCCGCGGAAATTTCGAACCCGCCCCCCACGCTGCCGGCGCGGCTGCGGCCGGACCCTTTGAAGGCCGCGCTGGTCAAAAAACTTGCGGCCCTCAACCAGGAGGTGGCCGCGGACCTCGGGCTGAGTCCCGAAATCCTGGCCACGCGGCGGGAGCTGGAACAACTCGCGGACGGACGCCAGGACGTTGGGGTACTCAAGGGCTGGCGTCGGGGTGTCATCGGCGAGCGCATGCTGGCGGCCCTGTGATGACTGACCCCGTGATTTCTGACCCTGTGATTTCTTACAATGGCCTGGGGTGTAGTCAGGGTATCCGTGAGGCATCGCCCTTGCTATCGTTGGCAGCCAATGAATGAGCCGGTACAACAACTCAGGGCCCTGCTCGACAGCGAGCGCAGCGCGCGGATCGAAGCCGAGCGCAGCGGCCGGCTGAAAGATGAATTCCTGGAAGCCCTGGGCCACGAGCTGCGTGCGCCGCTGAATGCGATTCTCGGCTGGTCGCGCCTGATGGAGCTCGGGCGCCTGGGCGTCGAGGAAACCCGCTCGGGCGGCCAGACGATTGCGCGTAATGCAAGGCTGTTGGCGCACATCGTGGACGACCTGCTCGACTTGAGCGCCGTGTCCACCGGAAAAATCCGCGTCGATCCCGAGGAAACGGATGTCTGCCAGATCGTCGAGGCGGCGATGGATATCCTGCAGCCATCGGCGGCGAGCAAGGGCGTCATTCTGGAAAAGCACCTGGCGCCGCCCGAATGCCTGGTCTTCGGCGACCCGCAACGGCTCCAACAGGTGGTCTGGCACCTGCTCAGCAACGCCATCAAATTCACGCCCCGTGGCGGCCGAGCGAAGGTCACGGTGCGTACCACGGGCGGCCAGTGCCAGATCGTCGTCAGCGATACCGGCGCCGGAATTGCCAGCGAGCTGCTGCCCTACGTATTCGATAGGTTCTGGCGTACTGAGGCGCCGGATGAGCATCGCTATTCCGGACTGGGCCTTGGATTGTCACTCGCCAAACGGCTCGTCGAGTTACACGGCGGCACGATTTCCGCGACCAGCGCCGGGTTGAACCATGGCGCCACTTTCACGGTGCTACTACCCCGAGTTGCTCCTCGCGCGAATGAGGAGGAGCCCTCGATCGAGTCCGCGGCCCATGAGCATATTGCCTCGGATGTTGCGCTCGCCCACGACATCAACCTGACTGGATTGCGAGTCCTGGTGGTCGACGACGAGCCGGATACGTTGGACCTGCTCCGGCGCGTATTGGGTGACAGCCAGGCGCAAGTGGCCGCGGCGCCGTCAGTGGAAGCCGCGCTCGCTACCCTGGGCGCCTTCAACCCTCACGTGTTGATCTCAGATGTGAGCATGCCGGGACGCGATGGCTACGAGCTCATCCGCGCGGTGCGCTCGACCACAGGGCCGGAGGACCTCCCGGCCGCCGCGCTCACCGCCTACTCGCGACCTGAGGATGCGGCTCGAGCCCGCGAGGCCGGCTTCCAGATGCACCTGTCGAAGCCGGTCGAGCCTTATGAGCTGGTGAAAGTCGTCGCCCAACTCGCCGGGCGGGATGCGACGCCGGCCCCTGTTGGGCTGGCCGACACGCACGCGACGGTTTGAGCGATTTTCGCGGGTTCCGTTGCCCGATGGCTGTCTGACATTCGGCGCGACGGGCCCGGCGCATACGGGGACCCGGTGGGGTCCGCGCGCAGGCTAACACAGCTTCCTAGCGCTTTCCGCGGCGCTTGGCGCCACCGGACTTCTTCGCCGGCGCCTTCTTCGCCGACGCCTTCTTGCCCGGTGCGGCTTTTTTGCCAGGAACGCTCTTAGCCATTGCCTTCCCGGAAGCCTTCTTCCCGGCAGCGCCTTTCTTGGCCGCGCCTTTCCTGGCCGCACCCTTCTGCACCGCATTTTTCCCGGCCGCCTTTTTCGCGGCGGTTTTCTTCGCGATGGGTCTCCTGGCGACCGCCTTCTGCGCCGCACTCTTCCTGGCGGCGGATTTCTTCCCCGCGGCCGAAGTCTTCTTCGCCGGCGCCTTCCGGGCAGGCGCTTTCTTCGCCGGCTCCGTTGCAGCAGGCTCCGTCGCACCAGGCTCGGCCGCGGAAGGCTCCGCCGCGGCAGCCTCGAACGCGGCGGGCGCGGACACCGACTCCAGCGCCAGCTCCAACCGCTGCGTCACCTCGTCGAGGTCACCTTCAGCATCGATCGAGCGCAGGATGCCTTTATCGCGATAGAAACTGATGAGCGGCTTGGTCTGCTCGTCATACACCCGCAATCGCTCGGCGACCGTCTCCTCCTTGTCGTCCGGACGTTGGAAAAGTCGGTGCGCACCGCCGGTCGTCGGGCAGATGTCCTTCTCCGCCTCGCCGGGCGGGGCTGTGAGGACGTTGAACACACGCTTGCAGTCCGCGCAGGTGCGGCGACCGGCGATACGCCGGGTTAGCTCCGCGTTATCGACGTCCATCTGCACGACGGCATCCAACGGCTTACCGAGCTCAGACAGCAGGGTATCGAGCGCGGCCGCCTGCGCGAGGTTGCGCGGGAACCCGTCGAGAATGAAACCGGGCTCAACATCAGCCTCTCCCAGACGCTCCCGAATCATTCCAAGGACGATGTCATCGTCGACCAGGCGACCCGCATCCATGACCTCCTTGACCTTGCGGCCGAGCTCCGTGTCCTTGGAACGGGTGACGCGCAGCAAGTCCCCCGTGGAGATCTGCGGGATGCCATGGCGCTCGACGAGACGTTGAGACTGGGTTCCCTTGCCGGAGCCGGGTGGCCCCAAAAGAACGATACGCATGATTTTCTTTGTGCTCTTCCCGGCGCGCAGCGCCGCTAAATCTAGCCGGCCGCTTCGACCGGCAGGAAAGTTGGCCGCAGGCCTGGATAAGCCCGATCCCTACCCCGAAAGGCTCGCCACGTTACCGGCCGCCCCATTAGAGGTCAAACGGGCCGACGGCCTTACCCACCGCGGGCAGCCAGTGCGATATCCTTCCGCGCCACCGAAATCGCCCGCCGGCCGCCACGGACACCCATGAAAAAGCCCGTCAGGAAAAACGCCTTTTACGCTCAATCAGGCGGAGTCTCCGCCGTCATCAATGCCTCCGCTTGCGGTGTCATCGAGACCGCAATGAAGCAATCCAGGTACATCGGCAAGGTGTACGCGGGACGGCACGGCATCATCGGCGCCCTCACCGAGGATCTCATCGACGTGAGTAAGGAAAGCGCCGCGACGATCCGCGGCCTGCGCTACACGCCGGCGGGCGCCTTCGGCTCGGCGCGATTCAAGCTCAAGGGCCTCGACCAGAACCGGGCCGAGTACGAGCGCCTGATCGAGATCTTCAAGGCGCACGACATTGGCTATTTCTTCTACAACGGCGGCAACGACTCCATGGACACCGCCCTCAAGGTCTCGCAGATCGGCGAGTCCCTGGGCTACCCCATCACCTGCGTCGGCGTGCCGAAAACGGTCGACAACGATCTCCCGCACACCGACTGCTGCCCGGGTTTCGGCTCGGTCGCCAAGTACATAGCGGTCTCCACCCGGGAAGCCGCCCTGGACGTAGCCTCCATGGCGCGCACCTCGACGAAGGTCTTCGTGATGGAGGTGATGGGGCGGCACGCCGGCTGGATCGCCGCCGCCGGCGGCCTCGCCGGTAACAAGCCGGAGGATGCGCCGCAGATCATCCTGTTCCCCGAAATCCCCTTCGAGCAGCAGAAGTTTCTCGACAAGGTAAAACAGTCCGTCACCGAGCAAGGATTTTGCGTCATCGTCGTCTCGGAAGGCGCGGCCACCGCGGACGGCAAGTTTCTTGCCGAGGCCGGCACCAAGGATGCTTTCGGCCACACACAGCTCGGCGGTGTCGCGCCCGTGGTAGCCAACATGGTGCGCGAGGCCCACGGCTATAAATTTCACTGGGCGGTTGCGGACTACCTGCAGCGCTCGGCACGCCACATTGCCTCGAAGGTCGACTCCGACCAGGCGTACGCGGTTGGCAAGGCCGCCGTCGAGCTCGCCGTGAAGGGTGTCAACGCGGTCATGCCCACGATCGTTCGCAAGGCCTCAAAGCCATACAAGTGGATCATCGGGCACGTACCGCTCGCGGAAGTCGCCAACAAGGAAAAGAAGCTTCCGCGCGAGTTCATCACCGAGGACGGCTTCGGCATCACCGCGGCCTGCCGACGCTATCTGCAACCGCTCGTGGCCGGCGAGGCTTATCCCCCCTACAAGGACGGGCTGCCTGACTATGTGAAAATCAAAGGCGCGCCCGTGCGCAAAAAGGTGAAGACCGACTTCAAGCTGTAGGACTGGAAAGCGGCCCGGCGGCCTCATGTTATAGTGCGCGCCGCTTTTTTGAGCGCACCGGTGACCGATAAACGGATCATCCGTGCCTGACAACGAACTCAAATTCTCGTGTCTTGAAATCTTAAACGTATCTGGTTGAGGGGAGATTCGCTGATGAGTGATCCCACCACGTGGCTGTGGCTTGCGATCGGTGCTGGTGTTCTCGCCGTGATCTACGGCGTGTTGTCGATGATGTCCATCCTGCGACTGCCCGCGGGCAACGCACGCATGCAGGAAATCGCAGCGGCCATTCAGGCCGGTGCCAAGGCCTACCTCAACCGCCAATACTCCACGATCCTGATCGTGGGCATCGTGTTGTTAGTCGCGATCGGCTTCTCGCCCATCGGTTGGCCGACCGCGGGCGGCTTCGCCATCGGTGCGATCCTGTCGGGTCTGACGGGCTACATCGGAATGAACATTTCCGTGCGCGCGAACGTCCGCACAGCGGAAGCGGCAACACGTGGACTCAACGCCGCACTTGCCGTCGCATTCCGCGGCGGTGCGATCACGGGAATGCTCGTGGTCGGCCTCGGTCTTCTCGGTGTCGCAGGTTACTTCGCCATCCTGCGGCAGGTGCCCTCCATCGGCCCTGACGGCGCGATCCACGCGCTGGTGGGCCTGGCCTTCGGCGGCTCGCTGATTTCGATCTTCGCGCGTCTCGGCGGCGGCATCTTCACGAAAGGCGCCGACGTTGGCGCGGACCTCGTCGGCAAGGTCGAAGCCGGCATCCCGGAAGACGACCCGCGCAACCCGGCGGTCATCGCCGACAACGTCGGCGACAACGTCGGTGACTGCGCCGGCATGGCCGCCGACCTGTTCGAAACCTACGCGGTTACGCTCGTCGCGACGATGGTGTTGGGAGGCTTGCTGTTCGCGAACCAGGGCGAAGGCTCCATCAACGCGATCATCTATCCGCTCGCGCTCGGCGCCGCATCCATCGTGTCCTCCATCATCGGCACATTCTTCGTCTCGACCGGCGAAGGCGGCAAGATCATGAACGCCCTCTACAAGGGTGTGATCGTCTCGGGCATCGTCTCGGCGATCGCGTTCTACTTCATCACCCACCAGCTCATGCCGACACAGGCCGGCTCGTTGTATGGATGCTCGCTCATCGGCCTGGGCCTGACCGCGGCGATGATCCTGATCACGGAGTACTACACCGCGACCGAATACAAACCGGTGCGCGGCATCGCCTCCGCCTCGCAGACGGGCCATGCCACGAACATGATCGCGGGACTGGGCCTGTCGATGAAAGCGACGGCGCTCCCGGTGCTCGCGGTGTGCGCGGCGATCTGGAGCGCATACCAACTCGGCCAGCAGCATGGAATCGGCTTGTACGGCATCGCAACAGCCGCCACGGCCATGTTGTCGATGACAGGCATGATCGTAGCCCTCGATGCATACGGCCCGATCACGGACAACGCGGGCGGCATCGCCGAGATGTCCGGCCTTCCGAAGAGCGTGCGTGATATCACCGACCCTCTGGATGCCGTAGGCAATACTACGAAAGCCGTTACCAAGGGCTATGCAATCGGCTCGGCCGGTCTGGCCGCGCTCGTTCTCTTCGCCGACTACACCCACAACCTCGAGTCGGTGGGCAAGCTCGTGGAATTCTCGCTCTCCGACCCTGCCGTCATCATCGGCCTGTTCATCGGAGGCATGGTGCCGTATCTCTTCGGCGCCATGGCGATGGAGGCCGTCGGCCGCGCCGCGGGCTCGGTGGTGAACGAGGTCCGCCGCCAGTTCCGGGAGATCAAGGGAATCATGGAAGGTACGGCGAAGCCCGACTACTCGCGTGCCGTGGACCTGCTCACGAAGGCCGCCATCGGCGAGATGATCATCCCCTCGCTGCTACCCATCCTCGTGCCGATCATCCTCGTATTCGTCCTCAATTTCCTCATGGGCCCGGGCTCCGGCATCAAGGCGCTCGGCGGCCTGCTGATCGGCACCATCGTGACCGGCCTGTTCGTGGCGATCTCCATGACCACGGGCGGCGGCGCGTGGGACAACGCCAAGAAATACATCGAGGAAGGGAATTTCGGCGGCAAGGGATCCGACGCGCACAAGGCGGCGGTCACGGGTGACACGGTGGGTGATCCGTACAAGGATACGGCGGGCCCGGCGATCAACCCGCTCATCAAGATCATCAATATTGTGGCGTTGCTGTTGGTGCCCCTGCTGTAGGAGCGCACGGTTGGGCGCAATCGCTTCTGCGTAATTCAGGCTCGTGGCGCGCGCGGTGCGCGCTCACGAGCGGCACCAGCACGATAAAGGCCCTCAGGTTGGATGGATGGCGCTCAAAAGCCGATGCAACACCATCGGCGAAGCCGGCTTCACCAGGTGATGATCGATGCTCGCCTCGCGCGAGCGGCGCCTGTCGGCCTCGTGGCCGAGGCCCGTCAGGGCAATGATCGTCGTCGAGGTTCCCTCCGGCATTGAGCGGATCCTTGCCGCCGCCTCCAGTCCGCTGAGCTCCGGCATGCTGATATCCATGAACACCACGGTAGGGCGCACCTGGCGAAACTTATCCAACGCCTCGCGCGGCCCATAAGCGGTGTGCACGTCGTGACCCATCAGTGACAGCATGAACGCGACAGCATCGGCCGAGTCCGCCTGGTCGTCGACGACCAATACCTTGAGCGGCGTCTCGGCATGAGGCACGTCTTCCATCATCGTCTCCCCGGATTCCCCACACAGTTCCCACACGGTTCTAGCTAAAGGCATAAGCCTGCCCGGTAGCAAGATTTGTGCGGGAGCCGGAACGCGTTTGGTACCTACGCAACAGGTTATGTCAAGCAGATAACGCCCGGCAGACCCAGGGGCCAGCGAAAATGCGTCCGAAGTGACGGAAAAACGCTACGCCCGACCGGCGCGGGACTCCGTCAGGACAGCGCTGACCAGCCGATTGAGTCGCGCACAATACGTGGCGACGGGCTCGATCCCCTCTGCCTGCTTACCCACCAGGGCGGTCGAGATCTCGGTGAGGCG
>Ga0335075_10008162_pt1 | contig 16077 bp, 15 predicted proteins | sample Lox_Sample_24_FD_206723 | JGI IMG/M metagenome (GOLD analysis project Ga0335075, IMG submission 206723) | Soil microbial communities from Loxahatchee National Wildlife Refuge, Florida, United States - Lox_Sample_2.4 | ecosystem: Environmental > Terrestrial > Soil > Wetlands | place: USA... | reverse complement strand
TGAGTCATTGACACTCTATCTCCCATGAGTCGCAGCTTGTGCGGGCCCTTTGCGCCTGCACATTATACGCGAGTAGCTTTCGGGCTACTGCTCAGGGTTTTGGTTCCGTGCAATGCCGAAGTCGAGTCACCAACAACCTTATCTTTCATACCGACCCTTCACTTCCATCAACACCATTTTTTTTTACTGACCGAACCCTACAGGCCAAGGAAGAAGTGACGGGAGCGTCGAACCCAAATCTCACTGACCCAGAAAAGTCAAAGAAGGGCGAAGGAATCAAGGACAGTGCCAAAATAGTTGTAAGTTGCTTCACATCGGTATTCAAGAATGGTGATGCTTTCAGGTCATCCCAAGCTGCACTGCTATCGAACATGAGCATCACTTTCATGATATCCGATATACTAGCCATCATCGCTGACTATTCTACGCGAACAGGGCACTGTGGATCCGGGACGTAATATAAGAAAGCCAGGAGATCCCGAGCATCCTGAGAAGATGGATAAGTCGGAAAAAGAAAAACCGTCGAATGTCAATCGTTGAATTACAAATGGACATAGCATCATCGAATTCAATAAGCGGCAGATCTGGCAGAGGAACCTTGCTATAAAAGCTGCATTTTCTTCCCCTAACAAATGTCGATTGTTCTTTTTCGGTTCTGCGGTAGCCATGCCAGGACCCTGTAGAAGCAGTTCCAAAGTGCCCCGTACATCGTGAATACAAATCATCTCTATGCAAATACAATGTGGATTGCCCACAATGATCCGGGTAACAAGACAAGCCGACGCTAGCCTCTCCTACTCGGAAATCCACTCACTAGATGCAGAGCAACTCCAAGGACAGCGGGATGCAGAATACCCCCGAACACGTCTATCCAGCATCTGCTCATGCCATTACGAGCATGACAAGTAGTGCACGCTACTCCTAACCCGACCGACATCGACATCGACTACGCCAACATCTCTTGCAGTAGACGCTGACAGCTGGCTGGGCTCCACCCACTTATCTCTTGAGGCTGTCAATTCTCCAATAGGGTCCTTCGCTCTTGGCTCCGCCTTGACGATCCATGAAAACCAATTTTTTTTTGGCAAAAGAACAATATGTAATTGCACAAGCCCCCTCAAAATAAAGTGATAAGAGCTGTAAGGAACTCCGTATATGGCGCTGAATCGCTAACGAATGTTGAAAGGATATGTGATCGAAGGCCCCGAGGTGACGGGGTATAAATTAACTTTCTTTTTGTCGAACGGAATGCCACATCCTCTACCATCAACGGTCTTTTTTCCTCTCCCTCGTGCTCCGCCTAAGCACATCGCCCTCCCCCTTAGCATTCTCCTCCGTCCCCAGCGGTTCCCCATTCACAAGCAGCGCCGGCTTCTTCGTCTCCCCCTCTAGCATCTTCTGGCCCATCGGCTCTCCTTCCGTTTCTTCTTCGTCTTCCTCCTCGTCATCACTCCTCTCATCCGACAGCCCTACCCTCATTATATAGTTCTTCGCAATCCGCAGTATCAAAAATAGCCAGAAGAGGTTGACAGCTTGCAAGCTGGCTAGCAACGCAAACGTAATGTATTGGCTGATCCAGCACTTGTACTGCTGCGTCTCCCAGTCTAGCTCAAAAGGACCGACAGTTCGGAATTTCGTGATGGTGGCCCAGAGGATGCAGAGGTTGAGGTAGTGGCGGAGGTAGATCCAGACGAAAATGAAGAGGCCAAAGTAGGGACCAACGATGACCGAGTCAAGGTAATTAAGGGTCTTGGAGGTCTAAGGGGGTCGAGGTCAGTGTATTAGATTTACTTCTCGACGGAGAAAGGAGCTTACCGCCAGGAAGAAATCACTGATATCGTGCGTGATGTAGACTGCAATGCCCATGTATGTGAAGTGGAAGCGGTAACTCAGCGCAATAAGTGCAAGCGTGATAATATGGTGGCCAACGAGCTCTTTGAAGTCCTTCCTCGGCTTCTCCAGCTGCAGCATGAGGACGATGGCTTGTTGGGACCAGTAACTCGCCTGCAGCAGATAATAGGCTTTGAAGACCGCTTCATGCGATCGGTGTGGGAATCCCTCAAACATGGCCGTCGTATCAAAGTACCAAAGTGGACCCCGCGACATCACGTATAGGCCGAAGGGCCCGAAGATCGCAAAGTACATGGCAGTGTACATCTGCTCCATAAATCGGCTTTGCTTGTTTCTGCCTCGAATGCCATACCAGAGGGCAAGTGGTCGGATGAGGCGCTGCATGAGGAACTCGCGCGTGAAGCTGAGGACGATGGTGTAGAAGGCGACGAAGGTGATGTCGTGGGGACCCTTGCCATACATCGCACGGCCATCATGCTCGCTCAAGGACTTTGGTGGGTCAAGAGGGTATCTGTGGTCTGAAGGGAGTTTATAGGAAAGGAAGATGGCTTTATAGACGGGGTTGGATTCTGTAGGGTTGACGGCATAGGCAGAGAGGACGATGAGGATGAGAATGAGAGGATTTAGCCAGGTGTGTTTGAAGGAGATCTGCTTCCATTTTCGCAAGAGAGAGCGTGCTTTCCGCCGTTTCGAGTGTGGGCGTAGGGCTTTTTCACGCGCCTTGATTTGCGTCGTTAGCAAATCAGTATACATTGGTGAAGGAACGGTCTCGCCTTACTGCTGCAGCGGCAGAATTAGGAGATATGGGACGTTGAAGAGTTGATATCGCAGGGGCGCTTGTATCTCCTCTGATATCCGCGCCCAGATTGGAGCTAGTTCTGCGAGGTCTACCCATTGTGACTTATATGGTCTTTAGTGTTGCTGGTTTCCAATCATCACTCGGGCTCTGCGTGGCCGCATACTCACGTTTTCGGGGCAAAGTTTGCATGTGCTTGGATTTAGCGGACGCGGCTTGGCATGGAGTCAGGGGGAAAACAATTCTGCCCGTGCGTACCCTCATGTCCAAAGGATATCATTCCAGACTGGGATCAGTATCGACTAAGTGAACCATGGCAGTCTAAAACAGTCTAAATGTCCTGGGTACAAAGTTGTCTTGCAAGGTCACGTAACGAGACCTAAATTGAGAGCTAGAATTTGTTGAATCAGACATTGATTATGACGAGTATAAGAACCTTTCCTACAAGAACACTGATCGTGCTGGGTTTTGTTCAAAGAGATCTCAAGTGAGTTCATCATTGCTTCTTCTGAAGGGTTGGTGTAATTGCTCTGAAATACACCGTTTACGAGTTCTACCTCAAATACACATTCCTGCTTTCTCGCATTACTGTCCAGCAGTGCTTTAGCCCCGTTCCGAGCCTTGTTCCATATGCATATCCAGAGCATGTCCCTCCGCCAACGCCATGCTTCGTCGTGCGCATATTAGTATACAGGTATATCGAGAACGCCGTAAGTCATTTAACGCCGGTCATCCATTCGCCTTCAGCCCCCAAAATTCATCGAGAAGACGGCATTGGTATCAAGAAACAAGGAAATATACAATCACAGCTTCCAATTAGATGCAAAACCGTTGTCTTGGTCATCGTTCGCATCGGCCATCTCCTTTAGCCATGCACATCCGAGGACATCGTCAGCATCCCAGCGCTTCTCAGGATCAGTTTCCAGACAGTTCTGTACAAGTTCAAAGGCGTCTTGTCCGCCTTTTTCCAGCAGCTTTTCTCTGTCCCAGTCGCCGGAAAGGATTGCTGCAGAGATCCGAGGGCGGAAAGAGTGGTAGAATGGACGGCTACCCACCACCATTGTATATACACAAACGCCATACGCCCACATATCGACAGCTGAACTGATCGTAGCCGTTTCGAGATTATTGGACATAGCAGCTCGCAACGTCTCAGGCGCGGCATAGTCGAGAGAACCACCGGCAAAAGCCAACGATGAAGTTTCAGCGGGACCAATGTTCTTATGGCGTTGCCTGTCTGCTGAGTGGAATATTGGACTTGGAGGGCCGGAACGGCTCGAATACCCGCCGTTGGAGATCCATTCTGCCATTCCAAAGTCACAAAGTCTGACATCACCGGGATCTGAGGTGGTGTCAAGGAGGCAATTCTCAAGCTTAACATCTCGGTGAGCCACCCGCGCATCGCAATGTAGATAACGGAGCGCAACGGCGAGTTGGTAAGAATATCGCTTTGCCAGGTCTATCGGCACTCCTGATCGATTCGATCGTACCAGGTCAAAAAGTGTGCCCCCAGTGTTAAGTGGGATAAAACAATAGGTTGCTTCGTCCGTATGCCAGACAGTCTCTAACGGCAGGATGTGGCGGTGGTGGAGAAGACGCCAGAGCTCCACTTCATGCGCAAACTCCGCTTGGAATTGCTCATTTTCTTCCGGTGATTTGTCTTTGACAGACTTGCGTACAATCTTAGCAGCCAATTTTCGTTGCCCACCGGAGGGACTCATCTGAGTCACTTCATGAATAGTCGAGAAGCCACCAAAACCGATCTGCCGCCCGAGTACGTAGTCATCTCCGATTGTCTGACCTTCCGATCCCGGAAATGCCGTGTCGACCGGAGACCCTGGCCCACTGCTTAGTGAGAAGCCTCTGAGCCATGACGAGGCCGCTGATCGAGGAGATTTTGCGGATGACGAGGTTGAACGACGAGAAGGTTGTCTTAGCGCTGATCGCATACTCTCCATCCGCTTAGAAAGCTCAGCAGTTTTCGCTCGATCTATGCCACGTCGACTCCGCTGCCAAGGAGTTGTCTCTTCGTATGAGGCAGGATACTTTGTTGGAGATTGCACGGTAGGCGATAGGAAGAAGTTTCGCTGGTCCTGTGGCGTGCGATCGCCGTCGGAGGAAGGTGAAACCGCAGACAGAGAGATCCCAGAGCTGGTTAAATCGGGTTGCGACTCCCTGGCCAGTTCGTCGACGGTAGATTGCAGGAGTGGGTGTCGAAGTTCTCCAATATGCGGCTGCAGGTTCTCGCCCATCTCTTCTGCATACTTCGGAAGTGGCTGCCCTGTAGTCTGATCATAATGGGTAAGGTCTGATTCACTGTGTGCTCGATGTGATTGAGACCTTTCGTCAGATGGAGCATGTAGAGGAGAGCGGCCCCGAGGCTGGAATTTCGTAGGCTTCTGGAGGGGCTCGTCCATGCTCTGGCGATGGCCAGAATCAAGGGTAACATGAGGATCAAAATTGATTGATGGTCGCCTGTTCGACAGGTAGTGGTCGATTGAGGCCTGTACGCTTGTAGGAGACTGTCTTCCGCCCTCGGTGGTTATATCATGCTCGTCAACCACCAATTCAGAGTTTGATCTGACTTTCTCGGGTTTCTGAAGAAGCTCGTCCATACTCTGATGGTCAGAATCAGGGGTAATATGAAAATCAAAATTGATTGATCGTTGCCTGTTCAACAGATAGTTGTCGATTGGAGAGGCCTGCGAAGTTGGAGGAGACTGTCTTCCACCCTCGGTGGTTATAGCATGCTCACCAGCCATCAACTCAGAGTTCAAGCTGACTTTGGTAGGATTCTGGAAAGGCTTCCGACGGCCAGATTCAGGGGTAGCATGAAGATCAAAGTTGATTGGCCGCCATCTATTGAATAGGTAGCTGCCGATCGAGGAGGCCTGTAAGTTTGTAGGAGGCAGTCTTCCATCCTCAACGGCTATATCATGCTTGTCAACCATGAACTCAGAGTTCAATCCGACTTTCGGAGGATCTTGGAGAGGCTCATCCATATTCTGGCGCTTGCCAGACTCAAGGGTAACATGAGGATCAAGATTGATTGATCGTTGCCCGTTTGAGAGGTAGTTGTCGATAGAGAAGGCCTGTAAGTTTGTAGGAGATCGTCCCCCACCCCCAACGATTACATCATGCTCGTCAACCATTAACTCAGAGTTCAATCCGACTTTCGTAGGATTCTGAAGAGGCTCATCCATATTTTGGCGATTGCCAGAATCAAGGGTAACATGAGAATCAAAATTGATTGACGGTTGTCCGTTTGGTGGGTGGTTGTTGATGGAGAAGGTATGTAAGTTTGGAGGAGACTGTCTTCCATCCTCAGTCGTTATGCCATGCTCATTGACCATTAACTCAGAGCCCAATCCGACTTTCGCAGGGTTCTGGAGAGACTTGTCCATGCTCTGATAATGATCAGAATCAAGGGTAATATGAGGATCAAAGTCGATTGATGGTTTCCCGTTTGATAGGTGGTTGTCGGTGAAGAAGGTATGTAAGTTTGTAGGAGACTGTCTTCCATCCTCAGTCGTTATGCCATGCTCATTGGCCATTAACTCAGAGTTCAATCCAACTTTCGCAGGGTTATGGAGGGGCTCGTCCATACTCTGATAATGGTCAGAATCAAGGGTAACATGAGGATCAAAATCGATTGATGGTCGCCTGTCCAATAGGTAGTTGTCGATTGGAGAGGCCTGTAAGTTTGTAGAAGACCGTCTTTCACCCTCAATTGTCATACCATGCTCATTGGCCATTCCATGCTCATTGGCCATTAACTCGGAGCTCAATCCGACTTTCGCCGGGCTCCGAAGGGGCTCGTCCATGCTCTGATAATGATCAGAGTCAAGGGTAACATGAGGTTCAAAATTGATCGACGGTCGTCCGTTCAATAGGTGGTCGTCGATGGAGGAGACCTGTAAGTTTGTAGGGGACCGTCTTCCACTCTCAACCTCTAACTCAGAGTTCAACCCGGATGTGATCTCAGAACTGCGGTATTTGTTGTCGTCTGGGAATTGTGCACCAAAGTTCCGCCCATCCCCAGATGATTGGATATGTAGCGATACTCCATCATGGTCCCTTGAAATAGAGTTTGCGCCAAAGTCTATGATACTCGTTTCTAGTCGCAGGTCTTGGAGGTGTTGGGTTGAATCAGCTGTTTCCATTCCCTCGGTACCGGAGGTAGGTTGACTTGGTCTTGTGGGGAGAAGGGTTTGGCAGCTGGCGCTTTCAAGCCCCCGTAAGAGGCAGGGTCGAAGGCTGCTAGGTTTGGTGATCTTGAAGGAGCTGGAGCCCGTTAATATAACGCGTAGGGGGAGAGATTTGTCGAACGGGTTCGTGCTTGCCTTCAAGGCTGTTCTCGCCGAATACATATGAGTGGCCGAGTAACGTTGAGATGGAAGATGAGCTCTTTGATTCAAGGCGAAGACTGCGTGTTTGTGGGCATTTGCGGAAGCGCAAAGACCACTAGTTCACATAGGGCACGTGGGCAGAGTTGAGGGCAAAGTAGAGGGCCTCGGGGCGGCCACTGCAGAGTGACGCGGTTGTAAGTCCTCCCGGCCAAGCCTCGGGATTTAACCCCCCGTATATAGGTCTTCTGCAGGCCTGCCCCCTGCACGCACAATACAACCTCACTACGAGCCAGCTTCCACGAAAAGTGGGACGGCAAATCCGCGAACTTCAAAGCTCCCCTTCCTTTCAGATCAACATGCCTCCAAAGTTTCTAAGAGTGTGGTCTATATTAAGCTCGTACTTTAGCAAATTTTCTACCTAGTGGCGCAAATTTGATGTCGTGCCTTAAATCCTAAAGGCACAGGATGCCATCTGCAAGTAAGTGAGAGGCCCCCCGAGTTTGTGGAAACCGCCCCGAGCGGTGAGCGTAAAAGACCCGCTAACAAATCCGCTAACAAGCCGATCGATCCTCGTCCTTTCTTGGCGTGTGCTTCAAAGAAGTTTTCCTAGGTAAGTGATTGACAGCTTCGGCAAAGCGATTCATGACTAGCGGTACGGGACTGAAATGATTGTAAGTTTGTGCTAACTGCCTCAAGCTAGAAATCTCCACTTTCAAAGCGCCCGAGATGTGTTTTCGTGTGGGATGAAATCGATCCTGATCATTGGATTGGTCTAGAAAAAGCAGCGTAGCCCGCACCCTTGCTAGATCCAAACTCTCAATCAATTCGCCTGGTACCCACAGCAAAGTCAAGAAGCCCTGTCTCTACCACTTTGCCCGCAGAGTTGTGTTTCATTGATGGGGGACGCTATGGGCAACGCAGGGAAATTGGATTCTCAATCATAAAGCAGCGCATTTTATGGGACGAAAAAGGGATATTGCAACGGAGAGCAGGAAAGAGAGCAGACAACTCTAACAGCCTTTCCCGGGGCTAGATGTCCTCTGTGTACGTCACATCGTTAGCAATGATTATCTCGGAAGGGTCAGGGTTTTGGGAGGAAAGGAGAAAGCGGGTCCTGGAGGACATCGATCTCTAGAAGAGCTCGAGCAACGGTCCCTGATTGCAATGTTTGCAGGAAGAAACTTACTCACGAAGCCCACTTCGATCACCCTGTCGGTCGGCACTCTCAAGTTCGCAATCTTCGTCCTTGTGTTGTCTCTGATCCACAAGAATATATGCAACAGTACTTTCCGGAAAATACCCGCTGAAGGCTTGATCTTCATTTGCTCTTTCCCAATGATGTAGAGCACCCGATGGCTGTAGGCCTCTTCTAGTTTGGCGAGTTCAGCGGAAAAGCTGTTGGCGCTACTTTTCTCTCCCGTGCTACTTTCGCCTTCTGTATTGCTGTCCTGTTCCTTGCTCTGGGGCGTGTTGCTGACATTAACAGCTGATGAAGCTGCGTTGTTGACAACTGTGCCTGATGGCAAATCGGGAACCTGGCCTTCTCCAACACGCTGCCCTTGCGTATTTACCGATCCAGTGATTGGGTTTAGCGGACCACGACCATTACCGCGCTGGACAACAAAGCTCCGTACCTGCTCATAGATAAGAGAGGCAAGGTCTGGAGTGATGACCTCGTCGTTGTACCCATGACGAACGATGAGTCGATAGCAATTGGGTATGCCAAGTCGGGATACGGTATAACGATCTTCTGGCGCGACCGATGGTTTCTCCAGCGGACGAAGATGGAAAAGGACAATAACTTCGGGCGCGGCGACAATTTTGATCACCCATTGGCTGAAGACTATTGGCGTCGTCTCGCCAGCCTTGTCGAAGAAGATGCCGAAACAGGGGATTGTGCTGAGAATACCACTGCCGTATCGGTCGGTAAGTTGAAGCTGGCCATCTTCTCGTTTTCTGAGCAAGTGCGAAGTTGGGAATCGATCCGCCGCTTCCGCAGCCCATTGCTGTTCTTTGCCGAATCGCCATAGGATGAAACAAGAAGCCACCAAACCGGCAAGCGTGAGTGTGAACCATGCGCCGTCAGGGACTTTTGTCAAGGCAGAAGATATGTAGGTACCATCCAGACATGCGATGGTCAGCCACGGGAAGAAAACCCAGTATGGCCGGATGCGCCAGACGAACATAGCTGCCAGGGAGACCATACACGTATCGAAAAATGTTACGAACATCACACAGACTCTGGACTTGCATTAGTGAGGAACTAAACACACCAACAGCGTCATCATACCCATAAGCATTTCCAAGGGAGGTCGTCTAAACAGCCTGTCAGGTCTCGCAAAGCTCTGAAATACAATGGGAGTCTCACGTTGTTATATATAGCCGCAACCAAAACAGTCCCGATCATGAGAAGCCAGTTCATCATTGGTACGTACAGCTGTCCATGAAAGATCTTCGATGTGTGGACCACCTTAATTTGTGGGAAGAAGGACAACTTCATGATTTGAGCCAAAAGCTAAATATGATCAATTTTCGCAAATGGCCGATGATTGAACAAGCTTCCTTACCTGGAACGTTGCTGTAATAATGGCTTGAGAAGCGACAATGGCAGCCAAGATAGCAATCACCAAAGAGGGATACAACATGCCTGGCGGGGCTGCATTGTAAAAGGGGTTTGAATATGCTGCTGGGTGGACGCTGATATACGCCGCTTGTCCAATATAGGCCAGGAGAAGGCAAGGGAAAGTGTAGCACAACCAACTGATCTGGATCGCTCTCATGCTGAAGGCTCCTAGGTCCGCGAACAGAGCTTCGACGCCTGTAAAGGCCAGCAGAACGCCTCCAAGCATCTTCCAGCCGTCCGTCTTGTGGCGTATCAAAAAATCGAAGGCGAAACCTGGATCAAAGGCCTTGAGCACCGAGTGATCGAATTGAACAAGATTATAGATACCGAAGGCGGCGTTAAAAGCGAGCCATATAATGACTATGGGGGCAAATGCACCAGCAATCTTGGTCGTGCCAAAGGGCTGGACCAGGAAGAGGAGGATCAAGATGGCAGCGGTAACCCCCACGACCGTTGCGTTTGAGATTGAAGGATCGACGACGTTGAGACCTTGCACAGCACCGAGGACCGACTGGGCCGGCGTCAAGACTCCGTCGGAGATGACCATAGACACGGCAAGGGCTCCAATGGTTTTGAGTAACCCTTTTGCGAATTTGCTCCTCTCGATACCATGGCGGATATGCCGGCCAGTGCGCTCAAGGTCACCAGACAGATGTCTTTTCATTTGTACAAGAGAAGCTTCGCGTGGGTCACGGTTCGCGATGTTGATCTACAGAGCTGGTTAGTTCTCCTCCGCCAGGACTGTGGACAGACAGTACATAACGGCTTAAGAGGGAATAGGTGCTGAAAGTTCCTCCTTCGCCATCATTGTCGGCATGCAGGATGATCAGAACATATTTGACGGTGACCATCATGGTGAGGCTCCAGATGATGATCGATAGAACTCCCACCAGGTCCTCGTAGTTTGGTGGTTCTCGAAAAGTCGAGGAGTATACGTAGAGTGGACTGGTCCCAATGTCACCGTAGATGACACCGATTGACTGATATGCAAGCCACAGCAGATATCTACCGTGGAAGACCTAGGCTACGTGAGAATTGTATCCAATGCAGATTTTGAATTCTCCGCCTTTACTTGTCTAGTCTTGTAGTCACCAGACTGCTGGAGGCCTGGATCATCATCCTCTGCATCCTTGTCTGCAAATCTTATGCTCCGCTTCTCCCTTGTCGACGTCCGCGACAGATCGCGCATATTGTATATGCCATCGTTGAACGCGATATTGGACACCTCGCCAGTGGATCTTGTGGCGTGTAAGGGGTGTACAGTGTCTGCGATCCGGATTGAAGTCATAGTGCCCTCCGCTTTCATGCAATCAGAGCCGAAGAAGGAGCAGAGCAGAATAAGTCTGAGCAGATCGTAAGGTTCCCAAGGCAGTGGTATTGTGCTTTCGAACGGCTGCGCTCGCCCGACTTTTTTTCCTCTTCTTTTTCGTGGGTGGCGGGGTAGAATGCGATTACATACCTTTCCTACTCCACTGCTGGACTAGCTTCGGAAGGCGGCGCGGCTCGCACACACCAACAACAGCGAAACAAGCGCCGCTTGGCCTTGACTAAGGACCATTTTCTCCTGAACTGTTCCCAATGTTGGAGGAATCGCGACGCGGAGGAACATCCCCGATATTCAGTCTTTTCGATCAACCTTCACGCAGGAGCCTTTTCCTCGGTACTCTCTCTGTTCGTACCTGTCCCAAAGCTTCGCCCGTCTCTGTCGCTCATTCACCATCTCGCTCGCGTTGTCTCCCGCAAACATCAAATCCGGTTTTCCAAAGAAGTCACCCTCGCCGCCCATCCCTGCATATCATTGCCACACGAACAAAAACCAATAACGATTGAGAGAATTGCAACTGTCAGACACTTCTCGAGAGAACAAAACCCTCATTTTTTAACTCCATGCGCCGGACTCGCTCATCGCAGTCGAGGGCCACACCCAGCCCCCACTTGTTGCGACTCTCTGTTCATTTCACTCCACAAGCGTTATGATGGCGACCCTAAAACCACAACTCATTCGTGCAGGTATGCTGCCTCGATTGCGAGACTAGGACCTCATTCAGATGCCTAAGCTAACTCGTACTCGTCATAGACACTCTTGACTTGCAAGACCAGGACGCGCCTTCTGCGAAGGACCACACGCGACAGCCTACACATCCTGCGCCTTATGGCACGGGCCCCGCCGCTCCTCATCAGAGTCAGACCCTTCGAAAAGCCGAGCATGAGGCGCAGCGCGAACAAAAGCTCAGTCCGACGGTCAGCCCCAGACAGTCTGATGAGCGCGTGCGTGCAAGGTACCCAGATGAGCCGGACTTCTACGATGATCACGAAGACAGCGAACACCATGACCACTCTACACCGCATGAAAACCTTGTTGGAGAGCTAGATCATGATAGAGGCCATGAAGATGGCGACATGGGGGATCAAGGCGACGACGATAGCGAGGATGACATGATGGACAAAATTTCAAGCTCGCCCTCCATTGACGATGGTAAATATGCCCTTCCCGTTATGTGGCCCCCGCGCAGGGACTCCATGCATTCAGGAGCTACCTATTCTGCTTTTTCGACGCCGACTCGAGGCAAACAATGTTCTTCCCCTTTTGCTTCTACCCCTGAATATTTCCCCTTGTCAATCATTCAAGAGCAGGACGGTCACCCGGAAAGTCATCAAGGTGGGTATACTGGATTCGATGACTATCACTTCGACCTCGACTTTCGAGATATTGGCCGTTACCTGCTACCAGTAGATGATCCTGTCCTCGATAACCGCTTCGACTATGCCGAAGAAACGATGCCCTACGACGACCACGCAGACGACTCCGACTGGGAGGATGAAGACGACAGCCTTTCGCCGAACATTGAATCAAGTTCTGATGATGACACCGGAAGCTTTCCTTTTACTAGCAATACCCGTTTCATTGACTCTGGATGGGGAGGCGAGTGCTTACGAGAAATAGAGGACATCGACTTCGAATTCGTGTATGCTCTGCATACATTCGTTGCAACTGTCGAAGGGCAGGCCAATGCAACCAAAGGCGATACAATGGTCTTATTGGACGATAGCAACAGTTATTGGTGGCTTGTGCGTGTCGTGAAGGATGGAAGTATAGGTTAGACACGATTCGATCCAAATACCCTCATGTTCAGAGTCCTAATCCTATTTCCAGGCTACCTACCTGCCGAACATATCGAGACGCCCACGGAGAGATTAGCTCGCCTGAATAAGCATAGGAATATTGATGTAGGAAATTAGATCCATTGACAAGATCACGCTGACAGATGCATTTAGCTTTCAGCAACTATGCTTGGAGATAACCCAGAAAAGTCCAAGAATCCGCTCAAGAAGGCCATGAGACGACGCAACGCAAAGACTGTTCAGTTCGCCGCGCCGCAGTATTTCGAGCCATCTGACTTTGATTATTCTGACGAGGAAGACGAGGGTCAGGAGAGGCAGCTCGAACAAGGTGACAGTAGTCTCCAGGGGCAGGAGCAGGAGCAGGATGCTAAGCAAGGAAATGGCACAGAAACTGCGGCTGTCGCTCCACTGAAGGTCGATACACAACAAAGTGGGCCAGTGACCAATGGCATTCACAGAACCCAAAGCAACGAAAGCATGGACAGTGAAAAGGCAGCTAGCCCTGAGAAGCCACTGCCATCAGAAGCAACTACCACAAATGAGGCCCAGGATGACTTAAACTTACGCCCAAGAAATCGCATCGCCCGAAACACGGATTCGTTCTATAAGGACGATAGCGTCGAGACGAAGAAAATCAGCCTTACCCCAAGGTTACTCAGAGGAGACTCGGATGCTAACGCTCCATCAGAGCAACCAGAGGGGCGAGAGAAGGCAAGCCTCGAGACGTTTGACAGGATCGTCGGTGCAGACAACGAAAAGCCCAAAGACGACAAGAAGAAGAAAGAAAAGAAGGGGATGCTGAGCGGGTTGTTCAAACGTAAAGATAAGAAGGCGAAGCCCGGCGAAAGCGAGGTCGATGATGCGGAAAAGATCTCGGAAGACTCCGCCAGAGTGTCACCACAGTCGAGAGAGTCTCAAGAATCGCTGTCGGGCAGGCTTGCCACTTTACCTCAACGACAGTCAAGTAAGTTACATAAGCAACCTCCTACGAAGGCTGCGGCAAAGATCTCCCCTGTTCAGGACGGCTTCCAGCAGAGAGAAACTCTGTCGACTACGAACGCAGACCCGAAGAGTTCAACGGCACCAGAAGCCCAAAGCTATCCCAACACAGTGCAAGCTAGCATCTCCGATCCGTCAAACAGACAGGGAAGCTATGGCGATCAACCCACAACTCAAGGGAATGCCCAAGCCGAGTGGAATTCGCCTGCGGAGAAGAAGTCCTTCTTCTCGCCTATCACAACAGCGCTTAGACCTTCGCCTTCGAATGCATCGTTGGAAGGTGAACCAGCTGTCAAAGCTGTTTATGCGAAGAAGGCCAAACACCGCTTTGAAATTGACGCTACAGACTCTGAAGACGAGGCGACACCCACTACTGCAACGAAGCTGGACCAGAGCATCTCGCCATCGGATTCAGGGCATCCTCAGGATCGACAGCCAGATCCACGGCAAGAGTCACTAGCTCAAGAATCACCTATAGAGGAGCCGAAGGAGGCTCCTCCACCTCCTCCGTCACAGCCACCTCCGCCTCTGGTTGACCTCTCTTCGACGTCAGAACCCGCGCCAATATCACCTCCATCTCCATCACAATCATCCTCGCCGTCCTTAATTGATGTTGATACTGGAAATGACGTTGACCGATCCACAAACGATACAACAACTTCTCTTCGTGCTGACGCTTACACACCGTCCACCACTCGATCTACTCCTACTTGGTCAGATGCCTCTCTGCGAAACTACATGGATAATAGCCAGGACATCCGCGATCTGCTCATTATTGTACATGACAAATCAAACATTGTGCCAGCGGGGCCCGATCACCCCATGATGGGGAATCTCTTTGTGACGGAAAAGGGCCGTTTAGCGGAGATGCAGGCAACACTTGATTCAATGTTGACAGGCTGGCTGTCTCGGAAAAACTCGACATTACTGTCAAGATGAGTGCTATTGTATCAACGATCGCACTTTTCGATACGCGAATCTTAGTCAACCGGTTGGGGGCCTTGTTCGTGGCGTTTATCGTTACTTCATCGTGTGGCTTTTGACGACGGTGACAGGCGAAAGACATTGTACATTACGATATTAGCATGTGTGATATGAGCCCGAGAAAGGACTGCAGGACTCTACGGTAAGGTTGCATTTACCTTGGTTAAGGCGTTCTCGGGGCATGGTGAGCTTCGTGAGCTGTGTCTCATAGTTGTATCTATTTAGCCACATATGTACAAGATACAAGGTCGACGACCTTGAAATCGCACAGTCATCAAAAGGCTACTGCAAGTAACGAAGTCCCTACGGTGACAGAGGTTACTCGTCCTCGATAGCTTCTTCGGCTCATGGATGTTTTGTGGAGTGGATGGAAGAGGAAAGGCCTGGCCTGAGGGATTTTTGTCCATAGCTGTTTTAAATTCCGGACTTGTAACTGTATTACTGGGTGCGCTCAGGACAACATGTCCCACATTCTACTAGAGCTTGAATGCAGCGTCTTTCTGGTGGATAGGATGCACGGTGCTCCATCTACGTCCCCATCTCTGGCCCAAATCACGTTACGTAGGTTGATCCAGCTGCCTCCGCGCTATGTGAGGTATTTACTCCTACTCGGCCATCCCCGACGCATGTGCCTCAAAAACGAAAATCGCGCATGGCCCACCTATTCTGCTCGAGCCGCCATATGTCGGGGCAGGTGAGGTGAGAAATTGCGACTGCTACATGGCGATCGTGAAGTGACCTTCCCCACTCCGTTCTGTCGTCTAATGGCATTATGTCATAATTCCTTGGGGCGACGACCTGCTCGCTGCCCTTGTAAAATGCCTCGACAACACGTAAAAGAATCCTGCTACGCGCCCCCTATTCCTTATCCTTCGCATACCGCAATTGCTTCTACGGCTTGAACTTCATCGTTCGTACAGCTTGTCAAAGACTGGTCACCAAATAATCCCAAAGCCCTGCAATGGACGAAGTTATGGATTCGCAAGCTTCCGTACCGGTAGAAGCAAGAGAGCTATCTAAAGTCTCGCGCATCCAGTATGCAAAAGATGTCGAATCTGGTCCGCGCCCTGGCAGGACGAACCGGGGCTCTTTATTGCCCACACGCAGGAACTCGTCAGATATCTTGTCTATTAGCTCACTGTCCAGAAGCCGTTCAATCGATCCAGCCAACATTTTGCCCATTCAGTATCGGACCATGTAAGCGCAAGAAATGAATGTACGGGTGGCTTTGGCTGAGATTTCTTGAGCTCTTTCAACATCGAGGAAAAGTAAAGCCAGAGAATCTCAAAGCATCGAGAAGCATAAGAAAACCGACATTGGTAAGAGATGTTGCTCCTCACCAAGGTATGGTG
>Ga0335075_10008160_pt1 | contig 16078 bp, 9 predicted proteins | sample Lox_Sample_24_FD_206723 | JGI IMG/M metagenome (GOLD analysis project Ga0335075, IMG submission 206723) | Soil microbial communities from Loxahatchee National Wildlife Refuge, Florida, United States - Lox_Sample_2.4 | ecosystem: Environmental > Terrestrial > Soil > Wetlands | place: USA: Florida... | reverse complement strand
ATCCGCTTCGGAGCCGGGAACATCGAGGTAGCTGCCTACCTCATGCCGATCAGGCATGACGGACTGGGCGGCACCCTCAAGAGCCTGGAGAGACTTCTTGGTGATTCCCGGACTCACATTCGTCAACCGGCGCACTGCCGGGAGGCTACCTCTGCACAGTCGCGGTCACCACAGGTTCAGCAGCGTCACGAAGTCGGCGGGTGCGGGGAGCGGGGGTGACGGCCCGTCGTCCCGTCTGTGTGGAACGGGGATGTCGGTACGCATGCGGGCGAGGTCCCGCCATCGGATGACGGTTGCGAGGTTGTCGAGGACGCGTTGCCCGGTCCGGCCGGTCAGCTGGCCGGAGCCCCGGAGATCCTCCAAGCGCAGGCCGCCCTGGAGAAGCCTGGCTGCGGTGACCGGGCCGATGCCGGGGACGTCCTTGATCCCGTCGGAGGGATCGCCTGTCAAGCCGACCCGGCAGCACCAGGCGCCGGGGGGCACCCCGTAGCGAGCCTCTATCTGCTTGGGCCTGGAGGACACGGAACAGGTGGCGTCGACCAGCAGCGAGCCGTCGCCCGTCACGCCGACCAGGGCGCGGAGCTTGTCGGCGACGCTCTTGGAAGCTTCGAGGACGGCGTGGAAGTAGTTCTGCTGCAGCAGCTCGGCGCGGCAGAAGTGCAGCACGTCAGGGTGGACGTCGCGGTGGGCCAGCCTCGCGCGCAGGTCATCGGCGCGCTGCTGCGCCTCGCCGAGCGTCGTCGCCCGCCACGCGGTGCCGACCTTGCCTTCTTTCAGGACCTGGACCCGGACAGCAGCAGCCGCTCGTTGACGCGTGCTCTGGCCGCGTCAAACTCTGCCTGGGACGCGAACCGCACCGGGGCCATGACCTCGGCGACCAGTCGGATCAGCGGTCGGCCGTCCCGCTGCTCGTTCTGCCTGTCGGCGACCGCGTTGAACAGCCGCACTCACTTGCTGTTCTGCCCGTCACCGGGACGCTCGGTCGCCTTCAGGGCTACGAGGAGGTTCGGGATCTGCGAGCCGGTCACCGCGTCGGCGAGGGCCCTACAGACCTGCTCGGTCACCTGCACAGAGAACGGGGGGACGGTCACGGTCGTTGCCATGCCGGGCACTATCTCACACCCGGTCCGTTCCCGTGGCGGCCGTGATGCGCTCCTGCACTGCCCAGCTCCCGCGCCCCCGGCCGACGCCGACCGGGTGATCGTCATTCCCGGAGCGGTCATCGATCGCCCGCGCCAGGGAGGCCAGTGTCGACCTGCTCGTCCTCGGCGACAGCTACATCGGTTACCGCTCCGCCGGCAGCGAGGCTGTCCTCACCGACGACCGGCTTGACCGCGCGCGGGAGGCTTGCGCTTGAGGGGCGGCGACGACCAGCCGTAGCGCGGGCCGCTGACCTTCCGCGAGCCCGAGGAGATCTGCTACCTCAGCGGGGGGGAGGCAGAGTCCCTGGGCGAGGACGTTCTCGTCGATGCCACGGTCTCGTACCAGGTCGAGTGCCGAGGAGAGCATCGCCGGCCATTCGCCCTGGTAGTCCAGGGCTGGCTCCTGGCGGCGCCAGCCGAGGTCGGTGATTGCGGCCATGCCCCGCTTGTAGGTGCTCTGGCTGATCGTTCCCAGTTCCTGAGAGCGCCGCAGTAGGGCCTGGACGGAGACACCCCACTGCTGCTGGAGTTCTATGAGCTGGGCGAGGTCGAGCCGACGGGGGAGCAGGTGAAGGATATCACCGGCTGGCATGAGCAGCTCTGCCGCGAACCTGTCGGCCTCGCGCTCATGCCCTGCGTCGCCTGGGGCTGGCTGGGAGTGCAGGATGAGGTGCCCGAGCTCGTGGGCGGCGCTGAACCTGCGCCGCAAGACGTTGCCGCGCTCGGCGCTAAGGCACATGACGGGTCGGTCGAGCCTGGCGGGCCAGCTGGAGAACGCAGCGATGTGCTCGCTTGAGCCGAACCGGGCGACAGCGACTGCGACGCCGTGCATCTCGATCTGGCGCAGGAGGTACGGGAGGGGGCCGCGGGGCAGGCCCCAGGCTGCGCGGAGAGCCCGCGCGGAGTCCTCAGAACCCTGGCCGCCCTGCGGGACCAGAGCAGCAGGCTCTTTGCACAAAGTATCTGGGGATCGGAGAGCAGATCGGCGATCTTCGACAAGACGCGGCGCTGGCAGGCTAACGCCAGGCAAGCGAACTGCCCGGGACAGGACGATTACGAGCTCGGCGAAGTGGGAGATGGTGGCGAGGGCCTGGTGACGCTCGTACTGCCGCGTAGAGCGCAGCGAGCGGAAGTGCGCCTCTGCCGCGGCGAGGGGGAGGACGGGACGCCCTGCCGCGAAATAGCCGGCTGGCAGGCCGAGGTGCATCGCGAGCAGGTTGAGGGACGCGGCTGACGGTCGGGCCTGGCCGAGCTCGTACTGGGTGATCGCGGCGGCGCTCAGCCCGGCGAGCTCGGCCAGCCTGCGCTTCGTCCAGCCGTTCCGGTGGCGTGCCAGCGCTAGGCGGCGCGGGTCGAAGGCCGCCGCCGCTGCCTCCGGCGCGTCTACAGAGCCTTCCGGGGCCGGCAGGGACAGGAGTCCGGCGCCTGCGGCGTGCGGGCTCGCCGGATCCCGTAGACGGCGGTCGGACGGCACAGATCTCCCTCTTCTAGTCATGTCGCCCCTATGATGCTCGCACCGCCGGGAGCGGGCCGGCCGGGGGTGGCAGTCCCCGGGGACCGTGGTGCGCCGGCCGAACACGGCCATCCGGGTTCCGTGACCGTCACCCTGCCCAGCCCCGATCGGCACAGGTCGGCCCGGGACGCGGTCGTGCCGTGCCCCGGCTGCAGGTCTTGCGGTCAGAGATCGTCATCCTCCTCGATGTCGTCTTCGTCGTCCATGTCGCCTTCCGCCGCGTCGCCTGGGGGCAGGCCTGTGCCCGGGTTGCCGGTGTCGGCGAACAGGCTGGCCGGGTCGAGCCGGGAATCGCTGTCCAGCAGCTCCAGGCCGAAGGCTGGCGGCGGCTGGGTCCCCGTAAGCGAGGGGAGGTCGAAGCTGTGGCGCGGCGGTTCCTTGTCGTCGTCCACGCCTGGGAGGGCGAACGCCTGCCCCTGGGTGATGTCGAGGTCCTCGACAGGCTCGTCAAAGGACAGCCTGCCATCGGAGTCGAGGTACGGTGTGCCGAAGAACGCTCGCTCAAGGCCGGTCACTCGGTTCCCCGCCCACCCAAGGAACGCGATTCTCGAGATGGGGATCTCCGGGAGATTCGGGAAGTTCAGGACCCCCTGGCTCCGCGGGGCGCGGCGCGCTAGCTGGTCGCGGAGCCAGCCTGAGCGCAGGGCCAGGCTCTGGTGGCGCTCGGCGCTGAAATCGCCGTACCTGTAGACGTAGAGGGCGGCGTTCCCGAACTCAATGAGGAACGGCTCGCCGAACTCCTCATCGGGCCTGTGGACCTTCGCGTAGGGGACCCTGGCCTCGACCGCCGTGCCGAGTGTGGAGCACAGGCAGTAGTACCTGTCGGTGCCGTAGGTGGTGTTGTTGGTCCAGGTCGCCTGCCGGTACCGCCAGCTTGCCTGGGCGTGAGCGTTGTGCAGGCAGCGCACCGAGTAGGCGCGCAGCACCTGTGCGGCCTGCGGCCCGAAAAGCGCGTCGAGCCAGTTCTCATCACCGGCCGGCGTAAATGACATGCGGTTCCCTTCTGCGAGACGCAGGGTGAATCTGAGCCCCGGAAAGAGATGATCTCACTTGATTTCACCGCACGCACGGATCAGCCGCGCCGGCGTGTCGCGGCATCGTAAGGGGCATGCCCCTGGCGAGTGCCTTACGCGAAGGCGCCCTGCGGCATCAGCGTAGGGCGCTGATGGCCACACGCGACCGCGGGATGCGGGGCGGCCGTAGAGTTACGCCGTGCCGCCTCGTATCGCAGACCAGCTCGGCGTCCTGGCCGGGGGCTGCAGTATCGTGCAGGTAACCCGCGCGGGCGGGCCCGATGACGGCTGGGCGGTTGACGCCTGGACGCTGGATGCCGGCGACATCGAAAGGCTCCTAGACGCCTACCAGGGGCTGCTGGTGCCCTCATATGACCAGAACGTGCAGGAGCTGCTGCGAGGCCGGGGGATCGACCTGGATGCCCTTCTCGTGGACGAGGCCGGAGCACGGGACATGATCACCCGTGCCGACCTGTGCGAGCTGGCCGCCGCCGCATCCCTGCTGGCCGCGAGCGGCTGGCCCGCACGCCGACTGCACATGCCCAACATCCCGAAGGGCTCCCGGAAGAAAAGCGAGTCCGGCATCGATGCGATCTCGACCACGCTGCACCCTGACCAGACGGGCGACCTGATTCCAAGTGAGCTGCTTCTGCTGGCCAGTGTCAAGCACACACTCGCGTCCGCGGCATCGCTGCGCTACGCGCTCGTGACCTCGGTGATCCAGGAGTTCACCCAGGTCTACCTCACAACCCAGCTTCGCGTCTACGAAGAGCGCCTGCGCCTGATCGAGCCAGGACTGACCACAGAGCGGCTCTTCCTGTTCCTCGACGGGTTCCCTGACGCCGATCATCTGCGTATCGTCGCGGTAGCAGTCGTGGACCCTGGCATGGAACAGGACCTCGCCGCGCAGCTGCTGAAACTGCCGGACGTGCCGGATGGCGTGTACTCGATGCGGATCCTGTATGTGCCAGGGCTCGCCGGCCTGCACGAGAGGGCCGTCTAGTGGACGTGTCGAAGGTTCGCGACCAGCAGCGGCTGCTGCGCCGGTCGCGCATCCGGCACGTCCTGGCGGTCGACGACGATCTGGCCACTCAGGCCGCACGCCGTGACAGGCTCATGGGCCCACTCGCCGCGGCAGCCAGCCGGCCCCGCGTGGAGTTCGGTGCGGCCGGCGAAGATCTCATCGATCTCGCCGTAGCGGTCAGCCTGGTCGACGCCCCGGAGCCGCCGACGGACTCGGTCTCGGCGATGGCGCTCACCATGATGATCCTCGCGGCTGACGGCCAGTTCGCCAGGCTGCGCGCGATGAACGGCCGCCTGGGCGAGCTGGCAGGGAAGCTGGACGCTGCACGGCCGTTCCTGAGTGCCACCCTGCAGACCCTCGCGGACGTGACTGCAGGCCGGTTCGCTCCCGCGCGTGCCCGGCTGGCCAGTACGCTCGGAGGCCGGGGGGACCAGCCACCGGGACGGCCACCCCGTACCGCTGAGCAGCTCAGCGACGTGCTGTTCGCGGCTGCGACCAGGGAATGGCTCACCGGGGAGGGCCTAGGCCTTGCCCGCGATGCAAGGGACCTTGCCATCGGCCGGGGAGACGGCGCGCTCCTAGCCCTGACAGACCTCCTGATTACTCTCGGGACCGCCGTCGACACCGCCAGCCTGCGCGACGCCCTGGTGCGCGCCGACCTCGACGTGACCGCACGGACGTGGCAGCGCTACCTGGCCACCACCGATATCCCGACGCTGTTCCCAGCCCAGCTCCGCGCCCTGGAATCAGGTGTGCTCGGCGGCTCCACACGGGTAGTGGCGCTGCCCACGTCGTCAGGGAAGACGCACATCGCCGAGCTCCGGATCGCCGCCGACCTCGCCCGCAACCCGGGAGGGCGCGCCCTCTACGTCGCGCCCTACCGGCTGCTGGCCCGGCAGGTCGAGCGCCGGCTTAGGCAGGGCCTGCGCAGCTTCGGGATGACCGTCGCCGACCTCGGCAACGCCTTCGACACCACCCTGGGCCCCTTCCTCCCGGACGAAGAGCCAGACGGCCAGTCCGCCGACGGCCGCCCGCCGCGCGACGAGGCCGAGGCAGCGGGCCTGCCCGACGTGGGAATCTGCACGCCCGAGCGGCTCGACGGGCTGCTGCGCCTGTCGACGACCGACCGGCCGGGGGCGGCCGCGGCAGCGGCCATGTTCCGGTCGGTAAGACTGCTGGTCTTCGACGAACTCCAGCTCGTCGGCAGGCCCGGCCGCGGCCCGCGACTGGAACTGCTGCTGACTCGGCTGCGCGCGCAGTTCCCCAGCCTCCCGTTGCTGGGCCTGTCGGCGGCCAGCATGGGCGCCGAGGACCTCGCCGCCTGGCTCGGCGACCAGACCCCTGTTACTGGCGGGAGGCGTCCGACCGGCACCGTGGAGACACTCTGGCGGACCGACGGGGCGCTGGTCCAGCGTTTCGGCCGCGACGTCAAGAAGGTCGCCGAAATCCCGCGATCCAGCAGCGCGGTGCAGGACGCCGCCACGCTCGCTGCCCGCGTGCCCCTAGAATACGCCCCGGTGCTCATTGTCGAGACCACCCGCCCCCTGGCAGAGAACGTAGCCGGCCGGGTCCTGAACACGGCCACGGGAACAGCGGCAAGCTGGCGCGCGACCCTCACCGAGCCGCAGCGCATCGCCCTCGCCAATGTCGCCGAAGAGGTGACCGCGACCCTGGGCGACGGCCACCCCCTGGCCCGCCTGCTCCCCGAGGGCATCGCCTACCACCACGCTGGCGTCCCGCAGCACCTGCTCCGCGGCATCGAACGCCTCGCGGCCGACCGGATCCTGCGATTCCTGATCGCGACCACGACAGTCGCCGAGGGGGCGGACCTCCCCTTCAGGGTCGCAATCATCCCCCACCTGTCCTTCCAGGGCATCACTGGCCGCATCGAGCGAGACCTCTACCTCAACCTCGTCGGCCGCGCCGGCCGCGCCGGCGTGGCCGTCGAGGGATTCGTCGTCCTGCTCGACTCAGACGCCCGGAGCCTCCGCAACCACGTCCGCGCGTCCCTGTGGTCAGACACCCAGGCCGACCGGGTCCAGGGCCTCCTGGACCGCCTCGGCATCGCCGGCCAGTCCCTGGAGTCAGCAGGCGTCCTCCGCGACGTCCTCCAGCAGCTGCTCGCCTGGCTCGGTGAGAGCGGCGACGGCGTTGAAGACCAGGCGCGCACGCTGGCCGCCCAGACCTTCACCTGGGTCACCGGAACCGGCGAGCAGCAGCGGCAGGTAGTGGCCACCATCGACCAGATGCTCCGCTACCTAGAAGGGCAAGGGCTAATCGTCGCCGACAGCCCGTACCGGCTCACCGCATCCGGCGCACGGGCCCGGCTGGCCGGGATGTCTGTCCGCAGCTGCCTGCGCCTCGCTAGCCGTGTCTCCGGGCCAAGCCGCCCCCTCCTCAAAGGGATCGAAGGGTCCGCGGAACTCAACCCCGACGAGTGCCACGCGCTGGCCCGCCTGGCATTCGACGCCGTGGAAGTCGTGGAGCAGGGACTGTGGCTGCGCCGCAGGTATTCCGACGACAAGAGCCGCGCGGCGGCCGTCTTCGGCCTTGAGAACGCCACCATCGATTGGCCCGACCGCGATGACCTCTTCCAGTCGGATGTCGCGCTTCTGGCTGGCTGGGTGGGTGGCTCCAGCTTCACTGACCTCGGCGCACTAGCACCCGTCTTCAGCAAGGGCATCTTCTCAAAGGCCAGCCCGGCCGATCGCGCATCGGACGCCGCTGAGCTTATGGGCCGACTTTCCTACCCCGCCTCATGGGCGATGAACGCGGTCCGCGCCCTAGCCGATGACATCGCGCTCCCAGGGTGGCTCAGCGCGGCCGTCCAGCTCGGTGTCCCCAGCCAGACCGGCGCGGCGCTGATCAGCGAGCGCGGGCTGAGCCGCGGCGGCGCGCTCTGCCTCTCCAGCCAACTCCCGCCACGGTGGAACGACGCGCAGTCCGCTCTCGATGACATCGGCGAAGCCGTCGCACGGGAGATGGGCCTCACGCGCGCCGACGCCGCGCGCCTAGCCGCCAGCAGGTGACGCCGGTTAGCTCTGTGTGTGAGGCGCCCGCCCTGACTTAGACCGCAATCAGCCATGCCAAATGGACGCCGCGATCCCCCGCCACTGGCAGCAGCCTGGGACCTGTGACCTGCGCAGGCGGCGTCACTATGTAGCGATTAAGCTCACTGGGCTACTCGAACTCATTCCCGAAGGATCACCCGGCGGGCGGCACGTAGTAACTTTCGCGGCGCGACGTGACTTCGACGTAGTACACCCAGACGGGTCAGTTGCATCCGGCCGATTCCCGGGACGCTAGTCGGCTCGATCATGACCGCGCCGCAGGCATGACTGCCCGCCAGCCCGCCGCGCAGTTCACCCGGCGCCGGGTGCCAGGATTGGGATCATCCCTCGTTCAGGCGACCTGAGGATGACTCCGTTGTAGCGGGCGGATACTGGTATCCCAGTCCGGTCAGCGCCCTTGCGGGTGATGATGGCGGCATGCGGCATTTCGTCGACGACCCCGGCTACCTCGACTGGGTCTCACGCCGCCGCGACGGCTTCGTGGTCAACACCACCTGGAACCCGTCGGCATCTGGCGTGTCATTAGGCAGAACGTACTCGCCAGTTAGCTTGGCCAGGTGCATCTGCAGGGGCAGGGCGAGGGTGTCGCGGTGGTCGGGTGCGCGGCGGAGCTGGTGCACGAGGGCGGCCCACAGTTCGGGGGCGGATGCACTGGTGGCTCTGGTCCCGGGCGCTGGGTTGCAGGCGGCGACGGTCAGCTCGATGATGCCGGGGTTGGAGGCGTTCTTGCCGGTGTCGATGATGGTCTCGCCCCGCTGATTCTGCCTGGTGGTGAACTTGGACGCGTCGACGGCCGCGTTCTTCGCCGTGCTCGCCTTGGCCGCCGTGCTCAGGAACGTGCGCAGGTCGCTGCCGCTGTCAGGGCTGACCCACAGGCCGGAGGCTATGCCGTAGCGGTCGTCTGGGTCGTCGTCCTGGACGGGCTGCCCGGGGGCGGGGGTGTACCCGTACCACTGGGGCGTTTCGTTCATGGAGTGGTCGCGGACCCGCACGTGGCGCAGGCCGTCGCCGTACAGGCTGATCCCCTGCGCCGCGCTGGCGCCGAACTGGAGGCTGTCGCGGAGCAGGTTCCTGTTGACCAGGAATGGCCAGAGGCCGCGGCTGTTCTGGGCGTGCGTCATGAGGAGCACTTGCTCGCGGCGGAGGCTATAGAGCAGGGGCTTGATGAACTGGGCGGTGATCGCGCGCTGTTCCTCGGAGTCGGGGTACCAGGGGTGCTTGCTCTTTCCCGGCTCCTCGTTCCCGTCCGCCTCCGCTTCTTCCTCGCCCGGGACGTCGGCGTGCCTGGTCAGGCGCAGGAGCAGGGTCCGGTACGGGATCCACTCGCCGGTGTCCGGGTCCCAGCCGGTGATGTCGCCGGACGGGCTGGTACGCACCGCCACCGGGGTCATGCGGCGCTGGCCGGTGGGGCCGTCCGCGCGGCGCTTGACCAGCCACAGGGCAACCATGTTCAGGTCGGCCGGGATGCCGTCGAGGCTGTGCTCGGGGATGGTGCTCAGGCCGAGCTGGCGGAACCCGTCGATCCAGGACTGCAGGGAGCGGTGCTCGATGCTGGTGCGGGTGGCTGTCTTCCGCTTGCCGCTTGGCGTGCTGATGAACTGGGTCAGGCGATCGGCGTCGGCGCAGCCGAGCCGCAGGGCGAACTTGGGGTCGGTGAGCGGCGCGAAGTCATCCGGGTGGTCGATCTCGATGAGCGTCAGGTCCGCCGGGTGGCCGCTGGCGGAGAGATGGTCACATGCCTGGCGGCGGCGCTCGCTGATCGCCTTGTGCAGGTGCTTCCTCCTCGGCTTCGGCCCGGGGAAATCCAGGGGAGCGGCAACGTCGGCTTCCTCCAGGCGCAGGCAGATCGTCAGCTCGCTGGTCCGCCAGGTGCGCAGGCCGGGGTCGCTGGTGTCGGGGTCGCCCAGGCCGAGCGCCTCGGCCAGCTGGGCGATCAGGCCGTCGCGCGTGCGGCGGTCCTGCCACAGCACCTCGGCGTGCAGTGGCTCGCCCTCCAGGATGCGGGCCAGGCCCTCTCTGCGGGCCTGCTGCTGACCCCGCTTGATCTCGGCCTTCTTCTCGTCTTTCTCCTCGGCCGTCTTGCCGGCCGGCTTCCTGGGGAGATTGCGCGGCGCGACCGGGTACCTGCTGGGGCGGTGGTCGGGAACGCGGCGCAGGAACGGCTCGAAGGCCGGGGCGATCCACTCTGACAGCGGTGCCCGGTCACGCGGCATCAGCCCGGCTCCGACACCGTGGGTGCCCATGGCCGTGCTGTAGACGACGCCCGCCGTGATGCCGCCCGCGCCGTCGATCCAGGTCGCGGGAGCGGCCTGGAGGCCCGCCGGGTCGGGGAACTGCCGGGCGAACGTGAGCTGCCTGAGCATGCCCTCGGGGCCGCCGCGGGTCCACTCGTAGGTGCCCGGGTCTTCGCCATTGCGCAGCTGGCTGACCGCGAAGCGCCTCGTGCCGGGGCCGCCTTGCAGCCACGGCGTTCCGGTCAGCAGGTATGTCGAGACGCTGCGCCGGTAGCCGATCTTGACCGGCCCGCTGGTGCACCAGCGGCGGATGCCGGTCCGGACGTGGATGCGGAAGTCGCCCGTGAACGGCACTGTGTGCACGGTCAGGGAGATGACCAGGGAGAACTTCCACGTGCCGTCCTCGTCGTGATGGTCGCGCGGGGGCCAGGAGATGAGTTCCGCGCCGCGCGTGGCCGGCGCGATGCGGAAGGTCAGCCGCGCGTCCTCGAAGGTGTAGGGTCCGAGGCCGAGTGCGCGCCTTGCCAGCTCGTCCGGGAGCAGCTGGTACAGGCGCCCGTCGGGTTCCGCCGTGCCGTCGGCGTTCAGGCTGCGGGCGAGGAGGTCCACGGGTTCTCGATCCCAGCTGAGCTCGCTGAAGTCGAGTTCCGACACGAGCGTGGTATTAGCAGCCTGGATCTCGGCCTTCTTATCGGGGTCGGTCTCCTCGCGGTGCATGTCGTAGATCCACGCGAGGATCATCTGGCGCAGCAGCGGGAGCGGGAAGCGGTCGCGGGCGTAGATCCAGGGGCTGGCGTCGTTCTCGGTCGCCCCGCGCGCCACGGACACCAGGTCGGGGGCGACTGCCCTGATTACCTCGTTCAGCCGCCCGATCGGGACCCGCTGGTAGCGGTCGGGGTCGCGCTTGTGGAGCTTGTAGTGCTCCAGGAAGAGCTTGCGCCAGCGGGCCGGGAACGCCAGCCCGTACCAGTCCTGGGTGAACGCGCCTGCAGCGCGGTCGGGCTGGTGTGCGGTGAGCTGGATGGACTCGAAGGTGGTCACGAGGTCTCCTGGTGCGTGATCGCAGCGGGGTCTGCTTCGGGGGCGGGGAAAAGCCGGGACAGGGCGGCATAGAGCGGCTTGTAGAGGGTGGTGACGAGCACTCGGTCCAGGGCCGGGACGGGGCTTCCGCTGGCGGCCGGTTCGCTGCCGTCATGGTCGCCGCAGTACGGGGCCAGCACGTGCAGCATGCTGGCGAGCAGGCTGGTCTCGGCCGTGTCGCCGGTGAGTCCCCGGGCCTGCCGCTCCGCGAAGGGCGAGTCCACGAACACGACGCGGGCGGGCACGCCGCCGCGCACGAGCCTGCCGATGACCTGCCAGATGACCACGAGCTGGTCCCAGGTGAACGAGGCCTTCTCTTCCGGGCCGAGCCGGGAATAGGACAGCTGCCGGTTCAGCAGGTGGCGCCACTTCGCGCGGGCCTGGTGGCGGAACTCTTTGCCGGCGGCGTCGAGGGTGTCCTCGTCGCGGACCAGTTTCCTGAAGCTGCCGTCTCGCAGCATCCGGGCGGCCCAGTCGTTCACGGCCTGGATGGCCAGGCCGATGTCGTCGGGGCGGGGGTGCGGGCGGGCGACGAAGAACACCGAGCCGATCGCCGCCGTGCCCTCGTCGTTGAGGATGTTGTGGCCGCGCTCGATGGCCAGGAGCGGGGCGACGAGGACTTCCGCGCCGGTCTCGGCGAAGGTCGCGACGTCCCCGCGCCGCAGCGCCCCGGGGCCGCCCCGGGGTGCGGAGGGGGCGTGGGCAGCCTCGCGCCACAGGTGGTCTTGCTCGGCGTCGTCGGAGACGAGCCGGCAGACCCGTCCGGCCCACCGCTCGATGGTCTCCAGGTAGTCGGCCGCCCGGCGGGCCTCATCGTAGCTGCCGGTGAGCAGGAGCAGCCGCCTGCGGCTGTCGTCGTCGATGGCCGCGAGTTCGGTCTGCATAGGGCTGGCCGATCCGTCGGGGCGCGGCCGGGCGAGCTGGCTGAGCATCTGCTCCAGTACGAGCGGGCGCAGGTGGGGCTTGGCACCGGAGAGCTTCAGCGGCTTGCCTGCGGCGTCTTTGAGGAAGCAGGTGGTGAAGGTCGTTCGGTCGATGGCTTCGAGTTCATCCTGCGGGGGGCTGAGGATCGCGCCGACCTCGGTGAGCACGTGGTAACGGGTGGAGGTTCCCGCCCAGCTGGTGCCGGACATCAGCACGACGTGCGGGGCGGGCAGGCCGTCGGCGGCGGCCAGGACCGGCAGCCCGAGGAGCAGCTCACGCCCGGACCCGGCGCATCGGAAGAACCGCAGTTCCCCGCTTTGCGGCTCGCGGGAGCTGGAGTCAGACTGGAACTGGAACCCGAGGATGTTGCCCATGGGCGATTCCGGGACCAGCGGCCGGTAGTCCTCGGGCGGGCGCCGGGACAGCGTGTTGGACGTCCCGACGAGGTTCAGCGCCGCCTCTACCCGCGGCCACATGTCTGTCATCATGTCCAGGCGCGTGTGCAAGACGGACAGCAGGAGGGTGAACTCGAACTGCCGGCACTGCTCCCCGAGCTTCCGCTTGGCGTCCTCTCGGGCCTTCTTGGTGGTATGCGCGGCGAGTGCCGGGTCCTGCTGCCCGGACAGGGCGAGCAGCTGCTCGCGGACGATCTGGCGGACGTTCGTGGTTCCGGTGGCGTGCAGCAGGTGGCGGGTGAGCTGGATGAGGGCCGTGGCCTCGGCGCTGTGCTTGTCGGTGTCCCCGAGCGGGTCGTCGCGGAACTCGTCGAGGATCTTGATGACCAGTGCCCTCTGCCCGCTGTCCTTGCTGGGGCCTGCCGACCGTTCCGTGCTGTCGCCGGGGGGCTGGCCTGCGGGCTCGTCGTGCCGGGGGTCGTCCCATTCGGGGCCTGGCCGGTCGAGGACGTCGGCCGCGTCCGGCTGCCCGGGGCTTTCCTCCGGGCCGAACCACTCATCGATGAGCTTCTGCTGCAGCGTCCAGGCGCTGAAGTAGTCGGCCTCCACCCACCGGCGGATATCGGGCCTCATGAGCAGGATCTCGTAGATGCGGTCCGTTGCGCTGGTGACCGAGCTAACCGCTGCGGTCCACCGGCGCACGTCGCCGTCCGAGAGCTGGGTCCGGCCGCTGCGCGACAGTTCCTCGATCTTGCGGGCGTGGACCTCGTCGAGCCACGAGTTGGGGGCCTTCCCGGCCAGGGTGGTGGCCGGGGCGAACATGATGTCCAGCTGCATCTGGACCCGGTCGGCCTCGTCCACCACGATCAGGTCGCTGCGGCGGCAGGCCAGCTCCAGGTAGCGCAGCCGCTCGGGGTTCTGCTGGGACGGCACGGCGGTATGGATGAGGCTCGCCGGGGTCGCGACCCAGATGTCGGCCGAGACCAGCTCCCTTGCCCCGTAGTGGCGCGGGCACTGGTGCCACAGCGGGCAGCTGTGCCGCTTGCTGCGGGGCCTGTCGTCTCCTTCTTCCTCGTCATCGGGCGGCGGGGCGAGCGCCGACAGCCGGCGTTCCTGGTCCTTGCGGCGGGCAGGGTACAGGCTCGCGCACGGGGCGTCGGTGAAGCGCAGCGGGTCCGCGGCCTCCACGCCGCGCAGCGCGTCGAGCGGGCACGCCGTGCTCAGGTAGTCGAAGGCGGGAGAGTCGTGGGCGAGCAGCGATGCATTCCCGCGGGCAGCCAGCCGCCGGTGCATCCGCTGGACATGCCGCTCGCGGGTGGAGGCCCCGAGCACGGGGGCGGCGGTGAAGCCGAGCGAGGTGAACAGCGCGACCAGGTGGAGCGCCTCGGCGACATCGGAGACGACGAGGGTGGAGCGCAGGCCGTGCTGGGCAGCCCACACCGCGAGCACGTCACGGAGCGTGCTCTTGCCTGCCCCCACCATGCCGACGATGTGCAGCATCTGGTCGATCGACAGGACATCGGAACCGGTGAAGTCTGACCTTCCGGTATCGCGGACGGACAGCCCCACGCGATTGAACCGGTACGCCCACCGTCCCGGCGGCTCGTTGCGGGCGGCGAGCTCTGCGTCCATCCAGGCCGCAGTGTCGGCCAGCTCGTCCCAGCGGACGCGCAGCGGCTTCCCGCCCCCGGCCAGCGGGGTGCCGAGCTCGTGATCGGCACCGGGCAGCGCGGGCAGGGCCTCGGGAAGCTCGACACTGGTCCACAGCAGCTCGGCTCCGTTGCGCGCCGGCCGCTCCCGGAAGCGGTACAGCCCCGGAGCAGCGACAGGAGTCCCCTGCATGACGAAGGGCGGCGGCGCAGTCAGCGCGGCGGCGTAGGCATCCCAGCGCCGCGCGGCGATGGCCGGGCGCCGCCGCCGCGCGGCATCACCGGGGCCGTCCAGCACGTACCCGCGCAGCCTCTCCTCCACCTGGGTGTAGCGGTCCAGCGCGAGGGTCCAGCTCCGCGGGCGGCGCAGCGGCCAGAGCAGGTGCCGGGCGACCTGCAGCATCCGCTCCTGCTCCGGCGTGGTGACGGCATCGATGGCGCGGGCGAAGGGATAGCCTCCCAGCAGCGTCCATCCGGCCTCGGCGGGATGCCCGGGGATGAGCTGCTCCATCAGGTAGAGGCCCAGCTCGGCCTCGCACAGGCGGGATGCCGCGAGGCGGGGCTTGGGGCCGTCCAGATGTGGCTCCAGCTCGTCGGCGAGTTCTGCCTGCCAGGTGCTGCGGTCACGCATTGTCGTCCTCCGTGCTCTCATGGTCCGCGCGCTGGCCGCCGTGCTCCGCGAGGGCATCGCGGACTGCTGCGGTGAACTGCCGTTCGCTCATGACCGTCACCTTCGGCCTGGCTGTCTTGCGCAGGTTCTTGGCCACGATGTCCAGGTAGCCGGGCCGGCGGCTCAGGCGGTGGTCGGGGACGACGATGAAGGCCCTGTCGTGTCGCGGGTCTTCAGGTAGCGGCCTGATCTGGCGGCCGAGCAGGGCGGGGCTGGCCCAGTCCTTCACGTCGACAGCCCACTCCTGGCCGCCGGGCAGCGGGACGTGCAAGTCGTAGGCGTCGTACTCGGGCCACATCTGGGGCCGGAGCCGCAGGCTGCGGAGCTTCCTCTCCAGCCGCAGTTCGGCTCTTCCGGGGGCGGTGACGAACAGGCGCAGGGGGCGGGTCAGTGTGAGGACCCCGCCGCCGTCGTCCTCGTGGTAGGTCTTGCCGACCGGCGCGGGGCCGGTGCGGCGGCAGCGGTCGTTCTCACACCACCAGCCGTCGTCGCGGGTGGGAACCAGCAGGGTCTTGCAGCGGCCGCACGAGTAGAGCACGCCGTCGCGCGCCCAGCCGGCCGGCGCGGGCAGGTAGATGTGCGGAAGGAGGTCCGCGACCGGGAGGAAGGCCGGCTCGAGTCCCGTCGCGGCGGCTTCCTCGCGGGTGAGCACCGGATGCTCGATCAGCAGCCGGCGGAAGGCCGCGTACGCCTCTGGCATGCGGGCGGCCCGGCACTGCTCGATGGCCGTGAAGACCATCTCGCGCTCGACCTGCTCGGCGGCCGAGTCACGGCGGCTGATCGCCCACTCGTAGCACAGCTGCGTCGGCTCTAGGCCGTGCGGGTCGATCAGGTACTCACTCGGGGCCGCCAGGTCCTCGGGGAGGTCCAGCGGCCAGTCGACGACCGGGATCTCCCGGCACCAGACGAGCAGGTCCGGGACGCCGCGTGGCGGCTCGGCCCCGCGCAGCAGGCAGGCGAGCACGGTGCGGTCCAGGGCGCGCTGGGCCTCGGCCGGGTACGGCAGCGTGAACGTGCCCGGGTTGGGCACGTCGCTCAGGTCGAGGACCGCGGTGGCCACGGTGCGCAGGAGCGTCATCCCGTTGTGCGGCACCAGGGGGAGCGTTTGCTCAGGCATCATGAGTTCCTCCTGGTCAGGCAGCAGCGGACTGGGCGGACGGGGCCGGCGGGGCGTCCGGCTGCCCGCCGGCCCGCGCGTCGCCGTCATCGGGCGGGGCCGGGAGGGCTGACGGGCACCACTGGGCGACTTCGCAGTCCGCGCACCGCTTTTCCCCGGGGTTGGCCATGAACTCGCGGTCGGAGTGCCAGCGGCCCGCGAGCGACGCGATGACCTCGCGGGCCTTCGCGACGCGGCCGGGATCGC
>Ga0335075_10008159_pt1 | contig 16084 bp, 14 predicted proteins | sample Lox_Sample_24_FD_206723 | JGI IMG/M metagenome (GOLD analysis project Ga0335075, IMG submission 206723) | Soil microbial communities from Loxahatchee National Wildlife Refuge, Florida, United States - Lox_Sample_2.4 | ecosystem: Environmental > Terrestrial > Soil > Wetlands | place: USA... | reverse complement strand
GTTGTAACAAAACGAGGTGCCCGTGCTGCGCAGGCGCGTCGGAAACAATTCCGGGAAATAGATGGCGTAGCCACCGAACAGCGCCAGCTGACAAAAGCCCATGATCGGAATCATCCAAAACACGTCGGCGATGGTGCGGAAATACCAGAAGACGAACGACGTGCTCAACAGCGCCAGCACGAACGACACAGCGAACGCCCCCTTACGGCCTAGAGAGTGCGCCACGGTGCTGAAAGCGTAAATGCCGAAAAAGGCGCCGACATTCATCATCAGCGAAGTCACACCGGCCCAAAAACTGACCAAACCGTCGATTTGCTCCTTAGATATTCCTCTACTCTCGAATTCGTGGCGAAAGACCGTGCGTTGTAAATCGATGCTGAAAAAACCGATGCCCCACAGACCGATGATGCCGGACGAAGCCAGCAGCAGGCCGACGACGGCGTTGCGCGTCCAACGTGGGTTGCCGAACAATTCACCGAAATAAGCGCGAAGACGCTGGCCGGCGCTGCTCTTGGCGGCCATCGCTTGCCAGCGTTCCGGTTCCTTGAGTCGCCGCATGATGAGCAGCGTCAAGAGAGCGGGCAGCGTGCCGATAAGGAACATGCCGCGCCAGCCGTAATCGCTGCGGAGCGCGCCGTGCTGAGTGAGATAGCCCTGCAACATGCCGATGAGGGCGGCGGTGATGTTGCCGATGGCAGACAGTGCTTGCAACAAGCCCAAGGCGAACGGCCGCGCCCGATCGGGCATCACCTCGGCCACCAGCGAGACGCCGACGGCGAACTCGCCGCCCACACCCAAGCCGGTGAGGAAGCGATAAACCGAGAAGTCGAAGGGCGAAGTGGAAAAGGCGCTCAAGCCGGTGAACAGCGAATACAAGAGGATCGTCAGCATCAGAGAGCGAACTCGGCCGATCAGATCGCCGAGAACACCGAAAAACATTCCGCCGGTCCCCCAGCCAATTAGGAAAACAGCCGTCGCGAAGCCAGCGAATTCTTGAACTTCGGGGTCGCTGGGAGCGTAGCCGTTTTCGTTGATCAGCACTGTGCGCATGGCCGGCAAGCGCGCAATGTTGAATAGCTGCTGATCCATCGTGTCGAACAGCCAGCCGAGCGAAGCGACGACGAAAACAAACCAGTGATAGCGGTTCAATTCGCGCCACCACGGCCCATGCGAGAACACAGAGGCATCGGCGGTGTTTTTTTGGGAAGAATGCTGCATAGCAGTTTTCAGTTTTCAGTTTTCAGTTTTCAGTGTTCGCTGTTCAGTATACGGAACAGCGAACGCTGACAACCGACAATTGACAACTGCTGATCGGGGTAGCTGAAAAGGTCGTCGCTTGATAGGGTTTGGGGTAGATGAGCGTTGGTTTGTCGTTTCGCGTGAAACGATGAATCCCAAAAGAGGTTGATAGTCTCCCATGCGACAAGTCCTTTTTCATATCCCGCTCAAGGCCGACTGGCTGCCGGCCAACTTGCCGCTGTATCTGTTCGTGTTGGCGGTCGGCCTCGTCCTGGCCGCGCTGGTCCGTCTGGCGGCCCGCTACGTCCGGTCGCCGGTTGCCAAAGAAGCGCTGCGCGGCATCGCTTTTTGGCTGGCCGGCTTCGGCGTTTTGGCCGCGCTCGTCATCTGGTTCACCGCCGGCAGGCTGCCTCAAGGGCTGCCGATCTACGGCTTCGGCATGATGCTGTTTTTGGCCTTTATCGTCTGCACCTGGCTGGCCAGCCGCCGCGCCGAGAGCGAGGGCGTCGCCGCCGAGCAGATCCAAGAAGTGGCCATGTGGCTGTTCATCGGCGGACTGATCGGCGCACGCATCACCTTCCTGCGGGCCGAGAAAAACATGGCCTTCGCGGACATGCTCTTTGAGTTCTGGAAAATCTGGGACGGCGGCATTGTGCTGTACGGCTCAGTCATCGGCGGATTGATCGCCTACGTCTTCGCTTATTGGATCGTGTTCCGCAAATACCGCTTGTCCACGCTGAAACTGGCGGACATCCTGGCGCCGTCGATCGCAGTCGGACTGTGCCTGGGCCGTTTCGGCTGTTTCCTCAACGGCTGCTGTTACGGCCAAGTGGCTTGTCCGACTTGCCCGGTTTACGCCGTCCATTTCCCGCTGTCGGCCCCGGCGCGCGAGGGCATGGTCGAGCAGGGCTACCAAACGCCGGCCGGTTTCACTCTGGAGCGTCAACAGCAACAGCCAAAGGACGCCGGAGCGCGCGTGGACAAAGTCGATCCGAATTCGCTCGCCTACCAGGCCGGCCTGCGCGAAGGCGATCTGATCTTACGAGCCAACGATTGCGACATTGAGGCGCGCGACATCGAGGAGACCGGCCGGATCATCCTGCCGATGGACATGCTGACGCGCTGCCTGGTCTATAATTGGCCGCGCGGCCAGACCGAGTTGCGGCTGAAGGTCAAGCACGCGGACGGCCAGGAAGAAGAGCTGCCGCCGATCGCGCCGCGGACACTCGGCCTCCATCCGACGCAACTATACGAGGTCGTCAGCATGGCGCTAATGTTTTTGGTGCTGACGGCCTACTATCCGCTGCGCCGCCGTCCCGGACAAGTGATGGCGGTGTTGATGGCCGGCTACGGTGTCCACCGCTATTTGAATGAGTTGCTGCGCGACGATCCCCGCCCGCAGGGATTGGAGAGCTATACGAGCATCGTCCTGGTCGTGGTCGGCATCGCCTTGTGGACGTACCTTCAGCTACAATCGACGAAGCCGGAGACGAAAGAAGCCGTCTAACCGCGACTGGTCGTCTTTAACGAGCCGGAAGCGTAAGCGACGGCATGTTCCCCGTCGCTTACGCTTCCGGGACGTCGGAGACGCGGCAGCCAGCGTTTCCAGGTCAGGGCCACGCCCAGCGCCAGACCGCAGTGATCGATAAGTACATCCGTGACTTGGCCGTACCGGCCGGGCACGTACAGCTGAAAAAACTCCGTGCCGGCCGCGTGCATCGAGAGAAAGGCCAGCAACAGCCAACGCCAACGCCCCAGCGGCAGCCAGGTCAGGTACGCGGTCAAGAAGGCGTAGGCCGAGATGTGCAGGCACTTGGCGGCGGGGAAGTACCAGCCGTGCGGGGTAACCGATTCGCCCACTTTCACGGGATAGGTGGTCAGCAAAGCGGTCGTCCACAAAGCGACGCACAGGCACCAGCCCAGGCCGCGCACCAGTAGTTTCTGCACTCGCGTTTGGTCCCACGTATCGGCCATGTTCTTCTCCTCTGTGCCGCGGGGCGATGATAGTTCTGTAACAAGCGGTTGCCGATACTGTCAAGACGGCCCGATGGAGGCGCAGCGATTCGCCGCGGCCTTTGTTAGAATAGCAGCAAGATATTATTCCTCGATTCTCTTGTTCCCCGGCCCCGCCTGGGAACGTAGGATGGCGACGAGAACAACAAACCATGACTGAACCGGAAGAAAAGGACCGCTGGAACGCCCTGGCGGAAGAATTGGGATTGCCGCCGGAAAACGAAGAGACGCCGCCCTCGTCCCCTGCCGTACTCAAGGCGCGAGAACCTGCTGTAACCGAATCAGTGGCGCCGGCTGAGCCGCCGGCGCTGTCCGAGGAGCGTCCCGCACATGGCCGGCGGCGTCGGAGCGTCCCGGCCGCCGAAGCGAAGACGGAAGAGCCAGCCGCGACGCTGCCGGCCGAAGAGGTCGCGGAGGCCGCCGAAGCACCCGCCGGCGAAGAACGGCCCCGCCGCCGCCGCCGAGTCCGGGGCAGCAAGAAAACGCGCAAGCCGAAGACAGCCGGGGAGACGGCCGATGCCACGGAAGCAGAAGGGGCCGGCGAGGAAGACCGATCGCGCCGCCGCCGGCGCCGCCGCAGCAAGAAAGCCGACAAGGAGAGCGAAGCTCAACCCGCCGAGATGGAGGAAGAAACGGCCGAGGAAGCGCCCGCCGAAGAACCGATCCCCGACGAGGAAGAAGACGAAGAAGCCGAGGATTTCTCGACCTGGAACGTGCCCTCTTGGGCCGAGATCATCGCCGGACTTTATCGCCCCGAACACTAAATTCCCCGTTTAGCCGCGAGCCATAGGCGAGCGCGACCGCGCTCGCCTACGGCTCGCGGCTAAACAAATATCGAGGTGCCCGGCTCATGGCCGACGCGATTATTGACATCGTTGGACCGGAGGATCTGGAGGAGATCGTCAAGCTCTTCAATCAGATCTTCCGTCCCCAGCGCGATGCGGAGTTCTTCAACCGCCGTTACCTGGGGCGTCATAACGTGCTGCAAATGGTGGCGCGCATCGACGAACGGCCGGTCGGCTTTTTCCTGGGTTTCGAGTTGAAGCCGAGCGTGTTCTTCGCTTGGTTTTATGGCGTGCTGCCCGACTTCCGCCGCCAGGGCATCGCATCGCAGCTCATCGAAGCGGTCCACGATTGGGCCCGCGAGCAAGGTTATGAATCCATCCGTTTCGAGTGCCACAATCAGCATCGTCCCATGCTGCACCTGGGCATCGCCCTGGGATACGACATTCTCGGCATCCGTTGGGATCCCGATCGCAACGCCAATTTGGTGTTGTTCGAGAAGACGCTGGTGTAGACGAATATGGAACGAGCCGGAAGCGTAAGCGACGGTGACATTCCGTCGCTTACGCTTCCGGCTCGTTTAATACGAGTTCCTAGTCGATGACTTCCCGCACCTTGTCGGCCAAGGCGGCGGGGGTGAACGGCTTGTGCAAAAAATGTCCGCTGTCGGTGAAGACGCCGTTGCGGACGACGGTGTCCATGGTGCATCCGGAAACGTACAGCACCTTGGTAGCGGGACGAAGCAGGGCCAGGCGGTCGGCCAATTCGCGGCCATTGAGGACCGGCATGACCACATCCGTCACGAGCAGATCGATCGGCCCCTCGTGGCTCTGGCAGATGGCCAACGCCTCCCCCCCGTGCGCCGCCTCCAAGACCGTGTAGCCGATCTTGCGCAAGACGGCCAGCGCCAGGTTGCGCAGCGTCTCTTCGTCCTCGACGAGCAAGATCGTCTCTTTCCGAGTGGCGAACGGCGAGCGGCGAACGGCGAGGGAAGACAGTTCTTCGTTCGCGCCGCTCGCCGTTCGCCGCTCGCCACTCGGAAGGGCGCGAGGCAATTCGATGCGGAATGTCGCTCCCCCGCCGAGCGCGCTGTCTACCGTAATGCGGCCGCCCGACTGCTGGACGATGCCGTAGACCGTGGCCAAACCCAGACCCGTGCCCTTGCCGGCTTCCTTGGTCGTGAAGAACGGTTCGAATAGATGAGCGCGAGTGTGTTCGTCCATGCCGTGCCCCGTGTCGCGCACCGTCAGCACAATGCGTGCTCCGTCGCAACACTCCTCGTTGCCAAGTCCTGTTTGGGAACGAGGCCCCTCCTCGTGGGTCTCGATGGTCAAGAGGCCGCCCGCCGGCATAGCATCGCGGGCGTTGATGACCAAGTTTATCAAGACTTGCTCCAGCTGATGGCGGTCGGCTTTGATGAGGCCCAGATTCTCGGCGAGGTTGGTGTGCAAATGGATGTCCGCGCTGATGAGGCGGCGCAGCATCGGCGCTAGCTCGCCGATGACCGCGTTCAGATCGAGCAATACAGGCACGAGCATCTGTTTGCGGCTAAAGGCGAGCAGCTGGCGCGTCAGAGAGGCGGCGCGCTCAGCCGTGGAGCGGATGACGCGAACCGATTCGTCGATCGATTGGCCCTGCTTTGCCTGGTCCAGAAGCAGCGATGTGTAGCCAAGGATGATGGTGAGCAAGTTGTTGAAGTCGTGAGCGATGCCGCCGGCCAATTGGCCGACCGCTTCCATCTTCTGCGCCTGCCGCAGCTGGCTCTCCAGCTGTTTGTGCTGGGTGATGTCGCGCGTGATGCCGAAGGTGCCGATGATCTGTCCCTTGGCGTCGCGCAGCGGCGACTTGGTGGTGGATACCCAGTGTTGCCGGCCTCGGCTGTCGAGGAAGGACTCTTCCTGAGCGATCAAGGGCTGGCCGGTCTGCATGACGCGCTCTTCATCGGCCTGCGCCCGCCGTGCGAACTCTTCGGGGAAAAAGTCGAAATCGCTCTTGTTCACCAATTCGTCCGGGCTGCTTAGGCCGTGTATCTCGGCCTTGGCTTTGTTGACGCGAAGAAAGCGACCTTGGGCGTCCTTAAAATAGATGCGATCAGGAATGTGATCGAGCAGGCTGTGCAGCAGAACGGCCAAGTCCTCGCGCTCGTAGTGAATCACCCGGCGTCTCCCACCATTCGTTTAGCCTCGAGCCGCAGGCGAGGGCTCCAGTGGGGCAGATAGGAGTGTCTGCCCGGCAGACAGGAGTGTCTGCCCGGCAGACAGGAGTGTCTGCCCCACTGGAGCCCTCGCCTGCGGCTCGAGGCTAAACAGGATCATAAGGAAACTATAACTTATGACGGAATGGCAGGCGGAATCGCTGTCAATGCCAGCGACTGAAGGCGTCCTCGCCGCGGGTGTAGGTGATGTCGCCGTGCAGGACGCCGCGCGTGGACAGCAGCTCTTCGCCCAGATGACGCACTTCGGCGAGAGGACCGCGCAGGATCGACACTTCCAGGCAATGACGGGCGCCCAGATGGACGTGCAAGCCAGACACGACCAAGTTGTGATGATGATGCTGTTTGTCGATCAAACGCGCCGCCAACTCGCGGGCGTGATGGTCGTAAACCAGCGTGACAACGGCAACCACTTGCTCGGTCGAGCCGTCGTTGACGTCGCTCGCCCCTTCATGAATGAGGTGAGCGCGAATCAAATCGCGGATGGCCTCGCTGCGCGTGGCGTAGCCGCGCGCGGCAATGTCGGCGTCGAATGCCGATAGCAAGACGTCTTCCAGAGAGATACTGATACGGGTCAACTCGGCCATGATTAATCGCTCAATCGCGGGACATCCAATCGCTTCTTCTCCTATTGTCCGCATTCTCGGCGCAATTGCCAATGCCTACGAGCCGAAGCGTAAGCGACGGCAGCATTCCGTCGCTTACGCTTCCGGCTCGTTTCGCGTGGTGAATCGCAGATTCCTTATCGCCGGCATTTCCAGCGCGGTTTTCCTTTTTTCTCGCCGCTCGCCGCTCGCCATTCGCCGCTTCTGAGCCATTGCGATTGCACAATTGATGCGTCGCGGAAAACTTTCCGCGTTTCCCTTCTTTCGTGCGGCCTTTCGGGAGCAGAGACATGGGGCAGCGGCGCAAATTGCACGGCTTACGGATCGTCATCACCGGCGCTTCGCAGGGCATTGGCCGATCCTTGGCGGAGGCGGCGGCGCGGCGAGGAGCGCGCGTTCTGGCGGCGGCGCGTTCCGATGTCCTGCTGGCCGAATTGGCCGAGAAGGTGCGAGCGAGCGGCGGCATCCTCGAAACGGTCCACGCTGACATCACTCAGCGCGACGACCGCGAGGCGATGGCGGGGGCAGCACTACGGCTCTTCGGCGGCGTCGATGTGCTGGTCAACAACGCCGGCATCGGCGCCACCGGCCATTTCGCCGAAGTCAGCCCCGAACGGCTGCGGAAAATCATGGAAGTGAATTTCTTCGCCCTGGTCGAGACGACGCGGCAGTTTTTGCCCCTGTTGCGCCTGGGCACGACGCCGGCCATCCTCAACATTTCGTCGATTGCCGGCAAGCGCGGCATACCGGCCCGCAGCGAATACTCGGCCAGCAAGTTCGCCGTGCAGGGCTTCAGCGAATCCTTACGTGCCGAATTGGCCAAGGAGGGCATCGATGTGTTGCTGGTGTGTCCCGGTCTGACACAGACCAATTTTTCGCACAACATGCTGGAGCAGAAGGCGGCGCTGCAACTGGATCATCTGCGCGGCATGACGGCCGAGGCGGTGGCCGAGGCGGCGCTGCGGACACTGGAGCGCGGCCGCAATGAAGTGTGCCTGTCGCTGAACGGCTGGCTCATCGTGCTGGTCAATCGCCTGTTCCCGCGCCTGGCCGACCGCATCGCCAAACGCAAGGTGTACAACCTGTTCCGCAACGAGATCGAGGCGGGCGGGCCGCAACTGCCGGCGCCTACGACAGCGAAAGTGTGAAGCCATGTAGCTCCGGCTTGCCGGGGGTGCGCACCTCTGATCGCTCCGTCGCCTCACCCTCTGCAAACCGCCCGAACACTGAACCTGCGCCGCCCCTTTCTCCGTTATACATGCATCGCGCCGCCACTTTGCAGGTGCGGCATATCCGTAAGCAAGGCATTGGCCTTTCGGGCGCGCTCTCGTTTCACTCGGTCAGCTCAAAGACGAACTCATTGCGGCCGCCAGCCTCCACGGTCGCCGTCAGTTTTGAGGTCTCCGGACGGGCGTAACGCTCCGGCAGTCGATTGGCACCTCGTTCGCCGCCGTTCGCCGGCAGCGGCGGATGCCAGACGATGCTGATCCGATGCTCGCCGGCAACCGCGCCGTCGAAGGCGCGGTAGGTGGTCAAGCGGAAGGAGCCGTCCGCCTCCACCCGGCCGCGCGCGCTGTCGGCCCGCTTCTTGGTTGCAGCATCGACCGGGCGGAAAACAATCTCCGCCCCTACGGCCGGGCTTCCCCGATAGAACACCTTGCCGCTCACCGGCGTCACCGCCTTGCCGTCACCGAGGATAGTGCCGGTCTCCTCGGTGATCGGCTTCTTCAAGTCTTCGGGATAGATGCCGTCCAACAGCAGATGGGCCAGCACGGGACCGTCCGCCTTCATGGTCACCCAGGTGATGTGATCGAACTCGCCGTAGTCGATGCCGCGCAGCGAACTGCCGCCGCCCGTGGTCGCCAACTGGTAGTAGTTCATGCCCTGGCGCACGTACTTGCGGAAATGGTGGATATGTCCACAGAAGACGGTATAATTGCGGCCGGCCAACAGCTTCTCCACCTCCAGCCAGCCGGTCTCGGCCACATCCGGCCGCGTCCAGATGGGCGGGTGCAGGGCTACTACCGTCCAGCGTATGGATTGGTTCTCCGCCAGCACCTGCTTGACGTAGTCGAGTTGCTCCTTGCTGAATTGCTCCTTGAGATTCTTCTTTCCTCCCTTGGCGTCTATCTCCGGGCCATCGTAGGTATTGAGCACGAGGAACAACACGTTCTTGTAGACGAAGTGATAATAGCGGCGGCCGAACTTCTCTTGCCAGACCTTGGCCATGTCGGGCGTCAGCGCGTCGTGGTTGCCGGGGGCGTAGAAGAAGGGCATTTGCAGCTTGCAGACGTAGCTCTGGAACTCCCGCCACTGCGTCCGCGCCTTCTCCGCAGTGGTGTAGCCCTCGATAAGGTCGCCGACAGAGAGGACGAACTCCGGCTGCATGAGATTGATCAGCTCCACCGCCCGCGAGAAGATGCCGGCCCGATGGCCGCCGGTACGGTCGGAGACGATGGCGAACTGGAATTGTTCGCTGGAGCGATTGAGACGCAGGTGCGTCCAGGGATTGCGCGACTCGACGCTCACTTGCAAGGGAGCATCGGCGGAAACGTCCGACTGCGGCGTGCTGCGCGACAATCCGACGGCTGCCAGGAGGAGACCGAAAACGAATGCAACCAAAAGCAGGCGTTTCATCGCAAGTAGTCCTTTCCGGACACTGGACTCCGTATCCTCTTTTACCAATCGGAGCCGAGCGGCATACCATCAGCGGCATTACAGGCATAGGACCAGGTAGTCTGGCTGAGGCCGGAGCTAACCAGGCGGACACTTCCATCGGTCATACCGATGACTAGAGCGCCCGTGTGTGCCGAAGTAGCCTCCATTCCGATCTGTAACCCACCGACGGTTCCTACCTTACACGAGACTCGACTGACGCCAATCTGGGGCAACGGTGGCAGGACAGTAGGATAATAGCCCCGTCCTACAGCTTGGTCAAAGAAAGGTGAGCCGCTTGTAAAATCGGGACCAGCAAGGAAGAGGTCGGTATTGACGGTGGAAGTGCTGGAACAGCTGACAAGGCGCTCCGCGAAGGAAATGGTATTTGACGTGCCGTCGGGGATGTTGCCGATGTTGTACTTTGGTCCCCAATTGAGGACGGTGTCGCCTGGGGTGGTGCGCGCGGTGGCGAAGAGCGCCAGATTGTATACGTAGTTGGACCCGGCCGCACCGCTAGTCGTCAGGCCATTGGTAGAGGAGGAGTCGGAGGGGCAGAGGAACAGCTTGAGCGGCGTTGAGTAATAGGAGGCGCCGTTTGCCAGAGTATAGGTGGAAGCCCCTGTGACGGCATTGTTGTAGATGTTTCCCTGCTCAAGAAAGGGCAACAGGATAAAGAACAAATTAGCATACAAAGGCGGTTTGCCGGCGGCGACGGAGGCCGTCGTGACGACACCTGGCGGACTGCCTGCCGAGGCGGTATCACCGGCAAGACCGCACGGGAGTTGGTTGCCGTAGGTGCCGGCGTAGTTGGCGTCGGCGAGGCCCAGCTGCTTCATATTGTTGCTGCATTGGATGCGAGCGGCCGCTTCGCGCACTTTCTGCACGGCCGGCAGCAGCAGGCCGATGAGGACGGCGATGATGGCGATTACCACCAACAGCTCGATGAGGGTGAATCCGCGCCGGCGGCGGATCGAACGTAGGATCGGCATGAACACCTCAGGAGGGAGAGAATATCGAAAGGTCGGACAAGTCCTCAAACGCCAATGAATGGACCCTTGACAGGATCGGAAGCTCCGCTATTCGGATAAAATCCATGTCTCAAGGGCGAATTTGCGGGTTTTCCTAACATTCTCGTCAGTATAACCACGCCTCGCGCCTTGTCAACAAACCACTCAAAAACTTCATACATGCTTGAATGTAGAGGATAACCGGCCGGCGGCGGCCTGTCATGCACCCGCGTTGGTCTTCCCGTGTCTGTCGTCTATAATCGCAGCAAACGTGAACCTCAGACACAGGAGACAACATGGCCGCCGAGAAAATCACCAGTCGAGCCAAGGATTATTCGCAGTGGTATCTGGACATCGTCAACCGTGCCGGCTTGGCCGAGAACTCCGACGTGCGCGGCTGCATGGTCATCAAGCCGCACGGCTACGCGATCTGGGAGAAGATCCAACGGGCGCTCGACGGCATGTTCAAGGACACCGGCCACGTTAACGCCTATTTTCCTCTGTTTATTCCCAAATCGTTTCTGGCCCGCGAAGAGCAGATGGCCGAGGGCTTCGCCAAGGAATGTGCCGTCATCACGCATCATCGTCTGAAAGCCATTCCCGGCCAGGGCGTCGAGGTCGATCCGGAATCGGAGCTGGAAGAACCGTTGATCGTCCGGCCCACGTCCGAGACGATCATCTGGAACACCTATCGCAACTGGGTGCAGAGCTACCGCGATTTGCCGCTGTTAATCAACCAGTGGGCCAACGTGGTGCGTTGGGAGATGCGCACGCGGCTGTTCCTGCGCACCGCCGAGTTTCTGTGGCAGGAAGGCCACACTGCTCACGCCACGCAGCAGGAAGCCGAGGAGGAGACGCAGCGCATTATCGAGGTCTACCGCTGTTTCGCCGAGGACTGGATGGCCATGCCGGTGCTGGTCGGTCCCAAGAGCGAGGGCCAAAAGTTCCCCGGTGCCGTCTACACGCTCTGCATCGAGGCGCTCATGCAGGACAAAAAAGCTCTGCAAGCGGGTACAAGCCATTTCCTTGGCCAAAATTTCGCCAAGGCGTTCGACGTGACGTTCCAGAATCAGGAAGGCAAACGGGAGCACGCTTGGGCGACCAGCTGGGGCGTGTCCACGCGGTTGATCGGCGGCCTTATCATGACGCACAGCGACGATCAGGGCTTGGTGCTGCCGCCGCGGTTGGCGCCGATTCACGCTGTCATTGTGCCGATCTATAAGAGCGATGCGGAGCGATCCGCCGTACTGGAGGCGGCCAATAAGCTGGCCCAGGGAATCCGCGATCTGCCGCTGCGCGACTGGCTCAGCTATGAGCCGGTGACGGTGCGCGTCGATGACCGCGAGCAGTATCAACCTGGCTTCAAGTTCAACGAATGGGAGCTGAAGGGCGTGCCGGTGCGCGTCGAATTGGGACCAAAAGACCTCGCCAAAGGCGCTTGTGTGCTGGCGCGCCGCGATCTGCCGGGCAAGGAGGCGAAAGAGATGGGCGTACCGCTGACCCGCGCGGCCACGCGCATCGGCGAGATGCTGCAAGCGATGCAGACGGCGCTATTCGAGCGCGCCCGTAAATTCCGCGACGAGAACACCTACGATGTCAATTCCTACGACGAGTTCCAGAAGAAGATCGAGGAGCCGGGCGGTTTTCTGCTGGCCCACTGGGACGGCACGCGCGAGACGGAGGACCGCATCGCCGCCGAGACCAAGGCGACCATTCGCTGCATTCCGTCCGATCGCAAGAAGGAAAGCGGCCAGTGCATGGTCACGGGGCAGCCGTCGGAAGGCCGCGTCGTGTTCGCCAAGGCGTATTGAGAAAAGATCTTGCTCCGTCGAAAGCCTGTGATTTTCGGCGGAGCAGGATTACCGATTCGGTAGAATGTAGAAGGCGGCTCGGAACGCCATGAGGAATGGATGAATCGAAAAGAGCATTACGGCAGCAGCGGTCAACTAGGAGGACCGAGAAGTGATTGTCGAATGGATGGGGCCTGCTCTGACGGCGTATCGCCACCGAGCGGATCTTAAGGACATGCTTACCGGCGGCTTGGCGAGGCTGCTGGGGAAGGCTGTCTCGCTCGCCTTCACGGGGATGCAAGGAGTTGGCAAGACGGTCCTCCTGGATCACCTGACGGGAAAGGCACGATGGAGGGATTACAAAAAGCCGCCGCAATCCCAGGCGCTCGAACGAGGCGTCGTCAAGAGCTCCGGGAGGCGCATCCGTGTGTCGGTCGTGCCGGGACAGAATGCCGAGCCGCGACATGTCGCCCTCGATCAGTTGTTTCACCGCAAGAAGCCGGTCCAAGGCGTTGTTCATGTCGTCGGCTATGGCTACGCGAGTACGCGCAATGAGGACGAGGCCAGGGCGATGGTGAAGGAGTTGAAGCTTTCCACGCTTGCCAAGTATGCGAAGTACCAAATGGAACAGGAGCTAAACGATCTGGAGCAGACGTGCGAGGCGATCCGAGCATCGCACCGGAAGCAACATGCGCCGGGCTGGCTGCTGGTGGCCGTTGACAAGATTGACCTGTACCACGATCGGCTCTCGAAGGCACGAGAGTACTACTCCTCGATGAACGATTCGCCCTTCACGGCACGGCTTCGAGCACTGGCGCGGCAGGTTGGCGAGGACTTTTTCCGCTGGGAAGCTGTGCCGGTTTGCGGCGTGTTGGAAGACTTTACCTGGAACGGCAAGACGGAAGTTTCGCAGATTGATCAGACGGCGCGCGACGCCTACCTTGTCCAGTTCCTTGAACTTCTGAAAAGCTACTGCGGCTAACGCCGGAGGTGACGCCATGTCTACCGTGAACGATGAGCCGCTCCTGGATCGACCAGAAGGCGGCCGTAAACTGTCCGAAGAAGCGGATAAGCTGCTGCGCTTGGCCGAGGGGTTTCAAGACAAATGCGAACAGTACGAGCGCAGCCTGTCGATGCTTATTGCGATTGGCATGAGCACGATCACAGCTTTCTTGATAGCTGCGCTTTATGTTACCCCTGCATTGCCGGACGACTCGGTTTACAGGGGGTTGGTGCCATACTTGGCAATTTTTTATTCGATCGCCGCCGGTGCCTTTCTGTATTGGATGACAGAGAGGACACGTCGGAAACTGGCCAGGGAAAGGCGTGCCATGCACAGCATCGTGGACATGCTTCGCGGCCTTGAAAAGGGGATCGCCGAAATGGACAACCTCTCGACCTTAGAACGCGCCGAATTTCGGATTCGTATCTCGCGGTTCGACATTGGGCCTGGCTGATTTTTTCATAGAGGACGCGGAGTACACTCCGCGTCCTCGCTAGGGAATGCCACCGCCGTTCATTCAATCGTCCACAAGATCAGTGAATCGCGGTCCTTGACGTAGACGCGGTTGCCCGCCACGACGGGGTAGGCGTAGGTGTCGCGCTCGCCCACCTTGTACTTAGCCAGTTGTTTGAAGCTCTTATCGCTGGGTTCAAAAACGACCAATTGGGCGCTCGGATTCAGGGCAAATAGGACAGGTCCAGCGACCACGATCGATCCGTAACCCGGTCTGGAACCGCGGCCGCCGCCGCCGCCCCCTTGCAGCGACGCCGTCCAAGCAGTCTTGCCGTCGCTCGCTTTGAGGCAGAATAGGCTATCCTGGGCGGAGATGCCGAAGATCTTGTCTTCGTAGATAACAGGAGTATTAAATTGCACAGAAACTTCCTGGTTTTTCCAAAGCTCCTTGGCGGCGAGGCTGTCGCCCTGTTTCTCGATCTTGACGGCGGTGGTGCCGCGGCTGGAGCCGGAGTACAAAATCGTTTGTTTGTCCACCATCGGTGTGGAGGCGTTGTACCCTCTTCCGCGCACGGCGAACGGCGTTTGCCAGAGAAGTTTGCCGTCGGTGGCGTTGAGGGCGACGATGCTTTTTTCCATCTCCGCCACTAACACTTTGGTGTCGCCCACGGTCATAAGCTCCGGCGAAGCATAGGCGGGGGCGTCGCCGCTCCACTTCCATTTCTGCTCGCCGTTGGCCAGGTTGTACGCGACGATCGTTCCATTCCTCTGCCCGCCGAGTTGGGCAATGCACAGACCATCCACGACGACCGGGGAACTAGAGACGAAAAACCGCGGCCAAGAGCCTTGGAAATCATCTTTGCGCCACAGCTTCTTCCCCGTAGCGGCGTCGTAGCACGACAGAATGCCGCGCACGCCGAGCGTGACGATTTTCCCGTCGGCCACGATGGGAGAGCTGCGCGGTCCCGAGAAGCCGCTGGCCGCGCCGGTCACGCCTCCCGATTCGTATTTGTCCTGCCACTGCTCTTTGCCGGTGGCGGCGTCGAGACAGCGGAGGATTTCACTGCCTTGTTGTCGGGAAAAAACGTACAGTTTATCGCCGACCAAGGCAGGAGTGGCGACGCCGTCGCCGATGGAGATCTTCCACTTTTGCGTCAGCTCTTTGGGCCAGGTCTTGGGCGCTTGGAATCCGCTGGCTTTGGCGTCGCGATGCGGTCCAAGCCACTGAGGCCAATCCTGAGCGTAAAGGCAGCTCATATTGAGCAATATGCCGGCGCCTACCAGTACGCCCATCGTCCGCGTTGCGTTGGTCATGGTAACTCTCCTTTGGTTCCTGCTCCTACGGGTGCGAAGACGAAACCGCTTATTTCATGGAACCCCGTAGAAAGCGAAGAGTGACGCGGATAGAAGGGAAACAACCGCGAGGCTAATCGTTTAGCGACGCTTCGTAGAAGCGTCGGGGATATTCAACGCTTCTACGAAGCGTCGCTAAACGATGGCCTTCCGGATGTAGGTAGGGCAGAATGACGCCCGGCCAGCAATTCGGCAAGGCTGTCCAAATCGCACGGCTTGGCAAGAAAAGCATCGAATGCACCGTCGTAACGGGCCAGGCGCGGGTCATGGGGATCGCTTGCCGATAGGGCAGCAATCCGGATGCCTTCAAGCCCCGATTGCTGGCGCAGATGGAGAGCCAACTCGCCGCCGTTCATGCCGGGCATCTGAATGTCCAACAAAGCGAAACGCGGCTTGAAGTAACGAGCGATGGCGAGGGCCGAGAAGCCATCGTACGCCGTCCGGACTTCGTGGCCCAACAGTCGCAACAGCATGCCCAGGGTGTCTGCCGCATCTCGATTGTCGTCCGCTATGAGAACACGCATGGCTCGTCCTTTCGGAGACCTGGGCGTGTCGGCCTTTTTCCATAGGCCGCAATCCTTGTCGGTCACTAAATTAACTTTTTGCAATTCTCGCGCCGGATCGGGGGATTTGCCGTCATCCTCTCTCTCTCTAAACTCAAACTCAGGACGGACATAGCTTCTTTAGCACTTCTTCCAGAACGGCCAGTTCGACCGGCTTGACCATGTGGAGGTCGAACCCAGCCGCCTTGGCCCGCCTTTTGTCCTCCTCCTGTCCCCAGCCGGTCAGAGCGACAAGCTTCATCTCTTTGCCCCACGGCTGTTCGCGGATATGACGAGCCACTTCATAGCCGCTCATCTTCGGCAGGCCGATGTCAAGCAGAACAACGTCGGGCCGATAGGAAGCCGCCTCTTCCACAGCTTTTGGGCCGTCATGAGCGACGCGGGCCTCATGCCCCATGATGTGAA
>Ga0335075_10008158_pt1 | contig 16084 bp, 10 predicted proteins | sample Lox_Sample_24_FD_206723 | JGI IMG/M metagenome (GOLD analysis project Ga0335075, IMG submission 206723) | Soil microbial communities from Loxahatchee National Wildlife Refuge, Florida, United States - Lox_Sample_2.4 | ecosystem: Environmental > Terrestrial > Soil > Wetlands | place: USA... | reverse complement strand
GGCGGGCTGGGAATCAACTGCTGGTCCCTTTCCTCCGCCGAGTCGAAGATCTTTCCCGGCGCACCCCCAGGGCTTGCCTTTCCGGGCGACACCGGTTGCAATCGCGCCGGCGGTCCCACCGCCCACTACAATCGCTTCGGCCCGCGCGTAGGCTTCGCGTGGTCGCCCTCGTCGGGTCCTTCGCGGCTGATCGGAACGCCCGGTTCGCACCAGTTCTCCGTTCGCGCCGGCTACGGCATCTACTACAACCGGGACCAGGAAGAGCAGTCGCTGCAGAATCTGGAAGACCCGCCGTTCCTTCTCTTCTCTCAAGGTGCTCTTGATGCAGGCGGCAGTCCGTCCCTTGCGGCTCCGTTCACTGACGTCACCGGAGACGCGGCGACCTCGCTGCCCAACAAGTTCCCTTTCACCATCCCCACTGCCGGGACAAATATTGCGTGGTCAACCCTCTACAACTCGCTCGGACTCGCCACCTTCGATCCGAAGCTCTACACCGTACCCTACGTGCAAAACTTCAACATCAACATACAGCGCGAGCTGCCCAGCAATATGCTTCTGCAGGTCGGCTATGTCGGGTCGCTCGGCCACCATCTGGCAAGCTGGTATGAGGGCGATCCGATTACGCCGGCGGGCCACGCCGCATGCCTGGCGGGTTCCGTTCCCGCGGGCTACCCGGCTGCGTACAACTGCAATTCGGCTCTGGCGGGATCGATCCACCAGTACTTTCCTCAGTACACGGCCGATCCCGTTCTTGCCCCCGGCAATCCCGCAGGACTACCGAACGGAACGCCCTGGTACAAGAGCGTGGCCCGTCAGACGACGGAAAACGCATCCAGCTACAATTCTCTGCAGATCAGTCTCGTCAAGGCCCAGACTCACGGCCTTAGCGCCACCTTCTCCTACACTTATTCTCACGCGCTGGACAATGGCTCCAGTTACGAAAGCACAACCGGCACCCAGCAGCAGGGCTCCGGCCATTCGCAAATCTACACGCCCGGTTTCACCTACCTGAATTATGGAGACTCGGATTTCGATGCACGCCATCGATTCGTGACTTCATATGTCTATGAAGTGCCGGTCTTCGCATCGATCCGCAACAATCTCCTGCTACGCGAGGCGCTCTCGGGCTGGGAGGTCGCCGGAGTGACCGCGCTTCAGACTGGGTTCCCTGTTGGTATCTCGGAAGGAAAGAATAGGTCTCTCTGGTGCGATGGCGGAAGCTACTTCGGCTGCGGCGACGTGCCCGAGACCTCGAGCTTCTCGATCAAGAAGGAAAATCCTCGGAAGATCCAGACAATAAACGATGCAAACGGAAACCCACATACGGGGAACTTCTACTTCTCACCAGCTACATTCTCGGACGAACCACTCGGAACATTCGGGAATGTGAAGCGCAATTCGCTCATTCACGGCCCGGGCTTCAACTACACGAATCTGCAGGTGTCGAAGAACTTCCACATTTCTTCCGCTCACGAGGAACGCTTTGTCCAACTGAGAATTGAAGCGGCGAACGCATTCAATCATGCGAACTTCGCGGCTCCTGGAGGAAACTTCGCCAACACCACCTTCGGAGTGATTAACAGCGTTTTGGACAACGCCAACTCCGCCGATCCCAACCAGGATCCGCAACCGGCGCGCGTGTTTCAACTCGTAGGCAAGTTCTACTTCTGATTCGCAAAGCCAACCGGGACATCTCTCAGATCGAGAGATGTCCCGGTTTTTTGCGCCTTCTTTTCAAACCACCGATTCGGCTAGATTGCCTTATCCGCGATGGCCAGCGCCTGATCGAGCGCGTCGACCGCGGTATCGATCTCTGCCCTCTCGATGATCAGCGGCGGAGCGATCACGAAATGGCTGATCCAGGCCTGCATGGAGACGCCGCGCTTCAGCATGTCGGCCGCGACCTGGTCGACCACCGTGGCTTTGCCATCCACCTTATCCTGCTTGGTGTTGAACGGGGTTTTCTTCTGTTGGTCTCTGACCATTTCAAGGCCCCAGAACATGCCCAGACCGCGCACTTCGCCGATCGAAGGGTGCTTCGGCTTGAGAGCGTGCAGCTTCTCGCCGAGGTAGGCCCCCACCTCTTTGGCGCGATTCACCAGATCGAGCCTCTGCATCTCGTGGATCGCCGCAACGGCCGGCGCGAGCGTGATGGGGTGCGCCTCGTAGGTGTGACCGTGGGCGAAGAAGTGGTCTTCGAAGAATTCGGCAATCTTGCCTGTGGTCGCGCAGAGCCCAAGCGGAACATAGGCCGAAGTGATGCCCTTGGCCGTGACCAGAATGTCCGGCTTTACCTTCCAGTTGTCGACAGCGAACCACTCGCCGGTGCGTCCCCACCCGGACATCACCTCGTCGGCAATGAGCAGCACGCCGCGGCGGTCGCAAATCTCGCGCAGCCTGGGCAGATATTCCTTGGGTGGAACGAGGACGCCATTGGTTCCCACCACCGGCTCTACGATCACCGCGGCGACGTCGCTCTCATTGTCGACCATGTGCTCGAGATAGTCGGCGCAGGCGATGCCGCACTCCGGATAGCTGTGCTTGATCGGGCACTTGTAGCAGTTCACTTCCGGCGCGAACAGAAAGCCCTGTCCTTTGCCGCCCGGTTCCATCGCCCAGCGGCGCGGGTCTCCGGTCGCCGCAATCGAGGCCATCGTCGATCCATGATAGGAGCGATAGCGCGCGATGATCTTGGTCTTGCCGGTGTACATGCGCGCAATCTTGAAGGCCGCTTCGTTGGCTTCCGTGCCTGAAGTGGTGAAGAAAAACTTGGTGATGCCCTCGGGCAGAACGTCGAGCAACAGCCGGCTCAGCTCCACGCGGGTGTCAGTGGCGTAGGAGGGCATGATGTACGCCAGTTTTTTCGCCTGGTCGGCAATTGCCTGGATCACCGCGGCGTTCTTATGCCCGAGGTTCGAGCACATGAGCTGGGCCGAGAAGTCGAGATACCGCTTGCCCGAAGCGTCGGTGAAGTAGCATCCCTCCGCATCGACAATGTGCATGGGGTTCCACGACTTCTGATATCGCCACGTGCCGTAGTTCAGCTTCTTGGTCCACTCAACTACTTCCTGAGTGGTCATCGCCGTATCGGGAGAAAGAACTGTATCGCTCATGGTGTCCGCCTCATCCTCACTACGATACCGCGAAGCGGGGAAGGGCGGACAGGGCAATGTAATCGCGCCTCGACTCAGAACAGGAGCTTGAGGCCAAACTGAATCTGGCGCGAGGTGGAGGCCGTCGACGTAATTACGCCCGCGGTGGGTGAAGGCGTGGCGCCGGCGGCCGAGTAGACGACTTCGTTCGGAGTGCCGAAGTTGGTGTGGTTCAGCACATTGAAGAACTCGGCGCGGAACTGTGCGCGAAGGCCTTCGGTGATCTGTGTCTCCTTGCGCAGCGACGCATCGAGATTCGCGAAGCCGGGACCTACGAGAGAATTACGTCCCGCGTTGCCGTAGGTGCCGGAGACCGGAGCCAAGTAAGCGCTGGGGTTGAAGTATTGCGCCGGACCGCCTTCGACGATGTGCCCGTGGAAGTCAGGATTGAGATTCGGGCGGATCGGGTCGCGGCTGTCTCCATTATTGGTGGGGTTGTAGCCGAGCTGCGGTGTGAAGGGAAAGCCCGACTGCAGCGTAGCAATTCCGCTCACGCTCCAGCCGCGAACAGCGCGGGCCCACGAACCTCCATCGTGGCGTCCGAAGGGCAGATCGTAGGTCCCGTTAATGACCGCGAGGTTGCGCACGTCGGTGCTGGCCGGGCCCCAGTCGAGTTTAGGCCGCAACGGGAACTCGACGAAAGCCGGCGCATTTGCTCCTACACTCGTATTCCAAGCCGTGCCGTCATCGAGATTCTTCGACCAGGTGTAGACGCCGCGCAGCTGAAAGCCGTGCTGGAAGCGATGGTTCACATCCACTTCGAGACCGTTGTAGGAGCTGATTCCCTCGGAGATCCAGGTGGTGGTATTGGCCAATGCCGGATTCGCGTACGGAGCTCCCTTCGGATAGTAGACCGTGCCGGCGGCCAGTGTTGACGGGCACGGCGAAGCCGGGCAGATGGTTGGTGCGGGCTCGTTCACGTCCTCGGAAAGCATCTGGTGGTAGCCGTGCGAACCAACGTATCCCAGGGTGAGCGAGGTGTTCGGAGCGATCCTCTGCGCGACGCTCAGCGACCAGGTGAGCACGGTCGGCGTGTAAGCATCCGGCTGCACGCCGCTGGGCGAAATCAGGCTTCCCGAAGGCGGCGCCTCGCCCGGGACAATATTCACGCTGCTTAGTGGAACGTTCTTCAGCGTGTTGGTGCTGTTGTAGGGAGCCGTCTGGTCGAGGCGATAGTCCAGGTTGTCGAGCAGAGCGCGATAAACGCCGAAGCCGGCATGAACAACGGTGTTGCCGTGTCCGGCTGGGTCCCAGGCCAGGCCAACACGTGGTTCGGGCAGAAACTTTGCACGGTTTTTGGTTAGCGCCGAATGCCCTACTTGCGGATTGGTTTCGATCACGCCGTTTGCGTCGAAGAGATAATTCGAGGCGCGATTCTGCGCTTCATTCCATCCATTCGTGGACTCGAAGCGGAAGCCGGCGCGCAGTTCAAGATTCGGCTTGAGGCGAATGGTGTCCTGGGCAAAACCCGCGCCTTCGAGCGAACGCCATCCCAGCTCGGTCGGCGACGGAACAGAGGTGAAGGTCGCCACCGTGCCTTGCAGAAATGTGGTCAGCGTCGTGAACGAGGCCTGCCCGTACTGGTCCTGGGCAAGGTTGTCGTTCGACTGAATCTGCTGCAGCCATCCGCCCAGTTCGACCTGGTGAATGCCGCGCGTCCAGTAGATGTGATCGTCATAGGTGTAGAGATTGCGCGCAGTGGAGAGATTGCTGCCGGCATTGGTTCCCGCGCCGGTAATTTGTGACGCGCCATTCAGCGCCGTGCCTCCGCCGATGACGATAGCTCCGATGGGGCGGCCCGAGATCCATCCCGGCACGTTGACCGGCGTGGTGCCGGTAAAAACATACGCGGCGCGAGAGTAGCCGAAGCGCGCGGTATTCAGCAGGCTCGGCGAAAAGACATGCTGCTCCTGAACACTGGCCACCTGCTCGCGCAGCGCCTCGACCACCGAACTGAGCGGGTTTGCCGATGGGGTATTCGCATCGCTGTCGTCAACCGTGTAAACGCCGAAGAGCAGATCCTTGTCCGAGATGTTGTAGTCGGCGCGCGCGGTGCCGAAGTCTTCGCGGATGGTTTGCAGTGGATTGCTGAAGGCCTCGGCGATGCCGCTGCCCAATTCCGGCCCATTCTGCACCGGCCATAGAGACAGCAGGGCCTGCGACGCGCTGTTCACGCCGACATAGGTTTCCTTGCCGCTGGAGTTCGGCACATAGCCCAGCCGCGCCTGGCTGTCCGGCACCAGCGTTACGTCGCTGAGATGCAGGTTCTGCCGGAAGCCTTCGTAGTTGCCGAAGAGAAAGATCTTGTTCTTCCTGAGCGGACCGCCTAATGCGCCGCCGAACTGGTTGCGCTGGAACTCCGGGATGTCCGCCTGGTCGAAGTAGTTGCGTGCGTCGAAGGCGCTGTTGCGCAGAAATTCGAAGGCCGAGCCGTGCAGTGTATTTGTACCCGATGCGGTTACAATACTCACCTGCCCGCCGGTACGCTTGCCGTATTCCGCGCCATAGGTGTCGGTGACCACATTGAACTCGCGCACTGCATCGACGCCCAGAAGCTGCCCGCTGGTGCCGCCCGGGGTCACGTTGATCTCCGATGCGCCGGTGTATTCAATGCCATTGAGCAGAAACAGATTGTCCTGCGGGCGATGCCCGGCGACGGCGAACATATTCCCAACCGCGGAGTTTGAGGTGCCGATGCCTCCGGAGCGCTGCGTCGAGTAGTTCACGATGGCCGGATTCAGTGTCATCAGCTCGTCGTAGCTCCGGCCGTTCAGCGGCAGCTCTTTCACCTGGCGCTCGTCCACCAGTCCCGAGGTCTGCTGTGTCGATAGCTCGACGGCTGCCGGTGCAGCGGCCACCGTGACCTCCTGCTGCACCTGGCCCACGGCAAGCGACAGATCGACCTCGGCGCTCTGTCCCACGACCAGGCGCAGTCCGGTCTGAGTCTGTGTGCTGAATCCGTCCTTGGCGGCGCTTACCGAATAAGGACCGATGGGCACCGAGGGCGCAGCATAGCGGCCCGTCGCGTCGCTGGTTACCACGCGTGTGTTCCCGGTTTCGGTGTTGCGGATTTCAACCCTGGCGCCCGCTATGGCCGCGCCGCTGCTATCGCGAACGGTGCCTATGATGGAGCCTCCTACCACCTGGCTCAAGGCGTAGCCGGAAAGGCTTAACAGAATGACCCCGGCAAAGATGCGAAGCGAACCGGAAATAAGGCGCATGGCGACCTCCTCAAATAGCAAAGACAGCAAATAAGAGCGGGAAAATGTGGATGAGAAAAATCACGAACAGCGGCGAAGGAGAATCAACAACCGCGGCGGCGCGAGAGGCGCGCGATTGAGAGCCGGGATGGAGAGAGAGGCGTCATGAATCTTTCAGTCTCTTGATGGCGGAACAAATGAAAAAGCCGGGCCAGTTGGGCTCCGGCTATTCTTCTTAAAGGCTCTGCGGGAAATTAGAAGAGATCGATCGCCGGACACGGACATGCGCACAGACAACAGGTGCGGGGCATGCTGGCAGCGAGGCTCATGATGATTTTGACTATAGAGGGCATGATTCGGCCCGTCAAGACTGCGGGGAAACCGGCCTGGGCCGAGAGTTGAACTTCAACCAAGCGCTGAACCGGGAGCGCCGACAGTCGAACGCAGTGGAGACAAACGCGATGGCCATCGAAATCAAAGTCTTAGACTGGGGCGACGAGGCAATTCTGAGGAATGTCGCGGCGCGCGTGTTCGACAATCCGATCGATCCGGAGCTGACCAGAGAATTTCTAAGCGACCGCCGACACCATATAGTTGTTGCCATCGACGATGAGCTCGTCGTGGGTTTCGCGTCCGGAGTCGATTACATCCATCCCGACAAACCGCCCGAGCTATGGATCAATGAGGTCGCGGTAGCGCCGACGCATCAAGGCCAGGGGCTGGGCAAGGCGCTTCTCAACGCCTTGCTGGACGTGGGCCGAGCGCATCACTGCGGAGTCGCGTGGGTATTGACCTATCGAAGCAATGCGGCTGCCATGGCCCTCTATTCATCCCTGGGCGGAAGCGAAGGGGCTGACGACAGCGGATCGAGCGGCGAGATGCTGGGCTACTCGTTCGACCTCAAGGGCGCTGCTAAACCCGGATCGCCTGGATAGGACACCGAGGGGTATGATCCATCCTTATGGCTTTTACCCTGGATCAGCTCGACCACTTTGTTCTCACCGTCGCCAACATCGACGCAACCGTTGATTTTTACACTGAAGTGCTGGGAATGGAGGCGATTACGCTGGGCGGCCGCAAGGCCCTCACCTTCGGCGTTCAAACCATCAAGCTGCACCAGCGGGGACATGAGCCCAGCCCCAAGGCCTGCCATCCCACGCCCGGGTCCGGCGATTTCTGCTTTACCACCGCGACGCCGCTCGACGAAGTCATCGGCTATCTGAACGAGCTGCGGGTCCACGTGGAAGAAGGCCCGGTCGAGCGAATCAGCGCCATGGGCAAGCTGCGATCTATCTATCTCCGCGACCCGGACCGGAACCTGATCGAGATTGCGAACTATCTCTGACGCGATTCTGTGAAGCTTTTCGCGCGGCGAGAACATCCGATTGACAAGCGCCCGCAACTGGGCCAAGCTCATAGTAGATGCAGTTCACCAAGCCAGCTCCGTCTTGTTGTCAGCAGCGCGCCTGTTGTTGCGGGTGTTGTGCGTGCCGCCAAGGCTGTGAGCTCTGTATCTGCATGATCTAGTCGTAGAGCAATCCTGACGATCTAGCCTCCTGAGCCCACTGCCTACCTCCCAGGCACGTGGGTTTTTCCTTTTCAGCCCAAAATTCCACCGGCCCGCCAAGCGGGTCTTTGAAGCCACCAACGGGAACTTGACCGATATGTCACCAACAGCCGTAGCCGACACCATAGAGACGCAAGCCCAGCCGGCCCTCAGCCATCTCCAGCTGCTGGAGGCGGAGAGCATTCAGATCTTTCGCGAGGTCGCCTCCGAATTCGAGAAGCCGGTGATGCTGTACTCGATCGGCAAGGACTCGTCGGTGATGCTGCGCCTGGCGCAGAAGGCGTTTTATCCCGGGCCGATTCCGTTTCCGCTGCTGCATGTCGACACCGGCTACAAATTCCGCGAGATGCTCGAGTTCCGCGACCGGTATACGCGCGAGCTGGGACTCGAGTTGCTGGTCTGGCGCAATGAGGCGGCGCTCGCCGAGGGCGCGAACCCGGTGAAGCTGGGAACGCAGCGCTGCTGCGGCTTGCTGAAGACCACCGCGCTGCTCGACGCCCTGCGCTACTACGGATTCGACGCCGCCTTCGGCGGGGCCCGCCGCGACGAGGAGAAGTCGCGCGCCAAGGAGCGTATCTATTCATTCCGCGACCGCGCCGGGCAGTGGGACCCGAAAGCGCAGCGGCCGGAGCTGTGGAATCTCTACAACTCGCGGATTCATCGTTCGCAAAACGGGCCCGGCGAGAGCATCCGCGTCTTTCCGCTCTCCAACTGGACCGAGCTCGACATCTGGCATTACATCCACCTTGAAAAGATTCCGATCGTCCCGCTCTATTTCGCCAAGGAGCGGCGCATGCTGGTACGCGGCGACAGCCTCATCCCCGTGGAGCAGTCCTTCGTGCAGGGCCTGCCCGGCGAAGAGCAGTGGGTGCGCTGCCGCCTGCGCTCCCTGGGCTGCAGCCCCTGCACCGGAGCGATCCGCTCCGACGCCGACACGCTGCCCAAGATCATTGCCGAGCTGGTCTCGTTCCGATCGTCGGAGCGCGCCAACCGCATCATCGATCACGACCAGGAAGGCTCCATGGAAATCAAGAAACGCGAGGGCTACTTCTAATGAGCATCGCGCCGATGATCGAAATCGAATCCGGGGAGCTCGAGATCCCGAGATTCTCTATCGAGGACTTTCTAGCGGTCGAGCAGAGCAAGGATCTGCTGCGCTTCACAACGGCGGGCAGCGTCGACGACGGCAAGTCCACGCTGATCGGCCGGCTGCTTTACGACTCGAAGAATGTCTACGAGGATCACGTCCGGTCGGTAACCCGCACGCACGGACCCTCAGCCTCATCGATTGATTTTGCGCAGCTCACTGACGGCCTGCGCGCCGAGCGCGAACAGGGCATCACCATCGACGTGGCGTATCGGTACTTCTCGACGGCGCGGCGCAAGTTCATCATCGCCGACACGCCCGGCCACGAACAGTACACGCGCAATATGGCCACCGGCGCATCGACCGCCAACCTGGCCATCATTCTTGTGGATGCGCGCAAGGGCATCCTCAACCAGTCCCGGCGCCACGCCTACATCGCTTCACTGCTGGGCATTCCACGCGTGGTAGCCGCCGTCAACAAAATGGATCTGGTCGATTATTCCGAAGACGTCTTCGACAACCTGAGCCGCGACTTCGCCGGCCTCGCCGCGCGCGTTGGCCTGCGCAGCGTTGAGGCCATCCCCATCAGCGCCCTTGAAGGCGACAATGTGGTGTACGCGGGCAGCCGCATGCCCTGGTACTCCGGCCCAACCCTGCTCGAATATCTCGAATCAGTTCCCGTGGTGCGTGAGACCGCGGCCCTCGCGTTTCGGCTTCCCGTCCAGCGCGTGATACGGCCCAACCAGAATTTCCGCGGCTTTGCGGGACAGATCGCCGCCGGCACGGTTCGCCGCGGTGACCGCATCGTCGCGCTGCCCTCAGGTCACGCCAGCCGCATTCAGAGCATCGTCACCTTCGATGGCGAGCTCGAGTCCGCGTCGGCCCCGCTCTCGATCACCGTAACCCTAGAGGACGAACGCGACATCAGCCGCGGAGACCTCATCGCGCCGGCCGACGCGCGGCCGCAGGTGGCCAGCCATTTCGAGGCATCGATCGTGTGGATGCACGCGGAGCCGCTGGCAATCGACCGTCGCTATCTGTTGAAGCACACCAGCCAGACGGTGCCTGCGCGCGTTCGCTCCATCCGCCACAAGATCGACATTGAGACACTCGATCCGCACGCAGCCGCCGCGCTGGACCTGAATGCCATCGGCCTGATTGAGATCGAGACCGATCGGCCTGTCCTCGCCGACCTTTACAACGAGAGCCGCGCCACGGGAAGCTTCATCCTGATCGATCCCGCGAGCAACGCTACGGTAGGCGCCGGCATGATCCGGCATATCTTCACCAGCACAGTTACAAATACGATCGAGTTCCAGCCCCGCGTCGTTCTCGCGCACCGGGAAATCGTCGCCCAGCTCGAGCAGCGCATCCTTGATCTCGGCCACGCCGCGGTTCGCACCCGCGTCCTGGACAAGAACGTTTGGCGCGCGTTGCAACGGGCCGGAGTCGCGGTGCTGGTCGAAACAGAGCAGTCCGGAATCCGGCTTCTCGCCGAGGATTTCACCTTGGAAGAGGAGAGCGGCGACTCGATTGAAGAGGTCATCGCCGCGCTTGGTTTCCAGGGCCGGAAAGAAAAGGAACAGATATGAGCACAATTGCCGCGCCTGTCTCGACGTTGGATGAAAAGATCGCCGAAGCTGCGGCGCTGGTGAGCGCGCAGCTCGCGGACCGCGCCGGTGAGGCCTGCGTCACCAGCAGCTTTCAGGCCGAAGACGTGGTCGTGCTGCACCTGGTCCGGCAGATGGCGCCGGAGATTCCTGTGCTCTTCCTCGACACCGGCTATCACTTCCAGGCGACGTACGAATATCGCGATCGCGTAGCGGCGGAGTGGCGGCTCAACCTGCAAAACATTGTGCCCGCGCAGACGGTGGCCGAGCAGGAGGCGGAGTTCGGCATCCTGAACCAGACCGCTCCGGACCGCTGCTGCGCTTTGCGCAAAGTAGGACCGCTGTTTGCCGCGCTCGAGCCCTTCGGCCTGTGGTTTACGGGGTTGCGCCGCGAGCAGGCGAAGACCCGCGCCAATTTGCAACCCGCCGAGAGCTTCACGTTGCCCACCGGCAAGCAGTTAGTCAAGCTCAGCCCGCTCGCCGCGTGGCATACCCGCGACGTCTGGCAATACGCGGAGCGCCACGCGATTCCCCTGTTGCCGCTCTACGATCTCGGCTACTCCAGCATCGGCTGCGAGCCCTGCACCAGCCTGCCGCTCAGCGCCGACGATCCCCGCTCGGGCCGCTGGGGCGGTCACAAGGTGGAGTGCGGCATCCATATTCAACCCGCGCCAGGCGCGGATGGGCAAGCGGCAGGGCAGAACTAGGTCGGAGAGATGGAACTCGCGCTCGGCTTCATTATCGCGTTCATCATTGCCATCACCGGCGTAGGAGCCGGCACCATCACTGCGCCCCTGCTCATCCTCTTTCTGCACGTGCCGGTCGTGGTGAGCGTGGGCACTGCGCTGGCCTACTCAGTGGTGGTCAAAGCCATTGTCGTCCCGCTTCAGATATGGAGACGGCAGGTGGCCTACCGCGTGCTTGGGGTCATGCTGATCGGCGGCATTCCCGGCGTTGTCCTGGGCTCGCTGCTCTTCCGGCACTTCGCCGCGGTCGGCAATCACGCCATTCTCTACGCGGTGCTGGGCGCCATCATTGTCACTTCGTCGGCGTGGCATCTCTACCGCTACTTCAGACCCTTCGCGCCGGACACGAGCCGTCCTACCCGCGTCCGCACCATCGCCGCGCTGATGTTTCCCATTGGCGCCGAGGTCGGATTTTCCTCCTCCGGCGCCGGCGCACTGGGCACCATCGTGCTGCTTGGGCTGTCGTCGCTTACCGCGGCGCAGGTGGTGGGCACGGACCTGGCCTTCGGTTTCTGCATCGCGCTTGCAGGCAGCGGGATTCACCTGGCCAGCGGCAACCTCGACGCGGCTCTGCTTACGAAACTGGTCATGGGCGGCATCGCCGGCGGACTGGCCGGCTCTCTGGTCGCGCCTCGCGTACCCAATCGGCAGCTGCGCTTCGCGCTCTCCGTGTGCCTGCTCGCGCTGGGGCTGCAGTTCTGCTATCAGGCGTTCGTGAAGCAGAACGCCTCGCACGCCGCGCCTGTACAGGCCGCGCAGGTACAGCCCAAGGCTCTTGCCTTCGTCGCAGCACACGACAACCCCAAGTAAACCTGCGTCCGCCTTTAAGGGAGCACCCCGCCTCGAGTTCTATTCGTGATCGTGCTTATAGATCACGCCGCCCTTCATCACGAAGGAAACGTGCTGCGTCACGCTGATGTCTGCCAGCGGATTCCCCGGCACTGCGATCACGTCCGCGAAATAGCCGGCCTTCAACTCGCCGATCTGGCCTTCCCATCCCAACAGCTTCGCGCCGTTCAGCAAATCGGCCTTCAACACCTCTGCTGGCGGCATTCCGAACTTCGCCATCAGCACCAGTTCCCGCGCCTGCGTGCCATGCGGAAATGGTCCAACGTCGGAGCCCACGGCGAAGGGAATGCCCGCTGCAAGCTGCTTCTTGAATTGCGCCGCATGGTAGTCGAGCATGGCGCGTTCTCTCGCCGCGGCCGCGGGAGAGGCGGCATGGTCGGCAAAATATTCGAAGATGGCGAAAGTCGGCACGGCCGGAATCTGCTTCTCGCGCATAATGCGCATCGTCTCCGGACTCAACTGCAGCGCATGATCGATCGAAGCGACGCCTGCCTCCGCCGCATAGAGCGTGCCCGGCTCGCCGGTTGCGTGCACGCCGACTTTCTTGCCCACGCGCGCGGCCTCATCCACACCGGCTTTTAATTCGGCCTCGGTGTACTGATACGGCGTGGAGAAAACGCCGTCGTGCAGCGAATCCGGCCCTGTCTCATACATCTTCACGAAGTCTGAGCCTTCCTTGAATTGCTCGCGAATCGCCTCCACAATCTCTTCCGGATTGTTGGCGTAGGTGGCATTCGAGAGCACGTGCTGTGCGGGGTTGAAGTGGTTGGCATCCTCGTGGCCGCCCAGTATGTCAATGGCGTTCCCGCTGATGCGCAGACGAGGTCCCGGTATGAGCCCCTGGTTGATTGCATTGCGCACCGCGGTGTCTGCGGATCCGGCGCCTTCGGTGCCCATGTCGCGCTCCGCGGTAAAGCCGCCCATCAGGTCGGCCTTCGCTGCCAGTGTGGCCAGAATGGTCCGCTCCGGGACCGACTCTTCGACGGTCTGCAGGTCCTCGGCGCCGGGATGCAGGAAGAGATGCACGTGGGCATCGATCAGGCCGGGCATCAATGTGGCATCGCCCAGGTCGACGATCTGGGCGCCGGCGGGATGATCGACCGAAGATCCGGCTGCGACAATGCGCTCGCCCTCGACCAGGACTTCACCCGGCGAGACGATGCGTCCGCCTGCGACATCGAGCAGCCGGGAGGCATGCAGAACGATTGCCGGCGGCTGCGGCGGAGCCTGCTGTGCCAGCCCGGACAGAGCCACGATCGGCTGCAGGATTGCGACGGCTAGTCCAAATGCGATTCTCATGCGTCTCCAGTTCGAGGACAGGAATGTAGGTGTCAGGAACACAGCGATCTTAGAACGTCATCTCCTCACAGACCATCCCTTGATTTGAAAATTACATCGAAGAACTGCGGCGCCGGTAAAAATAGAAAAGACCCTGATGCATCTTTTTGAAACGCACGTTTTCTGGATATGGCTTCTCTCGCTCGCCGGCATTCTCTCTATGCTCGTGCGCCCATGGCGCATTGCCGAAGCCATATGGATCTCGGCTACAGCCATTCTGCTGCTTGCTGCACGGCTTATTCCGGTGCACAGTGCGCTGACTGCCGTCGGCAAGGGAACCGACGTCTATCTGTTTCTCACCGGCATGATGCTACTGTCCGAACTGGCCCGGCATGAAGGCGTCTTCGACTGGCTGGCTGATATGGCCGTTCGCCGCTCTGACAGCTCCGCATCGCGGCTCTTCATCCTCATCTATCTCACCGGCGTCGTGGTCACAGCGCTGCTCTCAAACGATGCAACGGCTGTCGTTCTCACTCCGGCCGTGCTGGCCGCGGTGCGGCGGGCTGACGTGGAGCCCAAGCCGTATCTGCTGGCCTGCGCGATGATCGCCAACGCCGCCAGCTTTGTGCTGCCCATTTCGAATCCTGCAAATCTCGTCGTCTACGGAAAGCACATTCCGGCACTGGGGCCGTGGCTCAAGCTCTTTCTGCTGCCGTCGATTGTTTCCATCGCCGTGACGTATCTCTGCCTGCGCGTGGTTTCGCGCAAGACCCTGGCCGGTGCAATTCATCAGCCCGCCGACGAAGTGAACCTGAGCCCGCAGGGGCGTGTCGCGCTGGTTGGACTCATGCTTGCCGCCGCCGCTCTCTTGATCGCGTCCGGTCTTGGACTGGATCTTGGTGCGCCAACCTGCGCCGCGGCGGTGGTCGCGATGGTGATGGTGGGGCTCAAGGATCGCTCCATCTTTCCGCGCGCGGTCAGAGAAGTTTCATGGAGCATCCTGCCCCTGGTTGCGGGGCTCTTCGTCATCGTCGAAGCGCTTAATCAGGCCGGGATGATGCAGCTGGCGCAGCATGCACTTCAATCGCTGCTCAGCGCACCGCGAGTGGTATCCGCCCTGTGCGCCTCCTTCGGCGTGGCTATCCTCTCGAACCTGATGAACAACCTGCCGGTGGGGCTGGCCAGTGGTGCTGCTCTCACCCAGACCTCAGCCGCGCATCCTCTATCCCACGCCGTCCTCATCGGCGTCGATCTGGGGCCGAACCTGTCGGTTACCGGTTCTTTGGCCACGATTCTCTGGTTGATTGCGCTGCGCCGTGAACATGTGCGCATCACGGCTACAGAATTCTTCAAGGTGGGGCTGCTCGCAATGCCCATCGCCCTGGCTGCGAGCGTCCTGCTGCAACTTGCCGCCGGCTAGCACTGCCGTGTGAAAATCTGGAACAGCAGCCATCTGGAGGCGAGCGCCCTGCATCCAGAAAAGAGCTGCCGCGAACGTCATGCGCTCCCGTAACCCACACTCCCGGAGCAGGTCCGCCCGCGCCCTTCGGCTTTCGGCGGCATGGATTCTGCTGCTAGTCTTCCTCGTCCCGTCGCCTGCCGGGGCCTACTCCGTTCTTTCTCACGAAGAGATTGTCGACCTCGCCTGGCATGACCACGTCGTTCCGGTGCTGCTGCAGCGCTTTCCTGACACCACGCCCGACCAGCTGCGCGAGGCCCACGCCTACGCATACGGCGGATGCATCATTCAGGACATCGGCTACTATCCTTTCGGCAATCATCTCTTCAGCGATCTTCTGCATTACGTTCGCACCGGCGACTTTGTCGAGAACCTGTTGCGCGAGTCGACCGACGTGGATGAATACGCTTTTGCTCTCGGCGCCCTCGCGCATTACATCGCCGACAGCTATGGGCATCCTGCCGTGAATCTTGCCACAGGCCGCGAATATCCCAAGCTGCGCGATAAATTCGGCAACATCGTCACTTATGACGACAATCCCACGGCACACCTGCAAACCGAGTTCGGCTTCGACGTGGTGGAGGTTGCACACAACCGCTATGCTCCGCAGCAGTACCACGATTTCATCGGGTTCGCGGTTTCAAAACCACTGATCGAGCGCGCGTTTCGCGATACCTACGGCTTTGAGGTGAACCAGATCATGGTCCACGAAGACCTGGCCATCAACACCTACCGCCATACAGTTTCCGGACTTATTCCGCAGATGACGCGAGTCGCGGCTGTGAGTTATGAGAAACAGCTGAAGCAGGAAGATCCCAGTTATGCGAGAAAGAAGTTTATCTATCGCGTCGATAAGTCAGCATACAGGCGCGAGTTCGGCGGAGCTTATCAAAAGCCGAGCCCCGGAACAGAAATCATCGCGTTCTTGATCCGCATCCTGCCCAAGATTGGGCCGCTCAAGGCGCTCCGGCTTCATATGCCCGGCCCGGAATCGCAGAAAGAGTTCCTGGCGAGCGTGAACGTGGTTGTGGACCACTACAACGCATCGCTCAAAGAGCTGAAACTCGATCCAACGAACGGCGTCAGGTTCGATCTTCCCGACCGCAACCTCGACACGGGAGACGCGACGGTCTCGG
>Ga0335075_10008156_pt1 | contig 16085 bp, 14 predicted proteins | sample Lox_Sample_24_FD_206723 | JGI IMG/M metagenome (GOLD analysis project Ga0335075, IMG submission 206723) | Soil microbial communities from Loxahatchee National Wildlife Refuge, Florida, United States - Lox_Sample_2.4 | ecosystem: Environmental > Terrestrial > Soil > Wetlands | place: USA... | reverse complement strand
ACCTGGATCAGCGAGCGGCAGCAAAGGGGCGTCGTGGTGTTCCCGCTCTTCTGACGGAACTTGCGGTGGACCGGGGAATGGCATGGACTGGCATTGCTCGCCTTGCCGGTGTCAGTGTCAGCGCCCTGCGCAAGTGGCGGACCAGCGGCTCAGCCAGTGCTGAGCATAGACTCGCATTGGCGCGCCTGGCTGCGTTCCTGGATCTGCTGTCCGAGTACGCGATTGAAGACCCTGCCCAGTGGATGGAGATGCGACTGCCGCTGCCGACGGGCTACCTGATTAGGCCCATCGACCTGTATCGGCGCGGTGCGGTATCCGGACTGCTCGAGTATGCGTCAGCGCGGTGCACTGCCGAGCAGATCCTTGATCAGATCGATGCTGACTGGCGTGATGCCCGAAGTGAATTCGAGACCTACGACGCGCCAGACGGCGCTAAAGCCATCCGTATCAGAGGGAGCGCCGGCTAACCTCATACAAGCTATGGAGGCCCGGGAAAAGCCCTCTACTGAGGACGAACTGTATGAGGCCAGGGGATCGGTGCCCTTGGCCCGCCCGGTTGCGCAAGGCGACGTATTTCGCGATATAGAGATTCCCGGGCTTGAGCAGCGGCCCGCCGCTGTGATGATCATCCAGCACCCCTGCTCTATGCGAGCCGGAGCGGAGTTGCGGAAGCGGCTCACCGTCGCGGCTGTCCGCTGCCGCCAGATGATCCGTGACGCAGACTGGCAAGGGTACGCCTGGGCGATGCTATTGCCCCAACATGCAAGGTGACAGCAGCGACTATCTCGCAGATTTCCGCGATGTGGCATCGGTTGCGTCAGCTCTGCTTGAGAGGTCAGCGCGGATCGCTGCGCTGACCAACTACGGCGTGCACATCCTTCATCAGCGGCAGATCTACTACCAGACGCGCTTCAATGTCGACATCCCAACACTGGCTGAGACGTTTGACCCAGTTGCGACTGAGTTGGAACTCCAATATGAATGGGTGGAAGCAGCCATGGACACCGCTTCGGGAATGGACATACCGGAAGTTATAGCTGCGGCCGAGCGCGACTTTGCCGCCTATCTAGATGAAGACGACCGTGCGCGCCGCAATGCACTTCAGCAAACCGCCAAGCGAGCAGATATCCGCCGCCAAGTCCGCCGCGAGATCATGAAACGGTACTGAACCCTTCCATCCTGGTTATGCCTCGCGGATCTGGAGTTCATCCACCCAGGTGGGAGCTATCGCGGCAAGAGTTGCCGCGGCCGGTCACCGCACCCGCGACCGACGTCAGGCCAGCACCGGCACCATCCTGGACCCCGGCCAGAATTGAGACGCTCATCGTTAGCGCACCAGGCAGGCTCACGCACGCCGGCCGGAGCGCGTCTTCCCGGATTCGCCCAGAGGTGCCCGCCTGCGGCCCTGGTCCCAAGATCCTTACAGCCCGTCGTCGAGTTGATCCCAGGTCAGCTTGAGCTGGAACGGCTTGACGATGTCGACGGCGTAGAAGTCGCGGCGGCGGACAGCGAGTCCCTGGGTCACGTAGTCACCGTGGTAGGCACGTTCAAGCCGTTCCACCGAGACGGCCGGGCCGTCGTTGTTGTCCATCCGCACGATCCAGTAATATGCGATCTCGGCGACCGCGTACTCCGCTCGCTTGTCACGGGTGTCGGTGGTTACCGAGTCGGCTGAGACAACCTCGACCGCCAGGAGGCAGTCCGACGCGAAGGGCTTTCGACCCCACTGGCCCCGGTCCGCGGTGATGCACTGGTAGACGACGACATCAGGGCGGCGGAGGTGGAGTTTCGGCTCGTCGGCCAGCAGCACGTCCAGGTCACCGTGGACCCGGTGGCAAGTGTGCTCGGTGGCGTCTTTCTCCCCCATCGCGCCGCGGATCGCGAAAATGAAGTTCTCGGCGATGCCCTGATGGCTGGGCTGCGCCGACTCGGCCTTGACCATGTGGCCGTCTACGACCTCGATCATCTTGCTGGCGTCTTCCGGGAACGCCTTGTATATGTCGAGCGTCATCTCTGGCGCGTAAGCGATCGCCTTGAGTTCGCTCCAGTCGAACGGCTCTTCGGCCATGGTTTCGAGAGTACCTAGACGACGCTTTCCAGGTCGTGCGCCACGCTGACAGGCTCCCCCGCGGGGACGTCCCACTCCATGATATCTCTCGAAAACCTATACGTTTCCTGGCGTGTCGCTCCGGTAAAATGTCAGATGGTCCAGCTAATATCGAACACATGGTAGAAACTCTTGCCGGGGCATCCGGCTCACCGCCATCCGAACCCGCCGACATCCCCAGCAAAGGGGGTGCCCTCACCCGGCCCGCGGATCTGACCACCGGGCAGTTGGAAGCGGAGATATGTACCCTGGCCGGGCATATCGCCGCTGCCACGTGCCGTTTCCTCGATCTCATCCTGGATTTCGATGAGCGCAGGGGCTGGGCGGCCTGGGACATGGCGTCGTGCGCGGCCTGGCTGTCGTGGAAATGCTCGTTGTCCCCGAAGACCGCCCGCGACCAGCTCCGCACCGCGCGGGCGCTGAAGGAGCTGCCGGTGCTGCACGGTGAGTTCGCGGCTGGCCGGTTCTCCTATTCCAAGGTCCGCGCCGTGGCCCGGATCGCCACCCCCGGGACCGAGGCTGGCCTGGTGGAGATGTGCGCGCTGATGACCGCCGCGCAGGCCGACCGGTTCTGCGCCGCAGTCGGCTCCCGCCTCCCCCGCGACGACCAGGACCAGGACAGGGACGGGCCGCGCACGGCGCTGCGCTGGCGGTTCGATGAGGATAACGGCGAACTGTCGATGACCGTGCACCTGCCGCCGGCCGACGGCGCGGTCGTGCTGCAGGCGCTGCGCGCCGCGCTCGGTGACCTGGACCACCCGCACGACATGGCTCAGGATCTGGCCGGGGACCAGCGGCCCAGCGAGTTCAAGGTCCCGGCCGGCGACCTCGCCGACGCCCTGGTCGAGGTCGCGGGAGCCTACCTGCGCGGGAAGATCGTCTCGGCGGACAACGCGGACGTGTACCAGGTGCAGATCCACCTCGTGCCGGACATCCTGGACCGGGACACCGTCCCCGCGGGGACGGGATCGGGGGAACCCGTCCCCGCGGGGACGCCCGGCCACCCGTGCCGACCGGGCCGCTGCCACCTTGAGGACGGCCCCGCCGTCAGCCCTGCCGAGGCGCAGCGGATCGCCTGCTCGGCCACCTTGTCGGCGATGCTGCACGACCCCGGTGACGGCTCGGTCCTGGACGCCGGACGGCGGTCCCGGACCGCCACCGCCGCGATCCGCCGCGCGGTCCGCGAGCGTGACGGCGCCCGCTGCTGCTTCCCCGGCTGCGACTCCAGGAGGACCGACCTGCACCACATCGTGTGGTGGCGCCATGGCGGCCGCACCAGCCTGGGAAACCTGGCCCCGGTGTGCAAGCGACACCACACCCTCGTCCACGCCAGGGCCTACATCATCACCCGGCTGGGCCCCGGCCAGTACAGCTTCACCGACCCCACGTCCGGCACCGTCATCGCCCCGCAGGGCACCCTCCCCGGCGCGGCCGGGGCTATCGACGGCACGCACGACGCGGACATCACGGACCAGACCATCCAGCGGGCCCTCGGCGACCGCCTCGACTTGCACTACGCCGTCTGGTGTGCCCTGCACAACGGCCGGAACCCTGAGCATGAGCAGTACCGGCACGAAGTGGCACTAGCCGCCTGAGTAGCGGGTAGTGACCAGCCAGCGAGGCTGCCTTACGAACGCCTTACGAACGCCGGCCGACGGAACCGGGCCTGCCAGTTCGACCCTAGTCACAGTTATATTGTCATTGCTGTGATTCACGCGCCGCTAGGCATCAGCCCAGCGCTTTCGCGGTACCAGCCATGCCAGCGAAGATCAGGAACGATCGTCACCGCGCCGCCTGAGCCGAGGGTGCCCAGCCTGTGATAGTGATGCATGTGAAAACGCGCTGGGCGCTGGCCGTGGCCGGGGTGGTGGCTGCCATGGCAGCCGGTATCGGGAGCTATTTCCTCGCGGCGGGGGACGAAACTCCGGTGATTCACCCATCGGCGTCCGCGTCGCCGTCCCCGTCGCCATCGGTACCCAAGAAGACGGACACGCAACGGCGGAATCCGCTCACCGGGATCGGCCCAGGCGGGCACGTGCTCGCGGTGAAGATCGATAACGTCGGGCCGGCTCAGGACCAGCAGGCCGGGCTGAACTCAGCCGACCTCGTCTATGTGATCCAGGTCGAGGGCGGCCTCAGCCGCTACCTAGCCATCTTCGACAGCTCCCACGCGCCGGACGAAGTCGGCCCTGTGCGCAGTGCACGGCAGACCGACATCCCGCTCCTGGCCGCCTACGGCCGCATCGGGCTGGCATACTCCGGCGCCATCCCCGGACTGCTGCCCGAACTGGCCGTGGCTAACCTGCAGAACATCACCCCGGACATCGCCCCGGACCAGTTCACCAACGGCGGCAGTTCCCCGACCTACATCGATCCCCGGAAGATCTTTGCCGCCTACCGCCACCTCGCCCTGACCAAGTACGTGGGATTCCAGTTCGGCGCGATGCCGGCCGGCGGGCGGCCCGACAAGTCGGTCACGGTGGATATGCCGGCCGCCGTCTTCACCTTCACCGCCAAGGGCACCGAGTGGCTGGTCTCAGTGGACGGCAGCCCGTCGATCACGATCAACCAGGGCCCGACCACCACTGACAACATCATCGTGCAGCACGTCAACGTCGTCCCCGGCCAGTTCACCGACCACAACGCCGCCCAGCCCGCCAACGAGGTCTTCTCCGAAACGACCGGCTCGGGCACGGCATACTTCTACCGCGACGGCAGAGTCTGGCGCGGACGGTGGTCCAAGCCCACCAAGACCTCAGCGACGGCATACACCGTCAACGGCAAGCCGATGGAACTCGCCCCGGGGCGCACCTGGATCGTCCTGGAGGGCTAGCCGGAGCGCAGCCTACGGGTTAGTTCTTCTCGGCCACGTAACAGGCGGGTCACCTAGCCGCTCATAAAGCGGCCCTGCGACAGCCTGGGCAACCAGGCCGACGTCGACGGTGAGGTAATCATGGCCGTCAGCTCCAGATCCAGCCGGCGGAGCCAATCGGTATCCATGCGTTCCATCATCGCCGCGATCTGCGCCCGGGCCAGCGTCCCGGGCACGTGCTCGAACAGCAGGACCGAGCCGACCAGGGCTCGCTCTTTGGCTATCGAGCAAGCGCTGGCCAGGTTCAGCAGGTCAATGACCGACGTGTCCGCCAGCCGACCGAGAGAGTCAAGGAAACCAAGTATGTCAGGGTCGGAATCCGCGAACCGCGCGCCCAGATCGGGATCGCGGGGCGCGCCGTCGCCGGGCCGCGCTCCCGAACGCGACGAGCAACTCCACGCGGTGCTGGTCACAGACAGATGCAACTCTAACCGCACAACACCCTGGAGCCGCCGCAATGCTGACCTAGGATCGCTCACTGTTACACCATATGACGGCAGCGAACCAGGTGTCAGTGGACACCAGGGGTAATGCCGCGCCAGGCATGGCCGCTGCTATCCCAGCCGACCGCTGAAGAACCCACTCCGGGTCGCCAGCGTGGTCCCGTTCCCGGACCAGGCACGGCGTTCTGCGCCTGATGCTCCGCTGCCGCGACCGGAACCGGGCCTTCCGGAACCACGCCTTCCGGGGCCGAAGCTGCGTCAGATGCAGACCAGCCAGTTCATCCATCGGCTGCGCAGCCCGCCGCGTCTGCGCGGATTATTGCGCCGGCGGCGGTGCGGCACTGTGCGGGACCATAGGCCGGAAGACGGGGTAACCGTGCGGCGGCCGCGGCATGCGCCGGGGCCGCAACGTGTTGTCAAAAAAAGAATCTAAAAGATGGCGACACGCTGGCCAGAAACTAGCAGTCACCCACCGTCTCGCAGTAGTATTCGAATCATGACCAGGAGACGGGCAGGGGACCGGGGCGCCCGGGCCGGGCAGCAGGACAGCCGGCCGGGGCGGGACCGGCCGCGCCCGTCGCCCGGCGAGGCGGCCCGGCTGATGCGGGCGGCCGGGCGGGACCAGCGGTATGCCGGGCAGGGCGACGCCGAGGTGATCCTGGCGGTCGGCGGCTGGGCGGCGGTCGAATCGTGGGCGTGCGCGCAGAAGATCGCCGCGTCCCAGGAGATGATCCGCCGCCGCCCCGCCCGCCCGTCCCGGCGGTCCCCCGCCGGGACGCCCGGCCCGGCGGGCGGGCCCGGCCCGGCTGGCGGGCTGGCGGGCCTGGCGGTCCGCCCCGGCGGCCCCAGGGGCGGGGGCGGGCGGGTTGCCGGCGGTGTGGGACAGGGGGCTGGGTGAGGAGCTGGCGCTGGAGCTGTCCTGCCCGGTGTACTCGGGGCTGGCGCTGGCGGAGCTGTCTTACGTGCTGGGCAGCCGGCTGCCGCTGACCGCGGCGGCGCTGGCGGAGGGCACCTTGGACCCGGGCAAGGTCCGGCTGGTCGCGGCCGGGACCGCGGTGCTGGGCGATGAGCAGGCGCGGGCCGCCGAGGCGCAGATCGCGGGCCGGTGGGACGGGCTGACCTGGGCTGAGCTGCGGGACCTGGTGACTGCCGCGGTGATCAGCGCCGACCCGGACGGGGCCCGGAAGCGGCGGGAGGAAGCGCCGGGGGATGCGCGGTACCGGTTCTGCCTGGAGCAGGGGGGCGCTGACCGCGACGCTGGCCGGGTACAGCCTGCCGGCGGCTGCTGCGATCCGGGCGGATCAGCGGGTCCGGGCGCGGGCGCGGGGGCACCGGCGGCACGGCATCGCGGGCAGTTTCGACCAGCTGTGCGCGCTGGCCTACGTCGACCTGCTGGCCGGCCGCGACGCCCGCGACCGCATCCCGGCGGGCCCGGCCGTTGAGGAGGATGAGGATGAGGATGAGGACTGGGAGACCCGGCTCCCCGGCCCCGGCAACGACAACCCCGACGTCGGCAATCAGGACGACGACAGCCGGGACGACGACGACAACCCCGACAACGGTGACGGCCCCGGCAACAAGGACACCCGGGACAGCGACGGCAGCCGGGACGACGACGGCCGGGACGACGGCAGCCGTGACGGCGAGGACGACGGTGACGGCGAGGACGGGGACGGGGAGAACGGCCAGGACGGGACCGGCGGCGGGGACGGTGACGGGCCAGGGTCTGGCGGCGGGCCAGGATCTGGCGGAGGGCCGGGACCCCGCGGGGACGGGCCGGGGCCGGGGCCGGGCGGGTGCGGGTGCGGCGGGGCCTGCGGGGAGAGCCTGGCCGCGAACGTGGACCTGATCATCCCGCTGGCCGACCTGACCAGATACGCCCAGCGCGCCGCCCAGGTCCGCAACCTGGGCGGCATCGACCCCGCCCTCGCCCGCACCCTGGCCGCCATGGCCGCCCGCGACCCCGCCAGCACCGTCCGCATCATCATCACCGGCCCCGACAGCCGCGCCATAGCATTCGGGCAGGCCACCCCCTCGCACCCGCCACCCCGCCGACAGGGGCCCGAGATACCGGGGGCCCAAGACGCCGAATGCGAACTCCAGCCCGGCGCAGCCGATCTCAGACGCGTAGCCGTGCCCCCAGAAACCGCGCCGCAGCGCCCACCCGATCTCCAGCCAGTTCGCGTGCGCCACGAACGGGCGGCCGATTTCATGCGCGACACGGACCCACGGCTCCGCCGGAAGGAACGCGTAGAGCCGCCTTGTAAACCGGGAGCCAGCAGCGGCCGACGGCGGGAGCGCGCGCTCATAGGCGGCGATCGCCGGGCTTTCCTCGTGCCGGGCCAACGCGTCACGGCCTACCGTGGCGTAGTCAACCGCGAGCGACAGCGGCCCCGGTTCATCCGCGCGGTCGGTTCCTTCAGTCACCGGCAATCCCGCTGGGTGCTAGTCAGGGCACGTTCCGTCAGCTGGACAGGGGTAGTTGCGTCGCCGATCACCACGAACGCGGCCCAGGTGAACGGTGACCGGTAAAGGCGCGGGTAGCGGCGACGGACCTCGGCCTTGGCCATGCGCAACGCGTCCGCCGGGGGCTCGCCGCGGCGGAGTGCCTCGTAGAACGCGAGCATCAGGCGGCAGGTGGGACGGTCGGACACCGGCCACAGGCTCAGGACGACGCACCGGGCTCCGGCCGAAAGCAGCGCCTTAGACATTCCGATGGTGCCCTCGCCGGCCTGGACGGTGCCCAGTCCGGTCTGGCACGCCGAGCACACCACGAGGTCCGCTCGCAGCGACAGCCGGGCGAGCTCGTATACGGTGACCAGGTCGTCGGCGTCCTCGCTGCCGGGCGGCTGGCTCGCCGACGGCGAGACGACCAGGCCGGAGAAGTCCGGATCGACCTCGTCCAGCAGGGAGTGGGTGGCCCAGTGCTGGATCCGGTACCGCGGTGCCGCGTCCCGTACTCGCCGGGCCGTGTTGTCCAGGCCGACGAATGCCACACCGTCGGGGCCGAAGAGGCGCGCTATGGCCTGGGCCTCGGCGCGCGCCCCCGGCAAGGGCGAGAGCTGATGACCGGCTGGCAGCAGCAGCGCTGCGGGGTTGTCCGCCTGGGCCGCAGTCACGGCCGGGCCCTCCTCCACCGACCCTTCGGCGTCGGCTACGGGAGACTGGCTGATCACCGGGTCGGCGAAGGCGACGAAGACGTCTGCCGCGGTGACCGCGGGGCGGGCGTGCAGCCAGTTCAGTGTCGAGAGGGAGGGCAGGTAGCTGACGGTGAGCTGGTCCGCCAGCAGCTGCCCGTCCGGCAGGGGCAGCATTTCGAACGGCAGGTAGGCGAGCCGCCCGTCGGGCACTACGATCAGGTGGCTGGCTTGCTCCTGGGACAAGGGGTCCAGCAGCACGGCGGCGAGCTGGCTGACGGCGGCCGGCTGGTCGCCGGTGCCGGGGTCGCCTTCTCGGTAAGGCAAGGTCACCTCGTCTACCAGCTGCGCCAGCCGGTCCACTTCCACCGGAAGGGTGTACGTGCGGAGCCGATCGGCGGTAACCGCCCAGGCGATCACCGCGTCGATCCCGATGTGGTAGCACAGCGCGATCTCGTGCGCGGCCAGGCTCGCCTGCAAGTCCGCGAGGCGCGGCAGGGATTCCGCGCCGCCCGGCCCGCCAGCCGGGGCGGTGCGGGCCAGCCGCAGCTCGATGACATCGTCCAGCCGTGCCTCAAGGCGCTCACGCTCGCCGCCGTCGCCAACTGCTCCGTCCAGCGGGCTTGAGGCATGCGGCATGACCGGGGCGCGGCGCAGGATGGACAGCCGCCGTCGCAGCTGTTCCTCCTCGGCGACCAGGCGGAGGATCTCGCCGGGCTGTTCCCCGGTAACCGCCTCGCGCGCGAGGCGCTCGTTCATCGATCGCGCCCGGGCCCGTTCCGAGTAAAGAAATGCCGCCTCGGCATCGCCTTCGTCGCCGCGCCGCAGCAGCGCGGCGATCAGGTGGCGATAGGTCGCGTGCCGGTCGGCGAGGGCGAATTCGCGACGGCGCTCGTCGGTTCCAGAACGCAGCCAGATGGAATCGACCAGGTCGACCGCCTCGGTCAGCACCTCTATCGCCGCGGCCGGCGCGCCGTGCCGGACGAGCAGATCACCGAGCAAGGTCAGGTCGGAGAGCATCTGGTCCGAGCGCGGGGCGCTGCGGCGGTCGATGTCGATCGCCTGCTGAGCCAGCGGGAGCGCGGCGTCCAACTGCCCGTCCTGCGCTAGCGCGGTGGCCAGCGCGGCCAGTGAAGCCGACCGGGCCGGCGAGTCGGGGATGGCGGCACCGTCGAAATCGACCGCCTCGTTCAGGTACGTGAGCGCCCGCTGGTGCTCCCCTCGGGTCAGCAGCTCCGAGGCGATGTTCATCAGGTCGGCCGCGACCGCTGGCGAGCGGGCAGCAGCCCGCCGGTCCAGCATGAGCGCGATCTCCAGGTGGTGCAGTGCCCCGTCGGAATCACGCAGCGCGTGCAGTGCCACGCCGAGGTTGTTATGGATGGTTGCCGTGGTGGCTGACCGCGGCGAACGGGCCTCGTACAGAGCCAGCGCTCGCGTGTAGTAGCGGGCCGCCCGGCGCAGGTCGCCGAGGTCGTGGTAGATCAGTCCGATGTTGTTCAGGTCGGTGGCTGCCCCGAGCGAATCCGGCTGGATCGCCTGGTGGATCGTCAGCGCCTGACGCGACAAGCGCAGCGCCGCGTCGAAATCCCCCGCGGCACGCTGCACCGCGCCCAGGGTGGCCAGGCTGGTCGCGTGGCCGGCCGACCCGCTGGCCAGCTCGGCTTGGATGCCGACGGCCGCACGTGCCTGGGCAGCGGCCTCGTCAGACAACCCGGCGCCCAGGTACGCCCGGGCCAGGCTCTCCTGCGCCGACGCGACGGCGACCGAACGCGCGGCCATCGCCTGGCGGATGCGCAGCGCGGCCTCGATCCGGTCGACACCCTGCTGCTGCTCGCCGCGGTCGACCAGGACCTCTCCCATGTTCAGCAGGACCGTTGCGCCCGCGGCCACCAGCCCGGCTGCGCGGCACAACTCCAGCGCCTCGCCCAGCAGGTCCAACGCGGCGTCGAACTCGCCGTTTTCGTGGTAGATCGTGGCGATGTTGTTCATGCTGCCGACCCGGCGGGCGGGCGGGCCGCCGTGCGCGACCATTGTGTCCAGGGCTTGCTGGTAGTGCGTCAGCGCGGCCGGCAGATCACCCAGGTAGTCGTAGGCAGCGCCAATGTTCTGCGTGATCACCGCGGATGCGAGGGTGGGGCGGCCATCGTCGGTGAGCAGGTCGTGCGCCTGGCGAAACTGGGCCAGCGCGGCGTCGTAGCGCCCCTGGGCGAGATCGACCCGGGCCAGGTTATTGAGCGCGCCGGCTTTCTCCTCCTGGCCGCGCGGTGTCGCTAGGCGCCGGGCGATGTCCAGCGCCTGCTGGCTGGCCTGAGCCGCCCGTGGGTAATCACCCCGGTCGTGGTGGATGCGGGCCAGTGCGTTCAGCAACTCGGCGGTTTCCGCGGACGGCGGGTGTTTCGCGCGCCGACTGAGGGCGCGGGAGAACCGCTCGCTTGCCTCGCCGAGGTCGCCGCGGTGATACGCGGCGAACCCGGCGTCGGTATCCCTGCGGGCGCGAATAGCGGACACCGCACCGGGAACCGGCCACGGGGTCCCCATGACGCTTACCGTAGCAAGCCCGCCGGAAATCGACAGCGCGTCGGATTGGTGCATTTAGGGTTCTGATGCACTTCATGGGACGCTGTTGACCGGCTGCCCGCTCCCGGCGGGCGGCGTACGGGCAAGGAAGTTGCTTACGTGTCGCAAGGTGCTCTTGTGACTCACGGGATGGCTCAGTTCTCCATTTAACGTGGAGTTCTGCCGCATCGTGGAAGGTTAACCGTCGTATACGTATGACAGACGGGCACGAAGCGGTAAACCTCCACGTTGTTTTCACGCCGCGCCGCCCTGGGCCAGCACGAGCCGCACCGGGTCGTGCCACCGAGCGCAAACCGACCCCATAAAGTGCATCAGCGCCGGACACGGCACAGCAGGCCCGAGGTCCGGCTTTCCGTGGGCGCGGCTTAGGTGATCAGCTCGCACCAGACGACCTTGCCGCCCCATTGCGTTACCGGATACCAGCCCCAGCGGTGGCTGAGCGTCGCGACCAGGAACAGGCCTCGACCGCCTTCTTCGTCACACGCGGGTACGCCATCGTCAGTGAGTGCTTTCGACGTAGGAGGCCAGGGATTGGCATCCCAGACTTCGACGCGCACGCGCACCCGGTCGCTCGCTAGCCAGAGCCGGATAAACGGCGGCTGCGGCTGGTCCGCGACGGCCTGCACGGCGTTGGTGGTGAGTTCTGACACCAGCAGCTCGATTGTTTCGGCGAGACCGTGGAGCCCCCACTCCCATGCCACATGCTTGGCATGCAGCCGGGCGCAGGGCACGGCACCCGGGAGCGCGCCGAGTTCGAGATAGCTGTTGAGCGGCCGGCTCTGAGGATACATGCGAACTCCTCGCAGTCGCCTTAGCCGCCCGGCTCCGGCCGAACCGGACGTGTGGTCACTCCCGGACATCGTGCTCGCCCATCGTGTAGAGATCGCCGTGAACGGCCGGTCTCTGGCGTATCGTGCGCATCGGTATGATGCATCATCATGCTCGGTGTCAAGCTGGAATGCAAGATACGTATACGTATAATGCATCAATATTGTGAGTGATTTTGAGAAACAGACGTATGTACACCGATGAATGGAGGTGCTCTTGCCCGCAACGCCCAGCCCCACCGTCCGGCGCAAGCGACTGGGCATCGAGCTGCGCCGCCTGCGTGAGGATGCCGGTCTCACCTGCGAGGACGTCGGTCAGCGGCTCGAATGTTCCGGTACCCGTATCAGCCGCATCGAGACCGGCCGCATCAATGTCAAGCCCGGTGATGTCCGCGAACTGCTCGACATCTACGGCATTACCGGTACCGAGGCCGATTCTCTCGTGCAACTCGCCCGGGAAGCCCGCCGGAAGGGCTGGTGGCATACCTACGGCCAGGTGCTCCCGCCCTGGTTCGAGGCATACATCGGGCTCGAAGCCGAAGCCGTCCGGCAGCGCGACTTCCAGCCGATGGTCATTCCCGGCCTGTTCCAGACCGAGGACTATGCCCGTGCGGTGCTCCGCGCGGCTCCCAACGCGGGCAATGCCGAGGCCATCGACCGGCAGGTGACGCTCCGCATGGAGCGCCAGGCCATCTTGAACCAGGCCAGCCCGCCCGACCTGTGGGTCGTGTTCAGCGAGAGCGTGCTGCGGGTCCAAGTGGGCGGCCCGGACGTCATGCGAGCCCAGCTTCGCCATCTGGTCGACCTCGCCGAGCGATCCAACGTCACGCTCCAGGTCCTGCCGTTCACGGCAGCGGCACATGTACACCCGATCAGCCCGTTCACCATCCTAGAGTTTCCGGAGCCGGCCGATCCAGCGGTGGTCTACCTCGAACACCTCACCGGCAGCCTGTTTCTGGAAAGCGATGATGAGGTCCGGCGCTATACAGTGGTATTCGACCACCTGCGAGCCGAAGCACTCGGCACCGGCCAGTCGGTCCAGATGGTCGAGCGGATGGCTGGCGAGCTGACATGACCATCAGCAAGAGGAGGTGCGGGATGCCCGCAGATCCCGTTGACCTGTCCCGCGCCATATGGCGGAAGAGCAGCTACAGCGGTAGCAACGGCGGCCAGTGTGTCGAGGTTGCGCTGAACGTGCCCGGCATCGTGGCGGTGCGGGACTCCAAGGACCCCGACGGGGCGAAGCTTGCGTGTACGGCCGCGCAGTGGCGGGAGTTCCTCGCAAGCGTCACGAGCGCAGGCAACTGAAGGGCCTAGAGCTTAGGTTTTGACCCTTGACGGGGCTTTTGCTTGCCGCCAGGTAGGTCTGGTTTCGTCCTTGCCGCCGGTTTTCTTCGGTACCGGGCGCGGGGCGCCGCAGACCCCTGGCATGCACGGGCCAGATAACCTCGCCGAGGCGACCGGCCGGCTCGGTGAGCGCGACTGCCTTGCCGCCGTCCGCCACCTGCCAGGGGTACCGTACGCCAGTAACCGGAGCCGACCAGGTCTAGCGCCACAGCCCCTAGTGGACGCCCGGTCATGCCGAATAGCGGGCGTCTGCAAGCTCGTACACTTGCAGTGGGCCCCGCGAACCAGACGGGAAGCGCATTTGGGGTCATTAGGCACATGGCGATATCAATCGCCTGTTTAGTTACCTCCTGTGCAGCACCTGGCGTGAAATGTCACCCGACTGCGCAGCGACCCTACGCCCGGGGCAAATAGGGCATTCTGCATAATCAGTCACAAATATCCACAGTTGGCGAGATATGCACTCGGAGGGTTTGGCGAGCATCGATAATTGTCTCGCAAGAACGGAGAGGGACGATCGTTTATGAGTGTTCCTGCGGGTCCCTTCGCTGGGCGACTTCTCACCGAAATAGCAAAGGTCAAGGGCGGCCTTCCAGCTGCCGCTGCCGAGATGGGCGTGAAGCCTCATGCGATCGATGGGATTGCTAGCGGTGCTACGCCGTCCGCTGTCGACCTGGCCCGGGTCTATCAATGGCTAAGCGAGAGGGGCGAGCTCACGCCGACGGAAATCGCTGACTATCACCGGATGAGCGCAGCCGCCTGGAGCCAGGCAACGGCGGACGATCACGCTCCTCCGCTGGATGGCGAAGGCAGAGAAGCTCGCGCCGCGTCCCCCCGACGCCCTACCCGGGCGGTCGGCACTGTCGCACTTCTCACAACCGGCATCGTGGCCATAATCCTGCTCACCTCGCTGATTACGGTAATCCTAACGAGATCGCAGGACAGTTCCTCTGCCTCGTCTGCGGCCTCGGCAAAGGCAATGCCCGCAGATTCCGGCGCGGCATCGCCTGCACAGACTCAATCGTCCCCGGTAGCGGCCACCGCCAGCAGCAGTCCGTCGCCTGCGGCACCGGTCACTGCCAGTGACACTCCGTCGTCGACGACTCTCCCGATGCCGTCGACGACGCCGGTAGGCACGCAGATCAGCGCCTACAACAACCTTGAGCTATCAGCTGACTATGCAATCAATTTCGCTGCAGGCGGCCCCCCACAGCCACAGCAAAACACGGGCTCGCAGGATCTGCTGAACGAAAACGACGGTGAGTTCGTGAGCGATACCGGCGCGCTATCGGTTCTGGCCGGATTGCCGGTGACGTTTGCTAACTGCCGGGATGACACTGCGTATGGCTCGGATCTCACGGACATTTTGCCTGGCACTACCGTGTGCTACGCAGGCCACGGCGTTATCGCCGCTGTGACTGTCGTCAAGTCCGTGAGCAGCAACAACGTCGATTACGTACTGCTTGATGTCAGGGTCTGGCAGGACCAGTCTTGACGAGATCTTGTCCATCACCGGCACGACCCGAGCCGGTGGTCGACAAAGCCGGATAGCGTCTGCGCCTGCAGGTCTCTTTGACCAGGAAATCTGCGGACGCTAATTAGATGCCATAACAACCGGATCTGTCTCCCCGGATGTAGCTGTTCAGCAAGCGTCAGAGGGCTTGCTGTGGCACGGGTAGTTGAGGGTGTTATCCGCTGGGTTCGGGTTCGGGTCCGGGTGGCATCCAGGGGGTGCCGTTGAAGAGGCCGCGGGGGCGTCGGGCTTGCTGATGCCCCATTTGGAGGCGGTGGACAGGCAGGACTGGACGATGGCGAACTCGGCGAGCCCGTCGAGGGTGCGCCAGGAGCCGCCTGAGCTGCGCTGCTGGACCTTGACCGGCCGGATCGTCTGCCCGGCCTGGTTATTGGTGAAGATGTCGGGGCCAGGGCGGGTGATGAAGCGGAGGATCATGTCCTCGTACTTGATGAACCGGCGGGCGATCCGGCATGCGTCTTTCGCGGTCGCGGTCTGCCGGCAGAGGCTGGCGGCCAGCCCAGACGCGGCGATGGCCCGGTAACGGCCCGCCAGCCCGGCGGGAACGTCCTGGTCCAGGGCCTTGTTCCCCTCGGCGCGGGCGCTGCGGGCGGCGTCGCGGCCCTCGATGAGCAGGGCGGCCATCTGCTGCGCCCGGTCCTGCTTCCCCAGCTCGGACTCGTACAGGTCCTTGAGGCCGCGCAGGAGATGCGCGCCGCACCAGGCGCGCAGCGCGTCCGTGAGGTGCCCGTACCCGGTGTGGCAGCCGTCGCGGACGAGGATCCCGGCATAGCCGGGCAGCACGCCGCCGGCGTCGATGGCGTCCGCGGGCCGGTCCCCGGTGTGCATGTGCGTCAGGAAAGCGGTGCAGGCCAGGTGCACGTACCGCAGGCCCCCGGGCGGCGCGGGCCGGGGTCTCGTCCGCGTGCACCGCCTCCGCCTACCGCAGCAGGCCCTTCACCAGGTCCATGAAGCCGCTGGACCCGGCCAGCGCGGCGGCCTCCGCCCGCACCGGGGCGATCCAGCCGGGCGAGACCCGCACGCCGGCCATCTCCGCCATCAGCCGCGACCGGTCCCGCGGCTTCTTCTTATACGGGCTGTCCGGCGACGGCGGTTCCGGCGACGTGGACGAGTTCTTCCCGCCGCGGTGCTCCAGCTGCTCCGCCCGCAGCCGCAGCTGCCCGGTCACCGCCGCCTGGTCCGCGATCACCCGGCACGCCTCCGCCAGCTGCGCCGCCAGCTCCCCGTGCGGGAGCGCGGCA
>Ga0335075_10008155_pt1 | contig 16086 bp, 17 predicted proteins | sample Lox_Sample_24_FD_206723 | JGI IMG/M metagenome (GOLD analysis project Ga0335075, IMG submission 206723) | Soil microbial communities from Loxahatchee National Wildlife Refuge, Florida, United States - Lox_Sample_2.4 | ecosystem: Environmental > Terrestrial > Soil > Wetlands | place: USA... | reverse complement strand
AACCACGAGAGAATCGAAGCCTCTGAAATCACGCAACCCCGCAGACCGCTCGGCAGCCCAGACATCGGCAATCCCATTGAAATGACTCGATACAATATTCCCGGACCATTCCGGGTCAGCCTCTCAGTCGGGCTACGACATCGCTGGCGGCGGCGCCTTCGGTTCGAAGGATCGGCCGCAGACCAAGGAACAGGCGGATTATAACCTGAAATACCTGATCGCGGCCGCCCTGCTCGACGGCCAGGTCGGCCCCGCGCAGCTCGAGCCGCAGCGCATCCAGGCGGCGGACGCCCAGGCGTTGCTGGCTCGCGTTGTCGTCCGACCCGACGAGGTGTTCTCAGCCCGCTATCCGCAGGGGCTCAACGCTCGGATCACCATCCGCACGAAAAACGGCTGCGAGTTCGTGCAGGAAAAGCTCGGCTACGAGGGCAGCCTCGCGAATCCAATGTCCTGGGAGCGGACCGTGGAGAAGTTCCATTGGCTCAGCGAGGCCTATGCGGATCCCGACCTCTGCGACCGGATTATTCAGGCGGTTCAGGAGCTTGATCGTCGGCCACTATCCGACCTTATGGGCTTGCTTGAAGCAGTCAAGCCAGTGGCGACTTATCCGGCGAAACACCCAGGTATTCAGTGATCCTTATCAGGTACTTCAAACAGGAGACCAGAAATAGCACTCATTTTCCTGCGACATGCGGCAAGGCCGCACGGACGAGCAGAACCGGAAGCTGGCGTCAGGCCTCGTGCCCGTCATCAGCGAAGCCGCCGGCGAACCCAAGGACAACATCTTCTTCGTCATCCGGGAAGGCGCGGAATCAACTTGGCCGAGCACGACGAGCACCTGCTGGAATACGTCGCGGGCGCGGCGGGCGACAAGGGCCTTATTGCGAAGCCGGAGTAAACGCGAGAAGAAGGACCCACCCGGCAGAGGTTAAAGAATGACCACGAGCGTTCCTCGTACAGCTATACGGCCGGTGCCGATGGTGAACGATATGTCTGGAGAAGGCCCAGCGCCAACAAGCGTGACCGAACCGGCATCAAGGCCACCCTCGACAACCTTTCCCCCCGACTGGATACCGGCGGTCGCGACGGGCGCGGCCTTCTTCATGATCGTGCTCGACACGTCCAGGCGCCTAGCTCAAGGTCATCCCTTGGGTGACCAAACTTTTGGGCTATCTCATGAATGGTGAGCCGATGGAGCCTCGGTTTCTCGAAGTCGACGGGCATCGTCTTGCGTTTGCGCTGGCGACAGGTCGGGCATCCGTAGTCCTGATTCACGGCATACCCACTCACAGCTATCTGTGGCGGAACGTCGCTCCAGCGCTCGTTACGGCGGGACTGCCGACGATAGCAGTCGATCTGTTGGGATACGGACGTTCTGATAAGCCCGTCGGCGTTGACCTGGGCATCGCCGCACAGGCGCGCATGCTGGCCACAGCTCTCAGGTTGCTGAACTGGCGGGGCGGGGCGATCGTCGGCCACGATATCGGCGGCGGTGTGGCCCAGCTGCTTGCGGTGAATCATCCGGATTTGGTGCGTGGGCTCGTTCTTGTGGACACGATTGCCTATGACTCCTTTCCAGAGCCGGGAATCGCCAGGCTGAAGGAGCCGGCGTGGGATGCGATCCTGGGCGCACCCGATTTCGATCTTAAGAAAGGGCTGACCAAAGGCTTTATGCGCGGCATGGTCAATTCGGAGCGGGTCACGCCGGAGCTGGTCGCCGCGTACGAGCGGCCGTTTCAGGGCGTGGAAGGTCGCCTCGCCTATCTGAGAGCCGCTCGCGCGCTGCGAACCGAAGAGCTCGCGTCGCGGATGGACGCGGTGGAGCACCTGAAGATCCCGACTTTGATCGTTTGGGGTGCCGAAGACCCATTTCAGCCACGGCGCTACGGCGAGCGACTCGCGAAGGCGATGCCGAACGCTCGCCTCGACGTGATTACCGGAGCAAGTCACTTCCTTCCCGAAGATGCACCCGAGCTGCTTGCGCAGCGTGTCGTGAGCTTTGCGGAAGGCAGATTCTAGTGATTGAACGAGCGTGTCACCAACATGAATGGGGAAGCATGAGCGCACTGGGCGCCCCGACCGACACCAAGGTATCGACGATACCATGGTCCAGCCGCCTCGCCGTCGACGTCGCTGCGTTGATCGCATAACTGTTCCACCAAAGGATTACATATCATGAGCAAGCTCGACAAAGTGCTGTACACCGCCAAGGTCCACACCACCGGCGGCCGGGCCGGTGCGTCCCGGAGCTCGGACGGACACTTGGACGTCAAGCTGACCAGATTCGGCACTCCGGGAAACGGCACCAATCCGGAGCAGCTCTTCGCCGCTGGCTGGTCGGCCTGTTTCGAATCCGCGATGGACATTGCGGCCCGCAAGATGAACATCGCGCTGCCGGCCGACTTGGCGATCGACGCCGAAGTCGACGTTGGCCCGACGGAAGGCGCTTACGGAATCGCGGCTCGTCTCAACGTCCACCTCCCGGGTATCGAGCGAGAGGTCGCCGAGTGGCAATCTGGCGGCCGCCGTGACCATCATGGCCAAGCAAAGGCGTGGACCCAAAATCGTCTCCCAGGTCCTGTTCTACCCGGCGACCGTAGCCAACTTCCAGGGGGCGTCATATGAAGATTGGCACAATGGCCCCTGGCTGACGAAACAAGACATGGAGTGGTTCTGGGATGCGTACGTTCCACGTGCGCGCGACCGGGCGGATGCCGTAGCAACGCCACTCAGTGCGACGATTGACCAGCTGAGAGGATTGCCTGATGCGCTGCTGATAACGGCCGAGGTAGATGTGCTCCGCGACGAAGGCGAAGCATATGCGCGCAAACTGCCGGAAGCATACGTGCGGACGACATGCACCCGTTACATTGGTGCGATCCACGATTTTGTCATGCTGAATGCCTTGGCTGACACGCCAGCTGCGTGGGGTGCGGTTGGGCAAGCTATTGCGGCGCTCAGATCCGCATTGGCTTGATGGTGCGGATCGGCGCAAAATTGGGTATAAGCATGGAGATGCGCACGAGCGTGGGCTGTGCCAGTCTGAGGAAGTACGATAGATTTGCATTTGCCTGTGCGGCGGGCAATCAGCTCCGCAGCAAAACTATCGTCTATCATTCGCGCCGCCTGGGTCGTCAATGGCCGGACAGGCGCGCCCAAATCCGGGGCGGTCGATCGGAAGACCGCCATTGGGGCCATCGCTGCATTGCAAAAAGGAGGAGGTCGACACATTGTCACCCACAAACCCTTGCTGAAGCGCTTGGCCGAAGACTAGGGTCAGCTGCGCTGACCGCAATCGTTGCGGTGGCTTCCCGCGCGCGCCGCGGCCAGCCCTTTCCTGGCCAGCTTCAACGGCGCCACTTGCCTGCCAATCAGAGATCACTCAATCTTCCGAACCCGTTAACCGCCGGGTTCGGACGTGGAGGCACTGGCCGAGCTGGTCTACGAGAGGGGAGGGTGGGAAATAGATGCGGGGCGCCGCGAACTCAGGCTTCGCGGCGAGCCGGTTCCTGTTGGCATGCGTGCGTTTGAAGTCCTCGAAACGCTGGTCAAATCTGCTGGTCAGCTGGTCACCAAGGACGACCTGATGGGGCGGGTGTGGCCAGGCGCAGTCGTCGAGGAGAACACGCTCGCCGTTCATATTTCTGCCATTCGCAAGGCGCTCGGCTCAGATCGGGACATGTTGAAGACGCATTCACGCCGGGGTTACCGGCTGCTCGGTAACTGGATTGCCAGGGAGCAAAATGCGGGCGTGCGTAGTGACGATCGCGCTTCCGCCCAGCCGGCTCCTCGCCGCCCGCAAGGCAATTTACCCGTTGCTGTATCAGAACTGATAGGGCGTGCTGCGGCCCTGCGGCGCCTGACGGATCTTCTGTCGGCCTATCGGGTCGTCACGTTGACGGGGACAGGCGGCATTGGAAAGACCCGGCTTGCGCTGGAAGCCGCCCGGCTTCTGCTGCCGTTTTACGCGAACGATGTCTTCTGGGTCGAACTTGCTTCCTTGTCGGACGGCAATCTGCTGACCGGCGCCATTGCCAGCGTTCTGGGGTTGGAGGTGGAAAACGGTCTGTCGGTTGAGTCGTTGGCTCGGGCGGTCGGCAACCGGAGACTTCTGCTCGTGATCGACAATTGCGAGCATCTGATCGACCACGCTTCCAAAGCGGCCGAAACCATCATCCGCTTCTGTCCGGATGTGTCGGTCCTGGCTACCAGCCGCGAGCTGTTGCGGATCGAGGGCGAATGCACGTATCGCGTCCCGCCGCTCGATGTTCCCGCGCCGGGCGAGGAAGTGTCGGCCGGCAGTGCGATCGAGCTCTTCATTGCCAGGATGATGGAGCGGCGGCCCGACGTTCAACCTGATGACAGGCTTGCTACGATTGCGGCTATCTGCCGCCGCCTCGACGGCATACCACTGGCGATCGAGTTTGCCGCGGCACTAGCCGAGTTGATCGGCGTCGGGCAGGTGCTGTCGCATCTCGACGACCGCTTCGCGTTGTTGACCGGGGGTCGCCGGACCGCGCTGCCGCGACATCAAACACTGCGCGCCGCGCTCGACTGGAGCTATGAACTGCTGCCGGAGCCGGAACGGCGCCTGTTGCGGCGGCTGTCGATCTTTCCCGCCGGGTTCACGCTGGCTGCGGCGAGCGCGGTGATGGGCGATGCCGATGCGGGTGTGCCTGCGACGATAACGGGCATTGCCAACCTGGTTGCCAAGTCACTGGTCGCGTCGGATGACGCGACGCCCGTGCAGCGCTGGCGGCTGCTCGAGACGATCCGCGCGTATGCGCTCGACAAGCTCGCCGGCAGCGGCGAAGCCGATGCGGCGGCGCGACGCCATGCGGAGTATTATCGCGATCTTTTGCAGCGCGTGGAAGCCGAATGGGAATCACGCCCCATGGCGCAACTGCGCTCCGACTATGGCTGGCAGATCGACAATGTGCGCGCCGCGACCGACTGGGCTTTCTCGCCCGGTGGCGACACGTTGCTCGGTGTCGCGCTGACGACGGCGGCGATCCCGTTGTGGATGCAGCTGTCGCTGCTGGAAGAGTGCCGCGGCCGCGGCAAACGGGCGATCGCCGCCCTCGCACCCGCCACGGACCAGCACATGCGTCTGGAAATGAAGCTCCAGGCGGCGCTGGGTGCATCGTTGGCGGTCGTGGGGGAGGCGGTGACGGAAACCGAGGCGACCCTGGCCAGAGCGCTGCATCTGGCCGAGCGCCTTGGCGATGTCGATTGCCAACTGCGCGCGTTGCACGGCCTGTGGTTGCTGAAAGACCGTGAGGCTCTCGCCATGGCACGGCGATTCCACGCCGCGGCTTCGACACCAGCCGACCGGCTGCTGGGCGAGGACATGATAGCTGTTTCGTCGCATTGGTCGGGTGATCTGGCGACGGCGCGGCAGCATTTCGAACGCGTGCTGGTGCATGACGATATTGATCACTCGGCGCGTCACATCGTCCGCTTTCAGATCAGTCGACGATCGTTGGCGCAGGCCTTCCTGGCACGAACGCTGTGGCTGACAGGATCTCCCGATCAGGCGATTTCGATTGCGCGGCGCGTGGTCGAGGATGCCCGGGCTGAGGACTATGCGATGTCGCTATGCCACGCAGTCGGGCTCGGAGGATGCAGCGTTGCGCTGTGGGTCGGCGACCTGTCCCTGGCCGAGTGCTGCATCAACCTGGTGCTCGACCACGCGGCGACGCATGGGTTGGCGATGTTTCGTGCCCTCGGCAAGGCCTGTTACGGCGTGCTCCTGGTCCGGCGCGGTGATCTGGCGGGTGGGGTGTCCCTGCTCCGCGAAGGCTTCGAGGGGTTCGGAACCGAATCCGCCGGCTATCGCGTGCTCATGTTCCTGGGCGAGTTGGCCGACGCGCTCGGCCGTAACGGGCAACGGGCCGAGGGTCTCGCCGCGGTCAACGACGCGCTCGAGCGCGGCGAGCGAAGCAGCGAGGGCTGGGTGATGGCCGAGCTGCTGCGCGTCAAGGGCGAGCTCTTGCGTCTGGGGCGGACGCCGGGCAACGCAAATGCAGCCGAGGAGTGTTTCCGGGAGGCGCTGCAATTGGCGGGGACACAGGCTGCGCTCGCGTGGGAACTGCGTGACGCGACGAGCCTCGCCCGGCTGTGGCGTGATCAGCGCCGTTACGCGGATGCCGTGGGAGTCCTGCAGCCGGTCTATGACCGGTTCACAGAGGGGTTCGAGACAGCCGACCTGACAGCGGCGCGAGCGCTTTTGGGCGAGCTGAGCGATGCCGGGCCGTAGCAAGCCGGGAGGCAGGCGCGTGGATGATGCCCTGGTCTACGTGATGCTTCAGCGAGCACGGCAACCTCTCGGCGGCCAAGCGTTTCTTTCGATCAGAAAGGCTTTCACCGGCGTGACCCCCGACCGGGCCACGACGCACGGTAACGACGCCCCAGATCATCCGGATGGAGCTCGGTAGCCGCGTGTCGCACTGGAAGCGCCGCTGGCGACGCTCGTCACTATCGTGAGCGACGGTGCCCAGGGGTCGCGATTGCGCGGTGAAGCGGCAAGCGTCGCTCCGACCCACCATGTCTTGGATTGGTTCCATCTTTCGATGCGAGTCTAGCATGTTATGCAAGCGGCTAAGAGCTAGCCTGACGCTTCAGCGGAAGATCGCAGGGTAGGCATCAGCCTTGCCGACACGATCGAACGGGTCCGGTGCTGGCTCTGGCATGGACAGGTCAGGAGAGGTGTCGACCTCATTGCAGAAACCGTGGCGACGCTCGACGCCATAGCCGAGACAGCTTCGCCGGCCACCTCCAGTAGCGCTAAAAATATCGGCGAACTCGAAACATGTGTATGCGGACAGTCCGATATTACCATCGATCATGCGACAGCCAGGCGGCGCAAGAAGCCAATCTCGACGGCTGTTACGGAAAGCGCTGCGCAGTGGTTGCTGCACCGCCGGATGAACGCTCAGCAACAGATACGCTGAACGTCACGCGGAACGCATTTCACGCTCAAGGTTCCCTCCGCGGTGACGAATGGCACCTCGAATACGATCATGGGCCGCCCCGCCGAAGTGCGCGCCTGTCGTCCCTTCCGACGCGCCGCATGACCCCGCAAGTTTGACACGTAGGAGGCCGCTGACTGGCCCGCCGGAGCATGCAGCTAATCGACTATCTGTCGTCCTTCGGCGTCACTTCCCTCAGTTCGCCGGTCGCCAAATCGAGAACAAATCCGCGAATTGCCACCTTCGAAGGGATCTACGGGTGCGATCTGAGTTTCAGTACCTGCCTTTGTGTCACCCGATTCACGTCGGAATAGAAGTGGAATCTATCGGGAGCCACAGCCCACACGCCGCATTGTTTGTGGAGGTGGTTCTCGAACTCTTCTTCCGAGAACAGCTCCATTCCGCGGCCGGTATGCCCGACGATCATAATCTCTCGCACGCCGAGAATGTGAATTGAAAACATAAGAGACCGCACAACATCCCCTGTCGCTGCCGTTCCGACATTCCGAATCACATCGGCATCAGCAGGTTTGATGTCTAGCCATTCGAGGAGTTGGTTCAGGCGGGGGTCCATACAAGTAAGGATTGCAATCTTCGGAACTGGCTTGTTTGCCAGCGAAGGATCATGCTCCTCTGCTCTCTTGCGGCTTGCCGCAATTGCGTGGTCGATCAAGCTCATTTCGATTCTCCTGGGTCTGACGGTCACCAATCTCCTTTCCAGTAGGATCGACCACAATTGGACGAGGGTATCGGTCGATGCCTTCGTCTGATGGAACTACCGCAGTGTTGTAACTCACTCTCCTTACGGCCGTCGGGAAGGCCGACATCAACCCAGCGAAAGCGCCGTCTTGGAATGCGCTCATTTGCCGGGGCGCCCCTCTGTGCGATCAAGCGGCTCATCGGGCTCGAACGGCATCCGCACAGGGCATAGGGCGCCCACTGATGTGGCCGACGGCGAAGATTTTTAGGAACTCCTCCCCTGTGGGTCCTGCGCCGCTTAATCAGAGGACGTCTATGATACTTTCGTGTCGGTTGTTGGGCAAGGCCTGCGGCATTGATCTCGGAGGCCATAGGCGACACCTTCGTCCAATAGACGTGCCTTTGGCCTGATTGCAAGTTTTGCAGTGTCGAGGCAGAGGCCGGATCCGTGCGGAAGTGCTGCGCTGGAATACACAGAAGAGGGCACGCCCATGCGCCTTCGTTGGCAACCTTTTCCAAGGGGCAGAATGCTGCGCTCCGAATTACGGACTCGCTCCTACGAGGCATCCTGGAAACGGAGCGGGCATGCGGTCGTCGCGACGAGTGATGCCAAGAATATAACGACACCATCGTCCAATAGCTTTATGCTCGGCTAGCTTGTAGTTCATCGCGGCTGTCGCGGCGTTGCCGGCCCGCAACGTGACGATCGTGCCGTGCCCGTCCGGGCAAGCCGACTGATTCGCCGATCGCGGAGCCGGCGACCCTTGACCCTTGTTTAAGGAGAACTGATAAATGCCGACCTATGTTTGTCCGGGACTGGAATATTCGGTTGATGACCGTCAGAAGGGCGCGATTGCGGAGGCAATAGCACGGATCCATAGCGAAGAGACCGGGTGCGCCACTCTTCTTTTGTCAGATCGTCATCGAGGAGAAAAGACCTGCCAACAGGTTCCTTGGACCGTCACGCGCGTCAGGTCAATGAAGGTGCTGTTCGCCACGAGCGAATTGGCTGATTTCGTCAAAACCGGAGGCCTTGGCGAGGTATCGGCGGCCCTGCCGCGCGCATTACGGCGGGCCGGAGCACACGTACGCGTGCTGCTGCCTGGCTATCCGGCTGTACTTTCCAAGTGCCGCGATATGCGGATCCTCGGAGCGCTGCCCGGACGAGCGAGTATTCCGCCGTGCCGCATTGGTGTCGTGCGGCTCGCCGATGGGCTGACGGTCCATGTGGTGCTCGCGCCTTCGCTGTATGAGCGACGGGGTAGCCCCTACTGCAGGCCGGACGGCCCCGAATGGGCCGACGACGATTTGCGCTTCGGCCGCCTGGGGCTGGCGGCAGCGCAGCTCGCGCAAGGGTTGGGCGGCCTGGACTGGCAGCCCGACGTGCTGCATGTCAACGACTGGCACGCAGGCTTGGCGCCGGCCTATTTGCGCTGGGACGGCGCCGCAGTGGCGAGCGTGCTGACGGTCCACAACATCGCCCACCAGGGCGTGTTCAGCGCCGAGCATCGCCACGCGCTGGGCATACCGGAACACGCCTTCGGCATCAACGGCCTGGAGTTTCATGGCCAAATTTCGTTTCTGAAGGCGGGCCTTTATTACGCCGACCATGTCTGCACGGTGAGTCCGAGCTACGCGCGCGAGATTACCACCCAGGCGTTGGGTGGCGGACTGCACGGGCTGACCACCGGGTTGGCGACGCGTGGGCGGCTCAGCGGCATCGCCAACGGCATCGACGAGAGCTGGGACCCCAGCCGCGACCCCCACCTGCCGATGTCGTTCGATGCCACGGATATGCGGGGCAAGCGGGCCGCGTTGGAATCCGTTCGCACTGGGCTGTGCCTGGCGCCCTCCGACGGGCCGCTGTTCGGCGTGGTGTCGCGGCTGGTGCCGCAGAAGGGGCTCGACGTCATCGCCGCGGCGGCTGCTGGTATCGTGCGCGACGGCGGACAGATCGCCATTTTAGGTCTGGGCGACTCGGCGACCGAGCAGATGCTGAGCAAGCTGGCGCGTTCCCATCGCGACAATATCGCCGTGCTGGTCGGGTTCAATGAACCGATGGCACGGCGTATCATCGGCGGCAGCGATTTCTGCCTGATGCCGTCGCGCTACGAGCCCTGTGGGCTGACCCAGATGCAGGCGCAGCGCTACGGCACGTTGCCCATCGCGCATGCTACCGGCGGACTTGCGGATACCATCGAAGATGGCGCGACCGGGTTCCTGTTCTCGGGCCTCTCGCCTGGCGGGCTCCTGGCTGCATGCGAACGCGCCTTCGCGGTATTCGCCGACAAGGCGCAGCTTGCGAGAATGCGGCGGGAGGCGATGTCGCGCCGCTTCGGTTGGGAGCGCGGGGCAGCGCAATACGCTCGGATCTATCGGCAACTGACCGGCAAGCCGATCGCCGGGAATCCCTCCGCCGCTGCCGTGTCGTTCTGCGGGGAGCGGCCATCATAAATTTCGTCCAGCAAGCGGCGCAGCCTCGCCAACGGGAGGGGACGCGTCTTCTCGATGTCGTGCCCCGCCTTGGCAGCTCCGCTGATAACGCCAATCATGAGGCACGGAACCCCGGAAAGGACATTAGGATCGGCAACGGGGTGCGCCGTCAGATCAGAGTTGAACAGCGTCGACAGGCCACGCTCGCTCAGCAATCTCCGGCGCGCTCCACGGACTAGAAACGTGACATCGGCTCCACTCTCGGCCAACCGTCCACCGAAATAGCCCCCAATGCCACCCGGGCCGAGTACCGAGATCCTTGGACAGCTGACGGCCAGAGGTTCTGCACCACTGTCACTCTCTGGCCCGCCTGGCCTCGAGCGCGGATCATGCGCAAATTCAAGCCGCACTCCACTCGGTTCGCGCACAATGAAATGGATCTTGGGGCCCTTTCCCGAGACCTGCGGCGCGAACTCCGTAACAACACCAGGCCATTGCGAGACGCGCTGATAGAGCGCATCCAGCCCGGGTCGATCAGCGACCGCGAGGGCGAGGTGGTGCAAACCGACATTCGTACGCCGATCGAACGCGACAGCGCGCTCCGGTGATTCGACCTGCCAAAGCGTCACCACGGCGTGATTGTCCGAGACGAAAATCGCGGGATATTCGGGCCGCTCACCGACCACCCGCCACCCGAGGCAATCGCAGAAGAATCTGCAAGTGGTATCGAGGTTGCGGACGCTGAGGCCGACATGATCGACGCCATTCGTCGCTGGGAAGGGCTGCTCTGCCATCACTGTCTCCTTCTAAGTTGGATTGGTTGCATCATGTTCACGGTGCCGGCGTCCCATGCGGCGTGGCGGTCAAGTCGTCATCGCCGCTGAGGATCCCGCCTCGACCTGCGCGCTGGCGATCATCGTCGGCCAAGGAGGCACCTCTGCTGCCGCACTTCCGCTGGACCGCAACCCGGAACTTCTCCGTTTTCCGGACCTCAGCCGCTTCCCTGGTGCGCTCGGCCTCCCAGTATGGATGTTTCTCCTCCATGGCCTCCGCGAAGTCGCCAATGTGATCCCAGATGGCTACCGCAATGGGGTCGAGCCAGATCTCGCCGCATTCAGATTGCCGAGGAAAGGTCCGCCGCTCGCTGCTGGTTCGTCTCGCCGATTAGCGTAGTTCAGAATCCGACCTGGGTTCCCTCGAGTAGTAGCTATGCCCAGTCTGGTGCAGAACCCGATCAGTGACCAGCGCTCTGGCCACCGTCAACGTGCAGGATTACCCCCGTCACGAACTCCGCTGATTCGAGGTAGAGGATCGCGTCGACGACGTCGGAGATTTCGCCCATATGGCCGATTGGATGCAGCGCCTCGAGCTCCGAGTGCGTATCGGCGGGATGCATCGGTGTCTTGATGACCCCCAGTGCTACGGCGTTCACCCGGATGCCACGCTTCGCGTATTCGATCGCGAGAGACTTCGTGGCGCTGTTGAGGCTTCCCTTGGTCAGCGATGCGAGCACGGAAGGCACGGCAACGTTCGAGTAATCGACTAGGCTCGTCGTTATCTGCACGAGATGGCCGCCGCCTTGCCTCTCCATCTCCGCAATGGCGAGCTGTGTCATGTAAAAGAAGCCGGTGACGTTGACTCCCAATATCGACCTGTAATCGGCCTCGGTGTACGGGGTGAATGACTTCGAGATGAAAATGCCGGCGTTGTTGATTAGCGTATCGATGCGCCCGAACCGTGCCATACCTTCCGCGATCACGCGCTCGGCCGTCCCCGGATTGGCGATGTCGCCGGGCACGGCCAGGATTTCTTCATCGCTCGATGGCGCGATCGAACGCGCGGTCGCGACCACACGGTAGTTCCGGTCACGATACCCCTTGACCAGGCCGGCACCAATGCCCCGTGACGCGCCGGTTATAACTGGTACTCTCTGTTCTGTGCCCATAGCAAACCTCGCTTTGTTTCTGGCCGGACAATATGAACAAGTTTACCCCGGGCAGCTTCCTTGCGATCCGACGCGCATCATAGTTTAGTCTCCTCCGATTGGTGGTTGGAGTCTCGATCGCGTGCCGTGAGGTCCGTGTCTGAACGGATCTCGACAAGCGCAAAGAGCGCCTGCGCATCCGACGCCTGAATGCGCGCCGGCTCCAGTTGGCGCGTCAAGCTCATGTCCACATGCGGCGGAGGTGGGAGCGGGTCGATTGGACGAAAGTATCGTCGATACTATATCGTATCCGTGGGATCGCCACTAATACAATAAACCCGTGACTCGAGTTCTGCCTCCAAGAGCTGATCCGCGCCCAATGGTCCGAAACCTGCCCGAAATCTCGAACTGTCGGTCGCACGTATACGGCTCGCCATTCATGGATCGCCTTGCCCCGCCGTACAACCACATTCTTGATGATCAGGAGAACACGCAAGCTGCTTCATCGGCACCTGCTGAGAGGAGTACAGCGAGAACGCAATAGGTCTTGCACCCAACCTGCGAAGCTAATAGGTGGCGCTATCTTATTCATGTGCATCTCCTCCCGCGCCGCGGCGTCTCCTGTGGCGCAGGGTCATCGCAAGGCAAACGCGCCACCCGGGACAGGATTACCCAGACTATCTATGGGGCGCTTCATCAATAATCGTCTATGATACCATGGTGTCGGCCTGCGGCCGCGGCCGCGCGGCGCGCCTCTGTCATGTGCCCTGACGTCGACCAGCGCGAATCCGCGCGTCATAGTCGTTGATACCAAAGTATCGACGACACCATCGTTCAATAGACGCGTATTTCGGCTGGGCACAATTATAGTGCGGTCCTGAGTGTCGGCTCAGGAAAAAGGAACTATTGTTGCCGCGGGACTTGGCGACTGTGCATCAGACGGGACTCCCCAACATGGAACTCAAGTCACTTCCTGGTACTACGTGCAATCATTATCCGCGCAACAATCATCCCGTCTTATTGCGGCTATGGCTTGCGACCGGGAGACGTGATCGGCGATGGTCACCTGGGGCAATGCTCAACGCAGGGCGATTGCTCGTACGGGTCCCGATTAGGCCCGACGAGGGGTTCACTGGGCGGTATGCCGAAGGACTTATATTAGTGCCCGCGTGACATTGGCACCAATAGCCCTAGGGCTTGGTCGAGGAGCGCGTTGGTTAAGCGAAGCGTTTGTGGATGCGAGGTTCCGGAGCAGAATCATTCAGGTCGGGCGGCAGCTCGATAGCCGGTCAAGCTCGGATATGACGAACCCGCCGCCCCGGTTCGACGCATAGCGGCTCTTCAGACCACTCACCCGGCCCTCGGCGTTTATCTTTACTATCATTGCGATGCAATGGAGTGACACTTGATGAGAGCCAAACAACGAAGGGGTTCAACCATGGAACGCAGCCTGCGCTCAGCCAATGTCGGTGACAGTCTGTCGCGGTACGTCCGAGGGACCCGCAGATTCCCATTGCTTAGTGCCGAATTGGAGCAGGCGCTGTGCCATCGCGGGCGCCACCATCACGATATTTCCGCCGCCGATGCGTTAGTCTGCAGTCACCTGCGCCTCGTCCTCAAGACCGCCATGCAATACCGCGGCTACGGCTTGCCAGCGGACGAACTGGTCGGCGAGGGGCATGTGGGGCTGATGCGCGCGGTCTGCCGGTTCGATCCGGATCGCGGCGCACGCTTCGCCACCTGCGCGATCTGGTGGGTGCGCGCCGCCATCCAGGAATACATACTGCGCAACTGGTCGATGGTGAAGATGGGGACGACGGCAGCGCAGAAGAAGTTGTTCTTCAATCTGCGGCGTATGCGCGGCCGCTTAGCGCAATTCGACCACGGCCCGCTGGGAGCCGAACATGTGAGCATAATTGCGAACGTGCTGCGAGTGCCGGAGCATGAGGTCATTAGTATGTGCCAACGTATGGCGGGCCGCGACTTCAGTCTCAACGCGCCAGTCAGCGCGGAAAGCGAAGGCGAATGGCAAGCCTTGCTGGTGGGCGACAGCGACGACCAGGAAACCGCATTAGCGGAGAGGGAAGAGACCGCATACCGGAAATCTCTGCTGCCGTCTGCATTGAGAGAACTCACGACGCGGGAGCGCCACATTGTGGTCGAGCGTCATCTCAGGGAACGTCCGACAACTTTGTCAGACTTGTCGAAACACTACGGCATTTCCCGTGAGAGAGTTCGGCAGCTCGAAGCACGGGCGATGACCAAGCTGCGACGTTCGGTTCGTGCCGCGTCGACACCCAACTGAAATCGCACTCGTGGTCGTCATTTCGGCATTCGAAACCCCAGCGGATGAGGATATGTCATGAACTTCTACCTGATAGCCTCGGTGGCCGCACTGGGTGGCCTGCTGTTTGGCTATGACACAGGTGTCATCTCCGGCGCGCTGCTTTTCATCCGGCAGGTCGTGTCCCTCTCGCCGACCCTTCAAGGGATGGTCGTCGCAATTGCGCTAGCTGGCGCGGCGATCGGCGCGGCGATGGCGGGCAACCTTTCGGACCGGATTGGCCGCCGCCGCATGATCCTGGGCGCCGGTTTGCTATTCATCGCCGGCGCAGTCATCTCCGCCGTCGCAGAGGGCGTCATCATCCTGTTGATTGGCCGGTTCCTCGTTGGCCTAGCGATCGGCGTGGCATCAATGCTGACGCCGCTGTACTTGGCGGAGGTGTCGCCGGCGCGCAATCGCGGTGCGATCGTATCGCTGAACCAACTTTGCATCACCGCCGGGATACTGGTGTCCTACTTGGTCGGTTTCGCGTTTGCCGGCGTATCTGGGGGATGGCGCTGGATGCTGGCACTCGGGGCAGTGCCAGGTATCATTCTTTCGGTTGGCATGCTGGTCCTCCCGGAGAGTCCGAGATGGCTAGCAGGCCATGGCCGTACGCAGGATGCCGAGAACGTCCTGCAGCACCTGCGCGGCAGCGCCAACGTCCTGGATGAACTGCGGGAACTGCGGACAGACCTCGCGCGCGAAGGTCGCCAACTGGCCAGTGCCTCACAACTGCTTGCGCCCCGTCTCCGCCGGCCCCTCATCATTGGGATCGGGCTGGCGATGTTTCAGCAGATCACGGGGATCAACACGGTCATCTACTTCGCGCCGACGATCTTCCAGTCCGCGGGCCTGTCTTCCGCGGCAACCTCCATCCTGGCCACGGCCGGCGTGGGCGCGGTCAATGTAATCATGACGATCGTGTCGATCCGTCTGATCGACAGGCTGGGCCGGCGACGGCTTCTGTTTTGGAGCCTGGGTGGCATGACGGTGACACTGCTTGTGCTGTCTGGTGCCTTCCATGCCGGAGCGTCGGGCCAACTCGCCTGGATCGCGGTCGTATCGGTTGCCACCTATGTCGGCTTCTTTGCAATCGGCCTGGGGCCTGTGTTTTGGCTGCTGATCGCCGAGATCTTCCCGCTTGCCTTGCGCGGCAGGGCAATGAGCCTCGCCACCGTTGCCAATTGGGGCTTCAACCTGATCGTGTCCGCAACCTTCCTCGACCTGGTGGGCGCGCTGGGCAGTGCAGGCGCCTTCCTGGTTTACGCCATCTTGAGTATCGTGGCTTTGGCATTCATCGCGTCGAAGGTCCCGGAAACAAAGGGGCGCAGCCTGGAGCAGATCGAGGACGCATTGGAATCGAGCCAGGTGCCGCTGCCGTCAGCTCACGTGAGGCCGACGTGAAGCGCATTATCGTACTGGCGCTGCTGCTAGGTCCGGCGATGGCGTTGCCGGCCTCGGCCCAGACGGCCAACAGCGGTGGCGGCGCTGATCCCAGTGCGGGTAGCGCGCCCCCCACGCCGGCACCACCGCCTCCCCCCGCCTATGTCGCACCACAGGTCGAGCACCTGTTGGGTGATTGGGGTGGTTTGCGTACCTATCTTGAGAACCAGGGCATCTACTTATCGCTCGATGCCCGGCCGCCGGTGGTGTGGACCTTGGCGGTGTACAGCACTTTGTCGAGCTTGCTCATGATATGTAATCCTTTGGTGGAACAGTTATGCGATCAACGC
>Ga0335075_10008154_pt1 | contig 16087 bp, 16 predicted proteins | sample Lox_Sample_24_FD_206723 | JGI IMG/M metagenome (GOLD analysis project Ga0335075, IMG submission 206723) | Soil microbial communities from Loxahatchee National Wildlife Refuge, Florida, United States - Lox_Sample_2.4 | ecosystem: Environmental > Terrestrial > Soil > Wetlands | place: USA... | reverse complement strand
CGATCGGTCAGCTGCACGTCCTTGAACGAGGCGAACGCCTCGGCCAGCCGCCGCTTGCCGCTGTCCAGGGTCGCGGCGGTGCGGAACACCGCGGCGTCCTCCTGCATGATCCGCTGCATGTCCAGCCTGATGGCGGCCGTGCGGCGCGACCCCCGGGCATGGCGCAGGGCGTCGAGCCGCGCGAGCGTCGGCTCCCCGCAATCGGGGGGCAGCGCCCGATGACCGCCGCCCGGCACCAGTGTCTCGGCGCAATGGCGAGCCGCCTCGCGCCCGAACACCACCAGATCGAGGAGCGAGTTGGATCCGAGCCGGTTCGCGCCGTGGACCGACACGCAGGCCGCCTCGCCGACCGCCATCAGACCCGCAACCATCCTGTCCACGCCCTCGCGCCGGTAGGTGACCTCGCCGTGCACGTTGCAAGGAATGCCGCCCATGTTGTAGTGAACCGTGGGCAGCACGGGAATCGGCTCCTTGGTGACGTCGACATTGGCAAAGATGCGCGCGGTCTCGGCGATGCCCGGGAGCCGCTCCTTGATGACGGCGGGCCCCAGGTGCTCGAGGTGCAGATCGATGTGATCCTTGAGCTTGCCGACGCCGCGTCCCTCGCGAATCTCGATGGTCATCGAGCGGCTCACCACGTCGCGCGAGGCGAGGTCCTTCGCATTCGGCGCGTAGCGCTCCATGAAGCGCTCGCCGGCGGAATTGGTCAAGTAACCCCCCTCGCCGCGGGATCCCTCGGTGATCAGACATCCCGCGCCGTAGATCCCCGTGGGATGGAACTGGACGAACTCCATGTCCTGCAGCGGCAGTCCGGCGCGCAGCACCATGCCGCCTCCGTCCCCGGTGCAGGTGTGCGCGGAGGTGCACGAGAACCAGGCGCGGCCGTAGCCGCCGGTCGCGAGGATCACCTGATGAGCGCGAAAACGGTGCAGCGTGCCCTCCGACATGTCGAGCGCGATGACTCCGCGGCATTCGCCGTTTTCCATAATCAGGTCGAGCGCGAAGTATTCGATGAAGAAGGTGGCATCGTGCTTCAGGGACTGCTGATACAAGGTATGCAGCATGGCGTGTCCGGTGCGATCCGCGGCGGCGCAGGTGCGCTGCGCGATGCCCTTGCCGTAGTGCGTGGTCATGCCGCCGAACGGCCGCTGATAGATCTTGCCTTGCTCGGTGCGCGAGAACGGCACCCCGTAATGCTCCAGCTCGATCACCGCCGCGGGCGCCACCTTGCACATGAACTCGATCGCATCCTGGTCGCCCAGCCAGTCCGACCCCTTGACGGTGTCATACATGTGCCAGCGCCAGTCGTCCTCGCCCATGTTGCCGAGCGCCGCGGATATCCCGCCCTGCGCCGCGACCGTGTGGCTGCGCGTGGGAAACACCTTGGTGAGGCACGCCGTGGCGAGACCGGCCTCGGCCAGTCCGAAAGTGGCGCGCAGCCCCGCCCCGCCCGCGCCGACCACCACCACGTCATAGGTGTGGTCGATGAACTTGTAATCGCTCATGGCTCCTAGGACCCGAATGAAATTCGCAAGATCGAGAAGATGGCGGCTCCCGCGCACAGCACGTACACGAAGCGCAGCGCCAGCAACAAGAACAGCTTCGGGGCCGCGGCGTGCACGTAGTCCTCGACGATCACGTCGGTGCCGAGATAGGAGTGATACGCGGCCACGGCGATGAGCAGCACCGCGAGGAAGGCGGTGAGCGGCACCGACAGCCAGGCGCGCACGGTCATGTAGTCGAGCGCAGGCAGGAGCAGCAACGAGAAGAAGAACCACAGCGTGAGCGCGATCAACGCGACCGCGCTCAGCCGCTGTGCCCACCAGTGCTCGGTGCCCTTCTTGGCCGATCCGGTGCCGAGCACCTTGCCGAGCGGCGAACGCAAGCTCATGGCCGGCCGCCGTGCCAGAGCATCGCCCACGCGCCGGCCGTCAACAGCAGCGCGCCCAGCACGGCAAGCCATCCGCTCAGGTGCCTTTGCGTGCGCTCGAATCCGAGTCCCAGATCCCAGAACAGATGCCGCACGCCGTTCAGCAGATGAAACAGAAAGGCGAAGGTCCAAGCGATCAAGCATGCCGTGCCGACCGGGCTCGAGAGCACGCGCTGCGCGGTCCGGAAGCTCTCCTCGCCGCCGGCGAGCGACACCAGCCAGTAGCTGAGCGCGAGCAGGCCCAATCCGAGCGCGGCGCCCGTGATTCGATGCAAGATCGAGAGGCTGTTGCCAATCTGCCAGCGGTAGACGCTCAAGTGCGGCGACAGCGGCCGGGTGCGTGCGGGCATGATCTTCTTCCTGTGAACTGGCGGCGCGGCCTTCAGCCCGCCTCCGCGCGGCGGTGGCGAGGGTCAGAAATCAATACAGCGGCCCCGCGATTCCCAATCGCCGTAACGCGTCGGCTCCGGCCCCTCGCGCCCGCCCACCTCGCGCGCGCGCCCGGATCGCACCGGGGATGGCGCGTCCGGCGGCTCGGCCGCAAGGGGCGATGCCGCTGCAAGCGGCGATGCCGGTCCAAGGGGCGATTCCGGCGCAGGCGGCGGTGCCGGTGCATTTTCAAGTTCGTCGTGCCGCGTCACAGGTGAAAGTTTGCCAGAAAACGGGGGTGGATAACCACGAAACGCGCTTTTCGATCTGCGCTCGGCCGGGTGCCGCGCTCGGCCGGGTCGCGGCCGGTCGCGCACGCTCGGCCGGGTCGCGCTCGGCCGGTCGCGCACGCTCGACTGCCAGGGGTTGACAGTGCCGGTGAGATGCCCCATTCATGGGCGATGAGCATGGCTCCCATGGCAGCTGAGCCTCGAGGCTTCGCCGGTTCCCTGCCGCAGCTGGGGGTGGTGCGCTTCAGCGGGGCCGACGCCCTCTCCTTTCTGCAGGGCCAGGTGTCGAACGATACGCGCCGCCTGGCGGACGGCTCACCGCTCCTGGCGGCGTACTCCAGCGCGCAAGGCCGGGTCGTCGCCGTGATGCACCTGCTGCCGCACTCGAGCGGCGTACTTGCGATCTTGCCGCGCGAGCTCGCTTTGCCTACGATCATGCGCCTGCGAAAGTTCGTGCTGCGCGCGAAGGTCAAGATCGAGGATCTGAGCGATGAGTGCGCCGTCCTCGGCGCGAGCGAGGCTGCGCTGCTCGAGCCGCTCGCGGGCTTTGCGCCGGTGCAGGGGCGAGCCTTCGTGGAGCGCGACGGCGTGGGCGTCTCGCACGTGCCCGCGCGCTGGTGCGAGCCTGCGCAAGCCATGACTCGATACTGGATCGTGCGACCGGCCGGCGTCCGCGGCGCGCCGGACGCGGTCGCCGCAGCCCGAAGCGCCGAACACGAGTGGCGCCTCGCCGACGTTCGCGCCGGCCTGCCTCAGGTGTACGCCGCAACGAGCGAGCAATTCGTCGCACAGATGCTCAATCTCGACCTGCTCGATGCCATCAGCTTCGACAAGGGGTGCTACACCGGCCAGGAGATCATCGCACGCACGCAGCACCTCGGCCGCATCAAGCGGCGCATGTTTCACCTGCGCTTGCCTCACGGAGGCTGGTCGATCGGTGAGACGCTGCGGCTCACCGATGGACGCTCGGGTCGGCTCACCGAAATCGCCCCGGTCGGCGAGCAGTTCGAAGCGCTCGCCGTGCTGGGCCTCGAGCCCGGCCCCACCGAGGCCGAGGGCGCCGCGCAGAGCGCGGTCGCGGCCGAGGAGCTGTCCCTTCCCTACCGGCTCACGCCGGACTAGGAGCTGGCGCGAGCGCCTTCGAGGGCGCCTGCCACCTTGTCCTGGGTCTTGGTCTGGAAGTCGCTCGCGTCGTGACGCTCATGCATCTGGCCGGCAGGGTCGCCGAAGGTGCAGTTGACCTTGCGTCCGCGCTGCACGGCGGGACGTTGCGCGATGGCATCGCTCCAGCGCCGTACATGGGCGTACTGCTGCACTTGCAGGAATTCGCCCGCCTGGTACAGGCGGCCTTGCACCAGGCCTCCGTACCAGGGCCACACCGCCATGTCGGCGATGCCGTAGCTGCTGCCGGCCAGATACTCGGACTGCGCCAGCCGCCGGTCGAGCACGTCGAGCTGGCGCTTCACTTCCATCGCGAAGCGATCGATGGCGTACTCGATCTTCATCGGAGCATAGGCATAGAAGTGGCCGAAACCCCCGCCCAGGTAAGGCGCGCTGCCGACCTGCCAAAAAAGCCACGACAAGCACTCGGCGCGTGCGGCCGCATCGACCGGCAGGAACGCGCCGAACTTCTCCGCGAGGTAGAGCAGGATCGCGCCCGACTCGAACACCCGGATCGGCGTCCCCTTGCTGCGGTCCATGAGCGCGGGAATCTTGGAATTGGGATTGACGGCAACGAAGCCGCTGCCGAACTGCTCGCCCTCGTTGATGCGGATGAGCCACGCATCGTACTCGGCGCCGCTGTGGCCGAGCGCGAGCAGCTCCTCCAGCATGATGCTGACCTTGACGCCGTTCGGCGTCGCGAGCGAATAGAGCTGCAGCGGGTGGCGCCCTACCGGCAGCTCTTGGTCGTGCGTGGGACCGGCAATCGGGCGATTGATGCTCGCGAAGCGCCCGCCGCTCGGCTTGTTCCAGGTCCAAACCGCGGGCGGCGTGTAGGAGGAGGAATCGCTCATCGAGGGCTCCTTCGTGGCGTGACCTTGCGGGTGTGATCCTATAGGCTACTCGATAAATGCGGGCCTCGCAGCTGTGGACTTCGTTGATGGCCGCTGCCCTCATCGCCGGCATGGCGGGAGTGCCGCACCGGGCGATTGCGCAGGACGCTCCCTGCGCGAGCCGCTCGCTGAGCCGTGAGGACGGCGCGCAGGCGCAGGCCGCTGCGCGCGCGGCGCTGCCCGCTGCGGCTCGGCTCACGCTCGCCGATGCCTGCTGGAATCCCAGGGATGCGCACGCTCGGGTCGAGACGCCGAGGTCCGCCGAATCGAGCGGCATCGAGCAGTGGTGGAGCGTGTCCTGCCGGCGCGAGGAGCTCGGCTGGCAATGCGACCCGGCACAGCTCAAACAGCTGATGGAGCTGTCTGTGCGCGGAGCGGCGCATGCGGTGGAGCTGAGCGTGGATCGGCGCGCGCTCCTCGGTCGCGCGCGCCAGCTCGCCGCCGCCGCGCTCGAGATCTACGCCGATCCCGCCGCGCGGTTGCCGGCCTGCGAGATCGCGGGCCCGAGGGATCGCGAGCCGGTCAACGTGCCTCGCGGTGCCGTGCTGCCCGCGGGCGGGCGCGCGATTCACGTCACGCTGAGTCGTGACGGGCTCATCGATTCGGTCTTTCTCCTCGACGTCTCGGTGACCATCGAGTTTTCCTCGGATGAGGCCGCACGTCCGCGAGCATCCTGCTGGAATGAGGCCGTCATCGAATCGTAGCGCGCGAGGGGCCGCCGGCGACGAGGGGGATCGCAGCCCGAGCTCAGCGCGACGCCGCGGCAGTGGTGCGGCGAATGGCGCGAAACATTCCGCTGCGATCCGATTGCCAGCGGCGCCGGCCGATGATCGACAGCAGCGTCTTCGCATCGCCGGGCTGGATGAGGGCGAGACGAGAAACCGGATCGACGCGCAGCGGCTGGCCGAGCAGGCGCACGGCCTCGGCCAGATCGACAGCCTCGAACCCCATGATCCACTCCGGGAATTCCCGCTCCGCGATCGGCTCACGCACGATCAGCCGATGCTCCCGGTCATCGGAGAAAATCGCGTCGCAGGCGACCTCGACCCGCGCCGGCTCGCCTTCGAGCGACATCAAGAAGCAGCCCGCCACGTAGAGCATCAAACCGGAGACATCGTTCCGGCGATTTGCCCGGCGCGCCTCGTTCAGGAACTTGACCGTGTCGTGCTCGGACATATCCGGCGAAACGGCACTCACGTAAATGACGTGGATGAGATCTTCCATGGGTCACCTCGAGTCTGCACGGTGCAAGCTTAGATACATCGTGCCGGGCGCTGGGGCTCGAGCTGCGAGTTCTGAGACACGCTTGGTGCAATTCGAAACCCCTCGCACCGTTTCGCGGGCGGCTGGTCGGGGTTTACCCTACAAAGCTGCTAGAACAATTCCACCGGCTGCGCCTTCTCGGACTTGACCTCGCATTCCCGGTCGAAGATCGCGCGGTTGAACGAGGACGTCAGGCGCTTCACGCGCACCATGCCGTTTGCCGGACTGTAAAACAGCTTGCGCGCCAGGCGGTCGCCCAGGTCCTCCCCCGCGATCACGAACCCCTCCGTCTTGAGATAATCGCGCACGAAGCGCGAATTGCGAGCGCCGATGTCGAGCGCCGTGTCGAGCATCTTGCCGCCGCCGATCACCTTGAACTCGAGATTGCCGCGCTGGCCTCCGAGACTCATGATGTCGTTGATCAGCCGCTCCATCGCCACGTTTCCATAGCGCGTGGCCATGCTGAGCGGAGCGTCGGACCAGGCGGCCGCACCGCCGGATGCATCGAGCGGCAGCATGAAGTGATTCATGCCTCCGATTCCGAGCTGGCGGTCGCGCACGCAGGCGGATACGCAGGAGCCGAGCACCGTGAATATGGCTTCGTCGTGACGGGTCACGTAGTACTCGCCGGGCAACAGCTTGGCGACCGGCAGGCCGAGGGCCGCGTCCCAGCTGCGGCGTATGTGGCCCAAGTGGGGCAATGCGGGCGGCAGATCTGCCGATGCTTCTCGAGCTGCCGCTGACGGCCTCATCACATTTCTCTCCCGGCGCCTAAGCGCGGCATTCGCTCCTGCGAGCCCACACCGCCGATATCGGCCGCGGCGGAACAAAGTGAGTAAGGGGAAAACCCTAGAGCGCAACGCCGGCCGTGCCGCGACACGCAGCGCGGTGCAGCATACGGGGCGCTTCCGGGGAGCGAGAAGCCGCCGAGGAGGATCGATTTGCTAGAGATCGATGACCTGCACCGCATCGGCGCGCAGCGACTCGCCGAAGAATCGGCTCCCGACGCGCGCGAAGCGCTCCGCATCGTCCGTCGCCAGCCAGGCAATGCGGCCCGCCGTGCCCGGAGCCGCCGTGCCCGGTGCCGCCGTGCCGGCAGCGCGCGCGCCGAGCTCGCGCGACAGCGCGCGCGCGGTGGTCGCCGCCGAGTCGACGATGCGCACGCCGCCCGGCAGCACGCAGCGAATGGCTTCGAGCAGGACCGGGAAGTGCGTACAGCCGAGGACCAGGGTGTCGGGGGCATCGTCCGCCTCGAACAGGGGATCGAGGTAGCGATGCGCGATGAGCTCGGCAGCCGCGCCGCGGGTCCAGCCCTCCTCGGCGAGCGCGACGAACATCGAGCAGGCGCAGGTGGTGACGCGCGCCGCGGGGCTGCGGCGCCGAATCGCGTCCTGGTACGCTCCGCCGCGGATCGTGCCTTCGGTCGCGATGACCGCGATGTGCTGGGACTTCGAGGCGGCGACGGCGGCCTCGGCGCCGGGCTCGATGACCCCGATCACGGGCAGCGTGGGATGGCGCAGGCGCAGCGCCCCGAGCGCGGACGCGGATGCCGTATTGCACGCGACCACCAGCGTTGCGATGCCGCGCGCGAGCAGCGCGCCGGCGCACTGCAAGGAGTAGCGCGCGACGGTCTCCGCACTCTTGGTACCGTAGGGCAGGCGGGCCGTATCGCCCAGATAGACGAAATCCTCCCCCGGCAGCGCCTCGCGCAGCGCCCGCAAGACCGTCAGGCCGCCGACTCCGGAGTCGAACACGCCGATCGGCCCACCCATGCTCAGGGCGCCCGCGGCCGGCGCTGCGGCCCGAATCCGCCGCGGCCACGCAGGGGCGCGCTGCTCAAGCTTCCGGCCGCATGTGCGGGAACAGCAGCACGTCGCGGATCGACGGCATGTCGGTGAACAACATCACCGTGCGATCGACACCGAGACCGAGGCCGGCGGCCGGCGGCATGCCGTACTCGAGCGCGCGAATGTAGTCCGCGTCGTAGTACATGGCCTCCTCATCGCCACCCGCCTTGCGCTCGACCTGCTCCTTGAAACGCTGCGCCTGATCCTCGGGGTCGTTCAGCTCGGAGAAGCCGTTCGCCAGCTCGCGGCCGGCGACGAAGAATTCCCATCGATCCGTGATGAAGGGATCCTGATCGTTGCGCCGGGAGAGCGGCGACACCTCGGCGGGGTACGCGTAGGCGAACGTGGGCTGGATCAGGGTATGCTCGCCGGTCTTCTCGAACAGCTCGATCTGCAGCTTGCCGGCGCCGTCGCCGCTCTTGTACGGGATCCTCATCGCATCGCATACGCGCCGCAGATAGGACACATCGCGCAGCGACATCGGATCGAGGTTCGCATTGTTCGCGAGCAGGATGTCCTCGATGCTCATGCGCGCGAAGCTGCCGGAAAGGTCGATCTGCGTGCCCTGGTAGTGGATCTGGCGCGATCCGATCAGGCTGTCGGCGAGACCCTGGAACAGCGTCTCGATCAGCTCCATCAGATCGCCGTAATCGGCGTAGGCCTGATACAGCTCGAGCATGGTGAACTCGGGGTTGTGCTGCGTGGACACACCCTCGTTGCGGAAATTCCTGTTGATCTCGTACACCCGCTCGAGGCCCCCGACCGTCAGGCGCTTCAGATACAGCTCCGGCGCGATGCGCAGATACATGTCGACGTCGAGCGCATTGTGGTGCGTCTTGAAGGGCCGCGCCGCCGCGCCGCCCGGAATCGGCTGCAGCATGGGCGTTTCCACCTCGAGAAAGCCGCGCGCATCGAGAAAGGCGCGCAGGTAGCGCACGATGCGCGAGCGCGTCTCGAACACGCGCCGGCTGTCCTCGTTGACGATCAGGTCGACGTAGCGGCGCCGGTAGCGCTGCTCGGTGTCGGCGATCCCGTGCCACTTGTCGGGCAGCGGCCGCAGCGACTTGGTGATGAGCAAGATGCGCTCGGCGCGCACCGACAGCTCCCCGGTCCTGGTGCGAAACAGCGTTCCCTCGGCGCCGACGATGTCGCCCACGTCGAAGGTCTTGAACTCATCGTAGGCGGGGCCGAGCGACTGTTGCTGGAGAAAGATCTGAATCGCGCCGCTCGAGTCCTCGAGCCGGGCGAAGCTCGCCTTGCCCATGATGCGCTTGGCGCGCATGCGGCCGGCCACGCTCACCCGAACCGCCTCCTGCTCCAGGAGCTGCGCGCTCTTCGCGCCGTAGGCGCTCGCCAGGTCGGCGGCAAGCGCGTTGCGGCGAAACCCGTTCGGAAAGGCGCTGCCGTGCTCGCGCAGCCTGGCGAGCTTCGCGCGCCGCTCGGCGATCAGATGGTTGTCGTCGTCGTCGCTCATAGTCCCTGCTTCAAGCTCGCCTGCATGAATTCGTCGAGATCGCCGTCCAGAACCGCGGTGGTGTTGCCGATCTCCACGTCGGTGCGCAGATCCTTGATGCGCGATTGATCGAGTACGTAGCTGCGGATCTGATTGCCCCAGCTGACGTCGGATTTCGAGTCCTCGAGCACCTTCGCCGCCGCGTTGCGCTTGTTGAACTCGAGCTCGTAGAGCTTCGCCTTGAGCATCTTCATGGCGGTCGAGCGATTCTTGTGCTGGCTGCGCTCGCTTTGACAGGCGACCACGATGCCGCTCGGAATATGCGTGATGCGCACCGCGGATTCGGTCTTGTTCACGTGCTGCCCGCCTGCGCCGCTCGAGCGGTACACATCGGTGCGCAAATCGGCGGGATTGATCTCGATGTCGATGTCATCGTCCACTTCCGGCGATACGAACACCGATGCGAAGGAGGTATGGCGGCGGTTGCCGGAGTCGAATGGCGACTTGCGCACCAGACGGTGCACCCCGGTCTCGGTGCGCAACCACCCGTAGGCGAGATCCCCGCTCATGCTGATCGTCGCGCCCTTGATGCCGGCGACCTCGCCGGGGCTCTGATCGATGATCTCGGTCTTGATGCCGTGGCGATCCGCCCACTTCAAGTACATCCGCAGGAGCATCGCCGCCCAGTCCTGAGCCTCGGTGCCGCCGGCGCCCGCCTGGATGTCGAGGAAGGCGTTGTGCGAGTCCATCGGCCCGGGAAACATGCGCTGAAACTCGAGCCGCTCCACCTCGCCGGAAAGACGCATGACGTCGCGCTCGATTTCCGCGGCGGCGGCGGCATCGGACTCCTCCGCCGCCACGTCCAGCAGCTCGCCCGCGTCGCGCAGGCCGCGCGTCAGCCGGTCGAGACCCTGGACGACTTCCTCGAGCTGCGCGCGCTCCTTGCCGAGCTGCTGCGCGCGGTCCGCATCGTTCCAGACCCCAGGCTGCTCGAGCTCGCGGGTTACCTCCTGAAGGCGCTCGTGCTTTTCCTCGTAATCAAAGATACCTCCTCAAGGAGTCGCTGCGCTCCTCGAGATCTTTGATGAGACGTTTGAGCTGATTGATTTCCATGGCCGATCAGTCTAGCACACCCGCCGCGGCGTCAAAGAACCTGCAAGTGCTGGCAGTTGAGCTGCGCGCTCTGGGCGCCGTTGTAATCGTTGATCTGCAGCCGATACGCGAGCCGCAGCATGGCGCCCGGATGGATCCCGGCATCGATGCCGCCGCCGGCGTGGCCGAACGCGATGGCCTCCAGACAGCTCGCGCCCGCGCCGTCACGGCCGGGCGAGCCCTCGCGCAGCGTCAGCCGCAGATGCTTTGCGCCGACGACGCGCGCGTCGGCGACGATGAAGTCGCCGTCGAAGACGGGCTCGGGGAATCCTTGTCCCCACGGACCCGCCTCGCGCAACGCGCGCGCGGTGCCGAGGCACAGCTCGGCGGGCAGCAATTCCCCGTCGGAATGAATGACACCGGTCAGCAGATCCGCGCCGGCGCGAGCCGCGACCTCGCGCGCAAAGGCGGCGCGGAATTGCTCCAGGTTCGCCTCGGCGAGCGTCATCCCCGCGGCCATGGCATGACCGCCGAACTTCTCGATGAGTCCGGGGTGGCGGACCGCCACGCCATCGAGCACGTCCCGAATGTGGATGCCGGAGACCGAGCGCGCCGAGCCGCGCAGCGATCCGCCGTCCGCCCGCGCGAAGGCCACGACCGGGCGATGCAGCCGATCCTTGATCCGCCCGGCGACCAGCCCGACCACTCCCTGATGCCAGCGCTCGTCGAACAAGCACACCCCGGGCGCCTCGCTGCCCGCCGCATCGAAGCGCACCGCCTGCGCCAGCTCGAGCGCCTCGCTCTGCATACGCTGCTCGATCTCGCGGCGCTCGTCATTGAGGCGGCCGAGCTGCGCGGCGAGCGCGCCGGCACGCGCCGGCTCATCCGCGAGCAGACAGGCGATGCCGACGCTCATATCGGCGAGGCGTCCCGCGGCGTTCAGCCGCGGCGCCACCAGATAGCCGAGATCGGAAGCCGTGAGGTCGTCGAGCCGGCGGCCCGCCGCCTCCACCAGCGCGCGCATACCCGGCACGCATCGGCCGGCGCGGATTCGACGCAAACCCTGCGCCACCAGAACGCGGTTGTTGCGATCGAGCGCAACGAGATCGGCGACGGTGCCGAGGGCCACCAGGTCCAAGAGCTCGGCGGGCCTGAAGTCGTCGCGGCCGAGCCGCCGCGCGAGCGCCGCGATGACGTAGAACGCCACCCCGACGCCCGCCAGAGCGCGGCTCTCGAAGGCCGAGCGCTCGAGGTTCGGGTTGACGATCACCTCGGCGGCGGGCAGCACGCGGCCCGGCAGGTGGTGATCGGTGATGAGCACCGGAATTCCGAAGGCATGTGCGGCCTCGACACCCTCGATGCTCGAGGCCCCGTTGTCCACCGTGACGAGCAGCGAGGGCGCGCGCTGCGCGGCGAGCGCGACGATTCCGGGGGTGAGCCCGTAGCCGAACTGAAACCGGTTGGGAACCAGGAAGTCGGCGTGATCGAACTTGAGCGCGCGCAGCGCCCGCACGATGAGCGCAGTGCCGGTGGCGCCGTCGGCGTCGAAGTCCCCGACCACGAGCACGCGCCCCGAACGATGCGCCGCCAGCAACTCGGCCGCCTCCTCGACGCGCTCGAGCGTGCGCACCGGCAGGAGAGTCTCGAGCGACAGATCCAGATCCTGCGGCTGCACGATGCCGCGCGCGGCATACACCCGCCGCAGCACCGGGTGCAGATCGTTATCGAAGGCGAGCGGCGGCCCTGCGGGACGCCGGCGAATCTCAACCGCCATCGAGGAGCGTCTCCCACCAGGGACGAGGACGGCGCCAGAAGCGCCGCGCGGTGCGCCTGCTCGAGCTGAAGCAGGAGCTGCCGGCGGACACCTCGAGGCTCTCGAGGCGCCCCGCCTTGAGGTCGGCAAGCGCCGGCGCGAGCCAGCGCTCCTCGGCGCCGCGCCAGGCGTCGGTGCCCGGCCAGTCCTTCACCGTGATCACCCCGCAGCGCGCGGCGCCGGGATAACGCGTCTCGCTCGCGAAGGAGGCGAACAGCGGATCATCACCCGCCGTCCAGCCCTGGAGCGCGGGAAACCCGGCATCGGCGGGGCCGCCTCCCCACAGCCACAGCGCGCTGACCGTCGGCGCCGAGCGTGCGCGGCGGCGCTCATTGAGCGCGTGCGCGAACAGCCACATCTCGATCTCGCTCGACAGGCTGCGAAGGCGCGGCGCATCCGCGCCGCGCGCCAGATGCCCCCAGAGGTCCTGGCCGACGGCCTGCTCGGGCGCGCTCGTGATGGCACGCAGCGGCGCATCGAATAGGCACAGCAACAGATTGCCGCGGCCGCGCACCAGGCGCGCGTGCGCGTGCGCGCCGCCGAGCACACGATTGAAATCCACGGCCAGCTCGTCGGCCTCGGCGGCATCGAGGTCGAGCACGCCCGCGGCCTCGAGGCTCACGCGGCTCGTGCCCGCGAGGAGGTGAACCGGCGTCGCGAGGTACACCCAGCCGCCGGATGCGCCGGCGCCGCCGCAAGCCGCGAGCGCAACGCTCGCGGCCGGCGGCGCGGGCATGCCCTCGCCGGCGATGAGGCGAAACGCGCGGGCGCGCCAATCGCCCGCCTCGTCGCGCCTCTCGGCGCGCGCCAGCAGGCGCTCGAGCAACGGTGCGCGCGTGTGCGCGACCGGCCCGCGCGCGGTGATTCGAAGGTACACGGTGGACAACTGCGATCCTGACGCCAAGTGGCGTATCTTACCGATATGCGCTTTGCCCAGGACTCGACCTCGGCTCCCAACGTCATTCGCGCCTACGCGGCGGGCGAGATCCGCATCGGCGATGCGACCTTCCGCGGGCCGCTCATCCTCAGCGCTTCGCAGATCGTACCGGGGCCCGCGGTCGAGCGAGCCGATGCGCTGACCGCGGCCCATGCCGCAGCGCTCCTTGCGCTCGAGCCCGAGCTCGTGCTCATCGGCACCGGCGCGCGGCAAATTTTTCCCGCCGACGAGTTCGGCGCGCAGTTCCTGCGTCAAGGCGTGGGATTCGAGGTGATGGATACGGGCGCTGCGTGCCGAACCTTCAACGTGCTCGTGACCGAGCAGCGCCGCGTCGTCGCCTTGCTGCTCGACTGAGCGCGCCACCCCGCGTGCGGTCGCGCGTCGCAAGGCGATCGCTGGTACTGGAGCTCGAGAAAAGAAAGGCGGGGCGTGACGACGTGAATAAACTCGGTATCGAGAATGTTTGTATTTCTTCTTGATCTTGTTCTATTTTTCTCTCTGGACCTGATCGAACCGTCCGCCCCGCGAGTTGGACTTTTTCCCCAACGACTCGTGCGGGAACATACGCCTACCCCGAGGCGAGCGTCAACGACATACGGTCCGGCATTCATCGTCGCCCCAAACTGCATGTCGTATTTTCATTTAAATTCAACTGATAATGATAATTAACTAGAATCATTATAGAGGGGCATCCGCCGCCTGCGCGCGCGCGAAGCGTACCGCTGCGCCGGCGCCGTCACTTCGGATTCGACAGGTAGGGGATGGGATCGACCGGTCTGCCGTTGTATCGAATCTCGAAATAAAGCGCCGCCCTCTGGTGCGGACCCAGGCCCATCCGCGCAATGAGCTGACCGCGTGCAACCTCCTGTCCCTCGCGGACGGCGAGCTCACGCGTATGCGCGTAGGCCGACAGATAGTCGTCGCCATGCTTGATGATGATGAGGTTGCCGTAGCCGCGGATGCCGCTGCCGACGTACACGACGCGCCCGCCGCAGGCTGCAATCACCGGCTGACCCAGCTCGCCCATCAGCAGCACACCGCCGCCCGCCACCGCACGCGGCGGCAGCGCCGAGGCCGTCGGCCAGAGCCACGGCTGCGGAGCCGGCGAGGAGCCGCCGGCACAGCCCGCGGACGCGCTCGAGATCTTAGGTGCGGCGCGCGCGCGCGCACCGGCGTCGTTGCCCTCGGCGGGCGCCGCAGCGACCGGCGCCGCAGGTGGCCCAGGCGCCGCAGGTGGCCCAGGCGTCGCGGAGCGCGCAGCCGGCGCCGCCACCCTCGCCGCAGGCTCGAGGGTGAGTATCTGACCCACGGTGATCCGGTAGTCGGGACCGATGTGGTTCCAGCGCGCCAGCGCGTGATAATCGAGGTCATGCCGCCAGGCGATGCTGTACAGGGTATCGTGCGGCTGCACGACATAAGTCCTGGGTTGGTAGCCGCGATAGGCCGCGCATCCCGCCAGGCAGCTGATCCCGACCACGCCGACCGCTCGGGCGAGGCGCACGGCTCCCTTAACGCTGCAATCCCGAGAGCAGAGGAACGAAGCTGACGGCGCCCAGGGATTCACGCTGCACGCGCGTCTCGCCCTTGGTGAAGCGGATCAGATCCTGCCGTCCTTCGGGGCCGACGGGGGCGATGAGGCGGCCACCGACGACCAGCTGCTCGAACAGCGCCTGCGGCACGAGGCGCGGCGCGGCAGTGAGCAGGATGCCGTCGAACGGCGCGCGCCCGGCCCAGCCGACGTTTCCATCGTCGTGGCGAAAGTGCACGTTGCGGATCTTCAGCTCGCGCAGCGAGCGGCGCGCGCGCGCGACCAGGCTGCCGATGCGCTCGATGGTGTAGATCTCGCTCACGAGCGGCGAGAGCACCGCGGTCTGGTAGCCGCAGCCGGTGCCGATCTCCAGCACCTTCGGCGTGGGTCCCGCGGCGAGCAGCGCCTCGGTCATGCGCGCCACGACGTAGGGCTGCGAGATGGTCTGCCCGAAGCCGATGGGCAGGGCGGTGTCCTCGTAGGCGCGCGAGGCGAGGGCCTCGTCCATGAACAGATGCCGCGGCACGTTGCGGATCCGGTCGAGCACGCGCTCATCGGCGATGCCCTGCTCTTGCAGTCTCTGGACGAGCCGCTCGCGGGTGCGCGCCGAGGTCATGCCGATACCGCTCAGGCGCGGGCCCTGGATGAAGGTGCTCATGGCGCGAGCCAGCGGCTGAGCTCGGGAAGCGCCGCGTGGCGGGTGAAATCGATCTGCAGCGGGGTCACCGAGGCATAGCCGTGGGCGATGGCGTGGAAGTCGGTGCCCGGCCCCGCGTCCTGTCCGTCTCCGGCGTTGCCCACCCAGTACACGTCGCGCCCGCGCGGGTCCTGGGCGTGCACGATGGGCTTGCTGCGGTGTCTCGCCCCGAGACGCGTGGCCTTGATCCCGAGCACCCGATCATCGGGTAGATCCGGCACGTTGACGTTGAGCATCACCGGACCCTGGAGCGGCGCGACCGACAGCCGCTGGATCAACCTGGCGGCGACCCGGGCGGCACCGGCGAAATTTCGCGGGCTGCCCGGCTCGACGCACAACGATACCGCAATCGCCGGCAGCCCCAGAAAGCGCCCCTCGATGGCGGCGGCCACGGTGCCCGAATACAACGTATCGTCCCCCAGATTGGCTCCATCGTTGACGCCGGATACCACGATGTCGTGCTCGAAATCGAACAGTCCCGAGACGGCCAGATGCACGCAGTCGGTGGGTGTCCCGTTCACGTAGTAGCTGTCGACGTCGTAGCGCGCCGCTCGAATCGGAACGTCCAAGGTGAGCGAGTTACTCGCGCCGCTCCGATTCCGATCGGGTGCAACCACGGTGACGGACCCCAGCGGTTTGATCGCCTCTCTCAGTGCCTCCAAGCCCTCAGCGCGGTAACCGTCGTCGTTGGAAAGTAGAATTTTCACAGTCTAAACGCATGATGGCGGGCAACGCCCCACCGACTATACTGTAACGCCTCACACCCGGATAGCGGATCGACATGGCCAAACCACGCTCCCGCGGCAGCGGCGCG